>Ga0194122_10000986_pt1 | contig 37544 bp, 27 predicted proteins | sample TA2MahCa10mmetaG_FD_155487 | JGI IMG/M metagenome (GOLD analysis project Ga0194122, IMG submission 155487) | Freshwater microbial communities from Lake Tanganyika, Tanzania - TA2015021 Mahale Deep Cast 10m | ecosystem: Environmental > Aquatic > Freshwater > Lake | place: Tanzania: Lake... | reverse complement strand
GCCTCTGTTTCACGCCGAACGGGTGGAGGCCGCCTTCCACATCCGCTCCTTCACCAGCAAAGACATCGATCTTAAGAAGCTCGTCATCGTGCGCCCTCAGATTCACGTCTCGGTTGACGCGCAAGGCCGCACGAACCTCCCATCCCCGAGGGTCCGCCGCGGGACGCGAAATCCAATGGAGGACTTCCTTGCCTTGACGGTGGAGGAGTATTCGATCGTCGAAGGCGTCTTCTCGTATTCGAACACCCGGACGCCTTTTCACGCCAGCGGAAAAAACCTGAACGCCCACTTCAACGATCATCGCGGGACGGTCGGGTCCAGCGCCCTGTTGCTCAAGATCCCTGGAATTCCCGAACTGCCCGTGGACCTCCAAGCGAAGCTGGAACTGCGGAAAGACTTGGTGGTCGTCGAATCCTTCCGCGCGCGGAGCGGAGCCACCATCGCGGAAGGCAAAGGCCAGTTCTGGGAGAACGGCGAATTGGAGTTGTCCGTCGCTTCCGATATCTCGGAGGTCCGGCGTCTGTTCGGTATCGACGCCGGGCGCGGACCGCTTCGCTCCAACGGAACGCTTCGCTGGACTGGCGGCGCCGAGGCCGTCTACGATGGCGAGTTCGACGCGAAGGGCCAGGCAGCGGCAACGGGGCATCTGCGCGCGGACAAACAGGGCCTGGTAGTGGATCGTCTCGCCGTCCGCGCCGGGCCGGGCGTCTTCAAAGGCCGGGCGGAGCTAGCCGCGTACACCCGCTACATCGTGGACGGCGTCCTGGACGGCGTGTCGTTGGCGTCGTTGCGCAAGGAGCCGCTTGGCTACTCCGCCGCCGTCAGCGGGCCGGTACGAGTGGAAGGGGAACGAAACGGTCCGTTCGTTTTGAAGGGACAGTTGAATCTTTCGCCCTTGCCTGGCGCGGCGCCGCTGGAAGGCCTGCTCAACGTCAGCTACTCGTCGAATGGTTTGGCGGCGTTCGCGAACTCGGATCTCCGGTCCGGCACAACGCGCGTCGACTTTTCCGGAACCATGAATCAGACGCTGCGCGTCAAGGCCGTGTCGGAGAGCCTGGCCGATATCGCGCCGGCTCTAAAGCTCGCCGGCCTCGATGCCGCACTTCCTGAGGCGTCGATCGCGTTTGAGGGCACGGTCTCCGGCACACCGGCCGAGCCGCTGGTGGCCGGGCAGGTGCGCGCCTCTGGTGTCCGCTACGGGAAATTCCGCCTGGACTCGGCCACTGCCACCGTGGTCGCGTCCCCGTCGAAGTTGACGCTCACGCGGTTCGCGATTTCCCGCGAAGGCGCCTCGGCGTCCGGTGCCGCGACGATGGCGCTGGAGAAATGGCGCGCCGGGGAGCAAAGTGCGCTCGACGCTCGCTTCGAAGGCCGGGCTTGGAACGCCGCCTCGCTGCGTGAGCAGCTCGGCTTTGCGGAACCGGTCGAGGGTTTGGTGAACGTCACCGCAGATGTGCGCGGCACCATCGGCAAGCCCGATGGAGATGTCGAGTTGGACTGGTTCCGCCCCGCCTGGAAAACGGAGCGGCTGGACCGCCTGCGCGCGACGCTGAGCCGGAACGCCGATGGCATTACCGTTCGCTCGTTCGAAGCCACGCAGGGTCCCGCGAAACTCTCCGGCGATGGAAGCTATCGAGGCGAAGAGGTCGATGTCAACTTCACACTGGCCGCGCTCGATCTGGCTGCGCTGCCCAGAGTGCAAGCGGTTCGAAAGGGAACAGCGGGCACTGTTTCGGCCACCGGCCGCTTGCGCGGATTGTTGCGAAACGGCGATTTTCAACTGCGGGCGGCCGATGCGAAAGGAAGGCTCGCCGGACTGTCGATCGACGGGCAGCCCTACGGAGAACTGGACCTTACTGCCGTCACCTCGGGTGGCGAGATTCGCGCGGACCTGCAGGGACGTCTGGCCGGCGCGCCAGTGACGGGAACCTCGGCGTGGAAAACTTCGGACGGCTATCCGGGCTCCGCCCGGCTGGAGTTTGGCCGTGTACCGTTTCGAGTCTTTGAAACCCTGCGGCCCACACGCGTCGTCGCGGAGGAGTGGCCGTTTATTGGCGCGTTCCAGGGCACCGTGGATTTTCGGGGGCCGCTGCTTGAGCTCGACCGTTGGAGAGTTGCCGTAGCACTGACTGGTCTGAACGCGAAAATGGAACGGAAGCAGGGTATCGGCAGCGGCTTTGAGTTGCGCAACGACGGACCCGTGGTGTTCTCCGCCGAAGGGCGGACGATTCAGATTCGCGCCGCGAAGTTTGTTGGGCAGGATACGAACCTGTCGGTGAACGGCACGTTCTCCCTGGCGGAAAAGCGGCCGTGGGACCTTCGTGTGAACGGCAATGTGAACCTCGCCGGACTGCGGGCTTTCAGTCCGGATGTAGTGGCGACCGGCGTCGCCACCATTCAGGCCAACGTGCGCGGCGAGCTGGCGAATCCGCAGGTGTTCGGGGGATTGGAACTGAAGAACGCGACTCTGAATATGGATGGCGTGCCAAACGGTCTGGATCGCGTCACCGGCCGCGTCCTGTTTGACCGGCGCCGAGCCACGATTCAAGACCGTCTCACGGCCCAGTCCGGCGGCGGCGGGCTCTCCTTGGGAGGTTTCATCGATTTTGCCGGCGCGGAGACCTTCTACCGTCTGCAGGCGCAGGCGAACCGCGTGCGCATCCGCTACCCGGAGGGCGTCAGCACGGTGGCGGACGCCAACCTGAGCCTGGCCGGCAGCACGGAGCGAAGCCTGGTTTCGGGAACGGTGACGGTTCTGCGTTCCGGCTTCACGCCGCGGACCGACCTGGGCAGTTTACTCGCCGAATCCAGCCAGTTGCAAAGCGCGCCGAAGGAACCCAACAAGTTCTTGGCCAACATGCAGGTCGACGTCAAAGTGCGGACCGCCGCGGAGACCCAGTTTTCCACTTCGCTAACCAGTGACTTGCAGGCGGAGGCGAATCTCCAGGTCCGCGGCACCGGCGCAAGGCCCGTGGCCCTGGGCCGCATCTCGGTCAGCCAGGGAGACATCAACTTCTTCGGCAACAGGTATTCGATCAAAAGGGGCGACGTAGCGTTCTACAATCCCACCAAGATCGAACCGACGCTGGACATGGACCTGGAGACGCGCGTCCGCGGCGTGAATGTGGTGGTGAACTTTACCGGGCCGGTGGACAAGCTCAATGTCTCCTACCGTTCGGACCCGCCGCTGCAACCCAGCGAAATCATCGCGCTGTTGACTGTGGGGCGCTCGCCTACCTCAGCCACCGTGGGCTCAAGCCAAAGCGGCGCGCGTGGAACGTTTCTGGAAAGCGGGGCGAATTCGCTGTTGGGCAGCGCCATCTCGGCGCCCATCTCCAGCCAGTTGCAGCGATTCTTTGGCGTCAGCCGCATCAAAATCGACCCTACGATCTCCGGGCTGGACTCCACGCCCCAGGCGCGCGTCACCGTGGAGCAACAGGTCTCCAAGGACATCACCATGACGTTCGTCACCAACCTGAACCGGTCCCAGCAACAGGTGGTTCGCCTGGAATGGAACATGAGCCGGGAATGGTCCCTGATCGCGTTGCGCGACGAGAACGGGTCCTTCGGTCTGGACTTTCAAGTACGAAAACAGGTCAAATAGCCGAATGGCGAAAATGAGGCTGCGAACCGGGAACAACCGCCTCAAGATCGAGCACAGCATCCTTGACGGTGTGCGGGCCATGCTTGAAAATCTGTTGAAGGATCGGCCGGAGATTCGAAGCGTCGTGCCGGGACGCATCGCTATCGTCCGGGATGCGCGCGGACCGGTCAAGGTCCGCGTGACAGTTCCCGTGACCAACGGCTGGAAGGCCATCGGACTGAGCGATGGAGCGCGCCAGGAGCTGTTTATTAGTACCACGCTTGGACGGGAAGAACTGGAGGCGGCCCTGAAGAAAGCGGCCGCGGACGTCTGATGTGGGTGCGCAGGTGGCTTCCTTTGGTGTTGTTGGCGATCGGCGCCGCGCGCGTGGCGTCCGTGTGGACGACGTTCAGCCAGACCTTCGACGAACCGTTTCACATTGCCTGTGGCATCGAGTGGTGGGACCTGAAGAAGTACACGCGGGAGCGCCAACACCCGCCGCTCGGGCGTGTGGCCATCGCCGCGATTCCATACTGGTTCGGTGGGGTGAGGGAGTTGGCCCTCCCCTGGCCGCACGAAGCGGGCAATGCGATGCTGGGCACCGGCGAAGACTACGTGCGCCGGCTCGCCATGGCGCGCGCCGGTACTCTGCCCTTCTACTTGCTGTTCTGCGTCGCCGTTTGGCGCTGGACCTGCTACCGTGCCGGGCCGGAGGCGGGCCTGGGCGCCCTGTTCGTCGCGTCCATGTTGCCGCCAATACTCGGCCACGGTGCGCTTGCGACCACCGACATGGCGCCGGCCGCCCTATTTGCCGCCTTCGGCTGGCGGTTCGACGTTTGGCAGCGCGAACAATCTTTGCCGGATGCGCTTTGGGCCGGCGCGGCGCTTGGTCTGGGTCTGGCATCGAAATTGACGTTCCTCGCTTTGGCCCCCCTGCTAGTCCTTTTGCTGATCCGGCGCTGGCCTCGGTGGCGGCAGTTGATCGCGATTCTGCTGCTGGGAGTCGTTGGACTGCTGGCTTTTTATCGCTTCAAGAAGGAATACACCTGGCCGCATGAACAAGACCGCGTCTCCCTCGCGAAACGCGTTTGGGCGCTTCGCGCCTTCTTCACCGCCTACTATCAAGGCTATGAAGCCGTGAAACGGCACAATGACGAGGGGCACTGGACCTACTTAAACGGCCGCGCTTCGCGCGAGTCCGACTGGCGCTTTTTCCCGGTGGGCTTTGCTCTGAAGACTCCGCTGGCCGTGCTGGCGCTTTTCGTGGCTGGCCTCTTCGTGCCCGGCGCCCGCTGGGCGTGCGTGATCGGGGTGGTTCCACTGGCTCTGATCACCCAGTCGAATATCAATCTTGGAATCCGCCACGCCTTGCCTATTTATGCCGGCGTCTCGATCGCCGCCGGCATCGTGCTGGCGCGCCACAAGTGGGCCGCTGCGCTCGTGCTGTGGAGTTCGCTATCGGCGCATCCGGACTACGCCTTCTGGTTCAATGCTCTGGCCCGCGGAGAGCCCGGCCGTTATCTGGCCGAAAGCGATCTCGACTGGGGCCAGGACCTCCACCGGACCGTCGCCGCCATGGATCGCCGCGGCATCGCCCAATGCCGTCTGGCCTACTTTGGCACCGCCGATGTTCACAAATTGTTTCCCGGACGCTTCGTCGAGTTCCGCTATGAGGAACCCGCCGCCGGATGCACCGTCAGCAGCGTAAGGCACTTTTACATGGACGCCGATCTGGCCCGCCAGGCGGGTGCCGAGATCCCATTCGGATGGCTCGAAAAATACCCGCTCACCGAGAAAATCGGCCAATCCATGCGGCTCTACTGGATCGACAAGGTACACTAGAACATATCCCACCCATTCCGCAAGGAGATTCAAATTACATGGCAGTAAAAGTTGCGATCAACGGCTTCGGCCGGATCGGCCGGAACGTTGTCCGCGCGGGTTTGAACAACCCGGATATCGAGTTTGTCGCCACGAACGACTTGACCGATAACAAGACGCTGGCACACCTTCTCAAGTACGATTCCACCCTCGGTCAATTGGACGCCGAAGTGACCTCGGACGCCGAGTCGATTACTATCGGCGGCAAGCGCATCCGCGTCTTTGAGGTTAAGGATCCGGCTGCGATCGACTGGTCCACCTACGGCGCCGAAATCGTCGTCGAATCGACCGGACGGTTCACGGAGGCCGAAACCGCCGGCAAGCATTTGCGCGGGACGGTGAAAAAGGTCATCATCTCCGCCCCGGCGAAGAACGAAGACATCACCGTCGTTCTCGGCGTGAACGACGACAAGTACGTCGCCGCCAAGCACAACATCGTCTCGAACGCTTCGTGCACCACCAACTGCCTGGCTCCCGTAGCCAAGGTTCTGCACGAGAAGTTCGGAATCCTGAAAGGCTCGATGACGACGATCCACAGCTACACCAACGATCAGAGCGTCCTCGACTTCCCGCATAAGGATCTCCGCCGCGCTCGCGCGGCCGCGATCAACATGATTCCTACCTCCACCGGCGCCGCGAAGGCGATCGGTTTGGTCCTGCCGCAACTGAAGGGCAAGCTTGATGGCTACGCCATGCGCGTGCCGACGCCAAACGTTTCCGTTGTCGACTTCGTCTGCGTGACGGAAAAGAACACATCCACCGAAGAGGTCAACAGTGCGCTGAAGCAAGCCTCGGAAGGTTCTCTGAAGGGTATCCTCGGTTACACCACCGATCCGGTTGTGTCCACCGACATGATGCGCAACTCGAACAGCTCGATTGTCGATTCGGATCTGACCAAGGTCATGGACGGCAATCTGGTGAAGGTTGTGGCCTGGTACGACAACGAGTGGGGCTACTCCAGCCGCGTTGTCGATCTCTGCGTGTTCCTGGCCAAAAAAGGCCTTTAAAGCGCAGCTTTTTTCGAAGGGGCGGCCCGCGGGAGCGGGCCGCCCCGGCTGTTTGGGGAGGCGGAAGAAACCTACTCGCTCCGTACAGGACCCTGATGCTGGTCGAGCCAGTCGAGCAGTTCCCGGATCACCTGCGTGCGCACCGCCACCACTTCGTGTGCCGCGTCGAACAACAGATGCTTCTTGTTTGACTCTGGTGTTGCGAACAATCGGAGCAGGGCCTTTTGCGACGTCTCCAGCGGATAAATATAGTCGTTGTTGCCGTTCAGCATCAATACGGGGACGGTGACGCGCGGCGCGAAGTGAAGCGGATCGACCTCGGGCGGCGACGGTATCTGGTACAAGCCGCCGTCGGCGAGTACGCCGGCTTTGAGCCGATCCTCCACCGCCAAGGGGATTGGTGCGAGCGATGCGCCCACGCTGACGCCGAAAAACGCCAGGCTATCGGCGGCGATGTCGGAACGCGTTTGCAAGTAGTCGATCGCGCGGCGCATATCCTGAACCTGTTGCACGATCATCTCGCGGCGGCGCAGCGGGGTCGTTACGCCTTGCAGCCGCCGCTCATAGCTGCCTTGATAAATCGGATACATCACCGCGCGGCCGGCGCGGAGCAGGTATTCTAATCGGGCCCATCCTTCGAGCGTTTGCGTTGTCTCGCTACTCAGGGAATTCATCGCTCCCGCACCGGGGTAGTAGACCACGGTCTGATACGGTGTCTTGGCGTTCTTCGGCAGGAACAGCAAGGCGGAAATTCGACCGCTTCCATAAGGTGCGGTGTAGCTGACTCTCTCACGGCGCCAGTAAGGCAGCGACTCGACGGCCTGATCGACCGAGGCGGCGAGATCCGTGCGGTCATACGCATACGCGTTTCGATAGGCCGCGAATATTTCCGCGGACGCCGGTTTCTCGGCTGGATTGCGCAATACCGGATGAACGGCAGCGAGCCAGGTCGCCGGGGGCGGAGCGGCGTAGCGCACACAGCGAAATCCGTGCAAGTTGGAACGGTCGAAGGGAGACCGCGCATCGGCTGTGAGGAACGCATGGGCGGGTTCGCTCCAAGCGCCTCCAAGGATCATTCGCTTCCCAGCGTCGATTTCATTCCAGACCCACTCCTTGACGTTGCCCGCCATGTCGAACGTGCCGAACGGGCCTTCGCCTTGAAACTCGCCCACGCGGGCGGCGTCTTTGCCGGAGAAGTTGCTGGATGGCATCACCCACGTCCCGCTTTGCAGACGCGCGGCCGCATACCAGTGCCAGGCGGTCGGCAACTGCTTGCCCGCGAACTTGGCGTAGGCCGCGGCTTCGTACCAACTGACGCCGCTGACCGGAAAATCTTCGCGGCCTGGCGGAATCGTGCCGGCGATCCAGGTGGCGGGACCGGGGCGCCCGGTCGTGTCGACGAAGGCCGCCATTGCGCGTTCCCAACCAGCGGCGAACGGATGTTCCCAGAAGCTCTCGTCCTTGTACCCGCCCGCATCGACGAACTCTTTGAACTGCCGGTTCGTGACTTCGTAGCGGTCGATCAGGAACCGGGATACACCTCGGGCCCGCTCTGGTGGCGCGAAGCGGCGGGGAACGTCGAATACCGCTTGTGAAACCGGAACCATTCCGGGCGGAATTTCTTCCTTCGGGTACAGAGGGTAGTTCATGTCTTCGGCCACTGCCGTGAACAGCGCGAAGGTCGGTTCGAAGCCCGGCTTTTCGAACCTTAGCCGGAAGTAGCCGCGCGGAACGGCAGCGGCGCGCAACGGCGTAGTTCCGAGTGGCCGCCACTCGCCTTCACTCGCGCGGATGTCGCGGTAGAAGACTTCGGCGCCGGACGGCTCGGTGTCGAAGTTGACGGTCCGGGAAACTTCGCGGCGGAGGCCGGCGAGTTTGGCGTCGTCGCCGAGCAGCGGTTCGATTTTGCGGGCGAGTGCGAACGCGGCGGGAAAACGGCCCTCTTCGGCGAGCGATGCAATCCGGGGTATCGCTTCGGTGCGCGCCCAGTTCCTCTGGCTGATGCCCCGGTAGGCGAACGCTCCAGCCGCTAACACCAGTCCGGCGGTGAGCAGTGCGAGACGGGTCCAGCGGCGTGGCGGGGGCTTGATCGAGACTTGGTCCCCGATCGGCGCCGTAAACCGGTACCCGATCTTCGGAACCGTTTCGATCCAATTCGCCGCATCTTCGCCGAGGGCCTTTCGGAGGGTCGAGACCTGGTAGAGAAGACTCGACTCTTCGACGAAGACATCTTTCCAGAGCGTGTCCATCAACTCCTTCTTGGTGACCACCCTGCCGCCTGTTCCGGCGAAGAAAAGGAGGAGGTCGAAGGTCTTCGGGGCGAGCGGAATCACCTCGGTGTCCCGTTTCAAGAGTCGCGCGGAGGGATCGAGGCGAAACGGGCCAAAGGCGATTAACTCGTTCGGATTGTTTGGCTTATCCATCCTAAGGAATTCCTATGGTCTTGCTTTGGCCGCTCTCAGGACTTACTTCAGAGCGCCGGCGCACACTCGACCCATGATTGCTAACCGCCCTCAATTGTACATTCTGCCTCTTGCGCTCGCCATGTCGCTGGCCGCCCAGACGAGCCTTGAACAACGGTATTCGAAGGGCGCTGAACTGCTGCGCGAAGGCCGCGCGCAGGAAGCGCTGGCGCTGCTCCAGCCCGTGCTGGCGGAATCCAGCGGGGAGTCGCGGATCGCGGTGCTCGATGCGCTGGGCCGGGCGGAGATGGAGCTTGGGCGCCCCCAACTCGCAAAGAGGAATTTGGAAGCGGCTTTGGCGCTTTGCGAGCCACGGACGCCGGCCTGGGGCATAGTTCACAATAACCTCGGGCGTGTATATTTGGAACTTCACGAACTGGCGCGCGCCGAAGCGGCGTTTACAAAGGCGATGGAGTTCTACCGGGCCGAGCCGCGGGTTTGGCAGAGTCTGGGACAGGTGCAGTTGGTCCGCAACAGAGTTCGGGAGGCCGAGGCGTCGATTCGGCGGGCGATCTCTCTGGCGAGCGCGGAGGCGGAAGTCTCGATCGCCAGCGACTTGGCCGCGGTGCTTCGCGCGAAACGCCAATACGGGGAAGCCGCCGCGATTTTGCGGGACGTGATCGCGCGGACAAAGCCGGGGCAGGCGCGAGCCCGGATGCGGGCGAATCTGGGTGACCTTTATGCAATCGGGAGGGACCACCGCCAGGCCGCTGAACAACTTCGCTTGGCGCTGGCGGAGATGGAGACAGCCGTGGGGCTGAAGCATCCCGATGTCGCGGCAATCCTCGAACTGTACCGGGAGCAGTTACAGCGGTTCGGCCGGAAGGCGGAGGCCGCCGAGGCCGGCCGGCGTGCGGCCGAGATCCGGGCGTCATTCGCCGGCCTAGTGGGGGATCGAAGAATTTCAGTGGATTGGCGCGATCTGATCTCCAATCCGTAGTACCCTTCGAAAGTGCCAGCGCCGGGCGCCCTGTGCGGCAACGGGAATGGCGTGAGTTGGGACATCTTCGCCGGAACTCGTGAAGACGCTGAAGGACGTTGCGGCGGACCTCAAACCTCCGCAGATCGGCCGCAGGGCTGGCATTTTGGCTCAACTGCGATTGCGGGCGCTCGATCCCGATGGCCGATTTGAGCTTAGACCGGTATCGGGCCGGCCCGTCGCTATATCGGCCCCGGCCAGGAGGCCGTCACATCCACGCCAGGCGAATAGTGCGCGATCAGCGGCCTTCCTTCGTCTAAAAACGTCTGCCGGCATTCGGCAACGGACGCTTCGTACAACGGCCACGCCGGATGGTCCACCTCGGCCTGGATCAGCCGGCCGAAGCGGAGCGCATACAGGCGCCAGCGCGCCGTCAGGAAGTGCTCAAAGTCCGTGGGCTTCGCGATGGCGGCTCCGGGCTTGATGACGATATCCGTTTCACGCTGAGGACCGGCGCGTCTCGTGGACCGGTAGTGGATGCTCCCGTTCGAACGGGTCACCGACATTCGCGCCCAGAAGTACGGCAGCCCGTAGCTGAGTCGCGCACCCGCCACCGCAGCCAGACGGTCCGCGTCCAAGGAGTAGAACCAAACTCCCCGGCGGCCCTTCTGATCGATCACGTAGGTGCGAAGGTTCGTTTCCGGAAACGTCCCCAGTCCGCGATACGAGAGCAGGAACGGCACCAGGCCAATATAGGCCTGTCCTTCCCAAAGATCCGGCTGCAGGCCCGGCGGCAGTTGCAACCGGGAAACCGGTGCCGGCCAATGCAGAAAGGTGAGATCCGACCACCGTTGGCGGCCCGCGAAGTTTCGAATGGCGCGGGGCGGGCCTGGCTGGATCGGCTCAAGCACGTTTCTTCTTCGGCCTATTCTTCTCTGCCCGCAACTGCCAGGCCGCTTTCAATGCGCCTTCCACCACTTCCTTTCGCGCCTTCGAGAGCCGGATGTGCGTCATTCCCATGCGCCCCCATCCGCCGGCGATGGGCAGAAAAACCTCCGGCATCTCCGAAACAAAATCCTTTTGCATCTCGGGCGTCAGGATCAGGTTGCCGTAGCCTTCCTTTACCGAGGCCAGAGTGGCAAAGATGCGGCCTCCCACTCGAAAGTCCACTGCCCCCATGTGAGATCCCTCTTCCGCTCCGGGAAGACTCAGTGCGATCCTCTTGAAACCGTCGGCTGTCATAGGTACAAGATAATGGATTTCGTGGGTCTCCTACTTCGCGCCGCCGTATTTGCCGCGCTGGCGCAGACCGGTTCCGGGCCGCAATTCGTCGACGCCGCCAGGGAATTCGGCCTAACGCGCGGGCCCTCCGGCGGCAATGCCGTGAAGAAGGACTACCTCTATGAGACGACCGGCAGCGGCGCGGCGATCTTTGATTTCGACGGCGACGGCCGCAACGATATCCTGCTGGTGAACGACCGCCAGCCTGCTCTTTATCGGAACACGGGCGGCAAATTCGTAGCCGCCGAATGGCCCGCCGGCGGCGCCTGGGGCCAGGGCGTCTGCGTCGCGGACTATGATCGCGACGGTCGTCCCGATGTATTCATCGCGCAATTCGGCTCCAACCGCCTATACCGCAACACGCCGGCGGGTTTTGTCGACATTTCGGCGAAGGCGGGCCTGCCTGCGGCCACGCATAGATGGGGCGCCGGCTGCGCCTTCCTGGATTACGACCGCGACGGACTTCTCGATCTCTTCGTCTCCAACTATGTGGAGATCGACGCTCGGAATCCTCCCAAGCCGGGCTCCATGACCGAATGCTTCTGGAAAGGGACTCCTGTGGCCTGCGGCCCGAAAGGCCTCCCAATGGGGCGGAACATCCTCTATCGGCAGCAGCCCGGCGGAACGCTGGAGGACGTCTCCGCGCGCGCCGGCATACTGAAATCGGGTCCGCGCTTCGGCCTGGGTGTTGTGAGTTTCGATTACAACAACGATGGCTGGCCCGACGTCTACGTCGCCTGCGACCAGACCCCCAGCCTGCTTTTCGAAAATCGCGGCAACGGCACGTTCACCGAGCGGGCCGTTGAAGCGGGCGTCGCCCTGAACAGCGACGGCAACACCCAGGCCGGCATGGGCGTGGCCGTGGCCGACTTCGATAACGACGGTTTTTTTGACATCGCCAAGACCAACTTCTCCGGCGAACTCGTCAACCTGTACCGGAACGAGGATGGCAAGTTCTTCACCGACGTGGCCCAGCAGGCCGGGTTGGGCGCGAACCTGCTGCTCGGCTGGGGCATCGCGTTTGTCGATGCCGATGACGACGGCTGGCGGGATCTGCTCATCGTGAACGGACATGTTTATCCAGAGGTCGAAAAGGCCGGAATGGGCGATCGCTACCGGCAGAAAACACTGTTCTACAGGAACCTCGGCAATCGCAAGTTCGCTGAGGTGCCCGCCGTTGCCGGTGAGTGGGCCTCACGAGGTTTGGCCGTCGGCGATCTGGATGGCGATGGCCGGCCGGAGGCGCTCGTCACGAACATGGACGCCCTTCCGTTGCTGCTCAAGAATACTCGCGCCGGCGGGAACTTCATCAACATCGACGTGCGTGGCGCGGTGGGCGCGCGCGTCACCGTGCGCGCCGGCGGCCGCCGTCAAATGGACGAAGTCATGAGCGGCGGCAGCTACTATTCGCAACACTCCACCGTTTTGCACTTCGGCCTGGGCAGCGAAAAAACGGTTGAGTCCGTCACGGTGCGCTGGCCGAATGGCAAAATCGAAGTGTGGAACGCGTTGCCCGTAAACTCTCGCTGTGTCTTGTCGCCGGGTGTTGCCAAGCCGTCCTGCTGACCGGCCAGCCCATCACAGGCGCTCCGGAGTTTCAATCGAACCCGGAATTTCAGCGCGGTGCCGCCGCCGTGGACGGCACCACGCACACGGCCGCAGAACAGGCTCGAATCGACACCGAGTTGATCATCCGCCTTCGGCGTCTGCCCGGCCACGACGAAGGAGTGCGCCTGCTCAACGCGAAGCTCTTCACCGCCGCTGAAGACGTGTTTCGCAAGAGGGAACAGCGGATCGGTGCCGCGGTCGCGCTCTATCTGGCCGGGAAGGTCGAGGCCTCCGCTCGCGAGCTTCTGGCGTTACCCCCCTCCGAGGCGCTGACACCGTTTCTGGGTGAAACGGCTGGGGACGCACCGGCCCTGAAGCACTCCATAACCCGCCACCTCCTGAGGATTGCCGAAGCCCATCCGCGCAACGCCGAAGCGCAGTACTACTACGGCAAAGTGGCGCAGGACGCCGCGGCCCTGCGGCGCGCGTGCGAGGGCGACAACCGCGCGTTTCTGGAATTGGGACGGCTCTACACCGAACGCGGCCGGAAGCGCGAAGCCGTGGAGGCGCTGGAGGAAGCGCTCCGCCGGGACCCTTCGCTAAAGACCGCGCACTTTCGATTGGCCGGTTTGTATCGTGCGTTGGGTGACGCGGCGAAGAGCCGCGAACACATGGCCGCTTTTCAGCGCGCGCAGTGACCGGCGGGTTTCCGCGCGATGTGCAGCGCGGCGATCCCGAACGTCAGGTACTCGTACTCCACTCTTTGGAAGCCGGCGGCGAGGAATTCGCTGGCCAACTCCGGCGCGGCCGGGAATTTCTTTACGCTCTCCGGCAGGTAGGTGTAGGCGTCGGGAACGCCGCTCAGCGCCGCCCCGATCTTCGGCAGCACCCGGGTGGAATAGAAATCGTAGGCGGCCCGGAACGCGGCGTTCGGCGGCGTCGAGAACTCCAGGATCGCCACCTGGCCGCCCGGTTTCAGCACGCGAAGAAACTCCGTCATGCCCCGTCGATAGTTTGCGAAGTTGCGGAAGCCGAAGGCGCAGGTGATAAGATCCACGCACTGGGCGGCGATCGGCAGTTGGAGTGCGTCCGCTTCGAAGAGTCCGTGCGCGTGTTTTCCACGCGCCGCTGTCAGCATCGGGTGGCAGAAATCGCTGCCGAGTACGCGCGCCTTGGCGTTCTTGCCAAGCGCCCAAGTCAGGTCGCCCGTGCCGCAGGCCAGGTCCATCACCAAGGCGTTCGGATTTGCCAGCACCGCGGCCACCCGCTTCACCGTTGTGGCTCGCCAATATTTATCGATCTGTAAACTCAGGACGTGATTCAGCAGATCGTAGCGCGGCGCCACGCGGGCGAACATGTCGCGCACATACCGGGCGGCTTGTTCCTCGTTGTCCGCGCCTTCGGGGGTGGTGCCTTTGCCGGCTTCCAAAGTGCTCATTGCAGCGCGGCAGCCGCCGCCGCGACCACATCGCTACCGGCGATGCCGCTCACCACCCGCACCCGGCCGATGGCCTCGGCCAGCACAAAGTGGGTCTTGCCTTGGACCGTCTTTTTGTCCTTCAGAATGTGTCCGGCCAGCGCCTCCGGGCTTAGATCGCCGATCGCCGGAATAGGTCCATACAGGTTCGTCACGCGGCGCATCTCGACGGCCTCCGGCTTGCTCACAACGCCCAGCCTCTCGGCCAGATACGCGGCCGCGTTCATCCCATAGGCCACGGCTTCGCCATGCAGCAGGCGCTCGTAGTTCGTTTCGGCCTCCAGCGCGTGCCCTAGCGTGTGACCGTAGTTCAGGATGCGGCGCAGATCGGATTCCTTCTCGTCGGCCGTCACCACTTCCGCTTTGATGCGAACCGAATCGTCGATCAGAAAATCCACAGCGTCCGGCTTTCGCGCCAGCACGTCCTGGGATTGAACGGCAAGAAGGTCGAAAAGCTTGGGGCTGGCGATGATTCCGTATTTCACGACTTCGTAAAGTCCGGAACGGTACTCGCGCTCGGGCAGCGTGTCCAGCACGCTTGGGTCGATTAGCACGGCAAGCGGCTGGTGGAATGCGCCCATCAGGTTCTTCCCACTCGCCAGGTTCACGCCGGTCTTGCCGCCTATGGCCGCGTCCACCTGGGCCAGCAGCGTGGTCGGCGCCTGAATCACGGGAATCCCGCGCATGAAGACGGCTGCCAGAAACCCGCCGGTATCGCCAACGATGCCGCCGCCGAAGGCGACAATAATCGATGATCGGTCCGCCCCCAGGGCCAGCATCCGCTCGGCCATCTCCTCCAAAACGTGCAGCCGTTTGTTCGGTTCTCCCCCCGGAAACAGGATGCGTTCATGCGGAAAGGAAAGTTTGGCGCCATGCAGCGCCCAGACGTCGGCGGTCGTGACGACGAAGATTTTTCCGGTCTTTGCGGGAAGGAACTCCGGGACGCGGGACAGGATGCCGCGTTCAATCCGGCACTCATATCGGGCCGTGCCGGTGGTGACTACGTGCGAGGACATGCTCTTTTTCGTTTGTACCATGAGGGTATGGCGGGTGTTCCGGAACGAATCGTTTGCGACTATCTGGTGATCGGCGCGGGAGTGGCTGGATTGCGCGCCGCCATCTCGCTGGCCGCGCATGGCAAAGTGCTCGTGTTAGCCAAGGACACTCTGCATGAATCGGCCTCGGAATACGCGCAGGGCGGGATTGCGGCGGCGCTCTCCGACGACGACGAAGTGTCCTTGCATGAGCAGGATACGCTCGCCGCCGGCGACGGCCTGTGCGACTTGGAGGCCGTAAAGACCCTTGTGGCCGAAGGGCCGCGCGTGATCGAAGAGTTGCTGGTTTGGGGCGCCGCGTTCGATCGCGAGGGCGGGGAGCTAGTCTTCGGCCGCGAAGGCGCGCATTCGCGAAATCGAATTCTCCATGCCCACGGCGACTCCACCGGCCGCGAGATCTCCCGCACGCTCTATCGAAAAGCGGCTTCCCTGGCCAACGTCCGGTTTCTCTCCTTCGCCGCCGTGACGGACCTGCTGGTGGAGGATGGCGAGGTGCGCGGCGCAGTAGCCTTCGACGAGCGCTACCGCGAACGCCATCCGATCTACGCCAAGGCTGTGTTGCTGGCCACAGGCGGGCTCGGCCGTGTCTACAAGGAAACCACGAATCCGAACGTCGCCACAGGCGACGGCGTGTCCATGTCTTTCCGGGCCGGCGCCGTCATTCGAGATATCGAGTTCGTGCAGTTCCATCCCACGGCGCTGCACCTGGAGAACGCGCCGCGCTTTCTCCTGTCGGAGGCGCTGCGCGGCGAAGGCGCCTACCTTAGAAACGCCGCCGGCGAACGCTTCACCGACGAACTGGCGTCGCGCGACGTGGTGAGCCGGGCGATCGTCTCCGAGATCGGCCGTACCGGCTCTCCCCACATGTTTCTGGATATGACCCACTTCGGTCCCGGCGTGATGGAGCATCACTTTCCCCGCATCCACCAGACCTGCCTGCGTTTCGGCCTGGATCTGACGAAGTCTCCCGCGCCCGTACATCCGGCGGCGCATTACGCGATGGGTGGCGTGCACACGGATTTGAATGGACTCACCACCGTTCCGCGCCTGTTCGCCGCGGGCGAGGTGGCCTGCACCGGAGTCCACGGTGCAAATCGTCTGGCGTCCAACTCGTTATTGGAAGGCGTGGTCTTCGGCGCGCGCGCGGCCCGCGCCATGTTGGAGTTGACCGAGACGGCCGCGTCCGGCTCGCCGCCGCGCGACGAGGTGTTTCCGGCGATGACGGAGAGCCATCTGCGCTCGATCACCTGGGACCACTGCGGCATCACGCGGGACGGCGCCGGCCTCGGTAAGGCGGCGGACGTGCTGCGCTCGGTGCCCTTGGAACGGCTCGAAAAACCCTCCCGCCGCGACTATGAGCTGCGCAGCATGCGCCGCGTGGCCCTGCTGATCGCCATGGCCGCGCTGGAGCGAAAAGAGAGCCGGGGCGGGCACTATCGCAGCGACTACCCCGGGAAAGCGCCTACGGCGGAGCACTCCACGCTGGTAATCGGCTAGACCTGTACCCGTGCCGCTATCCGCCGGTGACGAACCCGGTCCCATTGAGATTCAGGCGCCCCTGGGCTCGGGCCCAAAGCTGGGCACGCCGGTGGCAATCAGTGCTAGGCGGATCTAGGCGCGATCCACATGAACCAACTCCCGCTTGATCGAACCGAGGCTCGGGCAACCCGCTAGGCCCATCGCCAGGGTCAACTCCCGGTTGAGGAGCTCCATCACGCGTCGCACCCCGTCCTCCCCGAAAGTGCCCAGGCCGTAGAGCGGCGGACGTCCGACGAACACACCCTTGGCGCCAAGAGCGAGAGCCTTCAGAACGTCTGAGCCCCGGCGAAATCCCCCGTCGATGAGAACGACGGTCCGCTTTCCGGCCGAGTCGACGATTTCGGGCAGCATCTCGATAGTGGACGGAGTTCCATCCAGCACGCGCCCGCCATGGTTGGAGACGACGATCCCGGATGCGCCCTGCTCCACCGCCCGCAGGGCATCCGCGCTGGTGAGGATCCCCTTCACGTAGACAGGTACCTTTGCGGTCTTGATCAGTTCCGGCAGGAAGGACCAATCGAGCTTCGCAAGGAATTGCTTGTTGAGCCCCGTTGAGCCGGGCGGCACGGTGGCGAGATTTGCGCGCTGCATCCGTTCCATCGATCCGAGATAAGGAGTGTCAACCGTGAATAGCAAAGCCTTGGCCCCGAGGCCGGCCGCCATCTCGGCGCGGCGCAACGCGCCCGGCCGGTCGGGCAGCGGGTACAACTGGAAGATCCACGGCGCCGGCGATGCAGCGGCGATCTGATTGACAGGCAACGAGGATCCCGTGGAGACGGCCATCAGAGTTCCCGCCGCCGCCGCGCCGCGCCGAGTCGCCGCTTCGGCCTCATCATGCAGACGCCGATGGGCTCCGGTGGGCGCAATCATGATGGGCGAGGCCAAAGTGACGCCGAACAGTTCGGTGGACGTGTCAATCTGGTCGACTCCCGCCAACACCCGCGGGCGAAACGTGACCCGGCCGAACGCCTCGCGATTGCGCTTGATGGTCCACTCATCCCAGGCGCCGCCTTCCACATAGTCGTAGACCGCTTGGGTGGCTTTCCGTTGGAAGACCATGCCGAAATCAAAGACATTGATCATTTCTCGAAGGGCCGGTTCGGGGGCGGCTTGACTGAGCAGCGGCGAGGCGCCGGTCCACAGCGATAAATGTTGCAGGCAACTCCGTCGAGTGAGCGTGTGTTTCTCCAGGTTCAAGCCAGCGAGCCCGGCTTTGGAAAGTAGCGCCGCACGAGCGCATCCGCCGTGCGCAGTGTTTGCGCGACGGACGTCAGCGTCGGGTTCGCGAACACGTTTTGCGGCATCGCCGAACCGCCTGTCACGAACAGGTTCGGCATGCTCCACGATTGCATCCAAGGATTCAACAGGGAAGTCTCCGGTTCGCTGCCCTGTATGGCGCCGCCTTGGAGATGGGTTCCCAAATACGTGGTGGCGTCATAGTGCCCGTACGGCGCCGGGGCCCGCACGTGCTGCACGCCCGGAATCTGCCGCGCCAAGGCTACGACCTTGGCAACGGCGTAGGTTCGCAGTTTCCTCTCGTTGTCCGTCCAGTCCATCGTCATGCGAATCAACGGGTCGCCGTAGGCATCGCGATACTCGGGGTCGAGACTGAGATAGTTGGTCTCGTAGGAGAAGTGGTCGGCCATCAAAATGATGCGCGAAACGCGGTCATACCACTCGAGCGACGCGCGCTTCCACTCCGCTCCCCAGGTCGCCCCGGCGCCCGGCGGGAGCACGCCGAAGGACCCGATGGGCCCGAGCCCGGGCGTGGACGCCTTGGCGAACGCGCCACCGAGAAAATCCAGCGGCCCGTGATCGAAGTTGTCGCATTCGAGATCCGAAATGCAGATGCCGGCCGAGGCGGCTCCCATGAAGCCGTTCAGGGGCTTGTCCAGAAACACCAGGACTCCGCCCGCCGCCTGATGCGTGAGACTGCGGCCCACCAAACCGCGCCGCGTGGCCGGGTCGTAGGGTTCACCGATCTTCGAGAGCAGAAGCAGGCGTACATTGCTCAACGTCCAGGACGCCAGAATCACGAGGTCGGCAGGCTGAAAGAACTCTTGGCCGCGCTCATTCACCCAGGTGACGCCGGTGGCGCGCCCATCCCTGTGAAGCACGCGGCGGACCGCCGCGCTATGAGTGATGCTCACGTTGGCGTGGCGGGCGATCACCGGCATTGCGATAGTAGTCGGCTGAGCCTTCGCCCCCACCATGCAACCGAATTTGTCGCAGTAGCCGCAATACTCGCACGCGGCCCGGGCGACGCGATCGGGGTTGGTGTAAGGCTGGCTGAGAATCGCGGCGGGGGCGGCGTAGGGATGGTAACCTTGCGCCCGTGCCGTCGCGGCGAAAAGCGCGGGGAAGGCGCCGGCCTTCAATGGCGGAAGCGGGTAGGAGCCAGAGCGCGGAGGATCGAACGGGTTCGTGCCGGTCTCGCCCGAGACTCCCATCAATTCCTCCGCCCGCTGGTACCAAGGCTCGATCTCCTCGTACGTCAATCCCCAATCCTGGATCAAGCTGCCTGCGGGCAATTTGGCCGCGCCGTAGCGATTCACGAAATGCGTGCGAAGCTGGAACGCCTCGGGACGGAACCGGCGTGCGGAGCCGCCCCAGTGTTCTCCGGCTCCGCCGGTGCCGCTGCCCGGGAGAACGGAGCCATGCTGGCGCATCGGGAGCGCGCGCTCGCCGCTCGCGTGGCGGAAGGTGAATGTGTCCTTGGCCACGTCCTGCATCATGCGCAGGCTGACGGTGTAGTCGATTTCGTCCATGGCGGCATGGTAGCCGGCGGTCTTGCGCTTCTTGCCGCGCTCCAGCACGAGGATCTTCAAGCCGGTGCGAGCGCCCAATTCCTTGGCCATCATCAACCCGGTCCATCCTCCGCCGGCAATCACGACGTCCTGATGGCGGAGAGTCTTCATGATTCGCCGTCCCACGGTTTCACCGGATGGCCGATGATTTGCGCCAGACTCTTCGGCTTCGGATGGAAAGCAACTCCGTCGTGTTGGTCAAACTCGCTGGCCCAGCTCATGTACGGTCCCGGAAAGCCGACGAGTTGCCAGCCGATCAAATCGGCATTACCGCCATGCATCGGATCGCAGAACATCCCTTCGATCACGTGGCGCCGCAACATCTGAAAGAAGCGCGTCCGTTCGATCGCCTCCAGCTTCCTGTCTTGTGCCTCTGGGGACAGTGCGCCAAAATCCGGGCCGAGCTTTTGGAGGCCGTCGAGATAGATCTCGCGAGGAGTCTCCTTGCCCTGGTAGCCTTGCTCGGGCTTACCTGCAACGAAGGGCGGCCGCGTGTAGCGAAAGCGGTCGCGGCCGTAGGCTCCAGCGAGTTGGCGGTCAATGTAGACGATTACGTTGGCCTCGCGGGCGCCGGGTCCGGCGGCGTCGGTGGGAAAGATACGCGCGGCGGCGGCGATGATGAGCGCCTGCTGTTCGCTGAAAAAGCGGAGACGGATGCGGAGACTTGCCTTGGGGTCCTGCGCCACGGCCCTAAAGGCCTCGCCGCTCAACGTATATACCAGTGCCCCTCCCACCTGTGTGGCAGCGACATGGAGAAAGTGCCGTCTTCTCGGCATGGCGGGCAGTGTAGCACAGTGAACGGATCAGCTCCCAAACAGGTGGGGTGCGCAGCGTGGGGCGCCGCCAAGGCCCCGCAGATCTCCGCTGTGAGGCCGGGTTAGTAATAGCCCAGCAGCTTCCACCACGCGAAACCCACCGTCCCCCAAATCAGGAAGTTGACGCTGACTACGATGGCGCCTAGCCGCCACCAGTCGCGAAAGGTCACGTAGTCCTGTGCGAAATACATCGGGGACGGGGTGGTGCCGTAGTGGGTCAACCCGGCCGCCAGGTTGGCGAAGCAGGCGAACGAATAAGCGACAAGCCCGATGGGCGCGCCCTTCAGGGTCAGCACGGCCAGAAACGGAGGGTACATGGAGAGCAAGTGGGCCGTGATGCTGGCAAACGCGTAGTGGGCGTAGGCGTAGATCAGCAGGGCGCAGACGAAAAGCACCGGCCACGTAAAGTCTCCAAACCACACGCCGACCGTTTCCGCGAACACCCCCGTCACCCCGCTGTCGGCAAGCGCCTTCCCCATCCGTACCAGGCCGCCATACCAGATGAAAAGGTCCCAGGCGCCATACTCCCGTTTTACATCCTCCCACTGCAGCACTCCCGTGACCAAAAGTGCGGAACCTCCCAAGAGTGCTGTCGTCGCGATGTCGAAGCCGTGAACGCCACTGGAGGCCCAGGTCAAACAAACTGCGGCAAAAACCAACGCCAATACCTTCTCGTCCCGCGACATGGCGCCTAGCCTTTCGAGTTCGCCGGCCGCGAATTGGGCGGCCTCCGGCGTGCGCCGGACCTCGGGCGGAAACAACTTCATCACAATCACCGGAACTAAAGCCAACGAAGCCAGGCCCGGCGCCAGGCCCGCGAGGAGCCAACTGGTCCAGGTGATCGAATAGCCCTGTTGCGCGGCCATCTGGGCGACAAGCGGATTGGACGCCTGACCGGTAAAGAACATTGCCGCCGTTACGCAGATGCACTGGTATACGGCCACCATCAGATACGCCCCCAGCCTTTTGGCGGAGGGTCCCGGCCGGGACTCATAGAGTTCGGCGATCGACCGCGCCAAGGGCAGGGTAACGCCCCCAGACCGCGCGCCGTTGGACGGAATAATAGCGGCCAAGGTCATATCGCTGGCCGCAAGGGCGTAGGTCACGCCCAGCGTAGTGGTGCCGAAGTAACGGATAAACACCAGGGCGATGCGCCGCGCCAGGCCTGTATTCAGCAACGCCCGGGAAATGAAAAAGGCCGCCAGCACCATCCACACCGTGGGGTCGGCATACCCGCCCAACGCCGATTGAATCGTCAGACCACCGACGACGGAGGTCAGAGTGACCCCGATTAAGACAATGGCGCCGCCCGGAATCGGCTGCAGGATCAGGCCGGCCACCGTGGCCGCGAAGACGCCGAATAGCCGCCAGGCCTCCGGCTTAATCGAGGGCGGTTTCGGGAAAACGTAGACGATCGTCAGGTAGATCAGAACTAAGATCGCAACGCCACGCAGATTTCGGAGCACGGGCGGCCATCATACCACTGCACAGGTGTGAAGGATTACAGACAAATCCTAGACTGAAATCCCCGGGACCTGGGGGAAAATGTATGCAGATCCGCTCACAAAATGGAACGGCGTCCGCCGCAAGCGCCTGAAAGGCTGGTTTCAGGAAACGGGATGAAATATTTGCACGAGATGTGCGTGCTGTCGCTTGCCGCGACAGCTTGGGCCGCACCGATTTACAAGGTCACCGCGATCGGACCCTCCGGCGCAAGCGCCACCGGAATCAACAACAGCGGCGTCGTTGTTGGCAATTACCAACTGAGCGACGGGAGCTATCGCGTCTATGTCTGGAACAATGGTGTGGTCTCCACTTTGGGTGGCCCGGACGGTGCCTCGAATACCAAGGCCTTTGGAATCAACGATGCCGGGCAGATCTCGGGGTACGCCGATATTGGCGGAGGGTCCCAGGCGCTGCTCTGGTCCAACCTGCCCTCGCCGACGATTTTGGGCGCTGGCTACGGCGTAGGGATCAACAGTTCCGGCGAGGTCGCGGGTATGCGGATCCGGGACGACGGCAGTGGTGCCGCGCATGTCTTTCGGCCTACAGGCGATACGGCGCTGGGCCAGCCCGCCGGCGGCTCCTGGAGTTCGGCGTATGCGATCTCCGACTCCGGAACCGTGGCCGGAACCGGTATGACCGCCACAGGCGGCATGCAGGGCTTTGTCCGCTCAAGCTCCGGCAACGTCTCGCTTTTGGGGACGCTCGGTGGCCGCAATAGCTACGCGCGGAGCATCAACTCGCAGGGAACGGTGGCCGGAGGTGCCCAAACCACCTCCGGCGCATTGGCGGCGGTGATTTGGCAGGGGACGGCTCCAACCGCGCTGGGTTCCTTGGGCGGCACGAACTCGTATGCCTCCGATATCAACCAGAGCGGCAGCGTCGTCGGCTACGCAGATCTGGCGGGCAGCGCCGGGACATCGGCCTTTCTCTACCAGAATGGGAATCTGTACGACCTGAACACGCGGGTGCTGAACTTGGGTGCTTGGCGGCTCCTGGAAGCAGTTTCGATCAATGACTCCGGCTGGATCGTTGGCCGGGGAATGTACGGTGGTGAAGAGCGGGCCTACCTGCTGACGCCGATTGCGGCCGCAGCCGCCTCCGCGCCCGCAGAGGTCCCGGAACCCAAAACGCTGCTCCTGATGGGTGCGGCGCTCATCAGCCTGGCTCTTCTGCGAAACACACCAAAGCACGAGTAGATCCGCTACACTGTTCTTAACTGCGGTTAAGAATGGTCCGTACGCTTCTCAGCTTTGCGTTCTGCCTGCCGATTGTGGCACAGACAACCGCGACCCTGTCTGGGGACATCACCGACCAGACTGGAGCGGCGATGCCCGGCGTCGCCGTCCGGCTTTCCAACGTCTTGACGGGCTATTCGGCGCAACTGGAAACCACGGCCGACGGCCGCTTCCAGTTCGCCAACATCCCGTTCCAAAGCTACGTCCTGCGTTTGGAAAAGACCGGATTCGATGTCTCGGAGCGCGCTCTCAGCCTGCGTTCCAACATCCCTGTGCGTTTGGACGTGACGATGAAAATCTCGGGCCAGGGAACCGCCATCGACGTGACAGCTTCGGAGATCCGTGCGACTATCGACACGGAGGCCACCGGCACGCGAACCGAGTTGGACGCCAGTTCTTTCGACCGGCTTCCCCAGCAGGCGTCCGGCCGTGGCATTGAGTCGGTTCTCCTGAGCTTTCCCGGATTCGCAGCGAACGCGAACGGTGCGATCCACCCGCGCGGCGCGCACAACCAAATGACCTTCGTTATCGACGGCATGCCGATCTCCGATCAACTGACCGGAGCCTTCGCCAATGCCGTGGACCCTACTATCGTGCAAACCATCGAGCTGTTCACCGGAGACGTTCCGGCCGAGTATGGTAACAAGGTCTCAGGGGTCGCGAACATCACCACGCGAACGGGTGTGGGCAGCGGCAGGAAGGCGGGCGGATCCACCCAACTCTACGCCGCCGGCTTCGACACGCTTTCGCAGGTGACCCAGGTGATGGGCGGAACCGAAAAGTTCGGCTACCTCCTGAGCGCGAACACCTTGGAGTCCCACCGCTATCTGGATAGTGTGTCGCTGGACAACCTGCACAACGGCGGCAACTCCGAACGGGCATTCGCCCGCTTCGACTATCAGCCGAATTCGCAGGACCAGTTGCGTCTGAATCTGATTGGCGGGCGCAGCTCCTTCGAACTGGCAAACCTGCGCTCCCAGCACGAGAGCGGCCAGCGGCAGCGCCAGGGAATGCGCGATTTTTCGGCGTCACTCGGATGGGTGCGCACCATCGACGCCCGTTCGACCTTCGACGCCACCGCTTCCTATCGAACCTCCATCGCTCAACTCTTTCCCAGCGAAGGCGATACGCCAGTGACAGCGTCGCAGGCACGGCACCTTTCGACCATCACGCTCTCTGCCCGCTACAACCGGCTGGCAGGCGCCCATACGCTCCGGTTCGGCGCCGACGTGCAGCGATTTCCGGTCTCCGAGAATTTCTCCTTCGGCGTGACACACCCGGACTTCAACGACCCAATGTCGGATGAATATCTGGAAGGCCTGCTTCCGTTCGACCTGACGCGCCGCGGCCGCCTGTTTCAATTCACCGGCAAACGGACCGGCGCCATGGACACGTGGTTTTTCCAGGATCGCGTCCGCTACGGCCGCCTGACGCTGTCGCTGGGTATGCGGTTCGACAACTACCGCTTTCTGGCGCGGGGCACGCAGTGGCAGCCGCGTCTGGGCGTCGCCTACCACCTGAAAGAGACCGGCACGGTCTTCCGGGCTTCCTACAACCGGACCTATCAGACTCCGCCGAATGAGAACCTGCTGCTTTCCAGTTCCCGCGAGGCCGGCCTGCTGGCGCCAGACGCCGTGCGGGAGGCGTTTGGAGGCGGCGCGATCGTCATTACTCCCGAACGCCAGGACTTTTTCGAGCTCGGCTTGCAGCAAACGATTACGCGGTTCGTGGGTTTTAGCGGCTCGTTTTATCACAAGCGATCCAATGATCTGCAGGATAACGACAACTTTCTGAACACCGGCATCATTTTTCCCATCACGCTCTCTCAGTCTCGCGTGAACGGCGCCGAAGGCCGGTTCAACTTCCTGCCCTCGCGCGGCGTATCCGGTTCGCTAAGTTTCACACACTACCGTGCTATCGTGACGCCGCCGTTTACCGGCGGCCTGTTCCTGGGTTCGAGCGCGTTGGAGTCCCTCAGCGCAGGTCCGTTCATTATCGACCACGATCAGACGCTCGGCATTCACGGCATTTTGAACTACGCATGGAAGAAGAAGTGGTGGTCCACGCTTTCCGTCCGCTACGACTCGGGCCTGGTCTCAAATCCGTCCGATCCCGCCGATGTGGCGACCGATCCCGACTACGCGGATCTGTTGCCGTACGTCAACCTGTCCACCGACCCAACCCGCGTCCGGCCTCGCACGATCACCGACGTTTCCGTAGGCTATGATCGCTACCGGGGCGACAAGAAAGCGTGGGATTTGAGCTTTCAACTCGTGAACGCCTTCAACACCACCGCGCTCTATAACTTCCAATCCGTGTTCGTCGGCACGCGCGTGGTTCAGCCGCGAACCGCGGGCGCGAAGCTGCGCTTCTACTGGTAATTTGCCGGCCGGCCGGCTTGGGTCAGCGACAGCTCCATCTCGTGCCGGTGCAGCCCCTTTGCGTACCCGTCGGGAATGATCCGTTGCGCGGCGAATCCGCACTTCTCGAAAAATGGGGCGCTCTTGTGCGAGGTATCGATGCACACCCGGTCGACGTTTGGATTGGCGCGCAGCAACTCCAGCCGGTGTTCCAGTTGCAATCGCCCCAGGCCTTTCCCGTGAAGAGCCGCTTCGACCATGCCCCACGTCAGCCACGCGCTGCGGCGGGAGGCTTCGATGGAAATTCCGCCGGAACCCACAATGACGCCGGCTTCATCCGTCATGACAAAGTACTGGCCGGGCTCGTCGTCGAGGAACGCTTCAAACTGCTCAATCTCGTGCGCCGCGAACCACTCCGGAGTATTGCCCCGAAAAATCTCCAGAAGGCGCGGCCGGTCCTGCGGCTGGTAGAGGCGGAAGGCGTAGCTCACGGCAACCACCGTTGTTCGGTCCAGGCCATGTCCCAGAACATATACTCATAGCGAGCCGACCGCGTGAACAGTTCGGCACACCGCTTCTTCCTCTGTACCGTCAGGCGCGAGCCCTGCGCGTCGATCATGTTGAGAACTTCTCGCACGCTCCTAGCGTAATCGTCCGAAGCGTAATTGTCGATCCATTTCTGATAGCTGGGCTACTTGGATCCCCGGCGGACCAGTTCCCGGCCCACCTCCTGGTAAATCCAGTAGCAGGGCAACAGAGCGGCCAAGCCTTCCGCGAACGGCTCCTGTTCCACGGCGCGAAGGAAGTGCCGGGTGTAGGCGTAGTTGTCCGGCGCCATGGTCCGCTCCCGCGCTTTTACTCCGTACGAATTCAGAATCGACTCGTGCAGAGATTGCTCGGCCGTGACGGCTTCCTGGGCGTGGCGGCGGAGGATCTGAGCGGTTCGCGCGTCCGGCGCCTTCCTGGCCAACTTTTCCAGCGCCTCGGCGAACGCGCCCAGGTACAGCGCGTCCTGCTCCAGGTATTATTGGAACCGCGCCCGGGGCAAGGTTCCATCGGTCAACCCGCGCAGAAAGGGATGCTCCAGCGTCTTGCCGTAGACGGTTTCAATTCCGCGCCACAGCTCTTTCGAAAACGTTTCGGCTGGCGCGGCCGCGGCCAGCGCCAGCCAGACCGCGAAAACTCTCACTCTAGGAATACACTTTCTGGATCGGGTTCCCGCCGAAATCGGTCAGTTTTTCGTTCCGGCCGTTGTGCAGGTAGAACAGCTTGTGCTGGTCGAGGCCCAGCATGTGCAGCACCGTCGCATGGAAGTCCCGCATGTGATAGCGCTCGCCGATACCGTGCAGGCCGAACTCGTCGGTCTCGCCCACCGTCGTTCCGCCCTTCGCGCCGCCGCCGGCGAACCACATTGTGTAGCCATGCGGGTTGTGGTCCCGCCCGTTGCCGCCTTCCGACATCGGCAGCCGGCCGAATTCGCTGCCCCAGATGACCAGCGTGTCGTCCAGCAGTCCGCGCGCCTTTAGATCCCTCAGCAATCCTGCTACGGGCTTGTCGCTCATCCCAGCCATTTTTTCGTGGTTCTGCACAAGATCCTTGTGCGCGTCCCACTGAATGGAGACCGGTCCGCCGCCGTGGTAGATCTGCACGAAGCGAACGCCGCGTTCCACCAGGCGCCGCGCCAGCAAAAGGCGCGTGCCGAACTCGCGTGTCCGGTCTTCGTCCAGTCCGTAGAGCTTCTTCGTCGCTTCGGATTCTTTGGTCAGGTCCACCGCTTCCGGTGCGGCCGATTGCATCTTGAACGCCAGCTCATAGGCCGCGATGCGCGCGGCGTGTTCGCTGTCGCCCGCGGTGGAGTCCATTTTGTTGAGCTTCTGCAGAAGCTCCAGGGTGTTCTTTTGCCGGTCCGGCGTTACGCCTTCGGGCGGCTTTAGGTGCAGAATCGGAGACGGGCCGGAGCGTAGCAACGTTCCCTGGTAGACCGCCGGCAGAAATCCGGAGCTCCAGCAGGGCGTTCCGCCTTCCGGCGTTCCCTCCGGCTGCGGCATCACCACGTAGGCCGGCAGATTGTCGGCGGGAGAACCAAGGCCGTAGGTTACCCACGCACCCATTGACGGATGCCCAGTGAGAATGCGGCCGCTGTGCACCTGGTACATGGCGGGCGCATGCACGACGCTCTCGGTGTAGAAGCTGCGCACCACGCAAAGATCGTCCGCGCACTGCGCTACGTGCGGCGACAGCGTGGAGATTGGCAGCCCGCTTTGGCCGTGCCGTTTGAACTCCCAAGGAGAGGGAAGCAGCGTCGTGGAGCCGTCGGTGAATTGGCTGACGATTTTTCCGAAGGACGCCGGCAGCTTCTGCCCGGCGAATTTTGTGAGCGCCGGTTTCGGATCGAACATGTCGATCGACGACGGCGCGCCGACCATGAACAGGAAGATGACGCGCTTGGCCTTCGGCGCGAAATGCGGCGCCCGGGCCGCCAGCGGATTGGCGCTGAGTTCGCGCTGCAGCAAATACTCGGCGGCCAGCGCGCCAAAGCCGTTGGCCGCTGTGCGCAGGACGTTGCGGCGGCTAGGGGATGTAGACGAACTCATGGCGGTTGAGGAGTGCCTTTGCGAAGTCTTCGAGGGGTTGCTTTCGTGTTTTCAGGAATTCGCCGGCCAACTGCCGTTCCTGTTTCGTTGGCTTGCGCTGCAGCGTGAACGAGAAAGCGGCGTTCACCTGGCAGTCCAGCGACGAGCAGGCTTTCCGGGCGCGTTCGGCGAGCAGCACGGACTGCTCCTGCATAAACGGGCTGTTGAGCAACGACAACGATTGGAGCGCATGCGTGCTCACCGGCCGGATCGGGCAGGAGTTAATCGCATCCGGCTGATCGAAATTCGTCAGCAGCGGCAGGCGTACGGTCCGCTTGTTCAGCAGGTACAGGCTCTTGCGGTAGGTCTCCGTTTTGTCCTTGGGCAACGGCCACAGATTGTCCGGTTCGCCCTCGGTAAAGATGATGTCGTAGATCTCGGGCTCAAGCGGAGTCTTGACGGGTTCTCCGAACTGCTTGGCGTTCAACACACCGGCGGCGCCCAGAACCGCGTCGCGGATCGCCTCCCCTTCCAACCGGCGCGTGTTCATGCGCCAGTAGAACTTGTTGTCGGCGTCGATCGCGGCCTTGGCGGGGTCGATGGCGGCGGACTGCTTGTAGGCGGCCGACATCAGAATGAGTTTGTCCATCGCCTTCACGTTCCAGCCGGAGCGAACGAACTCCCAGGCCAGCCAATCGAGCAGCTTCCGGTTCGTTGGGCGTCCGCCCAATTGTCCAAAATCGTTCGGCGTCGAAACCAGGCCCGAGCCCATGCGGAACTGCCAGATCCGGTTCACCATCACCCGCGCCGTGAGCGGATGGTTCGGATCCGCCAGCCAGTTGGCCAGCGCGGCGCGGCGGCCCTCCGCCGTCTTGGGCGCCGGAACGCCTCCGAGCACGGACAGAAAGCCGGGTTCTACCGCATCTAGTTTGTGCCGGTGATCGCCGATCTTGAGGATGTGCGTGACCGGAGCTTCCTTGCGGTTCGTCACCGCAAACGCGGCCGGCGGCGGAGCGGGTTCCTCGTACTCCAGTGCATGCAACTGGCGGCGAAGCCCGGCGCGGCGCGCCTTCAGATCGGCGGGCAGCGCGTTCACAACCTCGTCCCAGCTCAGGCCGATCTGCTTCTGCGCTTCCTTGAATAAAATGTCCTGTTCCGGAGTGCGCTTGTCCTTCCCCACTTCGAGAACTGCGCGATGCGCGGGCGAGAGCATGGCCCTTTTCGCCGCTTGCAGCTTCTCGCGCGTGGGCTTTTCGATTGCGGCGATTTCGTCCTTGACCGGCTTCTCGCGGCCCGCGTGCGCCATTAGCAGATCGTCATAGCGCCGCTTTTCTTCAGGGGTGTACAGCGGCACCGGGTCTTCCAGATCGGTCGCCGCCAGCACGGCCTGCAAGCGGTAATGATCCGCTTGCGTGATGGGATCGAACTTATGGTTGTGGCAGCGGGCGCAGCCGACGGTCAATCCCAGAAAGGTGTTCGAAACGCTCAGCGTCATTTCGAGCAACACCTCTTGCCGGTTCATCTCCTGATCCTGATTGCCGCCCACCACGTGACGGGGCGGAGCACGCAGAAACCCGGTCGCGATCAGCGCTTCGGAGTCGCCGGCGTAGAGTTCGTCGCCGGCGAGTTGTTCTTTCAGAAACCGGTCGTAGGGCTTGTTCGCGTTGAAAGACTTGACGACATAATCGCGATAGCGCCAGGCCTGCGGGCGCTCTGCATCCAACTCGTAGCCGTTGGTGTCGGCGTAGCGGACGACGTCCAGCCATTTCAGCGCCCAGCGTTCGCCGTAGGCCGGCGAGGCAAGCAGGCGGTCGACAATCTTTTCGTAGGCGTTCGCCGAGGAATCGTTCAGGAACGCATCGACCTCGGCCTGGGACGGCGGCATTCCGGTCAGGTCCAATGTCGCGCGGCGAATCAGCGTGCGTTTCGAAGCCTCCGGCGAAGGACTCAACTTCTTGGCCGCAAGTGCTTCCCGGATCAAAGCGTCGATGCCGGCGGCGCCCTCCGGCCGTTCGACTTTTTGAAAGGCCCAGTAGCTGCGGCGGTTGCCGATGAACGCTTCCTCGCGCGGATCCACGGCGGCCAGAAGGCTCACGCAGAGGACGATCGCAACGAAGGGCCGCATTCAGTTATCTTAACGCTGCCCGCGCCATGTCCGGGCCGATACCGGCCTTCGCTGCGTATCGCGACGTAGCCGGATACAGGAAGCCTAGGCGGAAATCAGCGGAGTGGAAAGCACTTCCCGCGTTGTCGATGGCGAACTTCGGAACAACAAAATGGCGGTTTGTGTCTAAGCCTGTTGACAGGGACTTGCGGCGAGTGAATTCCCACTCCCTCGCGGCGTTGCACAGAGCGGCGAGGTTCTTGCAGACTGACGAAGGCGCGGCCTGGCGTCACACGCTCTTTCCACGAGCGGGCTGCCCGCGCAATAGAAAGGTGCTGGGGAATCGACGGTTCCCGCACAGCTTGAATGTGCCGAAGTCTTTGTAGCAATCGCCGGCGGGCGCATCGGGGTCCTCGGCCTTCCATTCGGCGAGCGCGAAGAGGTCGCTTTGCGAAGTCTGCCGTCCCTTGGCTCGGTCTCGCAAGTCTGCCCACCTGTCCCTGGGGAGGTGTTCCCACTGGATTTTCGGTATCTCGTCAGTGGCCGAGAATCAACGAACGGAACTCATCCACCAATTCGTCTTCCTGGCTTGGATCCGCGCTCGCAAGATTTGACCGCAACTTCTTGAAGAACTCTCGCTTTCGCCGCTCCTGGCCTTCGAGACCGATTCGCACCAGCGCGGCGATCGCTTTGCTCATGCTGCTGTCGTTTGCCTTGGCGTAACTTTCCACTTGGTGCGCCAAATTCGGCGCCAATCCAACGGTATATCGAGCGCCGCTGCCGGAGGCGGTGCCCTTCGAGGCCGCACGGCTTTCGCCGCGGTTGGACTTGCGGCGTTTGACTGAATGAGGCATACATCCTCATTATTCAGAGCGCCGATGCAGAATAGATTCTTGTAACGGCGCAAATAGCGCAATCCGGCCCGCCACGCGAGTCCACCCGCATGTTGGAAACCGGCCGGCGCCGCGCGAATAGCCATACCCTACACTCAATCTAGATGCTCAACCGGGGCTACGCCTACACCACGATCATCAGCAGTAAATACCATGGGCAATCCCTGCTGCGCCATTTGGCGAGCCTCTACCCGCACTCGTCGAAAGAAGCCTGGCAGGAGAAACTGAACAACGGAGAGGTCACCCTAAACGGCGTGCCTGCCACGGGCGGCGAATCGGTCACTTTGGGCGAGACCCTTGTCTGGAACCGTCCGCCATGGATCGAACCCGGCGCCCCCCGGCACTACGAGGTCCTGTTCGAAGACACTCATCTGCTAGCAGTCAGCAAGCCTGGCGGGCTGCCCACGCTCCCCGGCGGCGGATTCATGGAAAACACCCTGCTGCGGCTGGTGCAAGAACGGTGCCCGAGCGCGAATCCTGTCCACCGGTTGGGACGCGCCACCTCGGGCATCGTCCTCTTCGCCAAAACCCCAGAGGCGGCCTCCCGGCTATTCCAGGACTGGAACACGCCCAAGATCCAAAAGATCTACCGGGCCCTGGCGCAGAACCGGGCGAAGCACGACACTTATGAAATCCTGACGCCGATCGGCCGCGTGCCGCACCCGCTCATCGGCATTGTGTGGGCTGCGCATCCAAGCGGCAAGCCGTCGAGGTCCGTTGCGACTGTTCTCTCTCGCAGCGACGGCGCTACCACTTTTGAAGTCAGTCTGCATTCGGGGCGCCCGCATCAAATCAGAATTCATCTGGCTTCCATTGGCCATCCCCTGGTGGGCGATCCCCTGTACGGCGCAAACGGCCAGCCTCTCGAAACTCTTCCCGGCCTGCCCGGCGACGGAGGGTACTTTCTCCACGCCCACTATCTGAAGTTCCAACACCCGGTCACCGGAGAGCAGATTGATCTTGAGGCCGCGCTACCGGCCTGACTGCTAGGCGAGGATCTCTTTCACGATCCGGCCGTGCACGTCGGTGAGCCTGTAGTCGCGCCCGGCGTGACGGTACGTGAGGCGCGTGTGGTCGAGCCCGAGTTGGTGGAGGATCGTGGCCTGGAGATCGTGCACCGACACGACGTTCTCGGCGACATCGTCACCGCGCTCATCGCTCGAACCATACACAGTGCCGCCCTTGAACCCGCCGCCCGCGACCCAGGAGGCGTAGACCTTCGCGTGGTGGCCGCGGCCCTCGGCCGTGGGGTCCGGCACGGTGGGCGTGCGGCCGAATTCGGTGGTCCAGACGACGACGGTATCGTCGAGCATGCCGCGCGACTTCAGGTCCTTGATCAGCCCGGCGATGGGGCGATCCACGCGGGGGGCGAGCTTGTTGTAGTTGCTCATGTGCGCGTGGGCGTCCCAGTTGTAGTCGATGGAGGTTCCGCCGTCGATGAGTTCGACGAAGCGTACGCCGCGTTCGGCCATTCGCCGGGCGACGAGGCACTGCCACCCAAAGCCGCGCGTGTCGCCTGGTTCGAGACCGTAGAGCTTCAGTGTCGCGGCGGACTCCTTCGAGATGTCGAAGGCCTCGGGCGCTTCCGACTGCATGCCAAAGGCCGTTTCGAAGGACTTGATGCGCGCCGGAAGATTGGAGTCGCCCTCGCGAGCGGCCAGGTGCTGGCGGTTGAAGTAATCAACCATATCGAGTTCGGTCCGTTGTACGCCGGCGGAGGGAGTCCGCCTCCCCATGTTGGAGATCGGCTCGGGTCCGGGGACGATGCGCGTACCCTGGTGGAGCACCGGCAGGAAATCCGACCCAAAGACCTGGCCGCCCGCGTAGGGCAGTTCGGGTGCGATGACCAGGAACGACGGCAGGTTCTGATTCTCGGTGCCGAGACCATAGCTGACCCAGGACCCGATGCTCGGCCGGTTGAACGTTGCCGAGCCCGTGTGAATACCGATGGTCGCGCCAAAGTGATCGCCGTTGATGTTCTTCATCGAGCGGATGACGCTGATATCGTCGATCACGCCCCCAATGTGCGGAAAGAGGTCGCTGACTTCGATGCCGCTCTGGCCGTATTTCTTGAACGCCCAATTTGAACCTTTATAGAAGGCGCGGCGGCCGGCGGGCTTGCCGTGGCTCTTGGTGAGAAACGGTTTCGGATCGAACGTATCGACGTGGCATACGCCGCCAGTCATGAAGAGAAAGATGACACGCTTGGCCTTGGCGGGGAAGTGCGGCGCGCGCGGCGCCAGCGGATTGCCGGTGGGCGCCGCTTGCATCATGTCTGAGAGGATGCCGGGCAGCAGGAGACCGCCTGCGGCGAGAGAGCGAATGGAGTTGCGGCGAGTGGTCATGGGCGTGTTAGTCGACGAATAGGAATCCGTTGCTGCTCAGCATAGAGCGAATGTAACTGGACCAGACGCGTTGATCGCACAAGGCTCCCTGGCATCCGGCCGTCTGGTGCTGTTGCGAGAGTTTCGCGAGAAACTCGCGGGACTTCTCGTGGGACGGGTTGGGGTGTCCGAAGATGCGCTGGTGCGCCCAATCGAGACGCTCGTTCACGTTGGGCGACGCTCCGCGGAGGCGCTCCGCGATGGCGTCGCTTTGCTGGTGCAGGAACTCGGAGTTCATCAGCCAAAGGGCTTGGAGCGACGTTGTAGTGGATTTCCGCTCCGCCAGGGGAAGGTTGCCGTCCGGGCCGTCGAACAGATCGAGGTAGGCGTTCTTTTGGAAGCGCTGCTGCATGCCGTAGACGGTGCGCTTCCGGTTCTCGTAGAACTCTTGGAAGGGCTCGTGTTGGCGGTAGAAGTACGTGCGTTCTCGCGGGAAAGGGTGCCGCTCGCCGGGCGTGAGGTCGAGTGAGGCGGAGAAGAGCCGGATTGAGTCGCTAATGGATTCGGCGTCGAGGCGGCGCCGATTCTGGCGCCAGTGGAGCAGGTTTTCAGGGTCCTTGGCGGCGCTGACTGCGACGTATTCACTGCCAAGTTGATAGGCATCGGAGAGGAGAATGAGCCGGTGGAGCGACTTCAGGGACCAGCCGTCGCGAATGAAGCGCGAGGCGAGATAGTCGAGTAACTCGGGATTCGTGGGCGGGTCTCCGCGCACGCCGAAGTCGCTGGTGGTGGAAACAAGGCCGCGGCCGAAGTGCCAATGCCAAACGCGATTCACCATGACCCGCGCAGCAAGCGGATTGTCGATGAGCCAGCCGGCCAGTTGGCGGCGTCCACTACCCTTATCGCTGCGGGGAACCGTTGGCCCGCCGAGGATTTGAAGAAAACCGCGGCGGGAGATGGCGCCGCGTGAGCGCGGATCACCCATTTTGTGGATGGCGGCGTCTTGCGGCTCGCCCTCGCTGATCGCGTAGGCGGTTTCGAGCGGCGGAAACGATTCGGCGACGACGCGGCGTTCTTCGCGCAGGTCGTTCAATTCCTTCCAGACGATTTCGCGTGTGCGGCCCGGTGTGGTTATTTTTCGATTCTGAAACTCTTGATACTCGGCGAACTTCTCCCGCTCGCGCCGGTTCCAGGGAGCGAGCTTTTCGTCGAAGGGCTTCAGAATTGCGTCGGCCTGCGCCTGGCCGATTCGATACACGAAGTCGGCGCGGTGCGGGCGGTGTTCGGCGCCGGCAAAGGGAAACACGGAGCTATCGAAGATGCCGTAGAGAGCGTAGTAGTCGGCGGTGGGAATGGGGTCGAACTTGTGATCGTGGCAACGCGCGCAGCCTACGCTGAGGCCAAGGAACGTTTTTGTGACGTTGTCAATCGTGTCTTCGAGGGTCACATGGCGTTCCATGTGCGGGCTTACACCAATCCGGCGGGACACAGCGAGGTACCCGGTGGCGATGGTCTGCCGCCAACGCTCTTCGCCGTTCGCGGCGGGCAGCAGGTCGCCTGCGATCTGCTCACGGACGAATTGGTCGTAGGGCTTGTCCTGATTGAAGGCGGCGATCACCCAGTTCCTGTATTTGTAGGCTTCGGGAATGGGATAGTCGGAGGCGTCGCCGGCCGTGTCGGCGTAGCGAACGAGGTCGAGCCAATGGCGCCCCCAGCGTTCGCCGTAGTGAGGCGAAGCCAGCAGGCGGTCAACGACCTTCGCAAAAGCGTTTGGCGACGTGTCGTGCAGGAAAGCGCCGGTTTCGGCGGGCGAAGGCGGCAGGCCGGTGAGGTCGTACGTAACGCGGCGGATGAGTGTGAGCTTATCCGCGCGCGGGGCCGCCTGCAGCCCGGCGCGGTCGATGGCGGCGGTGAGGAAGCGGTCGACCGGGTTGGGTTTCAAGCCGCCGGGCGGTTCGGGACTGCGCAGAGGCTGGAACGACCAGAAGGCCTTCTGCTCCGGACGAATGACGTAGGGCGCGGCTTCGCTGGGAGCGTCGACGAAGATGGCGCCGCGGTCGATCCAGGATTCGAGATCGGCGATGGCCTCGGCGTCGAGCTTGCCCGCCGGCGGCATTTTCAAGGTGGAATGCTGGTGCTTCACTGCCTGCAGCAGCAGGCTGCGCGCGGGATCCTTGGCGATCACGGCGGGGCCGGAACGGCCACCCTTGGCGAAAGCCTCGGCGTTGTCCAATCGAAGCCCGCCTTGCGGTTGCGCGCCGTGGCAGGCCAGGCAATTGGAATCGAGGACCGGTTTGACGCGCGTCAGGAAGAACTCGCGCGGCGATTCTGGCCAAACCGCGCCATCCCGAATCCAGCGGCCGAGGTTTTCCACATCCTGCTCATCCAATTTGTTGGCCGTGGGCGGCATTTTCAGCACAGCGTGCGTGTGCGAGACGGCTTGATACAAGAGGCTCTTCGCGGGATCTCCCGGAACAATGGCGGGGCCGGAGCGCCCGCCGCGGAGGATGGATTCGCGAGAGTCGAGACGCAGCCCCGCCGAACGCGAAACTCCGTGGCACGATTGGCAGCGTGTGGCGAACAATGGCCGGATCTTGGCCTCGAAAAAGTCAGCTTTTTCGCCGGCGGCCGGAGCGGAGACCGATGCCGCCCCCAGCAAACAAACCGGGATTATGCCGCGAAACATAGCTCGATCATACACCCTGCCTTGCGGCCCGAAGGTGTAGCGGATCCTCGCTCGAACCCTATCGAAGCCTCGCACGGGCGGCGGCGAACACAGCGGTCAGCATCGCCTGCGTCAACCGTCCGGTCTGCGTGTTCTGCTGGCTGGGATGGTAGCTGGTAATCACCAGCGGCGTAGTGCCCGGCTGAACGACATTGTGGCCGAATTGCAACGCCCGTTTGCGCAGCCCCTGGACGGTCGCATACGCGTCCAGCGAAATCCGCCCCAGGCACACGACAACTTGCAGGTTCTTTAGCAGCCCCAACTCAACCTCCAGAAACCGCGAACATTGCCGGATCTCTTCCAGCGCCGGTTTGTTATCCGGTGGAGCGCAATGAACCGGCGCGGAGATCCATGCGTCATTCAGCGTCAAACCGTCGTCCCGTGTCGCGGAGTGCGGCTGGCTCGCGAAACCGGCGTCGAACAGGGAACGAAAGAGGAAGTCGCCCGAGCGGTCCCCGGTGAACATGCGTCCGGTTCGATTGGCGCCGTGGGCGCCCGGCGCCAAGCCGAGGATAAACAGGCGCGCCTTCGGATCGCCGAACGACGGCACCGGCTTGCCCCAGTAGTCGAAGTCCCGGTACGCGCGGCGCTTCACGCGCGCCACTTCGGTGCAGTGGGCACGCAGGCGCGGACACGCTTCACAGGCAACGATTTGGTCTTGGAGTTTTTGCACCCGCAAGTTAATGAGGATACGATGGCGGCGTATGGATGCCAAGTGGACTCGCCGTGCCGCCGCCGCCGCGGCTGTGACTGTTGTAAGGGCTGCGGGCGCCAAGCCGGCCCTCCTGGGCGGCGAGCCCATTCGCAAGCATCCCTTCCCCAAGTGGCCCGTTTATGGGCCTCCGGAAGAGACCGCGCTTGTCTCGACGTTGCGCACCGGTCAGTGGTATCGCGGCTCCGGTTCGGCCGTCGGCCGCTTTGAGGAAAAGTTCGCGACGGCCATGGGCTCGCCGTACTGTCTGGCCGTGGCGAACGGAACGTCGGCCCTAATGGTCGCTTTGCACGGGCTCGACGTGCAGCCGGGCGACGAAGTGATCGTGCCGCCGTACACGTTCATCGCAACGATTAACGCCGTACTGTCCAAGGGCGCGCTGCCGGTGTTCATCGACACGGATCCTCGCACCTTCCAGATGGACACGACGAAGTTGGAGGCCGCCATCACGGACCGTACGGTGGCCGCGATTCCCGTGGACATGGCGGGCGCTCCGGCGAATCTGGACCATGCCAATGAGATCGGCCGCCGGCGCGGGATCAAGATTCTGGAAGACGCCGCGCAGGCGCACCTGGGCGAGTGGCGCGGCCGGAAGCTGGGCACCATCTGCGACGCCGGCACGTTCAGTTTCCAGGCCTCGAAGAACTTGAATTCCGGCGAGGGCGGCGCCGTGCTCACACGCGACAAGGCGCTTTGGGAACGCTGCTACGCGTACCATACGAACTCCAGTGCCCGCCG
>Ga0194122_10000976_pt1 | contig 37766 bp, 22 predicted proteins | sample TA2MahCa10mmetaG_FD_155487 | JGI IMG/M metagenome (GOLD analysis project Ga0194122, IMG submission 155487) | Freshwater microbial communities from Lake Tanganyika, Tanzania - TA2015021 Mahale Deep Cast 10m | ecosystem: Environmental > Aquatic > Freshwater > Lake | place: Tanzania: Lake... | reverse complement strand
CCCAACTGACGCGGATCGTAGCCGGTGCCAAAGGAGCTGCCGGAGGACTGCTCCCAGCGGTTGAGGCCGAGGCGGAGGTCGAAGGTCGTCGTGGGGTTGAGCGTGGAGGTCCAATTGAAGCCGATGGTGCGGCCGTTGCGGCGCAGCGGCGCGTTGCCGGTGGGTTCGGCCGGGTTGGCTTCCGAGGGATCTTTCACAAAGACAAGACCCCGATACTCGCTAAACGGGTTCTGTCCGTAGCGGAAGTTGGTGTTGTTCTTCGAGTTGACCTGGAAGTCGAGACGGCCGGACCATTGGTCGAGGTCGCCAATCCAGCGCGAGGGGTAGGGATAGTTCTGTACCGAGGCAGGGCCAATGCCCTGCGATATGGGCGCGGGCAGGAATTTGAGAACGGCGGCGGCGGTGGGGTTGATGCGGTTCGCGGGGAGCCGGTTGCCGGGAAAGGGCTGCCGGGTGCCGTTGGTTACGGTCGTGAGGGGATCGTAGACGAGAACGCTCGCGATCTGCGCGTTGCGAAGGTTCGAAAAGTCGCCGTTGCGCCATTCCGTAAGCGGCACGGTCGCGACGCCAGGGTCGGCGGAGCGTTGGCGCATCGCTTCGTAGGCGAGGGTCCAGAAGAGCTTGTTACGGCCGTCGAAAACCTTGGGAACGAAGATGGGGCCAGAGAAGAAGAAGCCGTAGGCGTTGATGTTATTCGGCGACTTTTTGATGCCGGCGGAGTTCAGCTCGGTCTGATTGGCGTTGAGCTTGTCGTTTTGGAAGTACTCGAATAGATTGCCGTGGAACTGATTGGAGCCGGACTTGGTGACGATCATGACAATGCCGCCGCCGGTGCGGCCGTATTGGGCGTCGTAAGTATTCTGGAGGACTTTGAACTCCTGTACCGATTCCATGGTGGGCACGTTCATGACCGTGCGGCTGGAGCGGACATTGGACATGCCGTCCATTAGGACTTCGTTTTCGCCGCTGCGGCCGCCGTTGACGGAAAAGCCGGTGGTGCCGCCGATGTCGAACGAGCGGAGGTAGCGCCAGCCGCCGGTTTTGAAGACGCCGGGCGCGGCCCAGGCGATCTGGAACGGGTTGCGGCCCTGGGTGGGCAGGTTGGCGATGAGTTGATTGGCCAGGGCCGTATCGCGATTCGCCGTTTCGGTTTGCAAAGGCGAAACCGAGGCGTCAACGGTGATCGAGTCGGCAACGGCGCCGATCTGGAGTTGGATATCGAGGCGGGCCTTGTCCAGGGTCTGGAGAACGATGTTTTCGCGAACGGCGCGGCGGAAGCCATCGCGGGTGACGCTGAGGGAGTACGCTCCTGGTTCGAGCAGGGGCGTGTTGTAGAGGCCGAGTTCGTTGGAGGCGGTGACGACGCTGGTGTTTTTGGCCAAATTCGTGACGGTGATGGTGGCCGCGGGCACGGGGGCGCCGGAAGGATCGGTGATGTTACCGGAGATGCCGGCGCGAACCTCCTGGGCAGAAACCGCCTCGACGAGGGAGAGAGAGAGCAGTGCGAGGCGAATCATAGCTCTTCAAAGTATATGGTGCGGCCAAGCGCGAGCTGACGCTCCGAGCCTCATTCTTCGCAAGCGGCAAATGGTTCTACTCCCACCGCAGCGCCCGCAGCGGGTCCGCCTTCGCCGCGCGCCAGGCGGGCGCCATCGCCGCGGGCGCCATCGTCAGCGCCAGAGCGGCAATAATCACGGGGTATACCCGCAGGTCCGGTGAACCGAATCCAGGGATGACACCGCTCAAGATCTTGCCGACGCCGAACGACGCCGCAATACCCGGAATCAGTCCAAAACACGCCAGCCGCGCCGCGCCCCCAGCCACCAGCCGCAAAATGTCGCCGCGGGTCGCGCCGAGCGCCGATCGAATACCGAACTCGCGCGTTCTTCGCGCCGCCGAAAATGCGATCACGCTGTAGAGCCCCGTCGCCGCGATGGCCAGCGCGAGCAATCCGAATCCGGTCAGCATCCGCCCGCTGATGTCGAAAGGCGCTGACTGCAACCGCATCCACTCCTCCATCGTCCGCACTCGCCATACCGGTTGCGCCGGATCGATCCTGTGTATTCGTCTTCGAATCTCCGCGATTGAAGTCAGCGAACCGCGCACCGCGAAGACTCCAATATCCTGAGGCGCCTGCGCGAACGGAACATAGAGCGCCGGATACGCAAGATCGTCGCCAAAATTATTGAGCGCATTTGCGCTAACGCCGACGATCTCCGCGGCGACTTCAACGCCGGCCCGCCGGTACCGGATCTCCCGGCCGATCGCATCGGCTCCGCCGAATTCCCGCTTCGCCAGCCCTTCACTGATCACGGCGACCGGCTTGCCGTCCTCCCGGTCGGCGGCCGTAAACTCGCGGCCTCTCAGCAGCGGAAGACGTATATTTTGAAAATAGGCGGGAAACACGGCATTAAAGCGGGTGTCGCGCCGCTCGCGACCCTGCACCGAATAGGACGCGCCGCTGGTGTCATATCCGAACGGTAGATATCGCGCGCCTGCGAACGGCGTTCCAATCGCGTCTTCCACCTTCCGAAAGTATGCGCGCCGCGCCGCCGCATCCGGATAGTTCTGTGCGTCCAGGTTGATCGTGAACGTCGTCAGTGCGGCCGGATCGAAACCGGGCGGCACATCCCAAATCGCGCGAAAGCTCTGCACGAGCAGGCCGGTCGCGATCAACAACACCGACGCGATGAGAATTTGCCCTATTACCAACCCGTTCTGCAAACGTCCTCGCCGCCGCGCATGCGACAGCGCCGAACCGGCCTCTTTGAGTACCGTCGAAATGTTGACACGCGCCGCTTCGATGGCCGGCGCCAGGCCAAAGAGCAGTGCCGTAACCGCCGATAACGTCAACGAAAACACCATCACTCCTCCATCAATCGGGGCTTGACCGCGATTGGGAATGTACTGGTGGCTTTCGGCCGGGATCAACCCGGTCAATAACTCCGACAACCAGGCCGCCGCGAGTACCGATAGCCCGCCCGCAACGAGGAAAACGATGAACGTTTCGATGAGCACGTGCCGGGCGATCCGCCCCGGCGTGGCGCCCAGAGAGAGTTGAATCGCCGTCATGCGCTGGCGGTCGAACGCACGAACCAACAAGAGATTCGCGACGTTCGAGCACGCGATCAACAAAAGCGCCAACGTGACCGCGAACATCGTGAACAGGATCGGCCGGCCCGTGTGCCGCGCGACCTCTTCGGTGTACGGCTCGGCCATCACAATCATCGCGCGGTTGGAATCCGGGTTTTCTGCCTCCAAACGCTTGGAGACTTCGCGCAGGTTCCCGTTCAGGCGATCGAGGGTTCCGGCTCTGACGCGCCCAATTGCAGACAGGTATCGATTCGTCCTGTTTGTTCGCTCCTGCTCCGCCAAAGCTAAGGGAGCCACGACATCCACGCCACCGATCGTCGTGAATTGGAACGACTCCGGAAGCACTCCCACAATCGTGTATTGTTCGCCATTCAACTTGGTCTCCGACCCTGGACCAACGCCATGCGTTTTCGAGAACGATTCGGAGACCACGGCAACTCGATGGTTTCCCAGTACGCCGTCGCCCGGTTCGAACGCTCTTCCCGCGTAGGGCTTCACGCCCAGCACGTCGAGGAAGTTCGTCGACACCCGCACGCCGCGCAACCGCTCGGCTTCGCCTTCGCCCTTCACCGAAAACGAGCTTTGCGTGAACACCGCGAACTCACCCAATGCCGCTTGCTGGATGTCTGTGAAGTCGCCAGCCGATACCCCGCGCGCGGAACCGTCGGGCCGCAGCGTGCGCAGATTTACCAGTTCCTCGGACCGCGGAAACGGCATCGGCGCGATCACCCAGGCACTTAGGAAGCTAAACGTCACGGTCGCGCCGGAGATCCCTGCGACAAGGATGATCACGGCGATCCAGGCAAAACGCGGATGCTTCCGGAGGGACCGCAAAGAGAATCGAAGATCATCGAGCATGGTAAGCCTGCTGCAACGGCACGGCCAAACCAAACTGTTGCATTCATTCGCCGCCGCCGCCGGAGGATGTCCGCTATTGGGACGTGTCGTCCGATTCCGCGACGAGTTTTTCGACCGGTATCGAGAACGCGCTCATCTTCCCATCCTGTCCGGACTGGGCGGGATGCGGGCTAGCGAACGCTCACGGTGAGGCCATCCTGCGTGGCCGTCGCGCCCATCACAACTCTCACGGGCAATTCCCCGTCACTGACGCCATCGGGCAGCCGCACGTTGAACTGATACAGTCCGGTAACCGCTCCCGGAGCCGGTCCCGCATACAACACTTGCGCCGCCTGTCCTCCAACGGTCACCGAGACCGGAGCCGTCAGTCGCGGCGGATTCGCCGCCGGCGTAATCTCGCCCGCGGTCGACGCCGGATTCGTCTGCCCGAATCCAGCCCCGAACAACACCACGATCGAACCCCGCGAAGCCGCACTCCCAGGGCCGTTCACGCTTCCGTCCTCATTCAGAATCGCTCCCGGGCCCCGTCCGGTCCGGTCGAGCGAAAACAATCCTGGGTCCGCTGTCCGCAATGGTACGGAAAACGGCCTCGAAACGCGGTCTCCGAACTGCGCCGTGATCGTCGCTTCCGGCACGTTGACGAATGAATAGGGCACGATGGCGCTCGCCTGATTTGCCGATGTGTACAACACCGGCGCCGCTTCCCCGTTGACCAGAATGCGCGCGTTGTCCAGGACCGTGGGTATGCGCAAGTTTTGATCAAACGCAAAAGTCCGCAGCGTAGCGGGTCCAATCTCGTTCCCATAGACCGTCACAACGCCCCCCGGCGACGCTACATTCGGCGTATAGCTCGCTGCATTCTGGACGGCGGCAACCGATGTCGCCGAAACCGGTACCGCGATGTATATGGCAAGCGAAGGTCCAGGAAACGCTGCGAAATCCACCAGAAACGCGAAACGGTCGCCGCTCATCGCGCGATTGCTGATGTTAAACACTCTCCGCACCACTCGCCCGTCTAGCATGTCGCCCACCGCGATCACTTTGCTGATGGTGCCGTTGCGCCATAGCATCAGCGCATTTTCGCCGGCGGGGAAGCCCTCTTTCGGTCCACCCACAACCCGAAACAAGATCTTTCCCGAATTCAAGCAAAAACTCTCGAAACTGGCCGGGACCAAAGTGCCAATCCCAGGTAGCGTGGAGTTGATGTCAGCGATATTGCGGAGCGCGCCTCCGCCCACCTGCATCGTGAAAAGCCCCCGGAACCGGCGGTCCGCCGCTTGCCTTGGATCGTCCGCCACAAACGCGATCGTCTGATCTTCGATCGCGATCGGCGGCGTGCGTAATCTCGTATGGAAACTTGAATTGGAATTTCCAGGCAGCGCCCGGAGCGAATTGAACAGTTCCGATGGGACGCCGCCTCCGCCGGTGGGTGGCAGCGTATATATGCCGTTGTAGCCGGTGCTCGGATCGGTGAGTGTCTGCCCATAGAACACCAGGGAGTTGTTCCACAATGAGGGACTGTTCCACAGGTTCACGCCTCGTAGCGCCGGCGGCGGCAAGGGAAATTCAACGTTCCGGTCGACAATTCGAACCAGTCCGGTCCCGTCCAGATTCGCGGCGTAAATTCCCTGCGCTCCGGCCGAATTTATCGAGGCGAAAACGATCCGGTTGCCGGACGCCGTCATTACCCCCCAAGGCTGCGTGGACGCCCCGTCGAGGTCGCCAAATGTTCCACCGCTCGGGTTCGGCGTGTTGTAATTCGCAATGCGGGTGATCGCTCCCCCCGTAATCGGTACCGAGAACAGTCCGGTGTTCGGCCGCGTCGTCTTCTGGTCTGTGGCGAGAAACACCACCGTATTCCCGCTAATTAACGGTCTCCAGGTGAGCGGACCGAATTCGGAAAAGTTTCCCGTTCCGCCCGGAGCCGGTGTATTTGTATCCGCCAACTTCACAAATCGGCTTGTGGCCAGATCGAAGCTCCACAAACTGGCGTTCGGTGCTTGCGTGGTGAACGCTACCCACGTGCCTTCCATAGCCGGGCTCATGAAGATATTGATGTTGAAGGTCCCGTTGCCATCCGGCCGCGGGGTATTTGTCGCGGCTACTCTTACGAAAGCGAAGTCCTGTCCGGCGATGCTCATCGCCGCGAGAATTAAAGTTAGGCTGCGGCTCATACTGCCTGAGTATACTCCCTAGGTATCATTCGCTGTGCCAGGCTTTTTTCGCGCAGGGGGTTCGCGACAGTGGCCCTAGAAAATCGTCTCGGGAACGTGTTGCTCCGCAAGAACGAGTTAGGTCCGTTCCAACGTCGAGAGGGGGATTGGGTCGTAAGAGCCCGTAACAAGTCCAACTGGAATCACCAGCTTTTCTCAAGAGAGCCTTAAAAATGCAGCCGCAACTGCCAGCGCACCACGCGCCCGCCGCCGTCCTGCAGCGACTCATTCAGAAACTGCCCGGCCGGTGACGCCGTCACGTTCGCCTGAATCGTCTGCGCGTTCTGCGCCGGTGAGAACGGACTCACACTCACCTTCCCGTACATCGGCGTGTTCCAGATGTTGAAGAACTCCGTGCGGAACTCCATCCGGGCCCGCTCGCCGATCTTGATGTTCTTGACGATGTTCACGTCCCAGTTCTTCAGCCCCGGCCCGCGCTCCGTATTCCTGCCCAGCGTACCCGGCGCCGTTCGCAGCGCGCCCGTATTCGCCGCGATTCCGATATAGCGCGCCGCGCTGCGCTCAATCGGCGTATTCCCGTTATCCGGGTTCACATAGCCGGTCGGCGACGACGCTCGCGGCACCGCCCGCACTCCCGGCCGGCCCGCCGGATTAAAGTCCGGACGGTCAAAGGCTCCGCCGCCGATACCGTCGTGATCCAGGCCGTTGACCACCGTGTACGGCACCCCGCTCTCATAGGTCGTAATACCCGAAAGCTGCCAGCCGCCAAGCAGATGACCGGCCACGCCCTTCTGTGCCTTCAGGAACGGCAATTCATAGATGTAGGTGAATACCAGACGGTCCGGCCGGTCAAAGAAACCCACGCTCCGGTCGAGTGTCATCCCGCCAAAGAACGACGGAATCGACGAGTTTTGCAGCGACGACGTATTGCCGAACGAGAAGATCTCGCTCGCGTTGTCAATCACCTTCGAACGCGTATACGCCGTCGTGAACGCCAGTCCGTTCGCGAAACGCCGTTTCACTTCAAACTGCGCGGCGTGATAGATCGACGATGCTCCGTTGGTCCGGATCGTCCGCCCACCCTGCAATTGATCCAGCCGTAACTCGCGCCGCGTGATCGCCGTGTTCGCCGGCACGCGCCGCAGCTCCGCCGTCACCAGCGGATTGCCGTCCTCGGTCGCGAAGAGCTTCGTGCCTTTCGTGCCGACATACGCCATGTCCAGCAGCAAGCCAAACGGCAATTCGCGCTGAATTCCGGACGACCATCGCTGCACATAGGGGCTCCGCAGATCACCATAGACCGACGTCTGTGTCAGGAACGACGTCTTTGCCGGCGCCACCGTAGGCAGCAGCCCCGAGTAGGCGCCCAACCCGCGTGGATTCGCCGCCGTCACCTGCGAGGGCGTCGAATCCGACACCGACGACGGCGCCGTCGCCACCATATTCGAGGTCATGTTGTTGAAGTAGCTGTCGTAGCCGATCTGATAGCCGGCGCGGAACACGCCCTTCCCTCCGGCGAAGAGCCAGCCGAGCGGACCCGAATCCCGCCGCGGAGCATAAGCCAAGCCGATCGACGGACCCCAGTTGTTCTTGTCGCCCTTCACCTTGTTCGGCTTCAACAGCGGCGTATCGCCGGTCTGCGGATCGACATTGAACAACCCCGAATAGACCGGATTCAAAATCACATTCATCGGCACGCCGAAATACTCATAGCGCACGCCAGCCGTGAAGGTCAGCGACTGCGAGGCGCGCCAGCGATCCTGGAAGAAGTAGCTCTGGCGGAACAGCGAAGGGTAGTAGGTTGGATTGCCGAAGACGCGCGTCGCCGCACCCGTGCCGCCAAAATCGTCGAGGAAGTTCGCCAGGCCGGTGAAGTTCGTGCTCGCGCCGTAGCTCAGCGAGCCGCGCTCGTTAAACGGCGCTGCCTGCCGTGCACGCTGCTCCATCAAATCGAGCCCGAATCGCAAGGTGTGCGTTCCCTTCACCACGCTCATCGTGTTCTGCAGCACGAAATTGTTGAAGGTGCGGCCCTGCGGGAACGTGGCAGCGACTCCGTACCGGCTGAACGATCCCGTGTTCAGTCCGGCGATATCGATCTGCGGCATCTTGCGGCCCAGCGGGTTGGCCATATCGAGCGGAGCGTCGTAGACGAAGCGCGTATAGCCGGGTCGCAGTTCGTTGGTCATTGTGGGAGAAAAGACGTGCGTGTGATACAGCGAAACACTCTTCGACCGCTCCGCCGTGCTCGTGATGAAGCTCGGGAAGCTGAGCGTCTCGCCGCCGTTCGGCGCGGCGCTGTCGTGTATCAGAAAACGCCCGGAGAGCGTGTCGCGCGTGCCGAACCTGTTGTCGATCTTGGCGCCGTACTGGCGGATAGTCTGCGTCTGCGCATACGGCGTGATCAGGCGGCCCATCTCGATCGCCGGCCGGCCGTTGCCGAGTTCGATCGGCGCGACGCGCGAGACGCCATCGAAGCCCTTCGAGATGTCGAGGAACAGATCGGCGTTCCGGCTCGTGCCGCGTGGGAACAGCCGTTCCAGCGCCGCGCGCCCGGCGGCCGTCGGTGTCACCATCTCGTTCGAGCGTGTGGAGAACTGCCGCAGCTCTAGGTAGGAGAGGTGGTAGAACATCCTGTCGCGCAGCACCGGCCCACCCAACGTTCCGTCGAACTGCTGTTCGGTGCCGGCGAGATTCTTGCCGCGGGCGCGGATCGCCGGATCGGCGGCGAGGGAGCTGGAGATGGCGTCGTCGCGCGTCGAATCCAGCACGAAACCCGCCGTGCCATGCAAACTGTTCGTGCCGGAGCGCGTGATTAGGTTCACCACGCCGCCGCCGGCCCGTCCGAACTCAGAGTCGAAGTTACTCGTCTGGACCGAGACCTCCTGGATGCTGCCGGGATTCAGAACCTGGAACGCCTGACCGGCAACGGAGATGTCGTTGTTGTCCGTGCCATCAATCATGAAGTTGGTTGACCGCCCGCGTGTGCCGTTCACCACGAACGTGCGGGTGGGCGTGGCGAACTTGGTCGACGTGACGCCAGGAGCAGTGAGACCCAAATCGGCAGGGTTGCGGCTGGCATAGGGGAGCTGGCCAATCGCCTGCGTGCCCACCGTTACGCCGCGGACCGGAGCCTCAGTCTGTAACTGCACAGTGGTTTCCGAGACCTCGACGATCTGTTTGATGTCGCCGACCTGCAACGCCGCGTCCTGCGTGGTCGTTTGGGCGGCGCTCACCAGAATCCGGGGTGCGGAAAAGGTCTGAAAACCGGTGGTCCGGATGGAGATGGAATACTCGCCCGGATCGACCGCATCGAAGCGATAAAGCCCCGCGTCGTTGGACTGCGTGGTCCGCTGTACATTGGTTGCCAAAGCCGTCAGTTCGACGGTGGCATTGGCGATCACGCTCGACTGGGAGTCGGTGATCAAGCCGGAAACGGTACCGCGGCTGGTCTGCGCCGGTAGCGTCACTCCGAGGAAGCACAGAACAAGCAGTGCTCGAGAATTCATGGAAACCTCCCACTCCAATTCCCCAACGAGCTTGTGCTGTTAGTCTAACACGGTATCCACCACTTCGAAGGGGAGGGACCCTATGTCTCGTCAACGCAAAGCCGGCAGTTGGCCCCGCTCAACAGAGCAACTGGCCGGAAATACGCTACTAGCAGCTATAGGCGGACCCCTTTTGGTTCCACTGGCGAGGAGACCGTAGTCAGAGTGCATGCGACGAACTCTCCTTACGCTGGAAGCCGCGGCGGTTCTTGCCGCGCAGCAGCCGGTGCTCACCGTCAACGGCGGCATACCCATCGGCGACGACACTGGAACCCTTTGCGAACTAAAGGGCAAGGTGATGATGCTGCTACGCGAGGGACACTGTTTGCGCGACAACGTGCCGACCGTTTGCAATCGCGCGCACGCGCAGCTTCAACTGGTGTTCGAGGGCGATCACCTCACCGGCCTATTCGCGCGCGCCAAGGGCCACCACGTCTCGCCGCTGTTGACGGCGTTTCAAAAATGGCTGCGTGAGGCCACTACTTCTTGCCAGAGCTGAGGTACCGCTCAAACCAGCCGAGAATGTGTTCCAGCTTGGCGATGCGGTGCGAGGGGTACCCGCCGCGAATGCCGTGGGGCTCCTTGGGAATGCGCACCAGCACGGTGTCCACTTTCCGCGCTTTCAGGGCGAAGTAGAACTCTTCGCTCTGGCCGATCGGCGTTCGCCAGTCCTCCTCGCCGGTCAGCACCATGGTGGGCGTCGTAACCTTGTGCGCCTGGAACAGCGGCGACCGGTCGATGTACTGTTGCGGGTTGTCCCAGGGCGTGGCCTTCAGCCAGCGCATCATCGTCAGGCCGATGTCGCTGGAACCGGTCTGCGTAATCCAGTTGGTGACGGGGTATTGGGACACGGCGGCGGCGAACCGGTTCGTCTGCGTCACCGTCCACGCGGTGAGCAGGCCGCCGCCGCTGCCGCCGGTGACAAACAGCTTCCCGGGGTCGATGAAGCCCTTCGCGATCACGGCATCCACGCCAGTCATCAGATCCTTGAAATCGTCGCCCGGATATTTGGCGTGGATGACGTTGCCGAACTCCTCGCCGTAGCCCGTGGAGCCACGCGGATTGGAGTAGAACACCACGAAGCCGCGCCCGGCGAATACGTGCATCTGGTGCGTGAACTCCACGCCGTACATCTGGTGCGGACCGCCGTGGATATCCAAAAATAGCGGATACTTCCGGTTTGCGTCGAACCCCGGCGGGAAGACCAACCAGCCTTGCATGGGCTTGCCGTCGAAACTCTTCCACCGGATCTCCTCCACCTTTCCCATGGCGCGGGCCGCCAACAGGCCGGCGTTCGCGTTCGTCAGCCGCCGCGCCGCCCGCGGCTGATCCACGGCGAACGTGACTATATCCTTCGGCTCCTCCGGCGATGAAACCGGGATCGCCACCTGCTCATTCCTCGAGACGGAAAACGCGTCGGCGCCGCTGCTGCCGTAGGCCGTGGCGTATCGGGCGTTCCCGGTGGTGACGGCCACTGCCGGGCCGTCGATTGGAATGCGATAGAGGTGCGCTCTTCCCTCCGACTCGACGACAGCGAACAGGCTGCGCGACCGCTCGTCCCAGTTGGGCGCGACGATGTTGCGGTCCAACTCCTTACCCAGTTGGCGCAGGCCGGTGCCGTCGGCGTTCACAACATACAGGTTCTGGTTGTGGTTGGCGTTGCCCTTGTCGGCGAATCCTGTAAACGCGATCAGTTTTCCATCCGGCGAAACGGCCGGGTTCTGCTCCGTTCCATTCTCGCGTGTGAGACGGACCGGTTTTTCGCCGTCCAGAGAGAAGCGCCAGATGTCGTCGGGATAGAGAGTCGTGTCGGCATCGTCGCTTCGCGCGGCGTGGACCACGATCGCGTTTCCGCCGGGTGTCCAAGACGGCTCTCCGCCGTGTTCAAAGTCGCCATCCGTCACCTGCCGCGGCGTGCCGCCCATTGCCGGGACCACGAATACGTGTGTGAACCCGAGCGGCCGGTGGCCGATGCCCGCGACTCCGTCGGCGCGCCACTTTAGCCGGGTGACGGCGACGGCAGGCTCGGCCCAGATGGCGCCGCTAGGCGGTTTCGGCATGGGTACCGACCACTCGGGTTTGCCCGGCACCCGATTCAGGAAGGCCAGCGATTGCCCGTCGGGTGACCAGCTTAGCGCCGTGGGCGGTGTCTCCAAATCCGTGATTCTCGCTTCGACGCCTGTATCCATCCAGCGAATGAAGATCTGCGGTTTGCCGGTCCGCGTGGAAATGTAGGCCAGCTTTGTGCCGTCCGGCGACCAGCGCGGGTAAGAGTCCTTGTGCTTGCCGGCCGTAAGCGGCCGGTGATCCGTCCCGGCCGTCGCCGCAATCCAGAGGTTGGAATAGAAGGTGTCGGCGAAGCGGTCGGCTGTTTCGAGAACGTAGACCACCTGCCGTCCGTCCGGCGAAATCCGCGGCGAAGACGGCACGCGCCAATCGAAAACCGTCTCCGTTGTGAGCGGCGGCTTCGCGGCGGTTAAGGAAAAAACGAAGAGAACGGGCACCCCAATGCGCATTGTGCAATTATGCCGCAGCGGGGGAGACGCTTACGGAACCGTCAGAGCGGCTTGCAGGAACGGATCCTCCTCCTCACTGAACGCAGCGTAGGTCCAGGGCACCTCCACATCGGGCCGCAGCGTGTTGTTACCGGCCTGCACCAGGGCTCGAAACGCGCGCGTGGAGAACTGGCCGCGCAGGCCCAGGCTGTTGAGGGAGATCGTCACCACTTCGCCGAAATGCCCGGGCATGCCGCCGGTGTTCTCGCCCACGAGCGTAAAGCCGCGCTGCGCCAACTCTTCGGCGTTGAGCTCGCCGCTCGAAAACGTCTGGCGGCCGACGATGGCGACCTTCTTGACCGTCTCCGGCAGCGCGGGCAGCCAGCGGTGCAGGACGGCGGAGTTGCCGCCGCTGTTGTTGCGCAGATCGATAATGAAGCGCTCCACCGGCTGGGCCGCCAGCGCGGCCTCCAGCGAGGCGCGGAACTGACCGGCCGGCAGCGCCGGCATCTCGGCGCAGGTGTTGTACTTCACATAAATCGTTTTCGCTTCCGGCAGAACGTGGAACCAATAAAAAAAGCCGAGCGAGCGAGCCCACAGCGGAAACTTCGGTTCGGCGCGGAACGGCCCTGTCCACAGTGAAGCCGGCGCGGCCGTAATGGTAATTTCCCCGTTCAACGTCACCGAATTGCGATTGGCCAGGATACCGAGCGCGGAAAGGATTTCCGGGCTGATCAGGTAGTTGGGCGCCTGCACGCGGAACCAGGACTCGTTTTCATGCGGGATGTAGGGCCGGAGTTTCTCGATGACCTCTTCGATGGGAGTGTTGTCGATCTGGCGCACCACAGTGCCCAGGCTCCGCGCACTGTCCGCAGGGGCCGAGGTGAGAACCCAGCCCTCCTCAAACCAGCTCAGACGGAACGGGAAGCTGGTGAAAGCCGGACTGGTTCGCAAGTTGAGGAACGTGTGAGAATCCTTGGCGAAGGCGACGATGCGCGACAGTTCCATGGCGATCTCCACGTCGGTCATAGCGGGCACCTTCTCCCGTAGTGCCGAAACGGCGGCGTCCCACTCCTGCCTCGGTTTTTGCGTATAGAGGTTCGGGTGCCGGGCCTGGAGGGTGCCGATGAGATTCGCGATGTCGGCCTGCCAGCGTTCGTCGCGCTGAGCAAACGCCAGGGACGCCGACGCAAGGAAGACGAGGAGCCGCATAGGGCCGTTATAACAGATTGCGCGCCGGACTACGCCCAGAGTTCGTTGACGGGTTTGTAGAGCCCTTCGTTGGCGTAGGGCACGTACTCGAAGCCGCGGCCGAACGGATCGTCGTAGCGGATGTTGGTCCAATTGATACCGAGCGCCGAGTAGATGGTTGCCTCGATATCCTCCACCCGAATGTCGCGTTCCTCGGCCCAGCCGAACTCGCGCGTGCGCGCGCCGGTCTCATCGGTGACGCCGATGGCCTTGCCGCCCTTCACGCCGCCGCCGGCCAGGAAGAAGAACTGCTGCAGATAGTGGTCGCGTCCGGCCGTGGGGTTCAATGCGCCAACGGTACGGCCGAACTCTCCCATCATGACGATGAGCGTGCGGCCGAATTGACCGTTGGCTTTCAAGTCCTTGATCAGCTCGCTCATCGCGTCGTCGACGATTTTGCCGAGCGTGAAGATGTTGTTCTGGCCCTGCTGCGCCTGCTGGTAGATGTTGTTGTGCATGTCCCAGCCGCCGAGCGTCACTTGGATGTACCGCGTGCCCATATCGGCTTCGAAGACCTGTTTGGCCGTCAACAACGCGTTGCCGAAGGCGGTATTGCCATACCGGCCGCTGTCGGCGGTGGAGTAGCGGAACGCCTTGTCGACGGCGGCGTTATACATGAGGCCGCGGGCGGCGCTGTAGAAGGCGCCGAAATCGGTTACGGAGTCGCCGTACGGGGACTTGACGCGCAGCGGATTGTCCAGTCCTTCCAGGAGCGTGTACTTCGTCGCGAAGCGCGTGGCGCCATCGGGGTTCGTCGTGTTCGGCAGCCCATTGGTCGAAGGCGCCATCTTGAACGGTTCGAACGTGGCGGGCAGGTAGCCGGCGCCCACGGCGCCATCGGAGTTTAGGCCCAGGAATGTCGGGAAGATCTGATCCGGCCGCCGTTCGCCCCGCTTCTCGATCGCGACGATGGAACCCATGTTCGGGGCCACATCGCCCAGCACGGCGGCGGGGCTGCGGCCGATCTGCGCCCAGGTCTGGCTGAGCGTATGCTGCGCGGCCCAGGCGCGCCCGGAGCGGATCAGCGCGATGTCCCCGGCGCGCTCGGCCAACTTCGGAAACACACCCGTGTTCCACTGGACGCCGTTGATCGCCGTAGGGTTGAACGTGGACGGCGAAATGCCGTTCAGCATTTTGAGATCGAAGGTGTCCACATGACTGGGCGCGCCGGCGAGCAGAACGAACAGAACGCGGTCGGCCGAGTTCTGAGTCTTCACGTCCTGGCCCTTGACCAACTGCGCTTGCGCCGGCTGGGAGGCAAGAAACGTTCCGGCCAGGCCCGCGCCCGCCAGCCGGAAAAACCCCCGGCGGCTGGCCTGCGGACGGTGGAAGAACGGCACGTGCGAATGCGGGTTCTTTTGGACGAAGCGGCGGAATTTAGCTTGATCGAACATGTCCATGGCTCCTAGTAGTTAAAGAAAAAGTCCACTTTGTTATAGAGCGCCCACAGCAGATTCTCCGCCGCTTGCGTCCGGTTGCCGGAGTTCAACGCGGCCATGGCCGCCGAGCGCTCCGATTCGTCCGGCATTCTGGAAAGCACGTTCAGGTACAGGTTGTCGATCAGCTCCCGGTTGCCTTTGTTGACGTGCTGCCGCAAAAGGCTTTCGCGTCCATTGGTCACAGTGGACCTCGTACGCGCCATCACCAGGTTGTTATTCATGAGCGTCAACGCCTGTTGATCGGAGCCGTCGCGCCGGCGGTCGGTATCTTCCCGGTTGCCAGGGTAGAACGGATTCAGGAAACCGGCGGCGCCACCCCGCGAGGACGGCGAGGTCGTCTGCATCGCCCATTGAACGATCTTCGGAGCGGGCGCGGGTTCGTTCGGTACGCGGCTAGCCACGCCAAACGAAATGGGCGCGGCGACGTTCGACGTTTGGACGACCGCGTCGTAGATCTCCTCCGCCATCAGACGCTTGGCCAAACGGCGTGCGTGGAGCGAGTCCCAGGCCGGATTCCAATTGCCGTCGTAGCGGGCGCTCAGTTGGTAGGCGTCCGAGGTGGCGATCCGGCGCATCAGAGCCTTGAGATCGTACTTGTTGTCGATAAAGTCCTGGGCCAGATCGCGCAACAGTGCGGCGTTGGAGGGTTGCAGAGACCAGGGGGCGGCCGGAGGATTCTCCGGATCCAGCCGGGCCGGATCCATCTGATTGACGGGCTCCACAAGGCCCCGCACCATCAACTCTTTCCAAACATAATTTACCGTCGCGCGAGAGAAATTGAAATCGGAGGTGACCAGGCGCGCGGCCGCGGTGCGCCAAGGTTCGCCGGAGTTGGGCGTCGCCGTTCCGTCGCCGAACGGATACACGGGCGTAGCAACCCGCTGGGTGCCGATGGCCTGGCGCGGCGGACGGTTGCCGGTGGTGGTGTTCAATTGGTAGCTGCCGTTGCGGTTGAATTCAACGCCCCAATAGAAGAGATTCGGATCGGCCCGCTCGGCCCTCGGCTGCTGGGTGAACGTCGATTGGGCGAAGAAGGCCGAGAGGCTGTACGCCTGCATCCGCGATGCGCTCTTGCCCCACAGCGAGAGCGTATCCACGTGACCTCGGCCGTTGTGGCAGACGATGCAGTTGAAGTGCGAAATGCCGAGGAATGTCTCCGTCGTGGCCGACGCCATCTGGTCGAAGTGGTCCTGCACTGGCCCGCCCGTGGTCCGGTTGCCGACCTGCCAGTTCAACTCACCCTTGGTCCAGGAGTTCGTCCCCTCGGCGGCGATCAATTCGTACGCAATCCGGTTGTAGGGCTTGTTTTCCTTGAGCGAGTTGTAGATCCACGCGTAGAACGCCTCCCGGCCCTCGGCGCGGCGATTGGTGTTGGTCGCGCGAATCGTATCGGTATTCTTGTACAGGTCGCCGAAGAACATCGTCCACTTGTCGATCCACTCTTCGGAATTCAGGAGCTCGTCGACGTACTTGGCCCGCTTTTCGGCGTCGTTGTCGTTGACGAACTGCGTCAACCGCTCCACTTTCGGGACGCGGCCGGTGAGGTCGAGAGAAACGCGCCGGGCGAACTCATAGTCATTGGTTCGCGCGGCCGGCTCGATGCCTTTTTCCCGCAGGACTCCGAAGATGTGTTTGTCGATCAGGTTACCCGACGCCGAACCCTTCTGGCTGGCCTGGGTACGGCTGCCACCAGGGACAAAGTACGGCGTTTCAACCCGGCCTCCGAGCCGGTTGACGACAGATTCGGTGATCTCCGAGAATGAAAACCGGTTGCGCCGGGCATGAACGCTCTGGTCCATGAACTCGGCTCGTTTCGGGCCAAACATCACGCACTCGGCGTGGTCCGCGATTAACTCGACCTCTTCGGCTGGCTCCGATTGTTGTTGACCTTGCAATAGCGTCAGCGAGGACACGGACAGTCCTAGTGACGCAAGCACCCAATATGCCTTGCGTTTCATCGGCTTATGCTCCCCTACGTACATGGACCGTGCGTTCGCTGCGCGCCGGTTCTCTGTTTGCTGAAATCGAGATCCACGTCTCTTCGATTCTAAGGGATCGAACCCAAACGTTAACCAAAGAGTTTCGGCGCTAGGTCGAAATAGTTGACAACTGCCCCCGGAACCCCTATTACTTGCAAATGAGTTTCTAATCTAAGTTATTGAAAATAAATGGTTAGTGTCTGATAGACTAGTCCAGTGCCGGGCAAGTTGCACTTAGTACTTGTGGGGGTATTGGCTAGCCGATTGGCGATGCCCCAGGAACCGTTGACGCTAGACGCCGCAGTGCGGGAGGCGCTGGAGAGGCATCCGCTGGTGATGGCGGCCGACGGGCGCATCGCGACGGCGCAAGGACTGCTGGAACAGGCGTCGTTGCGGCCGAATCCTAGGTTAACGGTTCAGTTGGAGAACCTTCGCGCTTGGAGTTTTCCGTACCGGCCTGGCGTGGAGAACGACTACTTTTTATATGTCTCGCAGGTTCTGGAAACCAACGGAAAGCGGGAGCGGCGCGGCGAATTGGCGTCGGTCAACAAGTCGCTGGCGGCTACGGCCAGAGACCTGCTGCGGCAGCAAACCGTGGCCCGCGTCCGAACGGCGTTCGTGGCGGCGGCCGGGGCGGCGCGCCTGGCCGGCGTCTACGGCGAGACGCTTGAGAACTTCGCCGGGACCGTGAAATATCACGAGGCCCGCGTGCGCGAAGGCAACATGGCGGAAGCGGACCTGATCCGGATCCGCCTGGAGAACGAACGGTTGCGCCTGTCGGCCGGCGCCGCCCGGATGGAGGCCGAACGGTCCCTGATCGCGCTGCAGCGCGAGTTGGGACGTTCCGTCATTTCCTCGCCCCTCTTGATCGCTATGGATATCGAAAAGCCTCTGCTTGTCCCGGAGGAGACCGCCGAAGCGGCGCGGGCGGACCTGGCGCTGGCCCGGCAGGGCATTGAGGCCGCGCAGGCCAACGAAAAGCTGCAACTGGCGCTGGCGAGGCCGGACCTGGAGCTGTCGGGCGGTTACAAGCGGACGAACGGCGTCGACGGGCTGCTCGGCTATTTGAATGTCGATCTTCCGTGGCGGAATAAGAATCAGGGCAACATCGCCGCCGCCGGCGCTGAGACGCGAGTGGCCCGGGCGAACGTGGCCGCCGCCGAGGCGCTGGTGCGGGCCGAGGTGCGCGGTGCCTACGCCGAACTCCGCACGCGCCGGGAGCAATACGAATCGACGCTGCTGGCGCTGGTGGGCCACGCCCGCGAGACGGCCCGCATCGCGCAGGCCGCCTATCGCGAGGGCGGGACCGACCTGCTGCGCCTGTTGGACGCGGAACGAACGCGGTTGGAAACGGAGCTGCTGCGCGCGCAGGCGCTGGGCGAGTTGCGCCTGGCGGAGGTGGCGATCTTGAATGCGATGGGGGTAATGCCGTGAGGACCTGTTTGTTCGCAATCGTCCTGATAGCCGGTTGCGCCAAAGCGCCCGTGGCCGAGGCGCCGCCGCCGAAAGAAAAGCCGGAGGCCAACCCCGGATTGAAGCTTTCCGACGAGCTCCGCCGCGCGGCCGGCATCGTCGTGACGACGGTGCTGACGCGCGCCGAACCCCCGATGGCGCGGTTCAACGGCCGGCTGGTGCCGGACGAGGAGAAGACCCATCGCGCGGCGGCGATTGTGGACGGCCGGGTGATGCGGCTCTTCGCGAACGTGGGCGACCGTGTCGGGAAGGGGCAGGTGCTGGCTCGCATCCATAGCCACGAGATTCACGAGGCGCGCAGCGAATATCAGAAGGCAAAAGTGGAGCTGGCCCGGCTGGAGACGCAGCGCGCATTCGCCGAGAAGGCGCGCGACCGGGTGAAGCGGCTGCTGGATTTGAAGGCCGCGTCCGTGGAGCAGGTGGAACTGGCCGAGCGCGACGTTCGTAACGCGGCGGCGGCCATCGAATCGTCGCGAGCCGAATTGAAGCGGACCCGGCTGCACATCGAGGAGTTTCTGGACGTGAGCGTGGACGAACCGGCGGGGCACAAACCGGGCGAGACCGATCATGACGACGACACGGTACCTGTGCGCGCACCGGCCGCGGGCGTTGTACTGAGCCGTGTGGCGAATACCGGAACCGTGGTGAGGCCGGGCGATGAGCTATTCGTCATCAGCGATACCGGTTCGGTGTGGATGCTGGCGGCGGTGCCGGAGGCGGACATGGCCAAGGTCCGCGTGGGCATGGAGGCTCGTGTGTCGGTGCGGGCGTTTGAGGACCGGCCCTTCACCGGGCGGGTGACGCGGATCGGGGATCAACTCGACGCCGCGACACGGACGGTGCAGGCGCGCATCGCACTAAACAGCAGCGGCGGCGCATTGAAGCCGGAGATGTACGCAACAGCCGAGATGACCGTGGCCGGCGCGCCGGCCGGGGAGGCGGTGTATGTCCCGCGCGAAGCGGTGCAGGAGTGGAATGGGCACTCCGTGGTGTTCGTCGAGACAAGCGCCGGCGCGTTTGAGCCGCGGGCGGTGGATCCGGGCGCGGGCGCGGCCGGGTTGGTGGCGATCCGGCAAGGGTTGCAGCCCGGCGAGCGGGTCGTGACCCGGGGATCTTTTGTATTGAAATCCGAGATGTTGAAATCGACGCTGATTGAGGAATAGCGTGCTAAACCGGCTGATTGACGCTGCCTTAGGAAACCGCGTGATTGTGTTGGCGGCGCTGGCGCTGCTGGTGGCCGGCGGTGTGTTCAGTCTTCTGCAACTCCCGATCGACGCGTTCCCGGATCTGACGAACAATCAGGTGACCGTCGTCACGGCGTGTCCGGGCATGGCGCCGGCGGAGGTGGAGCAACTGGTCTCCTGGCCGGTCGAATCGGCGTTGATGGGGCTGCCGAACGTGACCGAGGCGCGATCGATCTCAAAGTTCGCCCTTTCGAAGATCACTATCGTGTTCAACGACGAGGTGAATGCCTACTTCGCGCGGCAGCTTGTAACCGAGCGGCTGCAGGAGGTTCGGAGCCGCATCCCGATGGGATTGGAGCCCGGCCTGGGCCCGAACGCCACGCCGTTCGGCGAAGTGTTCCAGTTCACGCTGGACAGCAAAACGGTGCCCCTCGACGAGCGGAAGGCGTTTTTGGATTGGGTGATCCGGCCGGTGCTGCGAACCGTCCCGGGCATCGTCGAGGTGGAGACCTGGGGCGGGCTGACTCGGCAATGGGAGGTGGAAGTGAAGCCGGAGGCGCTGGAGCGCTACGGCCTGACACTGCGCGATATCGAGCGGGCGATCGGCGAGTCCAACCAGAACTTCGGCGGCGGGTTCATCGAACACGCGGGCGAACAGTATACGGTGGTGGGCAAGGGCCGGGTCGCATCGCCCGGTGAACTGGAGCGCATCGTGATCGCCTCGCGCGCGGGGACTCCGATTCGAATCGGTGACGTGGCGCGCGTCCACGCGGGCGCGATGCAACGGCAGGGCGCGACGCTGCGCGATGGCCAGGGCGAAACCGTATCGGCCATGGCGATCATGCTGAAGGGCGAAAACTCCCGCGAGGTGATTCAGCGCGTGAAACAGCGCCTGGCCACGTTGAAGATGCCGGCCGGCGTGGAGCTGGTTCCGTTCTACGACCAGAGCGAAATCATCAACCGCACGATTGGAACCGTGCGGCGGAATCTAAGCGAGGCCGGGCTGCTGGTGGCGGCGGTGCTGCTGCTGTTTCTCGGCAACGTTCGAGCCGCGCTGCTGGTGGCGTCCGTCATTCCGCTGTCGCTGCTGGCGGGATTTATCGGTATGCGCTGGTTCGGCGTCACGGCGAACCTGATGTCGCTGGGAGCGGTCGATTTCGGGATGATCGTGGACGGCGCGGTTGTGATGATGGAGAACGCGGTGACGCGCCTGGGAGAAGCGCGCGAGGACCGCATGGAAGTGCTGCGCAAAGCCGCGCATGAGGTGGCCCGGCCCATTGTCTTCGCCGTGGGGATCATCATCGCGGTCTACATGCCGATCTTCTTTTTGGAGGGCCTGGAAGGCCGGCTGTTCCGGCCGATGGCGGTGACCGTGGTAGCGGCGTTGGCGGGTTCGCTGGCGTTGGCGCTCTTCGGCATGCCGGTGCTGGCGTCGTACCTTTTGCGCGTTCGCGCCGCGCATGGCGAAGGCTGGTTCGGCGGGGTGCGGCGGGGCTACGGCCGGTTGCTGAAAATCGCGCTCCGGTTTCGCGCGCTGACGGTCGCCGTGGGAGCGGCGATCGCGGCGGTGGCCTTCGGGTCGTTGCACTTCATCGGGTCTGAGTTCATGCCGTGATTGGAGGAGGGCTCGATTCTCGTGCAGTCAAAGAAGCTGCCGGGCATCTCGCTGACGGATTCGGCGTCGCTGAGCCGGGAGTTGGAGAAGCTTCTGCTCACCATGCCGGAGGTAAGCGGTGTTGTTTCCAAGCTCGGGCGGCCGGACCTGGCCACGGACCAGATGGGCATCTTTGAGGCCGATGTGTACGTGCTATTGAAGCCGGAGAGCCAATGGCGCGTGCGGACCAAGGAAGAGTTAATCGACAAGATGCGCGGGGTGCTTGAGAAGGTGCCGGGCACCGCCTACAACTTCACGCAACCGATGGCGATGCGGCTCGACGAGACAATCAGCGGCATTAAGGCCGATGTAGCGGTGAAGATTTTCGGGGATAATCCCCGCGTGCTCGACGACATCGCGCTGCGCGTGTTCCGGCTGCTGGAACGGGTGCCGGGCGCGGCCGACGCGCAAATGGAGATCGCCAACGGTGTGGCTGAAATTCACGTGGAGCCGGACCGCGAGGCGCTGGCGCAGTACGGGTTGCACGTCGAGGACATCCGCCAGTTGGTGGAGGCCGCAGTGGGTGGCCGGACCGTAAGCGAATGGATCGACGGACAGCGGCGGTTTGGGATCGTGGTGCGGTTTCCGGAGAGCTACCGCACGCGGCCGGAATCGCTGGAGGGCGTCCGGCTTACGGCGCCCGGCGGCGAACGGGTGTTGCTGGGACAGGTGGCGCGGGTAACGACGCCCCGCGGACCGGAAGTGGTCAGCCGCGAAAACGGACTGCGCCGCGTGGTGGTGCAGTGCAACGTTCGCGGGCGCGATCTGGGCGGCTTCGCCAGCGACGCCAGGGAGCGCGTGGCCAAAGAAATCTCCCTGCCCGCCGGGTACTTTATCGACTGGGGCGGGCAGTTCGAGAATCAGGAACGGGCGATGGGCCGGTTGACGCTGGTGCTGCCCGTGTCTGTGACGGCGATTCTGATCCTGCTCTACTTCACGTTCCACTCGGTGCCGCAGACACTGCTGATTCTCTGCAACGTGCCGTTCGCGCTGGTGGGCGGCGTGGGCGCGCTTTGGCTGCGCGGGATGAATCTGAATCTCAGCGCATCGATCGGATTCATCGCGCTGTTCGGCGTGGCGGTGCTGAACGGAATCGTGATGGTAAGCCAGATCAACCGCTTGCGCGACGACGGCATGGACGAAGACACAGCCGTGCGCGAAGGCGCGTCGATGCGCCTTCGGCCCGTGCTGATGACCGCTCTCGTTGCGAGCCTGGGCTTCCTGCCCATGGCCCTGTCAACGTCCGCCGGCTCGGAAGTCCAGCGGCCGTTGGCCTCCGTTGTGATTGGCGGCCTTATGTCGTCGACGATGCTGACGCTGTTCCTGCTGCCCGCGATGTATCGCTGGTTCAGGCGCCGGTAGGCTATTTCGGTTTCTTATTCTTCTTGGCGTGGCCCTTTTCGTCGGTGTCCCAGGACTGCGATTGGAACGCCAGAAAAATCGCGATCCACTTTTCATTCGGCCCATCGGAACCGGCCGGGAAGTGCAGAATCAAGGCGCCGTCCTGCCAGATGCCGTCGTCCTTCTTGAACTGCGCGGCGTTGCCCTGGTTCATGTGGATGTCGTGGATGCCGTTGCCGGGCTCAAAGTCGAAGTACTTGTCCGTCTTGCCCTTTTCCGGTCCCCACTTCTCGCCGAAGGCGTAGACCATCGGCTTATCTTCGTGAATGGCCTTCATCACCGCTTCGTCGATCAGGTCTCCCAAATCGTTACCGGGGCCTGGTTTGATATTGGGTACGATCTTCATATCGGACTTCTTGATCAGTCCGCCGCGAACGAAGTCGATGGCCAGTCCGCCGGGTTTGCTGGGCACTTCGGTGTAGCCCGGTTTTAGCTTCTTGAGCCCGCTGCGAAACTTGGCCGGCAGGTTGTTGGTGGAAACGTACAGCAACTCGGAGGGCTTCAGTTTGCTCAGAACGTTCACCGCGATGCGGTGCAGCGTCTTGTCGCCATCTGTCACCAGGATTTGATAGTGATCGCCATTTTTGCGGGCGCAGGCGGTGGGTGATCCAGCCTTTGAGTACTCCGTAACGCTTAAGGGGCATTTCAAATGGATAGTGACGAAAGGAGCGGGAGCGTTACAGCGTTTATTCAGACATGGAACCGCGGCGGGCGCCACTCCCCTTGCATTCCCAGGGGACATATGCGACACTCCCCTTGAAATCACAGGGGAGTATTCTTGGAAACCCAACTCGAACTGATCCGCGGCACTCTCGACGTCCTCATTCTCAAATCTCTCGCGTGGGGCCCGCTCCACGGCTATGGCATTTCCAACCTGATCCGTCAGCAGACCGACGAGGCCCTGCTAGTCGAAGAAGGCACTCTCTACCCGGCGCTCTGGCGCCTCGAACGGAAGAATCTCCTTGAGGCCGAATGGGGACTCTCTGAGAACAACCGCAAGGCCAAGTACTACACCCTCACGCCCGAGGGCCGCCGCCACCTGCGCGCAGAATCCAAGCTCTGGGAAGCCTACGCCGCCGCCGTGGGCAAAATGCTGAGCGCCACCCACCGGCCCGAGGAGAGCTGACCATGCCCGTTCCAATGTGGCGCCGCTACGCCCGCTTCCTCGGCGTCGATTTGAAAGCCGACGTCGACGACGAACTCGCCTTTCACCTCGAACAAAAGATCGACGACCTCGTTGCCCAAAGGGGCTGTTCCCGGAAGGAAGCCCGCCGCGAAGCGCTCCGCCAGTTCGGCGACCTTCGCTCCATCCGCCAAACGGGCCACCGCCATGCCCGAAGAAAGGAACGTCAGATGCGACTCCGCGACCACCTCGGCCTTTTCGCCCGCGATCTCCAGTTCGCCCTCCGGACCCTCATCCGCAAGGAACGAGGCTTCGCCGCTATAAGCGTCCTCACGCTCGCGCTCGGCATCGCCGCCAACACCGCCGTCTTCAGCGTGGTGAATACCATCGTGCTGCGCCCTTTGCCGTTTCCGGATTCGGATCGCCTGGTCTGGTTCAGCGGCGGCCGCGACACGATCGAAAATCGTCCTAAAACGTCCGGTCTCTCGGCGGTTACCTACCAGGTTGCCGCCTTCCGCGCCATCCAGGAGACCAACCGCTCTTTCGCTCAGCTTGCCAGTTACAATCCGTACTTTGGCAGTGGCGACTACACCGTGTCGGGCCTCAGCGGCGAAGCGCAGTCCGTCTCCGGGGTGATGATCGACTCGGACTTCCTGCCCGCGCTCGGCGTTCACCCGTTGCTGGGAAGGAACATCACGGCGGCCGAATGCCGCGCGGGCGGCGCGCGGTCCGTACTTCTGAGTCACGCAATGTGGCAGCGCCAGTTCGGCGGAGATCCACGCATTCTCGGCCGCGGCCTTACTCTCAATAAGCAGGCCTACACGATTGCCGGCGTCCTGCCCGCCTCCTTCGATTTCGGAGCCGTTTTCAGCCCCGGCCTGAGCTTTGACATCTTTGTGCCGGGAGACCTCGACGAGATGTCCCGCTGGGGCAACACGCTCGCCATCGTTGGACGGCTCAAGCCCGGCGTCACCATCGAGCAGGCGCAAAGAGAAGCCGACACGCTCATTCCCCAACTCCAGCGGGACGGCCGTTGGAAGTGGGGCGACTACACCTCCTCGCTTACCGGCCTGAAGGAGCATGTTACGGGCAAGACCCGGCGCTCCCTCACCGTCCTGTGGGGCGCCGTCGGACTTATTCTGCTACTGGTCTGCGTGAACCTGTCGAACCTGATGCTTGCCCGTGCCGCCGCGCGCCGCGCCGAATTCGCGCTCCGTTCGGCTCTGGGCGCCGGACTCGGCAGCCTCTTCCGCCAACTGCTCGCCGAAAGCGCCACGCTCGCCACCGCCGGATCGCTGCTCGGCGCCGCCGTTGCGTGGGCGTTCACCACCTATCTCGCGCAGCAAGGCTCCTTCGCGCTTCCGCTTCTCCACCACATTCGCATCGACGTTGATACCCTGCTGTGGACGTTGGTGCTCGGTGTGACGGCCGCCGTCCTCTTGTCGCTCGCGCCCATTCACGGCATCGCCTCCCACGATCTACAGTCGACGCTCCGCGAAGGCAGTCAATCCACCTCCGCCGGACCCGCCAGCGAACGCCTCCGCGGACTCTTTGTTATCTCCGAAGTGGCCCTCGCTTGCGTGCTGCTATTCGGTGCCGGGTTGCTGCTGCGCAGTTTCCTCAATGTGCTGGATGTCGATCTCGGCTTCCGGCCCGCGCAAGCGGCTGTAATGCGCATCGACTTCGACGACCAGGGTAAAGCCGAACTCCGCGGACCCATCTTCGAACGCATTCTCTCGCGGGTCACGGCCCTGCCCGGCATTGAAGCGGCGGGCGTGGCCGACATGCTGCCCTTGGGACGCAACCGGAGCTGGGGCCTCGAGGCGAAAGGACGCACCTATTCGCCCGGCCACCGCGGCGATGCCATTATCCGGGTGGTCACGCCCGGATATTTCGCGGCTATGGGTATCCGCCTCCAGAACGGCCGCGACTTCACCTGGGCGGACTCTTCCACCAGTGAGCGCGTCATCGTCATCAATCAGGCCGCGGCCCGCGCGAATTGGCCCGGCGAGGATCCGGTTGGCCGCATCGCCATGGTAGGCGGCCGCGAGGTGCGAGTGATCGCCAGCCTCGCCGATGTCCGGGATCTCAGTCTCGAGACGCACCCCGGACCTGAAATGTATGTGCCCATCACCCAAGCCGGCCCCGCTGGCGCCGAAATGGTGATTCGCACGCGCCTCGACCCCGGCACGCTGGCCCCCACCCTTCTGCGCACGCTGCGCGAGCTCAACCCGGCTCAGCCTGCCGCCACGCTCCGCACGCTGCAGAACATCGTCGACCGGGCCGTCTCGCCGCGCCGGTTCTTCGTCCTGCTCGTCTCCGCCTTCGCGGCGCTGGGCCTCGTCCTCGCCGCCCTGGGCATCTTCGGCGTCATCTCGTACTCGGTGAGCCGCCGCACACAGGAGATCGGAATACGTATGGCCCTCGGTGCCTCCGCTTCCGGTGTGCAGTTCTCCGTCCTCGCAAGCGCGCTGCGCCTGGTGGCCGCCGGAGTAGTTGCCGGCGGCCTTGCTTCGTACTTCTCCGGCCGCTTCCTCGAATCACTCCTGTTCGGAACACGGCCCACGGATCCCGTTACGTTTATCGCCATCGCGCTGATTCTCGCCGCCATCGCGGTGCTCGCCGGCTACCTGCCGGCCCGCCGCGCATCCCGCATCGATCCGATCCTGGCGCTCCGGCGCTAGGACGGAGCGCTTGGGCGTGACCACTCGTTTCCGCCGCGGGATCGCTTTGAACGGTTAGTCCTGTCGCAGGACCACCGCGGGGTCGACCCTCGTGGCGCGCCAGGCGGGGAAAAGGGCGGCAAGGGCACCGGCGGCCAACAGCGTGACCGCCACAGCGGCGATGGTCCCAGGGTCTCGCGAGGAGACACCGTGGATCTGCGTTTGGACTTGCGCGGCCAGGGCGAGTGCCCCGGCCACGCCGATCGCGATGCCTGTGGCCACGAGCGCCAAGCCTTGGCCCACCACCTGAGTCAGCAGGCTGACTGGCTGAGCGCCAAGCGCCAGCCGGATACCGAGTTCACGAACACTTTGCGAGACTGTCAACATCAAAACACCGCCGACACCGACGACTGTCAGCAGCAGCGCCAACCCGGAGAACGAACCTAGGAGCCAGGACTGAGCGCGGTTTTGTTGGAGTGTCCGCTCCAGATACGTCTCCATCGTCCGGACATTGGTCACCGGACGAGCCGGATCCACGGTGCGGACGGCGGCCTCCACAGGTGCCTGGATAACCTGGACGTCTCCACGCGCGCGAACCACGAGTGTCATGAAACCGAACGCGAGTTGCGTGTAGGGATAGTAGACCATTGGGCGCACAGGCGCTGTCAAGGAACTGTGCCGGGTGTCCGCGACAACGCCCACAATTTCGCCCGGGTTGGAGTTCCCGATCGCGACATTCAGCGAACGGCCGATGGGGTTCTCGCCGGGAAAGCTCTGGCGAGCGAGGGTCTCGTTCACCAGGAGGCGCGCGGGGCCGCCCAGCCGAAAGTCCTCGCTTTGGAAAAAGCGGCCGGCGCGAAGTGGAATACGCATGGTATCCATGTACCCGCTCAGGATAATGCGGACATCGGTGACGGGAGCCGTGCCGGCTTCGGGCTCCGGCAGGCCCGTGACTCGATAGGACGTGGCCGAGCCAGGGCCTGAGAAAGGCAGGAAGGTAATCGCACTGGCCGACTCGACACCGGGGACACGCGCGGCGCGCCGGACGGCCTCCTCGAAATAGGCAAGTTGCGCGGCGGGTTGGCGATACTGTTCGCCGCCGGTCGACACGTTTAAAGTCAAAACATTCTTCGGATCGAATCCCGCCGGCACGGCCCGCAAGTTCAGCAGGCTCTGCGTGAACACGACGGCTCCGGCAAGCAGGACAACCGTCAAAGCGGTTTCCAGGATCACCAGTGCGTTGCGAAGGCGGCGGCCGGACTTCCCGGAGCCGGAGCCAGCGGCGCCCTCCCGCATTCCGCCCGTCAGGTTCGCGCCCGCGTGCAGCACCGCCGGGCCGGCGCCGGCGAGCAGTCCGGTGGCCAACGCCATGGCGAGCGCGAAAAGGACGACCTCCATCTGCAAGTGAATCGTTTCCAGCCGCGGCGTGGCCGGGGGCAGCAGCGTCTTTAGCCCATCGATCGCCCAAATGGCCACCAGTAGCCCGAACAAACCGCCGAGGGTCCCGAGCAGTACGCTTTCCACAAGCAGTTGCCGCACCAGACGCGCACGGCCGGCGCCCAGCGAGGCTCGCACGGCCAACTCTCTCCGCCGGCCCGCCGAGCGCGCCAGCAGCAGATTTGCCACATTCACGCAGGCGATCAGCAGGACGGCCAGCCCTGCTCCGAAGATGATCCACAAGGAACCGCGCAATGGCGCAGCGAACTGCTCGGACAAGGGGACGGCGCTGGCGCCCCAGCCGGCATTGAATTTGGGATGCTCCTGTTGCAGCCGCATCGCGATGCCGTTAAGCTCGGCTTGGGCCTGGGAGATGGTCACACCGTCCCGCAGGCGGGCGATGACACGGAAGCTGCGGCCGGACTGCCTGTAGTCGCGGGCCGGATCGATTCGCTGCGCCTGCCAGACTTCAGCCTTGTGATTCAGGCCGGCGAATGGCTCATTGATCACTCCGATCACCTGATGGGGAGTGTCGTCGACCTGGATACTCTTGCCGATGATCCTGGTGTCACCCCCGAACTTGCGGCGCCAGAGAGACTCGCCCAGGACGATGACGGCCGGCGCGCCCGGTTTCGAATCGGCTTCGATGAACGAACGGCCAAGGATTGGATTGACGCCCAGCGTGGTGAGCCATTCCGGGCTCACGCGGAGCGAAGGAACCACCTCCGGATGTTCTCCATTCAGGGTGGCGGACTGACTGGCGGCAACGGCCATTCCAGTGACCGAAGTCGCGCGGCTGCGCCAGTCCAGGAAGTTAGCCATCGCTACAACGTTTTGGTTCATGCCCCGGCGGGAATCGGTTTCCCAGATCATGATTAGGTGCTCCGGTGCGGGGAAAGGCAGAGGCTCAAGGAGGGTCTTGAACACGACACTGAACAAGGCCGTATTACCGCCGACGCCGAGGCCCAGTGTTATTAGGGCCGCGAACGTGAGGAGCGGGTTTCGCCAGAGGGTCCGCCAACCGAATCGGAGGTCATGCCACATGCCTTGGGGGGTGCAATCGGGGGACCAGTGCTAAGTAATTGATTCAAATGGGCCGGAGGCATCTGCTGGTGTCCGGTTGTGGGACGTCGCGCACTGGGGGCGGGACGGCCTGTCTCCGGCCGCATACCGCTAAACGGAGGAAGTTCAGGCTGACTTGGTTTTCCGGCTCTTAAGATACTCAACCACAATCGGCAGCACCGAAATCAAGATAATGCCGACAATCACCTTTTCGAAGTGCTTGCGAACGATCTCATTGTCGCCGAGCATGTAGCCCAGCGTTGTCATCGAAACCACCCAGCCGATGCCCCCGAAGACGTTGAAGCTCAGGAAGCGGCTGTAATCCATCTTCGCCACGCCGGCGACAAACGGGGCGAAGGTGCGGATGATGGGCACGAAACGCGCATAGATGATTGTCTTGCCGCCATGCTTTTCGTAGAACTCCTGGGTCTTGATCAGGTGCTCTTTCTTGAAGAAACGGGAGTCCGGCCGGTTGAACACGCCAACACCGGCCTTCCGCCCCAACAAGTAGCCCACGCCGTCGCCAACGATTGCCGCGACGATCAGCACCGCATTAATGGCGAAGATATTCAGATCGCCCGCCCCGGCTACTACGCCCACGGTGAACAGCAGCGAATCGCCGGGCAGGAAGAAGCCCGCAAGTAAGCCGGTTTCGGAAAACACGATTCCAAATAGCAGCGCATAGCCGTGCCAGCCCCCGAAGACGGTCGTTAAGAGTTGCCTTAACTGATCCGGATTCGTAAGGGTCCGGAGGAAGTCAATCAGAGTCTGAACCATGCTTAGCCGCGATAGCTATCGATGAGGCGGCGAATGGCGTCCTGATTCAGCTTGACCTTGCCGCGGTCGACCATCTTGGCTACGAGTCCGTCTTCAAACAGATCCTTCCGCTCCTGGGCGCGACGGGATTTGAGGGCCGCGAGAATCGTGTCGCGCTCGGCGGCGAGCTTGCCCAGGTCCGCGGGCGTCTTGGCCACCAGGCGCACAACGATAGTCTGGTCCGAGATGTTCATCGGGCCCAGCATGGCGCCGGGTTCCTTGCCGAACAGTTCGGTGAAGTGCGTGCCGGTTCCGATGCCTTCGGCCGCGCCGTCCCGTGTAAAGTCGTTCGAACTCTTGACTTCGACGCCCACTGATGCGGCGACGCGCTTGAGGTCGGCGCCCTGCTTGACCATCTCTTCCACTTCCTTCTGGCGCTTGGCGGCGAGTTCGGCGGTCTTGCCGGCGGTAACGGCGGAACGCACCTGGCTCTCCACTTCGTTGAATTCCGCGGGGCGGGGCGGGGCAATGTTGTTCACGACGCCAAACACCATCTTGTTTCCCGGCGCGACGACGAGGTTCGTGACGCCGCCCTTCTGGGCGCTGAACAGGGCGCCGTCCAATTCCTGCACCAAGCCGACTTCCTGGAGCGGTCCGCCGGAGGCGGCATCGGCAACGCTGAAGTGCGCCAAGCCAAACTTCGCGGCGATGGCGGCGCCGTTACCGGGCGATTTGACCAGCTCGGCGCGAGCCTGTTCGGCCGCGGATTCGATCATCGATTGGGCGCGCTGCTTGCGCACTTCCGCCGCGAGTTCGCCCTTCACTTCCTCAAACGGTTTCACGCGAGCGTCTTCACGGTCCAGCGTCTGGATAATGTGAAATCCGTACTCGGTTTTCACCAGGCCGGAGATATCGCCCTTTTTGAGCGAGAACGCGGTGGATTCAAAGTTGGCCACGGTCTGCCCCTTGCTCATCCAGCCGTATTCGCCGCCCTTGTCCTTGGAGCCGGGATCGTCTGAATTCTCCTGCGCCAGTTTGGCGAAGTCGCCGCCGCCCTTGATCTTGGCGAGAAGGTCATTGGCCTTGGCTTCGGCTTTCTTCGCATCGTCGGCGGATTTGCCGGCCGTGCTGACCAGGATGTGGCGGACCTTCACGCGCTCTCCGGAGCGGTAGCGGTCGCCGGCGTTGTTGTAGGCCTGGCGGATCAGGTTGTCATCCAGCGTGATATTGGCGGCGAAGCGGTCCTCGCTGGCCACCAGGATCTCGAAGCTGCGCTTTTCCGGCGTCCGGTACATGGTGCGGTTTGCATTGAAATAGGTCTGCAACTCCTCGGGAGTCACCTTCACTTGGGATTGGAACTTGTCAGCCCCGAAGCGCACGTACTCGACCTTGATCTTTTCGTTCCGGCGGCGGAACTCCTCTTCCACCTCCTGCGGGCCGACCACCATGCCCTCCATGACGATGATACGAAGGCGGTTCAGGCGCATCTGCTTGGCGACATTGGCTTCAAACTCCGGAATCGTGAGACCCTGTTCACGCAGGAAGCCGGTGTAGAGCTCCTTGTTGTAACCGCCGCCCAGTATCTGCGGCAGCATGGAGCGAATGGCGTTGGCAACTTCTTCCTCGGTGACGCGAATGCCCATCTCTTCGGCATGGCAGGCGGAGGCGCGCTCGGCTACGAACTGGTTAATGAACTCCGGAATGTAGCTCTGGATCATCTGCACGGGGAGGTTGCGGTTGCGAAGCTGGTTCTGCAACTGGCGCTGGACTTCCGCCGCGTTGATCTTGTCGCCGCAGACTTCCGCGACCACGGTTTCCGACGGATTGCCGCTGCCGGGACCTCCCGGGACCAGGTAGGTCACCATGGAGAGGGCGACCATGCCCAAGAGAACAGTCAGCACTGTGCGGGCCGCTTTGTCGCGGCTGCGGAAGAAATCGAACATTGTAAGTGGAACTCCTGCGTGTCGCTCGCGGCCGGTATAGGCGGCAAGATAAGACTCCGAATATTATAGCGTCTCCGGCTATTCCCATTCGATGGTGCCCGGCGGCTTGTGCGTCAGATCCTGAAAAACGGCGGCAATTCCTTCTACAGCAAGGAGTTGCGCGGCCATGGCGGCGTGAAGGGCAGGCGGGATGGGAACGGACTGCGCGGTCATGCCGTCGACCGAGTCGATGGGCCGCAGAACTACCGAGTCTCTTTGCGCGCCGGCGCCAAGCGAAATCAGCACCACGGGAAACTGCCAAACGGAACGGTCGTAGCCCGATTCGTGCGACAGTTTGCGGACAATGGCGTCGACGCGGCGCAGACGGTCCATCCGTTCTTCGGTAATCGCCGATTGGAAGACGGTCAGGGAAGCGACGGGCGCATTGGACCCGATCACGCCAATGACGCGGTTCACTCGCATGTCCGTATTGATCGCTTCGGTGGCTTTGGCGTGATCGAGATGATCGACGATCAGCACGGGGCGGTAAGAGCGGGAGTCTCCCTGTACGCCAACCGAGTGCACGGGCGCGATGTGGCCCAGGCTGGTTGGGACCAGCGGGGCATCAGCCTCCTGGCAGAGGCAGCGGATGGCCAGACCTGGGCCGGGGAACGGGTGGCGCTCCAGGAATTCGGGTGGTAGACCCAGTTCGCGGCCGATCTCGCGAACCTCGTCCTTATAGAACTGGGTGAGCGGCTCGACGATGCGGTTCTCGTCGATCAGTTTCTGTATGCCCGCCACGCGGTTGTGATGGGTCTTGATGAGATCGGCCTTGGCCGTGCCGCCGCTCTCGATGGTGTCGGGGTAAATAGTGCCCTGGCCGAGAATCCAATCGCCGTCCAGATAGTGGCCGGACTCGAGAATGCGCTGCTGGATCTCGACGAACTTTTCGCCGATGATGTGGCGTTTGCGCTCCGGTTCGGTGACGTCCCGCAGCGCGCCGAGAAAATCGGCCCGAGCATCGACGACGTGGAAGTTCTTCGCGCCCAGAGAGGCGAAGATGGTGCGGACGAACTCGGTTTCGCCCTCCCGCATTAGGCCGGTGTCGACGTAGGCGCCGTGCGCGCGTTCGTCGCCAAGGGCTTTCAGACAAAGAGTGTAGGCCACCGTGGAATCGACGCCGCCGGAGACGAAAAAGAAGACGTTGCGCCGGCCGGCCACTTCGCGGATGGAGTTCTCAACGACAGGGACACGGCTGGCCGGCTCCCAGTCCCGGCTGCAGCCGCAAATATCGAATAGAAAATTGTGAAGCACCTTCCGGCCTTCGTGGGTGTGGACCACCTCCGGATGGAACTGTACGGCGTATTTGCGGGCCGCGACATTGCCGATGGCGGCCACGGCGCAGGTAGAGGTGGAGGCCAGAACCTGGTAGCCGGACGGCGGCGCGAACACGGTGTCGCGGTGGCTCATCCAGACCTGCCGGTGGTTCTCCACGCCGGCGAAGATCGGCGCCTGGACCTGGATATCCAGGTGGGCGATGCCGTATTCGCCCTTGTCGCCCTTCCGCACCTGCCCATCGAGCAGATAGGCCATCAACTGCTGGCCGTAACAGATGCCGAGCACGGCGATTCCCGAGCGAAGCAGAGCCGGGTCCATGGTGGGGCTGCCCGGTTCGTAGACGCTGGACGGTCCACCGGAGACGATTACGCCTTTGGCGTTTGCCATCTCCGAGGCTGGTGTTTCCGATGGGCGCACCTCGGCATAGACGCCGAGTTCGCGCACCTTTCTGGAAATGAGATGGGTATATTGCCCACCCGTATCCAGAATGATGATTTGAGGTTCGGGTGCGTAGTCGTTCACAGATCAAGAACGGGGCGCTTAGCGTTCCGCGCGCGGGGCGGTACGCTGCACGATGAGCTTCTTGGCGCTCTCCAATAGTTCCTTGGCTTTATTGACGGCTTCCACCGCCTTGATGACGGCCGGGTCAGAATCGACCGCGAGCTTCCGGGCATCTTCCTGGCCGAACGCGGTTAGGTACATCTCGTATTTGACGCGCATGCGGGTCCAGTCGAGATTTTCGTTCCAGTCGGCCTCGGTAAAGGCGACGTTTTCCTTGGTAAGGAACGCCTTGAACTCGCCAAGAATGGCGGCGTCCGGCTCCCAGCCCTGGGGGAGCTTCGCTTCCTTGGCGCCGAAGTATTTGGCGGTGAAGTTGAAGAAAACGAAACGGCGGATCAGTTCGCCCTGAAACTTGTTGGCCTTCTGGGCCGCGATCATCTCGTCCGGCTTGATACCGCCGCCGCCGTAGACGGTGCGGCCGGAGTCGGTCATCTTTACATCGTTCGGGTTCTGCGTCGCGGTGTCGCGGCGGTAGTAGTAGTCGAGGAACGACGTGTTTAGGTAGTCGCGCTGGATGAGGCGGTTGGAAGGAGTGTAGTATTTGGCGGTGGTCAAGGCCAGGCCCGTGGAGTCGCTCAGAGGATGCACGGTTTGCACCAGACCCTTGCCAAACGTATTGTCGCCGACGATCCATCCGCGGTCATGGTCCTGCAGCGCGCCGGCCACAATTTCGGCGGCCGAGGCGGAGTAGCGGTTCACCATCACGACGATTGGGTAGGTTCGCTTGTTGGAACCGTTGCGGGAGACGTATGGGCGTTCCGCGGAGGCGCGGCCCCGATGGGAGACGACGGTTTGGCCGTTCTGCAGGAAGCGGCCGGCGACGGAGACGCCTTCGTTCAACAGGCCGCCTGGGTTGTCGCGTAGGTCCAAAATCAAGGCTTTCACGTTCTGCTCGCCCACGCGCTTGAAGTTCTCTTCCACTTCCTTGCTCGTGTTCTCGTTGAATGACTCGATGTCGATGTAGAGCACGCCCGGCTTGACGAAATGAGCGTCCTGCACGGACTTGCGCGGGATCTCGTCCCGGATGATATTCAGAGTCAGCGGCTTGTCGACGCCCTCCCGGGAGACGATCACCTGGACCGGAGTTCCCTTGGGACCCTTCAGCTTATCCGCGACCTCGGTGGTGGTCCATCCATCGGTCCGTTTGTCGTCGATGGCGACGATGGTGTCGCCGGGCCGGATACCAGCTTTGTACGCGGGAGAACCGGGGAACGGGGCGATGACCACGGTGCGGCGGTTGCGCTCGCTCACCGTCATGCCGACGCCATAATAATGACCGCGTTGATCCTCGCGCATCTGCTGGTAGTCGCGGGGATCGAAGAAGCTGGAGTGCGGATCGAGGGTCCTCAACATGCCCGGAATGGCGCCCTTGTACACCGCTTTGTCGGAGGTCACCTTGTCGGCGAAGTTCTGTTCGACGGCCGAGTAGACCTTGGAGAAGGTCCGGACCGCCTGCTGGATTTCGTCCTCACTGGTGGCGGCGGCGGCATCGGTCACAAGCGGGCCGGCCAAGCCCCCAAGCACCGACGAGACCACAATGACGGCGGGGACGATCCAATTGAGATGGCGGCGCGTTTCGGCCATGCCAGTACCTCCGAGTTTCGATTCTGAGTATACCAATCCAGTAGGTTGGACGGCGGGAGGCCGGCTTTCGTTGTGGAAAATTTGGCCCTCGACTTCCTTATCGGCCAATTTCGGCGCTTACAGGATGGCGCCGCAGTCCTTGGCGCGTTTCAGAAACGCTCGCAGACCCCGGACGGTGGAGGCATCGTCGAACTGCCGTTGCATGCGGACCGCCTGCTCGGCCGCCGCCTCGTAATTGGCCAGCCTTTCGGCCATGTGCGGAGCGTGGCTGGCATAGAACGCATAGATCGTCGCGTAACGGGAGATCAACTGGGCCGGGTGCAGGTCCCAGCCCTGGTAGAAGCCTTCGGCGAGCGACAGCAGAATCTCGTCGCGATGCTGTTGCCACGCCGCAATCACCTCGTCGCGCCGTTCGCTGATGGGGAGGATCTTCGTCGGGCCATCGACGACATCGACGTCGGTCCCCGCAAAGGCCATCACCATCTGCGTGCGCGTATGGGTGCAGGCCGAATGATGGAGGCGCTGGAACGGCGCGGCGATTCCAAGGGAGGCCAGCAGGTCATACGGTCCCAAATGCACGCCCAGCAGCTTGCCGCCGGCGGCGTCGATCAATTCTCGTAACCGTCCCATGACCGGCGGCGTCTCCACCAGCACTTCAATCCAGGCGCGGCCGCGCAGCTCCATGGCCAGCAGCGCTACCTCCTCCGGCCGTTCGACCTTCGGAAGCGTCACGCGGAAGTTGGCGGGCAGCCGGTAGCTGACAGTCTGTAGGAACTGGCGAAGCGTCTTTAAGCCGCGCTCGCGCGTTTCGCCGTGGAGCGGCCGAATGCGAATGCCGAGAAACGGCGGCAGGGTGTTGGCCTCCGCGCCTTGCCGCACGGCCTGGGAGACGGACTTGACATGGGCGTCCTCCTCGTCGCCGGAACGGGCGCCGTAGCCGTCCTCAAAGTCGATGCGATAGTCCTCCACCGGTTCCCGTGTGAGCTTGTCGCGCACGCGCTCCAGCAACTTGGCGGGACAGTCGAGCTCCTCCGGCCCGGGCCGCCAGCGGTCCAGGGCGGCGAGCGCGAGCCGCCCGAGTTTCTGCGCCGTGCCGGCGTTGAATAGATGTGCGCCGCCGTAGACGACGTGGACAGGCTGGCGTCTCGACATTACCGCACCGCCGCCGGAATCGCATATTGCAGCGACTCTCGCAGCCACGCGGCGTTCTCGCGAACGGCGCCGCGGAGCTCATCGGTCAGCCCCGCGCGTTTCTCGTACAGGCGGTAGCCTTGCCGCGAACGCAAATAGCCTTTCGCTTCGGGATGGCGTTCAAATAGCGTATCGCCCAGCTCCGCGTGGAGCCGCTCGAATTTGGCGCGGCGATCCAGCAGTGCCTTGATGAGGAACGGAATGACCATGGAGTAATCCCCTTGCATGCTCTCGGTCGATTGTACGTAGGATTCCCGATCCACTTTGCCCCAGGTCACGGCTTCGGCGGGCGGGCAGGAACTTAGCGAACCGTCGGTGACCGGCGCGGTGGTGATCTGCACGTCGAACTCATAGCCGCGCACGCCGGGCAGACCCAGCACCTGGCCCAGCGCGGGCTCCGGCTGGAGGTTGTAGTTCTTCGGCACGCCGCCGCCGAGCATAAACGTCGCCAGCGCTTTGGAGTCGCTTTGAAACAGGCCCCAATAGTGGTAGGCGCAGGCTTCGAACACTTCGGCGTGAATATCGAGATCGAAGGCGTGGGCGGGCAGCAGGCCGGCCTCTTTCATGGCCCAGAGCTTCATGGAGTTCAGGAAAACGCTGCCGTCGCCGGGCGCGCCGACGAAGACTGGAATCGCCATCCTGGAGCAGGTGGCCAGCAGGCCGGGGTCGACCTCGGCGGCCTGCTCCTGCGCCGCGTACCAGGCGCCGAGTTTGTGGCGGAGCTCGGTGCCGGTCATCTTCTTTTGAAACTCGGGCCGCTGGAGCAGGGCGGTGAGGAAGCGGTCCTGGTCGAGCAGCACGTCTTCGTCGAAGGCCATGTCGGTGACGCGAATGGTGCGCTCGTCGCGGAGCGCGCCGTCGTCGCCGAAGATGGGCACTTCAAAGACGGGATCGCGGCGGCCGGTCAAGCTGCGGTGGCCGTCGTGATAGCAGACGGCGTCGGTGGTGGAAAGATAGGCGACCCATCCGGTTTCCAGCAGCGGAATCAGCCAGGTTTGATGCTGGCCGGAGACCGTCACCGGGCCGGCGATGGCGAGCGTGAGCGGGCATCCCATGCCGATGGCGCGGTCGAGAATCGTATAGACCCGCCGCAGATACGCGCCGCCAAACGCCGGCAGGCAAAAGCGGAACAGTTCGTCGAGCGAGTTCACTTCGTCGACACGTTTCACGCGCACCGTTCGGCGGTGGCTCTCGTCGCAAGGGTTCATTACGATTTCTATTGTCCCCCGTTCGCGGCGTTCTCGCTCTCGCGCTGCCGCCCGGCCCCAAACGGACGGGCCGGTCGCTGCCGGTCTCAGCGGATCCCGGCGCGGCGGAAGGCTACGGCGGATGGGTGAAAGGGGCCATTGAGCTGGATCGCTGAAGCTCTCGAACCGCCAAACGCAATGTGCCACGGGCAGACGCACGACGAAGCAATCCGCCGTGCCGAACGGCTGGCGATCGAAGTGATCGCGGATCGCATCGCCCACGGCGAAATGGCATCAGCGGCATTAGCCGTTTCGTTCTCGATTCCAGATGAGCAACTGGCCAGCCACTAGAGCCCGGCGAGTCCTCGGGACCTTGGAGAGCGCCGGTGAGAGGGC
>Ga0194122_10000972_pt1 | contig 37837 bp, 35 predicted proteins | sample TA2MahCa10mmetaG_FD_155487 | JGI IMG/M metagenome (GOLD analysis project Ga0194122, IMG submission 155487) | Freshwater microbial communities from Lake Tanganyika, Tanzania - TA2015021 Mahale Deep Cast 10m | ecosystem: Environmental > Aquatic > Freshwater > Lake | place: Tanzania: Lake... | reverse complement strand
CACCACCATCCATGTTGGCAGTAATGCGTTCTCGTAGTTTCTGTTGTCCATATTCTGTGAGGTGTTGTTTTTGTTGACGAAGTTGATCGATCTCTTCTTGTGTGAGATCAACCCAGGGCATATCATTATTCATACTTCCTCAATCCCAAGAAATGTTTTCTAGCAAAATACCTGGCATTACATAGGTATGGGGTTGAGTATCTCCTGCAACCCTACCGATAATATAATCCCATTTGTATTCATATTTGTTATGAGAATCCCATGTCATGTAACCTTTGCCTTGAACAAATCGTCCTTTGATAGTCAAACCAAATTTATTAGAGTAAATGTTACGAGTACGAAGAGCACCGCCTTTTTCACGAGTTTCAACTACAGTGCATACATCTTTAAGATATTGGTTTAATTCTTTCCTTTCAAGATGGCAAGGGGTTTGATATTTGAATACAGGAAATGCACCTGCAGGAAGAGCGAATAAAACAGAGCAGATGATCAGTAGTTTTTTCATTTAGTTTAAAGTTGTTCAGAAACAGTATACAGTTTATTGTAAAGAGCAGAGATAGAACCATATGTGGTTTCTAATTTCTTTTGATCTTTAGAGTTTAAAATCTGCATGGTGGAAAGCAGAATACTAAGTTCATTCTTCGTCAATTTTAACATTGTTGAGTAATTCATTGATTCGGGTTAACTGGTCATCTATAGGATACACTGGCGTGATGCCTTTGTCAATATCATCAGCAAGTTTTAACAAATATTCTAAAAACTCTTTTTCATATACATTGTCCTCCCCCAAGCTTACCCAGAACCATTCATAACAGCACTGGAAGGGGTCGTCGTCGTCCAGGAGGGCGTATCCCTGGTAGTTTCCAGTCATCAGGTCACCCCAGATCTCAAAGGCGCTGGAGAGGGTCCTGAACCCCGTAGGGATGACATGCTGGAAATAGTATTCAATCCAACTCATTGAGTTAACTCATGCAATGGGCAGTTACTATCTATATCTGATTTCCTGTTGTCAGAAAAGTGCCATCAGCAAGTACCATAGAAAGGATTACCAAGTTGAGGCAGGTCCTGGTTGTCACCTGTCACCACATAATCATAAGCCAGGCGATCACGAATCGCACAGGCTTTCTCAACACGATTCAGATACTTCTTGGAGATCTGATCAACACCTTTCCAGGAGAGCACCTGTAGACACCATTCTTCAGAGATGTCACCGAAAGGCGTCTGCACGGGGTAAAATCCAACCAGCATCGTGCCGTCCTTGGATTGCAGGGTGGGGAAGTCAGTCATGGGGGTTTCTTGATTACCTTGTAATCATACTAGAAAAGGGGTGCCTTGGCAACCCCTTGATTGATAAGCGTTACTTATTATTTACGAAGAGGAGAATTGTGGTAACGACGGAAGGCAGTAACAATAATAAGAAACGTTGAAGCAACACCAACCAAACCAAGGAAGGTAACAGCATCGCCAGTAAAAGTGTAAGTGTTAGGCATCAGAACTCAACAGGTTCCAGAGTAGGTTGAATACCAAGAACAGATTCAATCATAGGAGATTCAACATAATCATATCCAGCAGCATCATCATTGCTACTACCAGTGATTGCATCAAGAATGTTCATAATCTCAAAACCAGTTTTGCCCTTACGGAGCATGGTGATCATCAAATTAGCAGGCATAATCAAATTCCTCAGTAGTTTTAGTAGTTGTAGTGGTTTTAGTGGTTTTAGTAAGGTTGAAAGGAACGAGATCCTTTACTATATCAGGATCTCGTTCAGAAAAGAACTTGCAAAAGTCGAGAAGTTCTTGGTAAGTCAATTTAAGCAACAGTAGCAAGAGGGATGAAATCACTGTTGCTCAGATCTTCACAGATCCACTTGCTCTCATCATAAACATAGAGATAATCACATCCCATGCCACGAGCAGTATCTTCAAGATCAACAACAGATTGAAAGTGCTGAACTGCTGCATCATCTCCACGATCAGCATAGTATAGAACACCAGTAGGCATAGGGTTGCGATCCCAATCATGATCAGTTTTTAGAGAAGAGATGTCACCACCGTCAAGCAGATCAACGATCTTGTTACGGTCAGTGTAGTCATCACGCAGAATTTTGCCATTGTACTCAGGATACCCATCCCAATGGCAGTAGACGCCGCTGAAGGTGTCGTCAAGGTGCTTAAGAGCAATGAAAGAGCGGGTTGCCATAATCAGAAAGTGATGTGTGGTGTCGGTTTGCCCCCGACTCCATTAATATACACGGTTTAGAGGGTCTGTGGCAGATCAGTGGACACTTGCTTAACTGGCACACGCTGGATGGTCAGGTTGACATTGTTACCCCAGTCATTCATCTTGGTGATGCCACCAAATGACAGTTCAAGTGGAACACCACCAGATGTAGTGTCCCACCACTTAATTTGGTTTAAGAATTCTGGTCTGATAGTAACAAACAATGTACCATCAACACCATAGGCATATGTGAAATGTGCTTGCATGTTTGGATTCATTTTTGATTCTCCAATAATTTAATGGCAGATTCTCTAGATCTGCATACTTTTACTTGTTGACCATTAATGATAATCATATATTGATTATCACCAAATGGTATTGCTGCCACTTTACCATCTAAACAAGTAAATCCTAGAGGCGGTATTTCATCCTCTAGGATATATGGGTTATCTCCATAATCAATAGGTGTTTTACGTTTTGCCATTAAGATATTCTACCGCTCGTAATAGTGATTCTAAATTATCTCCCAATGCACCCAATCCAGTATTGCATTTCTTACACAACCAACCACGAAACTCATTGGTCTCATGGTCGTGATCGCATTGCCAACCCCAAGTACCATCCACACCAGCAGGAACCTCACTTTTATGTTTATATACTGGTTTCTTGCAAATTGCACATGGTTCTCCATATGCAGGTTGTGGATGTTGATGCTTTACTTTACGTTTAATAGCAGACAGGTCTTTAGTGATTCTAGTTGAGCAAGTACGACAATAGGTATTGACCCTGAGACGATAACCATCTTTAGTAAACCTGTTACTGTACCACTGGTATTCAGTGTTATCTTTCTCTTGACCACACTCAGAGCACACACAGGTGCCCTGAGGGATATTGTCGAGGTTGCGTTCTCTCATCACTTGTAAAGATAACCGCCTGCCCAATCAGCGTGCTCATACAACCACTCACGTGATTGATCAAGAAGAAGATTGAAACGAACACCTTTAGCAGGTGCTTGCCACGATGCTGGTTTGAACACCTCACCGTTGCTGCGATCAATGAAAGCATGAACATGCTGCTGACCACCAGCATCACGCATGATCAGTTTAAGATACTTACGACCACGTTTGCAGTAGAATTCTACATCAGGACCGTGGTTCTTAATGTGCTCAATCTTTGACTGGTGGTAGTCCATGTTGATCTCTTCACGAATAGAACGCTCGTGAGAGCGAATCTGCTGGTTCTTGAGATTCATGTACAGAGCATCACACAGCATCAGTGCATAGTCCTCAACCTTCTCAGCGATGAGGGTGGTGTTCTGTTGGTGGGCGAGGAAGTCGGTGAATTGCATTGGGTGTTTCCCTTGAACTCATTCAATATAGAGCACCTGAATGTTCGCGTCAAGAGTCCTGTGCCAGTTCATCAACTGTCTGTTGTATTTCCCTTTTCAAAGTTTCTGCTGGATTTTCTTTCTTTAATTGCGTAAGAACTTCAAGACCACCAGTTAATCTGGAAGCAAAATCCTTCAACTTATTCAATTCCTCTTCCTTAATCATGATGTCATATTTAACTTCTTTAATTTGATTTTCAATGTTTGAACAATACTTTTCTAAATCCATAAATACTCCGTTTTTAAATATCATACCATAAATACTTTAAAAGTCAAGACCTAAGCATGGCATCAAAAGCATTTAACAGATTTGGTTTAAGAAGAGATCGTAATTTGAGTGATCTCCCAAGTCCAACAACTGCACTTAATAATTTATTAAAGACACCTAGTATGTTAGGTGCAAAGTCGTCATTTACTACTCTTGACTTAGAACCTATTCGTCAAATTTATACAACTAACATCACTACATCCACATTTGCAAGTTTGAATGGTGTTACTGTTCTATTTACTGTTGTTGCAAACGGAGTAATTCAAAATAATAGCAACCCAACAATTTACAAACCAATCATTAAAATTAAGAATAGATTAGATAGTGCATATTTTAGCACTGGAGAACCATTTTTCCTTGGTGGTGATGGTCCAAAAGCAACATATTATGATTCTGATCAAATTATTAGAGAACCACAACTATTTGTTGCTAATCAATTGTATGCATATGCTGAAGTTGTGCTTGCAAATAATAAACTTTATAGCATGGATGCAAATAATGTTTCCACATCCACTGCACCATCACATACATCAGGAACTGTAAATAATTGGACATTTATTAGAAATTATGATGAAAAATTACTTTATTTGAATAGAATTTATGACCCATTAACTGAAGAAGATATAACATATACAGATAATTTTTGGGAACGTGGAAGATTCATTTATGGTAATAAAGTTCAAAATACTTTCTTATCTTTATTTGGTGGTGTAAACTGGCAAGGTTACTACAAACCAACAGAGAATGGTACTCATTTCTTTAGAATTAATACTTCTGGGTTATGTGAGTTTTCATTCCAATCAAAAACTTCACCTTCTTACGTTAAAGCATTTTATGGGAATCCAGGAAATGCTCCATATGCTATAACAGAAATGAATGCTGAAGGGGCAGATAGTCAATTTGTATTAATTCAATTAGATACTGCAGTAAACCTCAAAACAGGTGATTTTGTCTATTTACAAGTTGATGAGGGACCAGTAAAATCTAGACAATATAAAGTATTTGCAGCAAATACAACAGGGACAGTAACTTCCTTCTATATCAATGTAACTCGTGATATGAATATATTAGAGCAAAATACACTCACTTTCCCAACTGCAAATGTTGTTATAAATTCTGGTTATAGATGCGTCGTTAGATACATTCCCTGGGCAAATAGATCAACAACAAAATATTTAAATACAATTTATCATCGTAGAACTATTCAAGGTGGTGGATATACAGTATCTGGCAATACCCTAACAATTACCGATGAATGGTTATATAAAAATTTTATGATTAATGATTACATTTATGATTACAGGGTTTACTCTGGTGATCCAAATAGATTAGCAAGAAGATACAAAGTTATTGCTTTAAATGATACTACTAAAACAGTTACAGTAGAATTAGACACAACGTATACAATAACTCCAGGAAATAATAATGATCAAGTTGCATATTTTTCTGGTAATGTTATAGTATTTGATTCAAGTTTTGGGTACACTCAAATTACTCAAACAGGATCATCTGGACAAATACAAGATGGTCCAACGACACAATCATTGTATTTTGTTGCACGTATTGGTGAACAAGAACTTAGATATAAAGATATCACAATTGACCATTTCTTAGAAGCTTATAATGAATACAAAATAGATTGGTTCTATTTTACAAAAGATGAAGATGTTTCCGCATCTAATGCAAATAAAAGTTGGATTATTCTATGGAGAAATGAAGTACAAACATCATATACTTACTTAAATTACAAATATCTTTATGAACAAGATTATGAATTCTATAAAATTGGGGACTTCAAACAATTTATTGATAATACTGTTCCAGCTGGTGGAACTTCTATTGAAGAAGGTATTGAACAAAGAGTTATTGGTGGTAGAAAATTAGTTAATAAAAGTGATAAGTATAAGGGATTATATACATTACGTCGTTTAGTATCAAACTATACTCCAAAAGAAAATTGGAATAAAATAGCAGTTGCAAAAACTACTTCAATGGCAGCTGATTCTAGATTAATATCATTTGGAGATACATCAGATGTTGAGATTGGAAATTACATTATTGAATCTGGTTTAGGAAACGGAACTGCTCAGGGAGATGCATTTGCTGCTCCAAAATACATTCCACTTGGAACCAGAGTTACTGAAGTATTGTTAGGTGCTGGTGCAATCACTAGCAAAAAATTAACTAGTGGTAGCAGTTCTATTTCAGTCAATTTCTTGGATCACAATGGATATATTACTTCAGGGATCTTAGTTAAAAATAATACTACTGCTCCATTTAAATACGAATTCTTAGGTAATGGAGAAGGATTATCTATAGGAAAAACTTTAATTTTCCCAAATTCTCCATCAGAATCAACTTACATACGATTAACTTCAGTAAAATATAAAGAACAACGTGCACTGGACAATAGTTTAATTGCGCCTGCTGTTGTAACTATTGAAGCAAATGGTCTTACTCAAACAATTGATTTATCTCAAATAGCATTCTTCGATACGTTTACTCCAGGAGTATTATATAAATTAATACCACAAAATAATTTTACGGCAACAGTTTATTGTATCGGTGCTGGAGGTGGACCTTCTGGAAATAATGTTAAAGGTGGTAATGGTGGAGCAGCACAAGGAAATATTAATTTCCAAGCAAATACGACATATACTGTGGTTGTAGGAACTGGAACTAATAGTTATTTACCTGGATATCCTGGTGGTGGCACTGGTGGTAATTACCTTGGAAGTACAAAAGGTGGTGGTGGAGGAGGATTTACCGCAATATTCTCTGGTGATCGTACTACTGGTAACTGGACTGCTGCTAGTACAATTTTACTCGCTGGTGGTGGAGGAGGTGGTGGAAATGATCCAAGTGTTGGAGGTGCTGGCGGCAATACCAATGGTGGTACTGCAACTCCAATAACTGGAATCCGAGGAGGAAGAGGAGGTACTCAATCTGCTGGAGGTGCTGGAGGAAGTAGTGGAGGTATTACAGGACAAGCAGGTAGTCAATTCCAAGGAGGAAGCGCACAAACAGTTACAGGAACGGTTAACGGACAATTAGTTTCATTTACTGCTGGCGGTGGTGGCGGTGGTGGTTATTATGGTGGTGGAGCAGGAAGAGGATTTGTAACTGGATCTCCTTTATCAGGACAATCAAATGATGGTGGTGGAGGAGGAGGTTCTGGAAGATTAGGAAATTCAATTGTTGCAAATACTGGAGCATTTAGTTCTAATAATAGTTCTGGTGGTGGAAATGCAACTGGAAGTGTTGGAAATCCTGGATCTTTTAGAATAAAATTAGCAGGTGCAACTCAAACTGCATCTACTGGTATAATTGTTAGTGTTTATGATGTAACTTTAGACAAAGAACCAACATTTTTCCAACAAAATAATTTTGTAAATCAAAGAGCAGCAGTTGCATTCTATCATGATAGAGGATGTGATATTACAAAACCACTTCAATATTTCTGTTTGAATAGTGGTTGTGCTCAAAATAATTATGATGTTGCTGCTGATAGAGTTAAAACAAAATATATTATTACCGAAATAGATAATGGTGATGTTCCAGGAAACAATGTTAGATGGACAGAATCTTCTAGTACTGGAAGTTTTGATCCATATCTAAACAATGGTAATAATCCAGCAAGAGATATTTTAATTAATGGTACAGCATCAGTTGCTTGGTGGTCTGAAGCATTCCCAAATCAAAATTTTGAAAATCACAGTGAAGCACAATTTGATGGTGGTAAAAGATATGCAAGTAATTGTATTTTTGCAAAATTAACTGGTACAAAAATAGCAGCGTCTTTACAACAAGAAGGTCATACTAATTTGACAACAGATTATGTTCCTATTGGTTTTATTGAAGGAATGATTCGTGTTGATAATAGTATTTGGACTGGTACAACTGTATCTGGAAATGATCAAAAGAGATACTACTTTATTATTCGTCTTGCAAATCGTTGGCAATCATATACTGATTTTGATACTTTTGCAGATGGTGGTCAAAGAGGTAAAATAGTGGATTTCACAAGATATCCATCATCTGATTTTGATCTTGAATATTTTGGATTTGCACCTAATGCAAGCATTATGCTTCAATTGGCATTAACTTCAATAAGAAATATTAGTACAGGAACACAGTTGGATACAGCTCGCCAAACTTATTTTGATAATAAAACTCAAGCAATTTATTACGATAGAATTCATAGAATTACTGCTGATATTACATTAACTACTGCTCAACGTGCATATTTCCAGAATCAAACTAGTTTTGCCAGGTATAATTCAAATACATTGCAAACAGAATGGGTATTACCAGCAGGAAGTTATTATAAAACATTATCTACCACTGGATTATTAGTTTGGTTTGCTAATTTTGAAGATCTTCAACATACTCATTCACTTTATGCATATCCTTTTGAACCTTCGATACAGACACCATCTCAACTTCCAATTTCAAGAAGAACTCAAAATTCAATCAATATCTATCAAACAGATGGACCAGTAAAAATTACTAGTGATACTTGGCAAACACAACAATTTAGATATATGCATTATAGAAGGAAGCAATATGAAGTGCTTCCAATGCCAATATTCATTGAAAATAGATTCCCTGGTATTAGAGCATTAAATTCAAATTCACAAACAACAGATGTAACACAATTCTTAGCAAATACTGTCAATAAATTATCTGTTTTTACATTTTCAAATAATTTAGATAATAAAGAATTATGTTGTCCGCCACTTGATACTTCACCTCCATTTGATACTTCAGCAATTGGATTATCAAGTACATCAAGTGAACCAAATATTTCTATTGGTGGATTGGTGAATATTAGAACTTTAAGTGGCACTCATCCAGACACAAAGATACATAACATTCCAAGCACTCAATCATTAACTAGTTTAAAAGTTGATAAAAAATTAAAGATTAATTTTGGTGGTACTTCTTACGATCTTTTGATTGCAGATACGAAACCATTTTAAGGTTTTCTCATCATCAAATAGTATTCTTCACCATTAATTTCTGCTCTGAGTTTGAAACTCTTTCCGTTTGCTCTCAATGTTTCATTAAAGTTATCATTGAGAGTTTGATTTAATGCTGTTCCAGCATATCTAGAATTGTTACCAATATTTAAAGATATTTCAGTAGTAAATACTAAATCTGCAATGGTAACATTCAAAGATTCTGTTTTTAATTGTAAGTTTGAAGTATCTGCTTGCCAAGGATTATAATCACTTGAAAATGATCTAGTTTTGATAGCATAATCTGCAGCTAATGTATTTGTAATTTGTGCTAAAGAACTAGAAATGTATATTCCTGGGGAATTACTTTTAACCAAATCAGTTTGAAGTAAATTTAGTTGATCAGGATCATAAGAAGTTAATAATCCCTCAACATTAATATCTTTGTCAAAGAAATTATTAGCATTTGTTCTATATTTACTACCTCTTAGATATAATGCTTCATCAACATTATCTTGAACTGTACCAATACTTGTATTAAAATTGCTAACATTATAAGTAAAAGTTCCAACATCACTACCAATACCATCATCAGTTACAGTAGGTTGTTCAAGATTTTTGATGTTATCAGTTTTTAAACTATCGTCTCTCAAAAATACCATATCAGGAATCATAGTTTTAGTTGGCAAACTAGAATATGATGCACTACTAATTGGTACTTTTGGAGCAAGAATAATCAATTCTTTAATTGATTCAATGGTGCTTCTTGGATTTGTGATAAGGAAAAATTCATCAACACCATTTGAATCAAATACTCCATACTCACTACTAGTTGAAAATATAGGTTTACTTGATAGCACACTAATATAATTTTCTGGTAAATTTGAATTAGTAAATCCTGTCCCATCACAAATAATATCAAAATAGTAAGTATTATCACTACTTGACTTTGCAAATAAAATAAATTGTTTTCCATCATGTTGAAAATCTTGTCCAATTGATCTTGCAATATACTCTTCCGATTCAACAGTTATTCTTTGCTTAGTTCCAAATGTTGAGAATATATCAAAGTAATTACCAGTATCTGTATACAAGATAAAATATGGTTTTTCATAAATCGCATTTAAATCCACTGGTATTGTATAACCTGGATTCTTACCAACTCTAAAAGTTATAGAAATAACGTGCTTTCCTACTGTGGAAGCATCTGTTTCAGTCAAAGATATAAATTGAGATGCTGTTTTTCTTGTATAACAAGACCCAGGATTTAATGCTGTTGCCTGTCCTCCTGGAGCATTACTTACATAAGTATCCATCAATAAAATATCTGTAGCATCAATTACTTCATTTCCATCTACATCAAATAAGGTTTTATCGATTCCCTTTAAATAATTAAATACTTTTGAACCAGTGCCTCTAATTCCACCCATATTTGCAGTGGTAACAATTGTATTCAATGTTGTTTCATTTGCATTGTTAATAAAATATGCTTCAATCAAATCTACATCAGCAGAGGTGAATTTTCCATCTCCATCTATATCAAACAAGTTTATATTAGATGTTATAACTGTGTTTGCACGTATTCTCACATTTATTTCATGTTGATCTAATGTTGGTGATTGGTCCTGTAACCATCCGTTTTTACCTGAATTGAGTTTCTTAATTGAATATGTTCCATTAAGATTTGGAGTGGTATTGAACAAAGAAATTGATAAATTATTTGTATCAAGATCTGCAGGATTCCATGCATAATTACCAACAACAACACATCTATATGGAAATCCAACAATAGTAATGCTAAATCCATTACCACCAGTCATTGCACTATATTGCAATACATCTTTTTGTTGATAATTGCTCCCATTATTTGTTATAGTTACTGAGGTAACTTTCCCCTCTGCTCCAACTATTATTGTTGCTTTTGCTCCTGTTCCACTGCCACCTTCAAGAAGAACATCAGTATAAGTTACATTAGGAGTGTAATCAATTCCAGGATCATATACAATATCAATTCCAGAAAGTGGTTGTGTTAGTGCACCATCTGCAGAAAACCCCACATATTGAAATGCAAAATCTTTGATCAAGTTTATTGGTTGTACATAAACATAATCATCAGCAGTATAAGTAAACAGAGTATTAAACTTAAACTTACTGCCATTTTGCAGTAAAGATAACGATTCTGAAGTAAAAGTTGAACTTCTAAATTTTTCCCAAAATAATTTTGATCTTTCTGATGAAAGACCAGCAAATAATCTTAGATCTTCATCAATAGTGCCACCAACCAAGTTTTGAAATACTTGAGCACCATTTGTAACTTCTGATAAATTTAAATTTTGTACAAAACCTTGATTTGCCATTTTACTCTGTTCTTACAATCCAACCTTTTCTTTGTAAATTAGTAACCAATGTCACGCCACCACTAATTTCTTGTCTAGTACCGAAAGTTGTAGTAGTAACTTTTGCAGTCAATATTGCTCCATTTGGAGGATAATTAGTGACATTTCCTGTTGAGTTACCAGGATATGTAATTGTATTTGTTGCATAATTAATATTTACAATATTTGTAATATCAACTTGATTTTGCAAGATTTCAGTAGTAAATGCTTGATTTCCCACTGTACCTGTTCTAAGATCTCCTGCACCAGATCCAGAAAATGTAAATGAATAATCTGGATCATATGATGTGTAACTAACAATATAATCATTGGTTATGCCAGGATCAGTTCCAGATAACAATAAACTAGTTCCAGAACTATCTACAACTAAATTAGAAGAATTAGTTGCATTTCCAGCACTATCTACGACGTGTAAAGTGTTTGAATTTGTAAATTTAGTTGTATTTGCACTAGTATCTGTATTGTTTAAAATTACACTTGTTCCACTAACACCAACAATTTTAGCATATGCATTTGTAGATGCTTGTTTTAAATATTTACCTGCAACAATATTGACTGGTGTTCCAGTTAAAGTAATCGTTCTTTGTGGCTGTGGTCCAAAGTTTGGAGTTGGTTGTTGATGCGCTACTGTCTTATTTTCAGTTTGAGATGCAATTGTTTGAGTTGGAACATTTGTCACCACTCTAGATGGTGCAGCATTTCCAAGTAGATTGATTTGAACTCCAGATCTTGGAGCATTATTATAGTTTGCAAGTAAATCAGTTAAAATCTGATCAATATTACTTGTGCTTAACAAGTTATTTGAAAAATCCAAACTAACTAATCTAGTAGCATTATTTAATCTTCCTGCAGAATAGGAATTTAATTTACAGTTATTGAGCGAAATATATCTAACTCTTGGAGAACCTACAGAAAAATTAGGAACTGCTCCCGTTAAATTTGGATTGTTTCCAGCAATAAATTTATCTAAGTTTGACAATCCAGTAAATGAAGTTATACCTGTCAAATTATTTGATGAAATATAACACTCATAGAAATTAGGTAAATTAGAAAATTGAACATTACCAGTAAATTTATTGCCTGAAAGATCTACATAATAGATATTTGGATTGCCTGCAAAAGTTGGCAAATTGGTCCCTCCAGTTAAATCCTGACCCCATCCTGTGCTTGGAGATATTAGATACTTCAATGATGGTGCAGATGCTGTATTGAAAAATGGTCCCCTAATATATTGACCAATGCTAACAATTTCTAAGTAAGTTAATAGGGGAAGTGCAAAAGTATTTGCTTGAAATGCTGCATTAGTAAATGTTCCACCATTTAATGAACTATATACACCAATATTTCTTCCCAAATTTTGACTTCTTATTTGTATTGTGGTTATATATTGACTGTCTGCAAAAGTATCATCCCACATGATATACCTTCTGCCATGTTGTCCTTGATTTTCATTTCCAGGGGGTCTACCTCCTTCAATGTTAGTATATCTAAAATCAATTGATGTTAAACTTGAATTACCAACAAATTTTGGTATAAATCCATCAAGATAAGAAGAATAAAAACTCAATGATGTCAAATTGGAGCAGTTCTGAAATACATATTGACCAGAAGTTGATGGGTTCTTATCAGTAAAAAAATGATTGTTTGCATTACTCCAATTACCATCACCAGTTGAGGTATCTTTATTTGCCGCAACATTTCTTGAAGGGAACCTAGTGTAAGTACAGTCAACTGAAGACAACGTACTTTTATTTTGCAATCCAGTTGGAATTGGCAATGCAGTAGACCCAATAGCAATACTACTAATGCTGGTCATTTTGGTAAAATCTATACTACCACCAGAAGTAGTTAAGTAATAATTACTCGCAACATTAAATGATGATAACGCACTAACTTCATTGACAGAAAGATATGCAGATGGGTTTACAAATACGTCAGATAGATATCTAAAATCATTATTATAAATATTATAATTTTGTATTTCTTTAATATTGACCTTTGGAGTCCATTCACCAGAAACTTCTGTTTTCCAATCTGGAGAATAATTTTTTGATGCTACAGTATTATAATAATATCTTCCAGAAGAACTATTACTAATAAAATTCCTTAATCCAGGTGTTCTAGTTGACATATCCAAATTGGATATTTTTGCTGGATTGGCATTTCCCATAGTAATAATGTCTCCAGAAGGAGAATCGACATACACATAATATTTTCCATCAAATGTATATTTGTCATAATATACTCCACTAATTTGATGAGAAGTTCCTGCATCAAAAGTAAAAGTTTGAACAGAAGTTCTATTTACTTTAACAAGATTATATTCATTAAGTGTAGCAAAAATAACTGCAGTTTTTGTAGGTGATAATATCTCACTACTTCCATAATATGTTCCACTAAAGTTTAAATAAGTCAATGTTTTTGGCAATTTTTTAATAGTATTTGATCCAAATGTTCTCGCAGTTTCATCTGGAGATTCATAAAGTGGATTGTCGTTTATACTGATTGTTTTTAATTTTGAATCTGGAGTTGCAAATAAATTATTTGCTGGAATAGAGGTGTAAGTGATAGTTTGCCAATCAGGCATTTCTCCAATCAAATTATTGCCATAATTAACTGATTCTAAATTTAATAATTTTACTTTTGGAACATACCTAATATTCAAAGACGGCGCAGCAATTGCTTTAATATTTGCTGGGGGATAATATAATTTAATAAATCTTTCTTTATATGATTGTGCATTATATCTCAAACGAGATATATTTGATGCTACAGTTGGTGTAGATTGTATTTCACCTTCACTAAAATCTGTCGCTTGAATTGTAAAAATTGGACTCAATGTACCAAATGGAATTATCTCAAAATCTGCACTCAAATTTCTAAAAGCAGTAGTAAAAATGATTGGTATACCACGCATAGCATAAATGAATTGAGTAGTTCCATTGATATTCAATTCAATCATATCAGTTGGAACTTCAGTAGCAAATCTAATAGGTTCTGGAGTATCATTAATGTTTATAAGTTGCTGTCCAGCAGCAGGTGTAAACGACAACTTTTGTCCAACTTTTAAAGTGCCCTTACATTGAACTGATGCTCCATAAGAGATTGCTTGCTCTAAATCAGTTTCATCTGAAGTGGCACTACTCCATGAACTAACACGAGAAGTAGAAATATCTCCAAATTTCAAACTAGATTGAGTTAATCCAGATCCCTTATCATTTGGAATAAATTTAAATCTAACTGCTCCACCAGATAGCGGACCATATGCTTCAAGATTTCCTTTTGTTGAATAAAAATATCCAGAATTTTTATTAACAATTCCGTTATATAAAGAAGTATCAGATTGCAATCTGTCCAAATATCTGTAAATATTTACATCCAATCCAGATACATTTTGTAAATCAACATCTGATATTTCATCAGATACTCCTCTAATTACTTCAAGATCTCTATAATCAAGACCAAGATTAGACAGAGCAGTTAGTTTTGATTCGGCATCGGAAAAATTAAAATCAACTTTTAATCCGAATAAAACTTTATTTCTAATTGCCATCTTATTACAACTGTTCTACGTAAGTAATGTTTGCCTGTATCGTAACATTTGGTGCATTATCTAATACTTTACCAACAAAATATATCGCCTCAGTATTCACGATATCTGGAGTAATTACCTTTCTATCAAAGTTAAAAATATCAGTTAAATCAAATGTTTTTGTCTGGTTATTAATATATAGGGTCGTCAAAGTACTGCCTGGTCTCAATAAAGAATCACCTTGTCTATCAATTTGAGATGAAGATAATCTATCTGCTTGTTGAAATGCAGATGGTATTAAACTATCAACTCCTTGTGGAGTTTCTGTTCTATTTCCCACTCCCTGAGCATTAATTTCACCAGTTTGATTATTTTGACCAGCATCATATTGTATTCTTGGTAAACCACTCTTATAATTAACTTTCCACTGAGGATTAAATGCTTTTACGTTTCCAACTGGATCAATATCAGTGACTTGTGCAGAATTTAAACTTGTCCCATCTCTCATCAACACAACAGGATATAATGGGAATGCATTAAATTCAAATATACCATCACTACCAGGACCAACATCATATGAATTTGGTACATCATACTTATCACCACTAAAATGAGCTCTTAATCTTACACTATTGTAGGCAAGTAAAAAATCATTAGTTGTAATCAATGCTTGACCACTATCAGTTTTTGCATTTTTTAATGTATTACTTATACCAATAACATAAATTGTAGTTAGCTGCCCATTAATAACTGTTTTATAACTCTTTTGATTAGTAGTAAATCTAACTTTATAACTTACTCCATTGTTGTCATAAAAAGTTTGAATATATACAGTTCCTACTCTTACTCCAACTTGTCCACCGACAGGATCTCCTGTTCCAGAAATAATTGGAGTGGTAGATCTAACGAATAATGAGGAAGATGCTAAATATAGCAATCTTTCGTTATTATTATTAAATCCTTGCCAATCATTAAACGGAATAGAATTCAAATCAGTTGATTGTACTTCATCTACTGCAACTTCTGTTGATGGATTTTTAGCGAGACGAGTTTCTGCACATCCACCACTATAACTTCCAGCTGGACTACCTATTCTAAAATCTTGAGTAAATGGTAATACTCTAGATAACCAACTTTCCCCAGCTTCCAATCCTTCAAGAGTAACATCTTTTCCATATGGATGCTGTTCAAGATACACCATTTCACTTTTTGGTAATATTGTAACATTAGTTTGAACCCCATTTAAAGATTCACTTATAACCGATCCATCTGGTCTTTCCCACCCAGTCAATTCTCCAGCAACATCAAATAATGGTTTGTTTGGTGTAAATCCAATTGCAAAATCTGCAACTTGACCTGTAGATTCATAATTATAAGTATTTAACCAATTGATTGTTGATTCTGGACCATTAATTGCATTTGGAGATGCTGCAACATTGGTTAGTTGTGATAATCTAACGTCAAATGTTCCAGTAGATCCAAAGAAATATGCAGGAGTTAAATCAGTATTACTTACTGTAATTTTTTCTGGATCAAATTCTCTTTCATAATCTAATTTATGATAATCATTTGGAATATATTGAAGTAAATTAATAGTTTCTTGTTTAGATCCAGTTATTGTCTTCCCAAGATAAGCATTGTAAATTCTAGGTGCAATGACTTTAGAAAATTCATCAGAATAAGATAAACCTAAACTCAATCTTTCAGATTCTAATACAAATCTAGGTTGAAATACTACTTTTGGAGAAGGACCACTAACTGTTTGATTATCATCAACTTCAATAACATAATCAGATCCAACTAAAGAAATATTTTTTATTTTGGATGATGTTACTCCAGTAATAATATTTCCATTTATATCAGTATCTAAAAGATAATCACCGATACGTAAGTATTGAATATCTGTATCATTTGTCGTGATTAACTTACTAGCAGTGATAGTATTTTTTAAGTTTATCTCAATTGGTGCGAGAGTTAATGTATTAGAAACACCATCAACTTTATTCATCTTTCTAACATCACCATTTAATCCAGCAGTAATATTAGGAAGATATAAAAATCCACTTCCTTTACATGCAGTACATTTAACAACACTCAATTCTGCAAATCCATTTGATGTAATAGATATTTGTCTTGGAATAATAATTTTTTTATTTGGAATCTTTGTTCCGTCTCCACTTGTAATTGTACTTTTTGGGTATATACCAAATAAAGTTATTGCACTACCATTAGATGGTAACAACTTCTCATCACATGTTTGAGAATAGACACTAACAGTTCCTTCATCTCCACCATCAATATACATTGATGTACCATACTTATAAAGAACCTGTGGTTGAGTGAGATCAGGTGCTTGCCCCCCACCAATTCTCATTTCATATTTAAATTTAAAAAATGGATCTCCCATTGATGGGATATTCAACTTGTTTTCAATGACAAATGTATGAATTACAACCCATCTTGCTTCACCATTAGCAACAGGAATATATGCATATAATCTAAGACCAATAGCACCATACCAACCAAATTCAATCTTATACATGGTAATTTGATCAGTAGTCAGTAAATATCCAGATGGTCCATTACCATCTAAACTATCACCATTAAACTTCTCTTTACCAAGTTTTATCTGTTGGAACTGATAGATTTTTCCACCAATTTCTTTATTATAATAGGTTACAAAGTTGGTATCTTGGTTACCATTATCATCAGTCAATCCAAGTTCTTGTAAGTATGATCCTTTACCCTGCTCGTATTTAATTGTACTTCTTCTAATAATGAAGAAGTTTGCGCCCTCTCTTCTAAATACATATTCATCAAAATCATTAAAGATTCCCCATTCAGCATAGTTTGCACCTTCGGTTTTATCCATGATTGCTCTGGTCCCAAAGGTATATCCGCTGATACGTCCAGGTTGATACCTGAATGCTTGTCTGGATTGTAGTAGAGCAAATTGCCCACCAGTTGGTGCATATCCAGGTCTGAAATCTTCAAGAGATGGAGCGCCACCTGGATCTGCAGAAATCCAAGATCTGTTTCTCCAATCTTCTTCATATGGATTTAAAACAATTTTTCCATATAAAGGATTTCCAGGTAATGGCAATCCAGATTCATTATCTACAGATCCAGCACCCAAATCAATATAAGTACCTGTTCCTCTTAAAATAAATGCACCAGATCCACCTTCACTTGATAAAAAAGAAAACGAAATGTAATTATCATTAACTGGATCTTTAAGAGTTGATCCATCAACAATTTGATGCCAGGTATCTGTCCAAACTGATATGCGTGTGTAGTAATTTTCGGTAGAATTGTTATAATTTACTCCACTATAATTCGTATTATCATCATATAAATTTAAAGAAGGAATAAATCTAGTTAAAAATCTATCATATCTTTGATAGTTTGAATTGAACTCAGAAGAAAATTGCTGATCATTTCTTTTAGCACGATAATATTCATATAAACCTTTACCTAAACTTAACCAGTTCTGCCATCTTCTCCATCCCTCTTCACTATAGTAACCTGCAACATCTACACCATCTACAATATCTTGAGTTAATGGAGGATATGGATAATTGTATGGAACAGGGAAAGATATAACCCTCAACGCTCCCTCATTTTTAATATGCTCTACTGTAGCTGGTTCATGTCTAAATCCAGATTCAGTAATTCTATTTGACCACTCTCCTGGTCCTGTGTTTGGATTATCTTGATAAAAAACAAAATCATCAGTATTTAATCCATAGGTAGATACATTAGAAAATAATCCTAATTGCTTTTCTGCTCTATCAATTCCAAGTAAACTGGTACTAACTTCACTAGTTGTTCTAAATTGTTCCTCAACTAACAGAATACCACTTCTTTCTTTAGTAACAACTCTTTTCAAATAAGTGATTTCTCTTTCATAAGTAGGAGCAGTGTTCAATGTATAAACAACTTCAAGTTTACCACTTGAAGAACTGTTTGAAGGAATTTCTTTTACTGCATCAACGAAAAATGATTCAAATCTATTACCATCATTTTGACCATTAATGGTAATTGGTTCTCCAGTAGAAATTTCTATGGTAGATCCAACTCTTATGTATTTGTATGCACCTTCTGGTGCTATCACCTTTACACTTGGATCTCCACCAATACTAGTATCAACTTTTTTAACTTCAAACTTTTCACCAAAAAGAATAGTAAAAAATTTGTTGACTTCTCTTTTAGTAACTGGTAAACCGACCGATAATGCCTTGCTTGCTGTTAATTCTGAAGAAAGAAATCCTTCCTCAGTTGTAATTAATTCCGCTCCTGCATCATCAGTAAGTTCGCGTCCCTCAACATCTTGAAGAACGACAACTTGATCAATTTTAGATGCGGCTCTTCTATTGTATCCAATCTTTACATCAAAAGACATAGATCACTGCTCCTCCCAGGTAAGTGCTGCAGACATTAATGAATGTGGTGAACTTGAGTTATACTCAGAACTTGTTTCTGCTACAATATACAATGTGTCTACTAAGTCAGTTAATGGGAAGGAGAGGTAATCTTTATTATAATCAAAGAATTGCGAAAGATCATATTGTTCTCCAGATGCTGGAGCAAACAATGTTGTAATCTGAACTCCAGTTCCAGGAATTGGAGTTCTTTGCTCATCGCTGATTTCAATAGCAGATAATGCTGCTAATGGACTCGATGAAGGATTGAAACTGGAAGCATTAATTGATGTTGGGTTTGGTTCATAGAACTCATTTGCTCTCAAGAAGTTACCAAAAATACTAATTGATAAGTTAGTTTTTGACAACGCATTGAAGAAATAACTTCCACCAATGTTCTGAAGCAATCCAAGAACAGTAATTACTGCTCCAGAATTGCCTTCATAGAATCCTCTAAAATATCCATAAATTTTAGCACCATCAGCAAGATGACTAGTATTTGAAAGTTTAGCACTGTCTAATTTTGTTGGTTTTGCAATACTTCCAATATCTAATGATGCACCTATTGTATAAGTTGTGTTGAACACACCAGAGAATGAATCTTTAGTTTGGAAGATAGGAGTTTTAACTAATTTAATAGTAGTAACTGCCGATGACCCAATTGATAGTTTTGTTGGGTAGATCTGAACTCTATTTCTAACCCCATTAATTTGCTCCCTACATGCAAATCCCAGAAGAATCTTAGGTCTATCCGCAATAATTTTATATGTTCCTGCTTGTACAGTAATTGGTTTGTTAAAGTAAATTCTTTCTTGAGCATTATCAACCCAAATTACTTTTACTCCTGGTTCTCTAGAAGGAGTAACGAGAGATGCATTAATATAGTAAGAAAGATCACCTCCAAGTGCTGGTGCATTGACACCAGTTGCACCTGTCAGATCAATGTATGGATATGGATCTAAAGCATCACCTCCATCTCCTTTATTTGCAGAAGATAATATTGTATATGAAGATTTAGATCCATATACATTAGTGGCATCTGGAGCACCATAATTGAATAATCTTACAGTGCCACGATCTCCACCATCAATGTAGTAAGAAGCACCATACTTAACAATAAATTCTGAATAAGAACTGGAATTAGCAATATAATTAATTTGCCTACTTTCATTCTTATATCCATAACAGAAGTTTGTTCCTCCTCCATATACCATGTAAGTGATTGGAAGAGTTGGATTGCCAAGTGCAGCAACTTTTAACTGATTAGATGCTCTAAGATGATGTACACGTACCCATCTTGCTTCACCAGAATCAAGGGGAACATAAGCAAGGAACAATGCACCAACAGCACCGTACCATGAGTATTCAATCTTATACATGGTTACGTTTGCTGGTTCAAGATTCCAATTGGAAGTTCTTACTTCTGTACCACCAGTTTGTGCATCTTCAACAACTTCACCAGGGAAATGGTTCTTACCCTCACTGTAAACAACATCAGAATATAAAATATCTCTTTCCGTTTGACCGTCTACTTTCTCGCCACTAAATCTAGATCTTGGAACTCTATACTCATAAACACTCCAATATCTTGGTTGGACATGGTTGTATATCCAATCTTTCAAAAGTTTGTTATTAACATAATCAATTCCATCTTTAATTGTTGCTGCACCAGAAGAAGTAGTCAACTTAACATCAGTAGAAATATATCCAACAATATCATCATCAGTTTGACCATAAATGTAACGATATGGGAAACATCCATATGGATTCAACGTCTCAACAATATCTTTATCAGAACTATTAACAGTTCCTCTATACTGATGTTTTACAGTTCCAGGAAGAATAAATGGTGCTGGAGTTACAATGTGTGGACCAGCAGAAGCACCTCTAAGAATACAATTTGGCAATGCAGATACAAAAGTATGTGCAGAAGTATCACTAGATGGTACTATCGATAATACCTGAACAGTAAACTGATTATCGTTTACTTTAGTGATGGGTATGAAGTCACCACTTACTGGATCAGAACTTGGATATCCATTTGCTGGAGATGAATTTGAAGGTCTTGGATAATATTTTGTCGTTAGATAGTTATCAAGAGCACAAGTAAATCCTAATGAATAATCTTCAATTTTAATTGTATCTCCAGTTTGCATTCCATGACCATTTACAGTCAGTGTCATAATACCAGTAGTTGGATTATATGCTGCTGCAGTTGGAGTCATTCTATAATCATTTGTTCCAAAATTCAATTCTGTAACTTTTTGAACTCCAAATGTATTTGAAGCATCTTCTCCATTGGATGGTTCTTGAGTTAAACTAATTTTATTTCCATCAACACTCTTAACAAAATAAATTCCACCATCTACTGTATTATTAATCGTTTTACCATTTTTGTAAACATAAATTGAAGATCCAGGTCTTAGTCCCTGAACAACTACTCTTCCTCCACTTACATAAGTGTGAACAATGGTTGATGTATCTAAGTAGAATGAAAACTGATTACTAGTTACATCATAAATTGGAAACACATCTAAATCATTTTTAGCAGGATATGTCTTTGGACCATATGTGCATAGTGTAAGAATGTCTGCAATTTTAATCCTGTCTCCACTTGAATATCCGTGATTAGATGAAGTAATTTGTACTGTTCCGTTTGCTTCATCATAATCAAATCCAGTAACTGATTTTGAAGTTTCAAATGTTGGAGTTAACTTTCTAAATGAACCACCAGAAGAATAGGTATTAGTATTTTGTACTAATCCAGATACTGCTTCTTTTCCTATTCCAATTTCAAATTCAACTAATGATACGACTCTTCTGACATAGTAAATATCAGGATTATTTGTTTGTGGAAAAGTTATTCCACCATTTAATGCAATTCCTTGAATTTGTACTTTGTCCCCTTCCTGAAGACCATGAGGTGTTGTAGCATTTGTTGTTTTGATTTTTGCAACACCAGAAGTTCCATTATATACAAATGAACTTATATTAGTAAAAGCACCTGTCAAACTAGCAGAGGCAACTTTAGATAATGTTCCCCCGCTTACATAACTTTGATTAAAAACATTATCATACAATGATTTACCAATGAATACTGTGATTACATTTGAGTTGGCTGAAGCAATTCTAAATGTATCCTGTGCATACATGTTTGGATATAATTTAGATCCAGTATTACAAGATACTAAAAGATCTCTAAGAGATACGCTATCACCTTCATTCAAATTATGACTTACAGAAGTTGTTACTGTTGCTTTTCTTGTTACATTATTATATGTAAATCCACTAACTGGAATTTCAATTGGAGCAACTGTTAAAGATGTTCCAGAAGTGCTGACGATTGGAATCTCTTTTTTTTCTTTAAGTAATGATTGATCAAATAGTCCAGCATGGATGTTTATTAAACCATCTCTTAAAATTACAGCGTTTCCACCATATCTTTTTGGTCCTCCACCAAATTCCATATTCCCATAATCAGTAGAGTTTTTAGATCCATCAAATTGTCTTGGATTTGCTGATGGATTTGCAGTAGAGAAAAAGAAATCTTCTGATTTTTGCTGAATTAAAGATTGAGTTCTTCTAACACAGCAGAAATTATCACCACGACCTTCATTAATACTTTCATAATAATAACCATCATACTTATCAAATACTCCATATTTTTTAATAGATGGATTTCTTACTTGACATGTTGCTGCCGCATGTTGTTTTGTGGCATCTGTTAAGATCGTATCTCCAGCAGAAAGGAATGTGTATGGTGCTCTACTAAACTTAACACCAAAAGTACCAGCAGATACACGACCAGGCTGATATCTAAAGAAACGTTTTGAAGTTAAAATAGCATTTTCATTGGCAGGTGCTTCAACATGTGCTCCAGCTTCAGATGCTACGTGAGAAAGACCCCAATCTTGCTGCCCTTGGATTCCTGTATATTCTACTTTATCAGTGGTGAGAAGTGTTGTTAACTGTACAGGAGTAGCAGTCCATTCTGATGGGTTTACATCATAAGTATTAACGTCAGCAAAAATACCTAATGCAACTTCTGATCTTGGTATTCCAAGAAGAGATAGTGCAACTTCTGATTGCTGTTTATTCTGTTCTTCAACAGGAATCGCCTCTTGGTCACTTGCTATAACAACTGGAATTGACTTCTCTGCTGTCTGTTGTCCAGTAGGAACTGGTGCAGTTCTTCCTACTACGACAACAGAAGCATTATTGTTTACATTAGTATTTTCTGCCATTGGTTTAAATTACTCCGATGATTCCTTTAGCAATAGTAAATGATCTCTTCTTCTTTATATATCCTTTTGCGTTAGGGTCAATATTTAAGTTCCCTGAAGGGGTGGAATTTTGACCATTATCAATGTTATATTGATTAAAGTTTGGTTTATATAAATCTAGAACGAATGCTTGATTGACAAATCTTATTTGTGCAATGATCATATCCCCTGGGGTGCTATACCCACTGACAGTATCATGCTCAAGTAGAGTTACAACATCTTCTACCTTAAATTCAGAAACATATTGATCATCTATCTTAATGCTATATGTTTGCGTCGTAACGTTATATGATTCAACACCAGTGACAATGTAGTTATCTGGATCTCCGACTGGTGTTTGTTCCAGTCCATTTACAAAATAAACAAGATAATTATAATTTAATCCAACAGAACCTGCTGTTTTTCTGAATGGAATTGCTGCTAATGCAGTGCCAGATGGCGCAGGTATAATGCCTGCAGTACCTGGAATTTCAATTTGAACTCCACCATTATTAATATCATAAATGCTTGTTTGAAGAATTGAAATTGTTTGAGTTGCCCCATTTGGTATGTAAGTCAATGGAGTTGTTGACAGATTTTCATTTCCATTGATATCAACATTAACCTGATAAACATAAGTTGATAATATAGTATTGGTAAGGTTTTTAGCAATTCCTTCCTCAAGATAAGTGAATTTAATTGGACCTTGAGTTCCAGCACCAGTTGATTTATAGCAGGTAATATTAACTGAATTATAATCACTATCATAAAGATCTGTGGTTGGAATCCATTCATCATCTGGACCAAGAATAAGATTGTTTTCAACATTGATGCTTCTTGCACCATAAATTCTAAGACCAGTGCCAGAGTTTCTAATGATACATGAGTTAAATGCCACAACCTCTGAAGTTGTAATATCAACTGGTCCAGGATTACTTAAGAAACTACAATCAGATACTTTCAATACAGTACAATCAACAGCATTAAAAGGATTATCAAACGTTCCATAAGTTATAGAATTATCAAATACTGCTGTATTCTGCATTGATAACTTATTAGAATTTGGAGCAAATATTCCATCTCCAATTGAATTTTTAATGTCTAAATTAATAAACGAGCAATTATCAGATGCCTCTGCATATAATAAACAGTTAGATGCAGGAGAAGTACTATCCCCTAATCTCATATTATTATTATAATTACCATCAACAACAAAATCTCTTAACGTAATGTTTGAAACTGGTTGTGATTGAGATTCTGATGGAGTAGTTGTTCCGTCTAAATTCAATTTTACTGGGTTTCTTAACCACATTGGAGCATACAATCTACTAAACTCAGGACTTGATGTTCTATTATATGAAGTATCAAAATACTGTTTCTTAATTATAGTAGATTTCCCAGATCCATACAGTGCAAATTTAGATGGTATTGCTAATCTCTTAACTAAGTATGTGCCACCAGTTAAAAATAGGGAATTGAAACCCTTTTCGATTACACTAGCAATTGCATCTTCAAGTGCTTTTGTATCATCGTGACATATTTGAATTGTAGAATTACTTAAGAAACTTGAAGCTTTATCTGTTGCATCAAAGTTAACATCTGCTGGAACTGGTTCATTAATTGTTATATATCTTCCCGTTTCGACTGCATAAACAGTCCTCTCTGACCATCCAGGATATGGACCAAATGTATCAATATCCCCCTGCGCTACAGAAGATGGTATTGTTTTAATTTCAAGGTATTTTGAATTTAAACTTCCATCACTATTTGCATCTCCCCAAGTTACTCTATTATAAGGACCATAATCATTATATGTGAACAGAGTTGTAGTTGCAGATCCAATATCCCTTTGACCAAGAATTGCAATGAGATTTAATTTATCAGTGTGATTAAGAATAATATTACCACCTCTATCTTTAACTACTGCTGCTGTATTTTGATACCTGTAAAGCAGTATACCATGTGAAGAATCTGGTCTTCTTATCGATACACTGTTGTAAATATTTTCATTAAATGCACTCAAATCAAAGTTGGTTACATACGTTGGAGTTCCAGTTGTACTATGTTTTAACTGTTTTAATGAAGAAACTACTCCAGTATTAAAGTTAATTAATGCTGCGTAATAGGTATATCTAGTTCCACCACCAAGTGATCCCTGTGCAGAAACAAAACTTGGATCATTATCAATACTAGATGCCCAATTCTTATAAATGTTCTGAGTTACATCATTTTTATTATATGAGCTGATGTTTAATGTATTAATACCAAATATCTTTATTCTTTGTGTAGGTAAAAATGATGCAGCTTTACCTATACCAAGATCAAACTTAAATCTACCTCCATCTCCAGTCAATCTTGCTTCAATTTTGAATAATGACCCATTACCAGAAACTAAGAATGAAGCAAGGTTATTAACGTCACCAGTATTTAATGTGAAAAATTCATATCCATCACCAGTTGACTTGACTCTTACTAATTGTCCAGGAGATCCAATAGAAGTAAGACCTGTACCACCTCTTGTGGGATCAATTACTGGTAAGTTTGATAATTGAATTCCAGAATACCCATCTGCAGTAATAATACCATTTACATCTAAAGCAGATTGTGGATTATTCTTATTAATACCTACTCTATTTTCGCTGTTTGGATATTCACCATTTGTATCATCTACAGCACTAACATAAACTACCCTTTCATCATTTACACTTAAAGTTAACCTATCGGTTACTCCACCGAATCTAAGTTCTCCAACTGTTCCAGTGACGTATTCAGCAATTCTATCAAAAGATGTTCCAATTGTTGATAACAACAATTTATTGGTAGATAATCTTATTCCGTCACCACTAGTAATTTGTAACTTAGGAACACCACTAACAGAAAAATTAATAACTCCTGAACTTGAGAATATACCAGTTGAAGAATCTTCCCCAAAATAAATTGAAGGCGCACCTTGACTACCTAATTTTACTTTTAATGTTTGAGTAGCAACATTACCATTACTTACATTTAGATTACCTTGCGATAAAAGTAAATTACCAAGAGAAATATTTAATGCCGTATCAGCGGCAGCAGGTGCTGATATAGTAACTAAGTTATTGTTTGCAGTAAAATAGTTAGAACCAGTTCCAACTCTAATGTTTACACTAGATTGGAAAGTGATTGATTGTGTAGCAATATCAGCGTTGCTAGAATCAAGATACGGTTTATCAAATTTACCCTCAGTAATTGTCGAATCTTTAATTACAGTGGATGTAATCCTAGTAAGTGCCATTTACTTATTGATTTCCTATGTTAGTATTTATTAGTTTGCAAGACAACGAATGTCAATTTTGGCATCATCAGGTACAGCAGAAGCAAAATAGAAGAATTGACCATTGAAGAAATAATTTATAAATGGAGTTTGCAATGCACCATTTATAAACAACAGAATTGATCTTGTATTAAATTGAGAAATAAAGTTTGGAGATCCTTGGAATTTGTATGTGTTAATATTTGCTTCAGTTTTAAATCCATACTCATATGACACAGGATTAGCTCCTGCTGTAGATCCAGTGTAATCAGCGACTAAGAATGTAATTGGAGTAATTAATGATTCAACTTTTATTTCTCCATTTGCAACGTTTGAGTTTGCCTTTACAGTCAGTACAGTTCCAAATGCAGAATCAGAAATACCATAAGAAGAACCTTGCTTAAGTTTTACATTACCATTTTTATCAATATTAAATACCGATATGTCAGATGCATCTCTTACGTCCATAACTTTATTTTCAACATTAGCACCAGTATCAGTTGTCAACTTAATTAATATTGGTTTATATTCAATACCGTTTGAAGTCCATGACTGCTCAAGATACAATCTTGTCTGTTTTGTTGAACTATTGGATGTTATCACTGAGGTTGCACCAGTACCAATATCAAGATGAGTTCCAATTCTCTGTCTATTTGTTACATCAAGATCATAATTTACATTTACAGTTGTATTTGAATCAATATTAATTAAATCTTGACCAACATTTAAAACATAATTAGATCCACTCTTATATGCATGAATTTTTTCTGCACCAATTAATCCAACTGGTCTCCATTCATTCTTATCAGTATACATCCACCCAATGTTAGATCCTTCTGTAGGTTGAGTATTAAATACAAAATCACCTTGAGCACCAGTACTTGGTGACGTATCTTTATTAGTAATAGTGCTAATAATACCATCAGCATTTCTCAATTTTAATCTTGAAATGATGCTATCACCATCAGCAACAAGGTTGTTTAAGAAATTAACTGGTCCTTGGAAATTAGTTGCTAAAGTATTTCCAGATCCACCAAGAACATTTAGGTTATCAGTGATTGTCAATTCAGTTAATTCTGTAATCTGGTTCTCAGACGTTTTACCAGTAACTGCGTTAATAACAGTATTGCCAATATAAAGGTCTCCGTTTGAGTTCAATCCAGAATAGAAAGCAATACCACCTTGCTCCTTCAATGATTGTGAATATTTCTGCTCTTCTTGAGTGAGAACTTTTGTTTGACGAATTGGGAATGCAGTTGAGTAGTTACCAGGACCAAATCCAACATACTCAAATGTATGGTTACCTGATCTAATTGTAGATGGTCTACGAAGTTCTACAGCAATACCAAGAGTCGGAATATCTGGTCTAATTGAAACTCTTCTAACTTCAGAAGATCCAGTTCCAGATTTTAATTGTAAAATTGATGCTGGACTGAATAATTCATGCGATACTAAACTATTTGATGTTTGCTTATCAGTCCAATCCCACTGTAATTGATTATTCAAATATTCATCTAAGAAATATGCAATAGATTCCTTAGTGACACTACATGCAGTATTGATTGGATCTAAGAATGAATTAGTAAATCCACTTGTTGTCTTGACCTTACCAATAACAACTGGATCAGCAATACTTTTAGCAATTATTGGATCACTTACAATATTATCGATATCAATATTTGGATATAAGTCATCAGTGTTTTGACTAAATTTAAATGTATTTCCAGGAAGAACTGAGGCACTAATTGCTCTCGATCCATTAATTTCTACAGAACCCCTCAATATAGTTAAGTAATATATACCTTCAACTTCAGTAATGCCATCAAAACTATATTTCTGTACTTCTTCAACTTCGTAGATATAATAAACTTCATCATATTCATGACCAGATGATCTACTGTAAGTAGCAGAAGGGACAGTTCTTGATGCATGATTCATGTTATCATTTTGAACTGCTGTAGTAACAATTGTCATCAATGTTTCAATTGCAGATACAACATCAGTACATCCACCACCAACAGCGATTACTTGTGGTTGGGTATTGGTCTTTTTCTGTAACAATCCATGGGTGCCCTGTATAGTTACATTAGTATTATTAATAACTTGTTTTGCAATTTCCTTCGCTTGATTAAAAATACTAATAGTTGCTAGTTGCTCTCCATCAACATGATTTCCAGTTACATATAAATTCGATGCATCATAAATTTGATCAGTGCCACCAAATTTTACATTATATGCAAGTGCTTCCATTATATCAATAACATCATCAATACAATCTTGAGATGTTGTATTAGATGGCATAGTTGGATTTACTCTAGCATATGCTTCTCTAGCAATGAATTCTTTATTAATTAAAATTAAATCATGAGCATCTGCCCATCTATCCCCCTTTCCAGGTACTATTCCTTTTTTCTGTTGACATACATATCCTGGTTGTGGATATGAAGGAAGAGTGCCATCACTACTTCTCTTAGTTACATATCGCAATCTATAAATTTTATCATTTGGAGTTCTTTCATCTTTGATTCTCTTAAGATAAGATGTAGGTGTTGATTCAATTTTACCAACTCCATATTTTGAGGTATTTCCATCAATTGTCGCTCGAATATTATTTGTGGATGGATTTACATAAACAAACCAATTGTTTAAGACAAAATCATATCCAAAAACATTACCATTACTTTGTTTTTGAATATCTGATGATTTTTCTGTAGTGAAATTCTGACCTGAATTATAAAGTGGAACAAATATTTTATCTACAAATGCTGTTCCATTTGGGTTTAAAGTTCTTCCACCAATTTTGTATCTATTAACTTCTGAGGTTAAAGTTCCACCAACCGTAATTTCACATGGAAGACCAGTTGTAGAATCTGATGCTAAATGAATTTGACTTCCTGGTTGGAATGTACCAAAATCATTTCCTAAAAATGATACTCCAGTTATTGTACCGTTAGTTAAAGTTAAGTTAAGTGTTTTTTGCACTCCAGATGGATCTTGAATTGCTCTAGTAGATACATTAAATCCACTTCCAGGAGAATCAATTTGTAAGAAAGTAGTTCTATCTTTCAAATAAACTCTCCTTGTTGGATCTATATTTGTTGCTGTTTTTATCGTATCAATTGATTCCCAATAGACATTAGAATCTGTAGATTCTACATTTCTTGGTGGAATAATATGGGTAATTGTACCAAGCGAATCTTTCTTAAATGCAGTATCACTATATCCAATGGATCTCATTGCATTTGATCCAAAGTTTGAGTTTGAGTTGGTAATAGACATATCACCACCATCAAGAGCAATGAAATGATCAGCATATCCAACAGCAAACACAGATACTGCCTGAATTACTGCACGATTAGATGCCTTAATGTGATAACTTCTTTGGGCTGGTTTATAAATGGCATTGATATCTTTATGATACAATTTGCCAGCAATATTTACATATGTGCTAGTATTAGTATCATATTCAAAGAATGCCCCATCATCCTTTTGAAGTGAGATGCCAGTATATTGTGCAACAACCATTGATTTAAATCCAGTTGCACGAGAACCATCTGCGTGCATACCGCAAATACCCCATGTTGAACGAAGAGAAATATTAAAGATGTATGGAGAAGCAGATTCTACCGTATCAATCTCAATTTCAACCTTTGCACTACCAGACGGAGTATATTGAATTTGTGTTCCTGTGATTGCCAAATCAGCATCTGTTTCTAGAGCATTCAGTGTACTAACTTCAGTAGTAGTTAATGTAAATACAAATTCACTTCTACTGATTACAGATGAAATCTTTTTAGATCCAGCGTAATATGAATTAGTTTGAGAATTATTAGTAATAAAGTTGCCATCACCAACAATAGACACAAAGTTGCCAGCAGTCAAATCTAATTCTTGATTTAAGGTTACTGCAACTTGAGATTGATTTCTTACAACTTTTGTTATGCTAACGCTATCAGAAAGAGGACCAACAATTCTGTTTTCTTGAATTTTGGTTTCAATTTTAAGACAGTTGATTACTGAAATTGCATCAGATACTTTTCTGTAGAATGTATTCAGATCATGAATAGATGCATACTCAAATACAGTCAGTTTACTATGACTAAATTCTGATAACTTTAAAGCAGTGCTACTAGTAGTCAGTGTTGGAGTTACTGATGGATCTACTTGTGCAGAAGTGTAAATTCCTGTTGGGTCCCCATCAAAAATAGAAAATTGCCAAAAATAGCATCCACCAGTTATTCTAAACAGTGCTGCTCTACTATTATCATCTTCATATGGAACTTTAACAGCACCAGTTCCACCATCAGATGTTCCAGTATAAGCATGATCTCTTGATATTGTTACTGTTGCAGAACTTCCATTGAAATTGCAATCAATACCTGTAATTGTAGTTCCAGCAGGTATTAAAACTGTAGTTCCAGAAGTAATATCTTTCTCAAAATATGATCCAATTACCAGATTATTGATATTTCCACCAGCAACAGCAGTGATTGTTAATTGTCTTTTTGTATTAACATTTGCTGTCCAACTTACTGTAGTTGTAATTGGTGCTGTATTATTACCACCATATGGAACATATTTTGGTATGATTTTAGTTTTTCTTAAATCAAGACCAATGATAGAGGTTCCCCTTGGAATAATTAAACCACCTCTAATTGAGTTGGTAATTTTATATAAATCTGCGTATTGTTTTGTAGTATTACTCCATCCATATTCGCCGTTGACTGCTGTTGGTGAAAATGGTGTAATATTTGCAACGTAATTATTATTTTCTAATTTATATGCAAAAAATCCTGGACGATTATCAACTATGTGTTCGCCAGGATAAAGAAGAATTGTAAATTGGTCAAACTTATCATCAGCATTTCCAGCACTTACATATGAATATCTAGCAACTTCAAGCATCGCTCTTGCGATTGTTTTAAAGGGTCTTACTGGAGAATTACCTTTATTGTCAATAGCATCAGTTGCATCAAAGTCATCAGGATTTACATATAATATTCTTCCTTCTACTGACGAAATGATGTTCTGAAGACGTGTTAATGCCATTAATCTACCCTATATGACAAGATTATAGTTCTTGCTTTTATTTATAACTCGTCCTTTGTTTGGTCCTCTATTTTATCTTCAATTAAGTAGTCCCAGTTCCAAGTATTTGAAAAAATATCAAGATCAAATCCAAATTTATATAACCAAAATATAATACCAAGCAAACGACCACTACCAACCGCTACCTGAAGATATGGCCAACTTGGAAAATCACCCCAACTAAATGTAAATTGAATTAAGGATTTATTTTTTAAGAATTTTGGATAATGACGACCAGTATTAATTAGTTGTATGTACAGGTCATGTCCAAAATCATAAGTTTTGTGCGTCTTTAAAAGTTTCATGATTTTGCTGCAGAAAGAATACCATTAAGTAATACAATAATTCCAACACATTGCCAGAAAGAAAGAATTACGTTAAACCAAGAAAAAACCAATCCTAATAACCATGCCTGAAATGATAAAGCAAGTAGAGCAAAGATCACAATAGCGACAAAAGTGCCAATAAGTTCTGCCCATGTTCCTGTAGGTTTTATCATAGTTTTCCGTTTACGACACTTTCGTATGTAATTTGTAGCTGTGTTCATTTTCAATCTTAGGATACTCGTTTTGGGCGCTCATTCAAATTCCCCAGTGCGATTTTTGATTGTTCCTGAGCGATATACGCCCTCAATGCTGATGTTTCCATCCACTCCCAAATTGTGCCGTCTTTCTGAGTGTAACTTTTCGGAATAGTTTGAATTTTCATAGATTTCAATGTGAATAGGTTGTTGATCATTCCAGTGTCTTATCACACCAGCAATAATAAATGCGTTGGTGACAAGATATGTAGCAAAGATAAAAGTGCGTATAATTGCAACCTTATCTGCTTCTTGATCTTTTTTATGTGCCTTTTCTCCAAGTGCAAGTGCCCACGATCTCCAAATACTTTTAAACTCAATCATGATAATTTGAAATAAACTCTTCGCGTTCTGGTAAGGAGTTTTCTAGTGCTTCTTTTAATAGTAGGTTTACTTCCTCTTCTGACATATAATTAAGAAATGACCATTTAGGATCTTCAGGATCCCACTGAATTTCAAATCCATTTTCAGTTTCTGTTATTTTAAGAGAATCTTTCATTGTTCCTCCGTTGTAATCCAATCAGATTTTTCTTTTTTACGAAGTTTTTTAAGTTCCTTAATCATATTTTTGATTTCTTGATATGCAACTTCAGGACTTATTTTATCACCAATTTCAAGACCAACTATATATTGGACTTTATCACCAAATCGAGCAAGTGCTCGTTCAAACTCAGTCAGGGTTTCATACATAGCGTGTCAATCCTATTATGAAGTTCGTAAAGTACGTTAGTTGTCTCAATATTTTCTTCTTCCAGTATTTTAATTCTTTCTTCAAGAGATTCAATATACTGAAAAAGATTAAAATGTTCACCTGTAGATTCGTCATAAATGTTAAATTTACTCATCAGTCAGATGCCCTCCATTGTGTATATACAGATGTGTCTGTAGTTGATAAGAGACGATTTTGTTGAAATGCTTCTACAGTTGTTAGAATCTCATGTGCTTTTCTTTTTGCTAGCTGCTCATCCCAATGTTTGTGCTCCCATGCATCATAAAGGTGCTGGACCAAAGCGTCAATTAACTTATCATAATGGGTCATCGTCCTGTCATGTCTATGTGCTCTTGTAGTATACCATATCTGAAGTGTAAGCGCAAGCGGGGCCAATCTTCCCACTTTCCTTTCCATTCAGCAGGATAGATTTCAATATACTTTGTGATATCATATGGTTGATACTTACCATGAACACCAGTAGGAATCCATTCAAAATTGAGAAACTTACGCTTCTCATCATATCGGTCATCATCCTCTGTGATTTCACAGAAGTCATGTGTTCCAAGATAAGATGGTTTCCACAACTGACCACTGGGGTCTAACCAGTAGTCAGTCATTGTGCCACCAATACCATCTTCAATGTCTTTGGTTTGACACACTGTATTTGTAAATTGCTCACCCAAATCATACGATGAGCGGAAATAATCAAACATTCCCATAATTCAATGCCTCAGTGAATAACAGGGAACTCGTTCACGTTCAGTCCACTGACGCCAATAACCCTCCCTATAATTCCACTGGTTGATCCAATACCCTTGAACATATTCACGACGAACTACTTTTCTTGTGCATAAGGGTTCATAATAAATTGGCGGTGGAGGTGGTGGTGCTGGATAGTAATAATGACGCTCATAAGTAAATGGTTCCCAGAACTCTTTCCATGTAAGTGCTTGTGCTGGGGCAGGAAGTAATAGCAAAGAAAAAAGAATAAGTTTAGTCATCGTTATGTAAATCCTCAAATAATGTTTCTATATCTTCTATGGGGATCAGTTTCTCTTCCCCACGATCTATTCTATCACACATCTCATATAAATGCTCTAGAAACTCTTTAGGTAAAGTATCATCATCACCTAAAGAACCCCAGAACCAATCTACACATTCTTCATAAGGGTCATCATACCACATCAGTGCATAATCCTTATAGTTGCCTGTCATTAGATCAGACCAAATGCGAAATGATCCTCTGATATTCTGCCATCCTGTCATCCAGCAGTGCCCGAAGTAATACTCAAACCAGTTCATACTCTAAATCAGTTGTTGTTTATGTTGTGGTAAACTTCTGTCTTGTGGTTTTCCATTTTTAGGAAACTGATAAACACCATTGATACACAAGATCCAATTAGTCCCTGTTTTGGCATCATGAATACGTATTCTATCACATGTTCTCATGAAATGAGGAACTTGTCCAGGTCCCATGGGAGTTGCTGTGAATAGTGATGCCAGTAGCAGGGGGAACATTTCACCGTACTGAATATTACATAATATTTAGAAACCCTTTGCCTTTTTTTTACCTTTTGGTTCTTTATGATCTAGAACTTCAACGTGACTAAGGAAATTACCACTGTACTCAAACCATTTACGTAACACATCTTCATAATTATCAAAGGTAACAGAATCACCGTTGGTGGTTACCAATTTATAATCATGACGAAGATAGGGTTCGTCAGATGTTTGACGGAAATAGCGTGGATCAGAAGGATCAATCAGTTGTGTCATGGTTCGCAAGTTTCATTACTATAGTATACTTTGAGATTGTCACCACCAATATTCATATGGTAGATCGATCCATCATTTGTATAGATACCAATCCATACATGACGACCTTCTTCCATTGTTTCATAGTGGAACATCTTGACATCTTCCAGCACAATTTCGTCTGGATTCTTTTCAAATCGACTCATTTTGTGTACCTTCCATGATCCACCGACACCACCATCCATGTTGGCAGTAATGCGTTCTCGTAGTTTCTGTTGTCCATATTCTGTGAGGTGTTGTTTTTGTTGACGAAGTTGATCGATTTCTTCTTGAGTCAGATTGACCCAGGGCATGTCATCGTTCATGAACAGGTGCGAGAGAGTCCTTATTATAGCGCATCGGCGGGCAATCGTCAACCCATGGGGCACAGATCCTCATGGGTGGGGCAAGTGCTTTGCACTCAGTAGTGTAGCATACACTTTCATCATTTTTTTCTTCAACGTAACGAGGTCTATATTTCTTATTGTCTTCTTCTATTATTCTATCATATTCAGGCGTTACTTTATCAATAGCTTCCCCGACTGCTTTTTGTGCTCTACAAGCTATGACCTCATCAATCTTTAGTTTTACATCTTCTAGCACCTCAATGTTTAGTGGGCGTGTGAGTTCATCTAGAGCACACCAAATTTTATCCTTTGGCAAATTGGTAAAACCTGCTATGCCAGATACAACAAAAGCAAGTACTCCAGACACAATCAACATGTCTTTTGTACTTACTTTTTTCTTTCCCAGTCGGAAATCAATCATCGGGAATGATCTCATAATCAAGATAGTTGTATCCAATTAGAGCACGTCCTTGGTGTGTGGATGTGTCAACTTCAATACCGTCCTTCTCAAGTTTCTCAAGACGACGATCTGTAGCATTGTTTAGTCTTTTGTTCCAAATAATCATAATTGTTCGTTTTCTAAATCTAGTAGGTAGTCTATCCACCACTGTGGATCTTTTTGAGTATTCCATCGAGGAACTTCTTGTCCCTGATCAGAATACCATTCTAGTATAGCATCATTGATAATCTGTGCAACTTCCAAATTCTTCATCCTCCTCGTCAAGGTCTGCATATGGGTTGACCACATATGGTCCATGTATTCGTTTTGCATCTCTTTTGACATACTTGAATTCTGATACACTAGAGGACCATAGCAGTGATAATTTCATTACTATGTAGATAAATGCAAGAGGAAGAAAACAAAGAGATAGAATTACTGCATGTTTCATCCATGAAATCTCCAGTGGTTATTTGGTTGTTCCCACCAAAAGTGTAGGTCATGTGTTTCATCAGAGTAATACATACCTACAAAATCAGATTGGAACTTACTATGATAATTTTCACAGAGCGCCACAGTATGATAGTTATTGTCCATCAAGTTTGTGATCCATGTGTAATTACCACCACGAATGATACCAGCCTCAATCAACACAAAATGCTTCCATTTTTTTGACCATTCTGCATAATTTCTCTGGAATTCCACAAAATAGTCTAGTACTGATTCGTCTGGAAATGGTACGTTCACTGCCTCAATATGAAAGATTTCTCGATCAACAGAGAGTGCATGTGACAGATGTTGTGTCACAATACCAGAATAGTCTGGTGATACCATCAAAAAGCAAGTATTTGATGGATGAATATCAAGATCTGCCATCTTGATTTTATACACCAACTGTTGAATGAGTGCTTTCTCTTGGTCTTCTGATATGAATAGTAAGTCTTTCATCTTTTTCTATCCTCTTCAAATGTTACCCACTTTGCTATACCAAGGCACATCAATATTGTATCATGCTCACGATGATACAATTCCCAATTTTGTGTAGTCATAGCTATATATCTTCGTTGATAGGCACAACACCAAACATCACGAAAGATTTTATCTTTCTCAGTCATTTCCAACCTGCAAAACTAAAGATATATGATACTCCCCATTCTAATGTATGTGGTGGCAATGCGTCAATATGCTCAAAAGCAAGGCGTCGAGCATGTATGATACGATCTTTACCTACAGCAATTAGATTTGCCTTTGATCCTCTAAGAAACTCATTGAAATCCACTGGGTTATTTTGTTTTTGTCCTGAGATGTATAACCGTCTCATTTCAGAGAACAATACAATTGATTCAGCAGAAAATTTGACAATGTGCTCCCCTACAGGTATTTCCATACGTTTCATACAACCCATGGAGAACTTCATTGCCTCTCTGACTTCATCAACAGTCAGTGTATCATATTCACCACTACGATAGGCGTGTTGAATGACACCATTCGTACATTCGATGACACGCAACAATGCAAGTTTATCTTTCTCTTCACTAGGCAGTGCTTCGAATTCTGTTGTCCAATCAATCATTCTACATCCTCGAAAAAGATAGTGTGGTATTCACCTTCTACTTCTTCGAAGGTAAAGTTTTCGTGCCAAGCATAGGGTATCATCTCCTTGACTGTTAGGATTTGATCTTTCTCAAAGACATCAGTATATTTGATGTTGATAAATCTAACTTTGTAAGTCATTCTGCTGCCCTCCATTGCTTTCTCATTGTAACATACTCTGGATCATATGCTGCAACATCCCTTACTTTCTTGAATACTCTAGCTGCTTTTGCTTTCTCACTAGTGAGACAATCTGCTTCCTGCGGAAGAATCTCTCCTTGAAGATTATATTTCTTACCGCTGGAATGATTGGCATAGCGTCGTGCTCTTGTAAAACCCATCTCCAAGAATTTCCTCGCCATGTCCATACCAATAAAATCCTTCCGCTGTTTATAATCACAAAACATGGCGTAAATTGTATCAGCAGAATGACGAGCAGTTTCTTCATTTACAAATCTCCAGTGAGCACAAATATCGTTTGTATAAGGGCGAACCAGTAGAACTCCTTGCTCACCCCTTCCAATGCGATAAAGGTGGCGATTCTC
>Ga0194122_10000960_pt1 | contig 38323 bp, 23 predicted proteins | sample TA2MahCa10mmetaG_FD_155487 | JGI IMG/M metagenome (GOLD analysis project Ga0194122, IMG submission 155487) | Freshwater microbial communities from Lake Tanganyika, Tanzania - TA2015021 Mahale Deep Cast 10m | ecosystem: Environmental > Aquatic > Freshwater > Lake | place: Tanzania: Lake... | reverse complement strand
GCTGAACGGTCGAACTATCTGGACGCGGCCTGCGGCGCGGACACCGGACTGCGCCGCGAAGTAGAGACGCTGCTCGCGGCCGAGGGCGATGCGGAAGCGGCGCTGGGCGGAGCCGTGCAGTCCGCTGCGCGGAGCCTGACTGTCTCGTTTGAAGGCGCCATGGCCGGGCCGTACAAGCTGACCCGAGAGATCGGCCGCGGCGGCATGGGGCTGGTCTTCCTCGGCGAACGGGCCGACGGCGAGTTGGTGAAGCAGGTGGCGGTCAAGCTGGTACAGCGCGGCTGGGATCAAGCGGCAGTCGCCGGCCGGTTCCTGCGCGAGCGCCAGATTCTCGCCGGCCTGGAGCACCCAAACATCGCCCGTTTGCTGGACGGAGGCCGTCTTGCCGATGGTACGCCGTACATGGCGATGGAATACGTCGATGGTGTGGCGCTCGACGCGTTCGTCACCGAACGCGCGCTGGCGCTGCCGGCCAAGCTCCGGCTGTTTCTGAAAGTCTGCGACGCGGTGGACTACGCGCATCGAAAGTTAGTGATCCACCGCGATCTGAAACCGGGCAACATTCTCGTCACAGCCGAGGGCGAGCCCAAGCTGCTCGACTTCGGCATTGGCAAGATGCTCGGCGAACCGCAAAGCATGACGCAGACCGGCCTGTACCTGTTGACGCCGGATTACGCAAGCCCGGAGCAGATTCGCGGCGGCGAGATCACGACGGCCACCGACGTGTACCAGTTGGGCGCTGTGCTCTACGAAATGCTCACCGGCCGGCGGCCGCACAAGATCAACACGCGAACGCCGAGCGAGATCGAAAAGTCGATCTGCGAAGTCGAACCGGCCGCGCCGGGACTCAACGGCGAGATCGACAACATCGTGCTGATGGCGATGCGGAAAGAGCCGGGGCGGCGGTACGCGAGCGTTCGGGCACTCGCCGAGGATATTGAGAACTATCTGAGCAACCGGCCCGTAGCGGCCCGTCCGGACACGATGACCTACCGGGCTGGCAAGTTTGTGCGCAGGCACAGAGCCGGCGTGGCCGCGGCCGCGCTGGTGGCGGTCTCCATCGTAACCGGCGTGGCGATGACGCTGCGCCAAACGCGCCGTGCCGAACAGCGCTTCCAGCAGGTTCGAAAACTGGCCAACACGTTCCTATTCGACTTCGACGAAAAAATCCGGGACGTCGCGGGCACGACGGCGGCGCGCGAAGCGCTGGTCAATACGGCTCTGGAGTATTTAGACTCGCTGTCCAAAGACTCGGCCGGCGACCCGGCACTGGAGGACGAGATCGCCACGGCCTACTCGCGCGTGGGCGATGTGCAGGGCGGATCGGGGCTGCCGAACCTGGGCAAAGACACCGCGGCGCGCCGGAGCTACAGGCGCGCGGTTGAGATTCGGGAGCGGCTGCTGGGCGACGGACCGGAGCAGGAGTTGGCAATGGCGGTCGCGCTCGGCAAACTCTTCTCGCTCGAAAGCGAGGACGCGCAGATTGAGCGCGCTATCCCGTTGGCACGCAAGTACGCCGCACGTTATCCGGAGCGCGAAACCGGCTACGCGGCCTTGGCGGAATTGTTGCGCCTGCAGGCGGTCGATTTGGCCGGCTCCTCCCGCACTCCGAGAGCGATTGAGACGGGACGGGAGTTGATGCGGTTGCTGGAGGACCGGCGCAGAAGTTTTCCCTCCGCCGCGGCGGACGTCGCGATCGCGGGCGCGGCCGAGGCGTTGGCCAATCCGCTCTCGAATCAGGGCGCGATGCAGGAGTCCTTGGAGATGATCGACCTAGCCATCGCGGCGCGCGCCAAGGATCTGGCGCGCGATCCGGGCAGCGTAACGATGAAGCGCGCCTATCTGCGCGATATTTTGTTTAAGGCGGACCTGCTCTTCGACGTCGACGGATTCTCGCTGCATCGCGACGAGGAGGCCATTGCGCTGTGCCGGGAGGCCAAGTCGATCACCGAGGATTTGCTCAGCAAGGACCCAGAGAACGCGCTGGCGGTGATCGACTCGGCGTCGCCGCTGAGCCGCCTATCGGACCTGCTGCGCGCACGAGACCCAAACGAGTCGTACCGGCTCTCGGTACAGGCGCGCCAGTTCAGCGAACGCGCCTTTCAAAAAGCCCCGCGGGCGTACGGCACGCAACACAACTTCGGCGCCGCCCTCATGCGGCAGGCAATCAGCGCGGGCCACGCGGGCCGCTGGGCGGAGGCCTGGCCGCTGATCGCGCAAGCGATGGAACTGCGCAAGGAGCGCGCCCGCCGCCTGCCAAAACAACCGGGCGTGAAGTACCTGATGCTGCGCGACTACCGGAAGTGGATCGAACTGCTATTGCTTGCGGGCAAGCGGGAAGAGGCGCGGCGGGTGTTCGCGGAAGGGTCGGCGATCGCTGAAGAGGTCGACATTGCAAAGACCGGCTACAGCTACGTACAGAGCGCGGCGCTGCTGTGGGAAACCGGCGCACGGCTTGGCGACGGCCGGGAGTGCGAGTACCGGGCCAAGGCCCACCACCAGTGGAAGGCGCTTGTGGACAAGGAAGCGTTCGTAACGGAGACGAAGCCGCGCATGGCACGCGCCAAGTGCACGGCGTCTGAATAGGAACCCGGATGACGAGATTACCGCTATTTGTTTTGGCCTTAAGCGCCGAGCCGTTTTTGCAGCAGGCGGCGACGAAGTACACGGAGGCGGGGGACACATCGGCTGTTTGGATCGGCCGTGATGGCGCGCCGCATGCCCTGGCAGGAGGCCGGACCCTGCGGTTCGATGGCAATGGCTGGGTGAGCGGAACGGAGCGGGCGCCTCGCTCCAGTTACCGGGACGATGGACTGTTCCTGGACGGACGAAGGGTGTTTCCGCGCGATGGCAACCGGAGTTGGGCGCCGGTACAGGCGCATGTGGCGCAGGGCGGCGACGGGCGCGTATGGTTCGCGAGTCCGCAGGGCGTGGGGGTTCGCGCGAAAGACGGCGCCTGGAGATTGTTCGACACCTCCGACGGATTGCCATGGGACACATTCACCGGGATCGCGGCGGCTCCGGACGGCAGCGTATGGCTGGCAACGACCAAAGGAGCGATTCACTTCGACGGCAAGACGTGGGAGTACCGGCAGGGACAACGCTGGCTTCCTGACGACGGCCTGCGCGGCGTGGCGGTGGATGCGTCCGGCGCGGCGTGGTTTGCTACAGCAAAGGGCATTGGCCGGATCGGGACGCGTCCGATGACGTTTCGGGAAAAGGCTGGGTTCTTTGAGGGCGAGATCGACAAGCGGCACCGGCGCACAGAGCACGAGTACGTGCTGGAAGTCCACGTGGAAGCACCCGGCGATGCGTCGAAGTGGCGCCAGCACGACAGCGACAACGACGGATTGTGGACATCGATGTACGGCGCGGGCGAGTGCTACGCCTGGGCGGCGACGAGAGACCCGAAGGCAAAAGCGCGGGCCAAGAAGGCGTTCGACGCCATGGTGTTCCTGCGAACGGTAACGGCAGGCAAGGCGCCGGCCGGATTCGTTGCGCGGACGGTGTTACCAGCGGGCGGACCGAATCCAAACAGTAGCGCCTATACGCCGGAGCTAGACAGGAAGTTTCAGACGACTCGCGACAGCCTGTGGAAGGTGATGGATCCACGGTGGCCGCTATCGGCCGACGGCAAGTGGTATTGGAAGGCAGACACAAGTTCGGACGAACTCGACGGCCACTACTTTCTGTACGGGCTCTACTACGATCTCGTCGCCAGAGGCGACGCCGCCGAAGAGAAGCGCGTTCGCGATCACGTAGCGGCGATGACCGATCATCTGATCGACAACGGCTACCGGATGGTGGACCACGACGGGAAGGTCACACGCTGGGGCGTATTCAACCCGGAGGAGTTGAACCAGAACCCGCTGTGGGCCGACGACCGCGCATTGAATTCGTTCAGCATCCTTTCCTTCTTGAAAACAGCCGGGCACATCACGGGCGACCCCAAGTATGCGCGGGCGGCGGCGGAGTTGAGAGACCGGCACGGCTACCACATCAACGCGATGATGGCGAAGATTCACGGCGGTGCGGGAGCGGGCAACCAGAGCGACGACGAGATGGCGTTCATGCTGCTCTATAACCTGCTGCGCTACGAAACCGATCCAAAGTTGCGGATGATTTATGGCCTGGCGCTGAAGCGCCGGTGGGAGATCGAACGGCCGGAGCTGAATCCGCTGTTCAACTTCATCGCGGCGGCCGTACTGCGCGGCGAAAAGTTCGTTGGTACGCACCGCACATTGGATCTGACTCCGGAAGACGGTTGGTTGGAGGAGTCGCTCGACACGCTGCGGCGCTATCCGCTGGACCGCTTCGATTGGCGGCTGACGAACGACCACCGGAAAGACGTGGTGAAATTTGGAGCATCGACGCGCGGCCACCGGCGCGACGGCCGCGTGCTGCCAATCGATGAACGCTTCGTGAATCACTGGAACCACGATCCGTGGCAGTTGAATCAAGGAGGCTCGGGACTGGCGCTGGCCAACGGCGCCTCGTTCCTGCTGCCCTATTATATGGGCCTGTATCACGGATTCCTGCGAGAATAGATCATCTATGAGAACGCCGCTTCTCTGGCTCACGGCCGCGGCCGCCGTGTCCGCTTCGACCTTTCAGGGCCCGATTCCTATTGGACTCTCCAATCAAGGATTGACTCCGGTCCGGATCGCGGGCGCCGACATGAACCGCGACGGCGTGGGCGATTTGATATCGCTGAACGCGGGCGCGCAGGCCGGAACCGCGACGCTCTCGATCGCCACCGGTACGCGCATCGGCATTGCGAGCACAGTGACGGAGCAGCCGGTCATCGGTTTAGTGCTGGATATGGCGGTAGCCGACTTCACCGGCGACACATCGCCGGATATCCTGGTGCTGCTGCAATCGACGACCTTTGGCTCGACGCGCATGAACCTCTGCCTGTTCGGCGGCAACGGGCTGGGCGGACTACAGGTGCCTAATTGCACGCCGGTCAACGACAATGCGACACGTTTAGCGGCCGGCGACTTCAACGGCGACGGTCGAATGGACGCGGTACTGAGCCTGCCGACGAACAGCCAGGTGGCGGTGTGGTTCAATCGCGGCGACCAGTTCTTCAACGCCGGGCCGGCGGCGATTGTGCCGACGCCGGGTCCAATGATCACGACGGAGTTGAACGGCGACCGCATTGCGGATTTGGTGGTCCACAACCGGGCCGGCGAGTTGCGCGTTCTGGCCAGCGGGCAGGGTGTGGCGCTGCGTGTGGACCAGGTGATACCGGTAAGCCCCAGTATCACGGACCTGACAGCAGGCGACGTGAACAGGGACGGGATCGCCGACGTGGTGGCAGCCGATCCGGCCGGCAACTCCTATGCCGTGCTGCTAGCGGCGGGCGGCGCAGCACCGTTCCTCCAAAATCCGGCCGTGGTTCCCGCACTGGCGGCGCCAACGTTCGTCCAACTCGTGGACTTCAACGGCGACCGGCAGCCGGAACTGCTTGCTTCGACGACGGCCGGCATTACGGTCGCACAGTTTTCTTCGACCGGCGTTCTGATTCCGCCACCGCTGCCGGGCTTCGGCATTCCGAGTTCCATACGGACCGCGGTTGTAGATTTCAACGGCGACGGCCAGCTCGACTTCGCATCCGCGTCCGGCCCCAACGTGACGCTGTTCATCGGCCAACCCGCTTCGACGCGATTGCAGTTCGACGCGACTCCGCTGAGTTCGGTATTCGGCCAGCGAACCACGGTGACGGCCCGGCTGTTTTCAAATACGTTTATTCCGCCGATCTTCCCAATCGGCGCGCCACGGTTCCGGTTGCTCCGCGGCGACCAGTTGGTGCAGGAAGTGGCGGCAACGGTCTCCGGTACAGGTCAGAGTGAGTTGGCGACTGCGCGAATCGACGCGCTGCTGCCGGTTGGTACGCACGATCTAACGCTGGTGTTTCCGGGAACGCCGGGGTTCGCGCCTGCCACATCGACGACGATCCGCGTGACTGTGCAACCGTCGCCCTCGACGGTTCGTTTCTCGGTGGCGGGCAACGAGATTTCGCGCGCGAACGGGCTGCGAGTGAACGCACTCGTGTCGAGTCCGTTCGGCCCGGCCGTGGATGGAAACGCGCAGCTCCTGCTGAATGGCGCTATCATCGCCCAGGGTCTAGTGACCGGCGGAGTGGCGCAGATGTTCATACCGCCCGGATTGCCGCTGGGGCGGGTGCGGGCGCGCTTGCAGTTCCAGGGCGACGGTTATGTGGCGTCGGCATCGGAGGAGATAGACCTGGTGGTGCGCGGCCCGTTGACAGTGGTGTCGGCTCCGAATTTCCGGGCGCCGGTTGCGCCGGGCTCGCTGGCCGTGTTGAGCGTTCCGGGCCTGACAATTCCGGCTGCACAAGCGAGCGCCGTGCCGTGGCCGCTGATTCTGGGCCGGGTCTCGGCAGAGTTTCGAAGCGAGCAGGGCGCGACGGCGGCAGGCATCGTCTTCGCGGGCGACGGGCAGGTGAACGTGTACGTTCCGCCGGAGACACCCACGGGAACGCGAATGGTGCGGCTGTTCCTGGATGGCGCCGATATCGCGTCGGGCGATGTGACGGTGGCGCGCGTGGCGCCGGGAATCTTCATGATCGACGGCCGTGTGGATGGGATCCCCGCGGCTCTGGCCGCCGTCTACTCGACAAGCGGCACCGTCACGGACATCCCCGTGTTCCGGTGCGAATCCAGCGTGTGCGTGGCCGCTCCGATGGCGGTGCCCGCCAACACGGACGTCCTGGTGCTCTCCCTATTCGCGACGGGCGTGCGCAACGCAGCGCGCGTTACGGCGACAGTGGGAGGGCTCACCGCCGAGGTGCTGTTCGCGGGCGCACATCCGGCAACGCCGGGGCTGGATCAAATCAACATCGTGATTCCCCGCGCCGCGGCTGGACGCGGCGTGACGGACGTGATTGTGACGGCGGACGGCGCAGTGTCGAATCGCGCGCAGGTGAACGTCCAATAGGAAGTTTTCCGGGCGTATACTGACTGCACGTATGCGTCTCGCACTCTTGTTGATCGGTACGGCGTGCCTGGGCCACGCCCAAACGACATTCGCCACCATCACGGGAAACGTCACCGACTCCACGGGCGCAGCCATCGCCGGCGCGTCGGTCTCGGCCACGCACAAGGACTCGAACTACCGCTACAACGCGCAATCGAACGCGGGCGGCAACTACTCACTGGCGCAGTTGCTGGAAGGCGAATACACGGTGACCGTGCAGGCCACCGGGTTCAAGCAATTTCTGGTGAAGGATATCCGGCTGGTGAGCATGGATGTGCGGCGCATCGACGCACGGCTGGAAGTGGGCGCGGTGGAGACGAAGATCGAAGTCTCCGCAGGCGCAACGCTGATTGAGACGGAGACCGCGCGCATCTCCGATTCCAAGGACGCCAATCAACTCAAGGCGCTGCCGATGAACACGCGGTCGCTGTGGAACTTCGTAGGGCTTTCGCCGGGCGTTGTGCAGGCGGGCGCGGGCAGTTCCACGCGGCGATTCGCCGGGTCCCGCGCAAATCAGAGCGATGCGTCGATCGACGGCATCACACTTAGCAATCAGTTCGACGGCACGCAGATTTCGCCGCTGGTCTCGCAGATCGAGAGTTTCGAGGAGGTTCGCGTGGACATGGCGAACAACACGGCGGAGTTCGGCGGCATTGGGCAGGTGACGATCGTATCGAAGGGCGGGTCCAATCAGTTACACGGCTCTGGATTCGACTACTACTCTTCGCCCTGGTTCCGCGCGCGCAATCCGTTCGCCGCGCAGCGAGGAACGGGCGTGCGGCACAACCCAGGGTACTCCGCGGGCGGTCCCGTTGTTCTTCCGAAGCTCTACGACGGGCACAATCGAACGTTCTTTTTTCACTCGTTCGAGTCGACGCAGGGCAGCCAGATCCTGTCGAATCTAAATCCCACCGTGCCCCTGGCGCGATGGCGGGCAGGCGACTTTTCGCGGGACGGCGCGGTTCGCGATCCATTCAATTCGAACACTCCATTTCCAGGCTCGGTGGTGCCGGCGTCGCGCATCAATTCCGTTTCGCGCCGATTCCAGGAACGGTTCTATCCGCTGCCGAACTTCGGCAATCCCGACGTACTCGCGGCGCAGAACTTCCGCACGCAACTTCCGCGCGCGTTCGACCCGAATACCTACTGGACGGTGCGAGGCGACCACCGGTTCAACGACAAGAACTTCGTGTTCGGGCGGTACACGTGGAACCGGTCCCATTCGCGCGACTACGATTCGGCGCTGCCGGCCGTGGGCCAACGGTGGCAGACGCGCGACACGCGCGGCATCAATCTTTCCTACACGAAGACGATCACATCGTCGCTTGTGAACGAAGCCAGGTGGGGTTTCGCCTGGAACGACAACCCGCGGCACGGCCCGCTGATGGGCCTGGAAGTTGTGAGGGACCTCGGTTTAACAGGCCTGGCTCCGAACGTTCCGGACATCAACGGACTGCCGCAGTTCAACTTCACGGGCCTGGCATTGACCGGTACGTCCCAAACGCCATGGCGGCATCCAGGGTTCCTGAATTTCGCGCAACAGATTCAGCAGCAGACGTCGTGGTTTCACGGCAAGCACAACGTGAAGTTCGGAGCGATCCTTGGGCGCACCCAGTATAAGGACCAGAACATGCCCGCGGCGCTCTTTGGCAACCTGAATTTCTCGAACCGGTACACCGGGCACCCGTACGCGGATTTCCTGCTCGGCACACCGACATCGGCGCAGCGGGCCGCGCCTGCGCTGCTGATCGACTTGTCGCACTGGACCTGGGACTTCTTCATAACCGACGAGTACAAGATCCGCAAGGACCTGACACTCAACATCGGAATGCGGTACGAAATCCATCCCTCGTGGAGAGAAATGACAAAGAGACAGTCCCTGTTCGATGTGACGTCGGGCCGAATTGTCATTGCCGACGGCTCTTCGAATTTGATCAGCCCGTTAATGCCGCGCGGGTACGTGGACATTGTGGAGGCTGGCGCGGCCGGGTTCGACGGCGGGATGCTGTACTCAACCGACATGAACAATTGGGCGCCGCGCATCGGCGTGGCTTGGCGGCCGTTCGGCGCGTCAACGGTCTTCCGCGCGGGTTACGGCATCTTTTACGACGTGGTGTCGAGAGCGCCGGTGGCGGGCGGAACGCCATTCGTGATCAACGAACCGACACATACGAATGCGACGCCGATTCCGGACGTGGTGCTGCCCCGCATTTTCCCGCCCAGCGTGGCGGGGCCAACGACGATCAACCTGCCAACGGCCGCGCGGCGCGACCTGCGCATTCCGTTCTCGATGCAGTACAACGTGACGCTGGAACATCAGCGATGGAAGACCGGCTTCCGCGCGTCGTATATCGGCACGAACACGCGGCAAGGCGAGTGGGCGTATGACATCAACCAACCGGTGGCCGACAACCGGCCGTTCATCGACAAGCCCCGCGCCTTTCCGCGCTATCCCGCAATCAGTTACCTGAGCAATGGAGCCGGCCACCAGTACCACTCGATGACGCTGGAGGCCGAGCGGCGCTGGGACTCCGGGCTGGGCTATCAGGTGTCGTGGGTTTGGGCGCGCGATATCGGCGACCTGGAGCGCGGCCAATCGTCCGAGAATGCCTACGACCGGCGGCGCGAGAAGGCGGTTTGGCTGGACATTCCGACGCATCGCGTGACCGGGAACATGATCTACGATTTGCCGTTCGGGCGGGGCAAGAGGTTTCTGGGGAACGCAAGCAAGATGGCGAATCTGTTTCTGGGCGGGTGGGAGTGGTCGACGATCGTGAGCACCTACTCGGGACAGTTCCTGACGCCGCTGTGGACCGGGCCCGATCCGACGGGTACCGCATTCACGAACTCCCGCACACCAGCGCAAGTGACAATACGGCCGAACCATCTGCGCGACGCGAACATTCCGAAGGACCAGCAATCGACTGGGCGATTCTTCGACACTTTGGCCTTCAGGCCGCCAGCGCCCGGGTTCTTCGGCGACGCCGCAAAGGGTGTGATTAAAGGGCCGAACGCACAGATCGTCAACGCCGGCATCGCCAAGCACTTCCAGTGGGGCGAGAAACTGCGGGTGCGCTGGGAGTTCACGGGAACCAATGTTTTCAATACTCCCAACTATGCGAACCCTGGCGTGAACATCACGCAGTTGGCGGGCGTGGGCGTCTTGACAAGCACGGGCGGCGATGTGACGCCGTTGGATTCAACCGGGCCGCGCGGGTTGCGGATGGGGCTGCGCGTCGAGTTCTAAGCCAGGCGCAGGTGCGTGACGGTTTCCAGATGAAAGGTGTGCGGGAAGAGGTCGACCATGGTCATGGTATCGATGCGATAGCCCGCGTCGAGGAGGCCGCGGAGATCGCGGGCGAGCGTGGCGGGGTCGCAGGACACAATGGCGACGCGCGGCGCCTTCAGGCGTGCGAGTTCCTTGACGACAGCCGGGCCCAGGCCGGCGCGGGGCGGATCGGCCAAAACGAAATCGGGCGGCGATGTAAGGGTCTCCAGGAAGAGATCGACGCTGGAGCGATGGTGGATCACCGGCTTGCGCGCCCGGCGCGCGTTGACTTCCAGATCCTCGACCGAAGAACGGACAGACTCCACGGCATCGACGCGGCGGAAACGGTCCGATAGCGGGAGAGTGAATAGGCCAACGCCCGCGTAGAGATCCAGTGCCGACTCGCCTTCGGCGTCGCCTATTGCCGCGGCCGTCAGCTTGCCAACCAAGAAACGGTTGACCTGAAAAAACGAACGATAGTGCACGCGGAAGAGCTCTCCGTTCGCGCGGTAGTCGATGGGCCCGGTGGCGGCGCCGGGGATCTCCCGCTCGCACCATTCAAAGAACGCCTTGGCGACGTGCTGACCGCCGAGCGTCTCCATGATGTTGATCTGCACATCCTGTTCATTGGTGAACAGCTCGATGGACCGCACGAAACGGGGGAAACGGTGGTTGCGCACCATGCGGCGCAACGCGCGGAGCGATTCGTTCAGACGGGGCGAGGCGACAGGGCACTCCGAGGTATCGACCACGCGGTGCGAGCCCGCCTCGCGATATCCGACCTTCTGGCCGTCGATGTGAAACTGAATCCGGTTGCGGTAGCCCCACGGCTCTCCGGCGATGGTGTCGATTTCAGACGGCGCATCCAGCTTTCCGATACGCTTTAGCACTTCGCGGAGAACATCGACCTTTGCACTGACCTGCTGATCGTACAGAGCATGCTGATAGTGGCAGCCGCCGCATTTCTCGAACACGCGGCAGTTCGGCGTGGTGCGGACCGGAGACTTCTCCAGCACCTCGACGACACGCCCTTCGATCACGTCCTTCTTTTCCCGAGCCACCGCGATGCGAACGGTTTCACCGGGCAGCACGAATGGCGTCAACACGACGCGTCCCTCGTGACGGCTAAGGCCAGCCCCGCCGTACACCAACTTCTCGACCGGCAGCGTGAACTCCGCCGCTGGTCCCTCTATTTTGTCCACATTTTCATTGTCGCGCGAAAGCGCGAGCTTAGTACACTGACAGTTTGCAATGAAAAAACGCGTTCTTTCCGGCATTCAACCGACGGGGCATCTGCACATCGGCAATTATCTTGGCGCGCTCCGGAACTGGGTCAAGATGCAGCACGAATACGAGAGCATTTTCTGCATCGTCGACCTCCACGCCATTACCGTCTACCAGGAGCCGGCCGCGCTGCGCGAGCAGATCCTGCAGTTGGCGGGGCTGTTTGTTGCCGCGGGTATCGACCCGAAGACGACGACGATGATTGTGCAATCGTCGGTGGCGCAGCATTCCGAGCTGGCCTGGCTGCTGACGTGCGTGACGCCGTTGGGCTGGCTGGAGCGGATGACGCAGTACAAGTCGAAGGCCGAGGCCGCCGAGACGATCGGCGACGGGCTGCTGCAGTATCCGGTCTTAATGGCGGCAGACATTCTGCTCTATCAGGCCGCCATTGTGCCGGTGGGCGAGGATCAGCGCCAGCACATCGAACTGGCGCGCGACATCGCGCAACGGTTCAATTCGCTCTACGGAGAGACGTTCGTCATGCCTGAGACGCGGCTGCCGATGGTGGGGGCGCGGGTGATGGGCCTGGACGATCCGACGAAGAAGATGAGCAAGTCGGCGACGGGCACGGGCCACTCCATCGGCCTGCTGGACTCGCCGGGGGATATCAAGAAAAAGATCATGCGGGCGACGACGGATTCGAATCCTGCCGTGGATTTCGAAACGATGGGCCCAGGGGTGGTAAACCTGCTGAGCATCTTTCAGGCCTTTACCGATTGGAGCGACGAACAGATGCGCGGGCACTTCGCCGGACTCCGCTACGGCGACCTGAAAAAACAGGTGGTGGAAGCAGTGGTCGCGGGGCTGGAACCGGTTCAACGGCGCTACGCGGAGGTTACCGCGGATCCGGGCTACTTGAACGCTATGTTGCGCGAGGGCGCCGAGCGCGTGCAGCCGATCGCAGAGTCGACGACGCGCCTGGTTCGCGAGCGAATGGGTTTATACAACCTGCGATAAGCGGCCATGGACTCCCGGCCGATTTCGTTCTCCGATTACCTGGATCTGTTGCGTCGCAACCGCAACATGCGGCTGCTGTGGGCGGCGCAGGTGATCAGCGAAATCGGCGATTGGTTCTACACGGTCGCCATTTACAGCCTGTTGCTGGAGTACACCGGCAGCGCGAAGTCGATCGCACTGGCGTTCACGCTGCAGGTGCTGCCGCAGTTTTTTTCGTCGCCGACGGCGGGCGTGATCAACGACCGGCTGAGCCGGCGGCGGGTGATGATCTTCGCGGACTTCGCCCGAGCGGGAATCGTGGCGTGCATGCTGCTGGTGCGCGGACCGTCCATGGTTCCCCTGCTGTATGCGCTGCTGTTTCTGGAGACGATTCAGTGGGCGCTGTTCGAGCCGGCGCGCACGGCTACGATTCCCAACATCACTTCGAACGGAGATGTGATGACTGGCAACGCGTTGAGTTCGATCACGTGGTCCTTCAACTTCGCGATCGGCTCTTCGCTGGGAGGTGTGATCGCGGCATTCTTCGGGCGCGAAGTGGTGTTCGGTTTGAACGCGCTGTCATTCGTGGTCTCCGGACTGCTGATTCAACGCATGCGCTACGAAGAGCCGCACCTGACGGACCTGCCTCCGTTCCGGATTCGCGACCTATTCGACTTCCAGCCGATTCTGGAGGGCCTGCGCTACGTTCGATCGGACGCCAAGCTGGCCGCGACGATGTTCGTGAAGGCGGGGCTTGGGCTGGTGGGCGCGAACTGGGTGATTCTGCCGGTGCTGGGCCGGGAGGCGTTTCCGGTGGCGCGCACGGGCGGCTCCGCGGACGAGGCGGCGACGCTGGGAATGAGCGTTCTGTTGGGAGCGAGGGGCGTTGGTGCGATCTTGGGGCCGGTGATTGCGGGCTACATAGCGGGCAGGAGGCCGGGGCGGCTGCGAGGCGCGATCGTTGTGGGATTTCTGATGGCCAGCGCCGGGTACCTGACGCTGAGCGCTGTGCGGGACCCCTGGCAGGCGGCGGCTGCGGTGGCGTTCGCACACGCGGGAACATCGATCACTTGGGTTTTCTCCACAACGCTGCTGCAGCTTTGCACGGACGACAAGTTCCGCGGCCGGGTGTTTTCGGTGGAGTTCGGATTCAGCGTGCTGATGATGTCGGTGATGTCGTCCGGCGCCGGAGCGTTGATCGACCGGGGCGCCTCTCCATTCGACGCGGCGGCGATGACGGGAATCGTTATGCTGATACCGGCCGCCGCCTGGTTGTTCGCTCTCCGGTTGTGGCGATCGCCGTAATTCCGTCGAAGCCTTCGTCGAACGCTGGCGGCTGCATGCGCGAAGACATCGCCTCGATCGCAGTGGCGGGCACGACGCGTTCGCGCAGTGTGTTGCGGCGAAGGCATTCCTCAAGGGGAGTATCGAAGAAAGCGGCATGAACCGACGCGCCGGCGCGCCGGCCGATTCGGATGAATGGGCGGCGAAACGCGCGGGTCAGATTCGTGGCGTCGATGAACGTCTCCGGAGCGCCAAGTTGCAGACGGGTTTTCAGAAGCTCCCGCAGGAAGCGGAAAACGTGGACGTGAATGGACTGGTCCGTCTCATCGTCGCGCAGCGTGGCGCGCAAGGCGTCGGAGGAGAGCACTCCCTTTTTTCCGGCGACGAAGGTGGATTTGCCGCTGGCAGGCAGGCCGATGAGCAGAACAACTCGCTGCCTAGGCAACGGTATAGCGCTCCGCGGCGAGTTGGCGCGCGGCGATTTTTCGCTTCGATGCGAACGCATCGATGGGCTCGTACTTGGCGACGCGGCGAAGCGCGGCCAACTGCGTGCGAAGCGTGTCGCCCTCCGCTGAAGCGGCCAGCACGGCGCGGCCGGAGGATACGACGATCTCCATGGCTTCGCGCAGGAAGACATCGGCGATGGCCTTGGCCACTTCCGGGCTCCCCATTTTTCGCACGCGGAGCTGCACTGACTCCATGGCGAACGTGTTCATGGCCATGTCGCACAGAGCGGCAAGAATCTCCTGTTGTTGTTCCAGATCGGCAAGATGGCGCTGGTAGGCGGCGCCCAACGCTAACAAGGTGGCTTTCTTAGCGCCGGCGACGATCGCTTCGTTTTCGTCCCCGCCGCCCATGCTCAGGGCCGGGCCGGAGAGGAGTTCATTCTGCAAGTTCTTCACGGCCGCGACGAGCGGGAGTTGGCCGCGCTGGGCACGCTTTAGAATCATGCCCGTGGCGAGCATGCGGTTGATCTCGCTGGTGCCCTCGAAGATCCGGTTAATGCGCGAATCGCGGTAGGCACGTTCTACGGCGTAGTCCTGGTGATAGCCATACCCGCCGTGGATTTGCACGCCTTCGTCGACGACAACGTCCAGCGCTTCCGAGGCGAACACCTTGATGAAGGAGCACTCGGTGGCGAACTCCTCGACGGCTTTGAGGAGCACCGCCGCGGCGCCGTCCTGCTTCCAATTCCAGTCCGAGAGCTTGCTCTGAATGAGACCGGTAACACGGAAGTTCATCGACTCAGTGGCGAAGATTTGAATGGCCATGCCGGCGAGCTTCTGCTGTATGAGGCCAAATTCGCCGATGGTCTTTCCAAAAGCGGCGCGCGTCCGGGCGTACTTGGCGGAGATGCGCAAAACATTCTTCATGCCGCCTGCGGCGAACGGACCGAGCTTGAGGCGGCCAAGGTTTAGGATGTTGAACGCGATGATATGGCCGCGGCCGATTTCGCCGAGGACGTTTTCGACCGGGACCTTGACGTTATCGAGATAAACGGCCGTGGTGGATGAGCCCTTGATGCCCATCTTCTTCTCCTCGGCCCCGGAGCTGACGCCGGCGAACTTGCGCTCGACGAGAAAGGCCGTGAACTTCTCACCGTCGATCTTGGCGAACACGGTGAACAGGTCCGCCGAGCCGCCGTTGGTGATCCACATTTTTTGGCCATTCAGAACATAGTGTGTGCCGCTGGGATCGAGGCTGGCGCGTGTTTTGGCCGCGAGCGCATCACTTCCGCAGTGAGGCTCGCTGAGGCAGTACGCTCCGACGAGTTCCCCGCTTGCCAGTCGCGGGAGATATTTCCGCTTCTGCTCCGCGGTGCCGAACAGAAGCACGGGAAGCGTGCCGATGCCGGCGTGGCCGCCGTGCCAGCCGGCGTAGGAGCCGTCCTTGGCGAGACCCTCGGCAACGACCATCATCGAGACGAGATCCATTTCCATGCCACCGTACTCTTCGGGCACCGTGACGGCGGTGAGGCCCAATTCGGCGGACTTGCGAAGAACGGCGACGGCCACGCCCGGTTCGTGATGCTGAATTTTCTCGAGATTCGGCACAACCTCACGTTCCCAGAACTCTTCGGTTGTGCGCGCGATGGCGCGGTGCTCTTCGGTCTGGTCCTCCGGAGTGAAGACGGAAGAGGGGTCGTAATTTTCGATCAGAAACGATCCGCCACTCGCCATGCTAGTTCATCCTTTCGAAGATTCCGGCGGCACCCTGGCCGCCGCCTATGCACATTGTCACCATTCCGTATCGATGCCCGCCGCGATCCATCTCACGCAGGATGGTGGCTGTGAGTTTCGCTCCCGTGCAGCCGAGCGGATGGCCCAGCGCCAGCGCGCCGCCGTTGACGTTCACGCGATCCATGGGCAGGCCTCCCTCCCGAATCACGGCGAGCGCCTGGACGGCGAACGCTTCGTTGAGTTCGATGACGCCGATTTGATCGATGGTCAATCCGGCCATTTTCAGCGCTTTCGGAATCGCCACAACCGGGCCAATCCCCATGATTTCCGGGGGCACGCCGCCAACGGCGAAACTGACGAAACGGGCTTTCGGCTTCAATCCCAATTCCTTCGCGCGCCGTTCGGACATGACCAGGGCCGCAGCCGCACCGTCGGAGGTTTGCGAGGAGTTGCCGGCCGTGACGGAGCCCTTCGCATGAAAGACCGGCTTCAGCTTGGCGAGCGCTTCTGGAGAGGTATCGGCCCGCGGGCCTTCGTCCTTGACCACCTGAAATTCGCGGCTGGCGGCCTTACCATTTTCTACCGCCATGGCACTGACGGAAACGGGGACCATCTCGTCATCGAACTTGCCGGCAGTCTGGGCGGCCACGGCGTTCCGGTGCGAACGGAGGGCGAAAGCGTCCTGTTCCTCGCGCGTGATGCCGTATTTTTTCTGCAAGTTCTCCGCGGTCAATCCCATGTTGATGTAGATCTCCGGACGGTTGTCGGCAAACCACGGATTGGGAACGAACCGCTGGGCGGAGAACGGCAACATGCTCATGCTTTCCGCGCCGCCAGCGAGCACGATGTCGGCTCCGCCGGAGCGGATTTTTTCCGCGGCCATCGCGATGGCCTGCAGACCCGAACTGCAAAATCGATTGATGGTGACGGCCGGCACCGAGTCCGGCAGGCCGGCGCGAAGGGCGGCGATACGAGCGATATTCGTTCCGCTTTCCGCTTCGGGCGTGGCGCACCCTAAGATCACGTCCTCCACCTCTTCGAGTGCCACTTGCGGGCAGCGAGCCATCAATCCGCGAATGGCGATGGCGGCCAAATCATCCGGACGAACCGTTCGCAGACTTCCCTTCGGCGCTTTGCCGACCGGGGTCCGCACACATTCCACGACTACCGCTTCAGGCATCGACATTCTCCCTTTAGTTTCGCAACGGCTTTCCGGTTTTCAACATGTGCTCCATGCGAGCCTGCGTGCGAGGATCGCCGCAGAGGCTAAGGAACGCTTCACGCTCTAGGTCGAGCAGGTACTGTTCGCTCACCTCGCTTTCGGCGCTGAGCCTGCCGCCGCAGAGTATGTGGGCGAGTTTTCCGGCGATGACAAGATCGTAGTCCGTGATGTAGCCGCCCTGGTGGCCGATCCAAGCACCCATCTTGAGCAAGGCGATGCCGGGCTCACCGGCGACCTTGATATTCGTTCGCGGCGCGGCCGGGCGGTAGCTGGGCACCATTGCCACGGCGGCGGCGCGCGCATCAGCAATGAGCCTGGCGGGGTTCATGGAGATCCCTGCGGAGGCATCGAGAAGACCGAGTTCTTTTGCATTGTCGGCACTGGAAGAGACCTTGGCGTAGCCGACGGTCTCGAATACTTTCTTCGGGTCCCCGTGCCGCAGAATCATTTCCTTGCAACCGCCGCCGCCCGGAATGAGGCCGACACCGACTTCCACAAGGCCGGCATACAACTCGGCGGACGCCTGCACCCGCTGGCCGCTGAGGACGATTTCGCAGCCGCCGCCGAGGGCGCGGCCGTGCGCGGCGACGACAGTGGGAACCGGGGCGTATTTCACAGCCATGATGGATTGTTGGAAGCGATGAATGGCGAGATTCAGGTCGTCCCATTCCTGCTCCCGCGCAACGAGAAGCACCATCATCAGATTCGCGCCGGCACTGAAAAGTTCGCCTTGATTGCCGATCACCAGCGCCTGGAAGCCCTTATTCGTTTCGTCGAAGGCGGCGTGGATGAGGCTCATCTGATCGTCACCAAGCGAGTTCATTTTCGAATGAAACTCGAGGCACAGTACTCCTTCGCCGATGTCGATGAGCGAAGCACCGGCATTTGTCTTTACGGTGCCCCGCGCGCGCTTCACGTCGCTGAGCACAATGACGCCGGGCCGCTCCGGAACGCGGGCGTAGAGGCTGCGATTGAGATCGAAGTAGTCGGTGCGCGGTGTTCCGGACTCATCGGCGGAGCGGTAGAAGCTTTTCGCGCCGCGCTCCAACATGGTCGTAACGGAGTCCGGCAAGGCCAGACCGTCTTTCTCTATCCGGCGTGCCGTCTCGACGAAACCCAGCGCATCCCATAACTCAAAGGGGCCGAAGGTGTGGGCGTAGCCCCAGCGCATAGCGCGGTCGACTTCGACGATCGTGTCAGAGATTTCGGGAATCCGCTCGGCCGAATAGACCATGACGTCGCGAAACAATTTCCAGAGGAAACTTCCCGCTTTATCGGAGGCGGCGACCATGGCGCGGAGGCGCGCAGGCAGGTCTTCGAGCAGCCTCGCCTGTTCAACGGAGGCGAACTTCGGCTTTGCCGCAGGGGCGTATTCGAAAGTCTGGAGGTTCATCGCGTGGATGGCCTTCTCCGGGCCGACGCGTTTGTAGAAGCCCTGGCCGGTCTTGTCGCCGAGCCAGTTACGCTTGAGCATCTCCTCGAAAACCGGATGGGCGAGGAAGCGGTGACGCCAAGGGTCATCCGGCACCATGCCGTGCAGGTTGTTGCCGACATGTACCCAAATATCCGCGCCGACAATGTCAATGAGGCGGAACGAGGCGGAGTTCGGGAGGCCGATGAGGGAGCCGGTCAGCGCGTCGACCTCTTCGATGGTGAAAGCGTCCTCCATCGTGTACTGGAACGAGGTGGAGCCCCAGAAGGCGCCGATTCGATTGGCGATGAAGTTGGGGGTATCCTTGCAGGGCACGACGCCCTTGCCAAGACGGCGTTCGAGAAATTCGCCGACACCGGCGAGAATTTCGGGAGCCGTGGCGACGCCGGGAATCACTTCGCACAGCTGCAGGTATCGAGGCGGGTTGAAGAAGTGGGTGCCGAGGAAGTGTCTGCGGAAGCCGTCGCTGAAGCCTTCGGAGATGCGGGACAGCGGAATGCCGCTGGTGTTGGTTGAGACGATGGAATCAGGCGCGCGGAGTTGCTCGACGCGGGTCCACAGCGCGCGTTTCAATTCCAGGTTTTCTGTGATTGCTTCGAGAATCCAGTCACAAGCGGCGACGCGGCCGAGATCGTCTTCGAAATTTCCCGGCGTAACGCGAGCAACGCCATCGGTGGTGAAAAAGCCGCCGGGCCGGCCCTTCCAGGCGGCTTCCAAACCTTTCTTCGCCGCCGCATTGCGATCGGGGGCGCCCGGAACGACAATATCGAGCAAATCGACCGGAATTCCGGCGTTGGCGAAGTGCGCCGCGATTCTGGATCCCATGGTGCCCGCGCCCAGCACCGCTACCCTTTGAATGGACCTCATTTCCATGAAAGTGTAACAGGCATCCGGGCTATGATGAAGGACTTGAGCGTTCGAAAGCAGTGGCTGATTCCCGCTTTTGGCTACGCCGTCTCGATTCTCTGCCTGTTCGTTGTGTACCGGGGGTTCGATTGGGAGGCGGAATGGCCGCGCATTCGCCAGACGCCGGTAATGTACGTGGTGGCCGCCGTGGTTTGCGACGTCGCCGTCTACTGCGTGCAGGGCTGGCGGTGGAACGAACTGCTGCGGCCCATTGGCCAGTTGCCGGTGTGGCGCACGATGCAGGCGATCTATATTGGACTGTTTGCGAACGAGTTGCTGCCGCTGCGGCCGGGCGAGGTCATTCGCAGCTTTTTGCAGGCACGATGGACGGCGGTGCCGCTGTCGGTGGTGATCTCCAGCGTGGTGGTGGAGCGGCTCTTCGATGGGATTTGGCTGATCCTGGCGTTCTTCGTCACTTCCCTGTTCGTCGATCTGCCTCCGTTACTGGTGATCGGCAGCAGGATTCTGGGGATTCTGCTGCTGGTGCTGGGCGGTACGCTGGCTTTCGCGATTCTGCGGCGAGCGGCGGCGGAGGCCTGGATGAGCCGGACTATATGGGCGCAGGGGTTCCGGCATCTGCTCGACGCGCTGGAATCTATGGGGCGGTCGCCATCGTTCTACCGCTCGTTCCTGATCAGCTTCTTGTACCTGGCGCTGCAAGCGGGCCCGCTGTACTTCATTCAACTTGGATTTGGCCTGCATCTCTCTTTTGGCGAGTGCGCCGCGGTCCTGGTGATTCTGCGGCTAGGTTCGATTCCGCCGCAGGCGCCGGGGAATGTCGGGTCGTTCCAGGCGCTGGCCGTGCTGGGTGTCATGTTGTTCGGCGTGGACCGCCAAGCGGCAACCGGATACGCCACGCTTCTGTTCCTCGTGATTACGGTGCCGCTGTGGGTGGTAGGATTCTTCGCGCTGCTGGCGACTAAAATGAAGCTGAGCCAGCTACGTCAAGCTGTGGAACCGGAACTCTAAAATGAAACGACTTTTTCTGACACTTCTCCTTACCGGCGCGCTGCTGCCGGCGCAACAGAAACTTCGCATCCTGGCGATCGGCGCCCACCCAGACGACTGCGACATCAAAATGGGCGGCACCGCGGTGCTTTTCGCCAAGCTCGGGCACGCTGTAAAGTTTCTGAGCATTACCAACGGCGACGCCGGGCATCACGAGATGGGCGGCGGGCCGCTGGCAAAGCGGCGTTACCTGGAGACACAGGAGTCGCTGCGGCGTTTGGGCATCGAAGAGTATCAGGTGCTGGACAACCACGACGGAGAGCTGATGCCGACGATCGAAGTCCGGCGGCAGGTGATCCGCGCGATTCGCGAGTGGAAGGCCGACGTGGTGATTACGCACCGCCCGAACGACTACCACCCCGATCACCGGAACACCGGAATCCTGGTGCAGGATGCGGCGTACATGGTTGTGGTGCCAAACGTGGTCAGCGGGACGCCGCCGTTGGCGAAGAATCCGGTGTTCCTCTACTATTCGGACAATTTTCAGAAGCCAAACGTGTTCACACCCGACATCGTGGTGGACATCGACGCGGCATACGAGAAGAAGATCGACGGCATGGACGCGCATGTGTCCCAGTTCTACGAGTGGCTGGCATGGGTCGAGGGACGCATCAACGAAGTACCCAAGGACCCGAGAGCGCGGCGGGAATGGTTGAAGAGCCGGCGAAGTTCGGGAGTGTCGCCAGTGGCTCGCGCGGTGCTGGAGAAATGGTACGGCCGCGAACACGCCGCGAAGGTGAAGTTCGCAGAGAGCTTCGAGATCGGCGAATATGGGCGGCGGCCGAATGACGACGAGTTGCGCCGTCTGTTCCCGATGCTCGGCAAGCCGTAATGAAGTTTCAGGACTTGCCGCCGGTGGAGGCGCTGCTCGTCGACCTGCGCGCGGCGTGGCCGCAGTGCCCGCACGCGCTGCTGCGTATGGAGGCGCAGCGCGCGATCGCTTCGGCCCGCGAACGGCTGCGGCTGGGCGAAGCGGTTCCGCCGATCGCCGAGGAGGCCAATCGCGCGATTCGGCGCTTAGTGGAACCGTCGCTGCGGACGGTCATCAACGCAACCGGTGTGATTCTGCACACGAATCTTGGCCGGGCGCCGCTGCCGGAGATTACACTTCCGGGCGGCTATTGCAACCTGGAATACGATTTGGCGGAGGGCCGGCGCGGGAAGCGGGACGCACACGTAAGCGGACTGCTGCGCGCGTTGCTGGGCGCAGAGACGATCGTGGTGAACAACAACGCGGCCGCGGTTTATCTGGTTGTGAACGCGTTGGCGGCGGGCGGCGAAGTAATCGTGAGCCGGGGCGAGTTGATTGAGATTGGAGACGGGTTCCGGATTCCGGATATTTTGCGCGCGGCGGGCGTGACGTTGGTGGAGGTGGGGACGACGAATCGAACGCGGATTGACGACTACGCCGGCGCGATTACGGCAAACACGCGGATGCTGCTTCGCGTCCACCCGAGCAATTTTCACTTAAAAGGATTTACGGGCAAGCCGCCGCTTGGGGAGTTAGTCGCGCTGGGTAAAGAACGGGGCCTGCCGGTGTATGAGGATCTAGGGTCGGGATGCCTGATCGATTTGAGGCCGTTTGGCATCGACGAGCCACGCATTGAGGCTAGCCTGGCCGCGGGCGTCGACATTGTTTCGTTTAGCGGCGACAAACTGCTGGGCGGCACGCAGGCCGGCTTCGTCTGCGGCTCAGCGGAGCTCGTGCAGAAGGCCCGGCGGCATCCGATGTATAGAGCGCTGCGATTAGACAAGCTTTTGATCGCCGCACTCGAGAGGATGCTCCGGACTTTGCTCCTAGAAGACTACGACGCGGTGCCGGCGCTGGCGATGATCCGGCTGCCCAAGGCGGCGGTAGAAGCGCGAGCACAGACGGTGGCTGCTTCCCTGCCCGCTTCGCTGCGAGCCGAGGTAATCGATGGCGAATCCGTGGCGGGAGGCGGATCCACGCCGGATCAGGCGATTCCAACGGCGTTGATCGCCATTCCCGGAAGCGCGACTCGCCGGGAGAGGGCGCTGCGGAAAGCGTCGACGCCGGTAATCGCGAGGATCGATGAAGACCGGGTGCTGTTGGACTTGCGAACCGTCGATTCGCGAGACGATGCGGCGCTTACAGCGTTGGTTGCCGGGAATCCCGGCGAACCCAGCGGAACGCCCTGACCGAGTTCTTCCAGAAGTATTTTTCGGAAGCGGCTAGGGACTTCGCATCAAAGTAGGCGCGCAGGATTTCGAGGGCCGCCCTGTTGCGGCCCGAATAGACGAGAAGGTCCTCGCCAAAGATGTCCCAAATGAAGTCCATCACGGGCTTGTAGGCTTTGACATCGTACGGAACGTCTCCGGCGTTGCGCGGGCGGTAGAGCCCGGAGACCTTCACAAACACGCCGCGCTGTTTTAGCTCTCGCAGCGTGGCGGCGTAGCCTTCCAGCACCTTCGGCTCAGCGGGCAGCCCCATGGCCTGCAAGTGACCGAGAACAATGCGTAGATTCGGCACTTTATCCTTGAGACGAAGCGTGGTCTCGATGAGATCCAAGCGCGGGTTGGCGACCTCCAACGTCAGACCGGTTTCGGCGAAAGCCTTGAGGTTATCGATGCACTCCGGCTTCTGAATGGCGGCGACGAGATCCTGGCCCTTCCACACGTTGCCGTAGCGGATGCCGAGAAAGAGCTTGTTCTTGCGGTAGCGTTCGAGATACTCGCGGAACTCCGGTTTTACGGGATCGAGATTACCGACCATCCCAACGATCATCGGCTCACTTTCGATCATCATCAGGACCCACAGATTGTCCTCCACCCACGGGCTCGCTTCCACTTTGATTCCACCGACGATGCCGAGCGGAACAGCGGACTCGCGAAAATCCTTTGGCAGGAAAGGCGGCGCGTTGGGTGTGAACGGGAAGGGCGATCCTTGCGGGCGCGTGGGATCGTAGATATGAAAGTGGCTGTCGATGATTGGAAGCGAAGGCGCGGCGGTCAAGGAAGCGCTGAGGAGCAGGGTTCTTCGATCCAAGTTCATTGGGCGATTCTATCCCATACAATGAACACAGCCGACCCGTAATGCGATCTATTCTCCTCTTCTATTTCGTCGCCCTGGCCGCGCCCGCCGACGAGTTCACGGCCAAATACTGCGAGACGTGCCACAACCCGGAAGCGAAGATGGGCGGATTGTCGTTGCGAGGGGTGGCTTCTTACTCGCCGGTTGAGATTTGGGAGAAGGTTGCGAAACGGATCCGGGCCGGAGAGATGCCTCCGGCCGGCGCCCCCAGGCCGGAGGCGGCCGCGCTGGCCGCCTATGTTGCCAGGATTCACAATACGCTCGATTCGGCGCCGGCTTACGCTGGCCGGCCAGTCGTGCGCCGGCTGAACCGGACCGAGTACAAGAACGCAATTCGCGACTTGCTGGCGCTGGATCTACCGCTTACCGGCGACCTGCCGCAGGATCCGTTTGCGGCGGGTTTCGATACCATCGCCGACGCACTCTCGATGTCTCCACTACTGCTGGAGCGATATTTGAAAGTAGCCCGCCGCGTCAGCGAGTTGGCGATGGGAACGGGCGACGCGACACCGGTTGTGGAGATCTTTCCGGCAAAGGACACGCAGGCCGCCTGGCAGGGCGAAGGCATGCCGATCGGCACACGCGGCGGCATCCGGGTGACGCACTACTTTCCACGCGACGGGGACTACGACCTTCGCGCGTTTCTGGTGAAAGAGAGCTTGACGCCGGCCGAGGGCGTTCGATTCTTCCGGACACGCGTTTCGAAGGTGAAGGCGGGAAATCACACCGTGATCGTGACCTTTCCCGACGAGTTCGCCGAGCGGGAGGGGCCGGTATCGAACGTGAGCGGAATCGGCGGAGCGGCGTTGGGCGGGCCGTTGGATGTGCTGGGCAGCGCGGTGCGGCCGTCGATCGATTTCCGAGTGGACGGCAAGCGGGTGAAGCGATTCGAAATTTTTGGGATGAACGCGGGTGAGGCCGCCTTTGACGGGCAGCCGGGCCCGCCGGCGCTGGCACGAATCGAGATCGCCGGACCATACAACGCGGCGAGCGGCACAGAGAGCGTGAGCCGGCAGCGGATTCTGACCTGCCGCGACCATACACCGGCGTGCGTGGAACAGATCCTGCGGCCTCTGGTGCGCCGCGCATTTCGCCGCGACGTGAACGACGATGACCTGCGGCCTTTCCTGGCGGCTGCGCGCGGTGCGGCCGATTTGGATTCTGGAATCAGCGCCGCACTGCGAGAGATATTGCTGTCGCCGGATTTTCTGTTCCGCCTGGAATTCGACCCTCCGGGCGCAAGGCCGGACGATCCGCGCGAGGTGACACCGTTCGAATTCGCTTCGCGGCTGTCCTTCTTTTTGTGGAGCACGATTCCCGACGACGCGTTGCTGAATGCGGCCGCGGCGGGCCGGGTGGACGAAGGGGAAGTGCGGCGAATGCTGGCCGATCCCAAAGCCGGCGCGTTGATCGACAACTTCGCCGCGCAATGGCTGGGACTGCCCGCGCTGCAAGAGGCGGAGCCGGACCGGCAACTGTTTCCAGTCTTCGACAAAGGACTGGCCTCGGCCTTTGCCTCCGAAACGCGGCTGGTTGTGACGAGCCTGATCCGCGAGAATCGCAAATTGACCGAGTTGATCGACGGGGGCTATACGTATCTCAACGACCGGCTGGCGGCGCACTACGGAATTCCCGGCGTGCTGGGGCCCGGGTTCCGGCGGGTGCCATTGTCGAGTGAATCGAATCGCGGCGGCTTGCTGACGCATGGAAGCGTGCTGATGATGACGTCCCATTCCACGCGCACGTCCCCTGTGTTGCGGGGGAAGTGGATCCTGGACAACCTTCTACATTCGCCGCCGCCCGCGCCGCCCGCAAACGTACCGCCGCTTGACGAGAGCCCGGCCGCCGGACGCAAACTGACCGCGCGCGAACAGGTGGAGCGGCACAAGAACAACCCGGGCTGTGCGTCGTGCCATAACCGGATCGACCCGCTTGGATTCGCGCTGGAGAACTACGACGTGCTGGGCCGGTTCCGCACGGAAGACGGCGGCGCGGCAATCGACTCGTCGACGGTGGCTCCAGGCGGCACGGCGATACGAGGGGCGCGCGGCTTACAGGCGATGCTGACCGCCCGCGAGGACGAATTGGCGCATGCCACCGTGGAACGCCTTTTGACGTATGCTGTTGGACGAGAGTTGGATGCGCGCGACCAGCCCGCGGTACGCGCGATCGTTCGCCAAACCAAGAGCGGCGGCTACCGCTTTCAAGACCTGATCGCCGCCGTGACCCAAAGCGTGCCGTTCCGAATGCGGCAAAAACTGGAGCCATAATTCCCTTGTTCCTTTCGAAGAGACAGTTGCACCGCCGAACGCTGCTGAAGGGCGCGGGCGTCGCAATCGGCCTTCCGTTGCTGGAGGCCATGGTGCCCGCGGCCACGCCGCAACATTTAACGGCTGCGGCGCCGGTACGCCGGCTTGGATTCGTGATGTATCCGCTGGGCGTGGATCAGGCGCGCTGGCGTCCCAAGGGCGAGGGCCGAAACTACGAGTTCAGCGAGGCGCTGGCGCCGCTGGCGCCGCACCGCGGGAAGTTCACGGTGATCAGCGGATTGTCGTCGGACCCCGACCGCACGAAGCCCGGGTTTCACGATCGCGCGCTGGCGTCGTTTCTGACGGGCGTCGAGCCGGTGAAAGGCAAAGTGCAGGTTGGCGTGTCGGTGGATCAGTTGGCGGCGCGGACGTTAGGCAAGGAGACGCCGTTCGCTTCGTTGGAACTCTCCACGGAAAACAACAACGGCGGCGCGGCGCATGTGGGCCCAGTGTTTAAGACAGCCACGACCCCGCTGCCGTTCGAATACAATCCGCGGCGGGTTTTCGAGAGGTTGTTCGGCGAAGGCGGCAAGATCGACCCGGCCGCGTCGGCTGCACGGGATACCGCGGACCGGAGCAGCCTGGATACTGTGCTGGAGCGCATTCAACAGTTGAAACAACGCCTGGGACCCGGTGACAAACGGAAGCTGGACGAGTACATCGAATCGATCCGCGATGTGGAACGGCGCATCCAGGTGTCGTCGCGAAAGCGGCCGGCGGACCTGCCGGAAATGACCCGGCCGGCCGGAGCGCCGGATACGTGGCCGGAACATGTGAAGCTGATGTTCGATTTGCAGGTGCTGGCGCTACAGGCCGATTTGACGCGGGTCTGGACGTTCCTTTACGCGCGCGAGGCGACGTCGATCAACTTTCCGCACCTCGACATCTCGATGGGCCACCACGAGATTTCGCACCACAATTTCGAGAAAGAGAAACTCGACGCGCTGGCGAAGATCAACGTGGATCAGTCGAGGCTGTTCGCGTATTTCCTCGCTAAGCTCGACGCGCTCAAGGAGGGGACGGGCACGCTACTGGACCACTCGCTGATTCTCTACGGCAGTAATCTGAGCGTGCCCACGTCGCATAGCCAGCGCGATCTGCCGATCCTCCTGGCGGGCGGCGCCGCGGGGCGCATCGCGAACGGACGCTATATCCAGTTCCCGGGCGATGAGACGCCGCTCACGAATCTGTACCTGACCATGCTGGACAAGGTGGGCGTGCCGACGGAGAAGCTCGGCGACAGCACGGGCCGCTTGAACCGGCTGGAGGTGTAGAGGGCCATGCGGTGGATTCTTGCGTTCGCAATCACGCTGCGTGCCAGCGGCCTGTTGGACGCGGTAAAGGCGGATGACCGGGCCGCGGCCGAGCGGCTGCTGCAGTCCGGCGAGGACGCCAACTCCCGTGACGATGACGGAACGACGCCGTTGCTGTGGGCGGCAGTGCGGTCGAACGCGGAGATGACTTCGATTTTGTTGGAAAAGGGCGCCGACCCAAACCTGACGAACGAGTTGGGTATCGGGCCGCTCGCGATGGCCATAACAGGCGGCGCGACCGGCATCGCCGGGATGTTGCTGGAACGCGGCGCGGATCCGAACGCCGCGAGAGAGAACGGCGAGACGCCGCTGATGATCGCGGCACGAATGGGAAGAGTCGATCTGATGCAGCGGCTGTTGGCCAAAGGCGCAAACGCGAACGCGCGCGAGTCGAAGTTTCAACAGACGGCGCTGATGTGGGCGGCGGGCCATCCGGAAGCGGTCCAGATGCTGTTGAAGCATGGGGCGGACGTTCACGCGGCGACCAAGGCGTGGGACGTGAAATACACGAACTATCTGCCAACGACAGTGACTTTGGGCAAGACGGGTATTCCGTGGAACAACGCCGGCGACTACGTAGCAAAGAAGGGTGGGCTGCGCGCGTTGCACTTCGCGGTGCAAAAGAATTCGGTCGAGTCGGTTCGGGCGCTGCTCGACGCGGGTGCGCAGGTGAACACGCCATCGGCCGATGGAACAACCCCGCTGCTGACGGCGCTCTACAAGTGGGACCCGCCGAACGTGACCTTCGTGCCGGGGCGCGGAGCGCCTGCAACGGCGGGCAGCTCGCAGCAGTTCCGGCCCAATCTTCGCATCGCACAACTGCTGCTGGAGCGAGGCGCCTCGGTGAAGGTAGCCGACGGCACCGGCTACACACCGCTGCATGGCGCGGCGCTGGCGGTGGCGAAGGCGGCGCGGACCGGGAACCGGCAGAAGGGCGCCTACGGGCAGACGGCAGCGGCGCTGGCGCTGGGCGACGACGACGACACGACGCCCCGGCTGCCGGAGGCCCTGGACCTGGTGCGGCGCCTGCTGGAGATGGGTGCCGACCCAAACCGCGCGACGATTTTCCCGACCGGCGGGCCGGCGGGAGATGTACGAATCAACCCCGCACCGGCGGGTTCGTCGGCGATGCACATCGCGGCCAGTTCGGGGAGCGTCGACCTGCTGAAATTGCTGGCTGGGCGCGGCGGCGATGCGAATCAGCTTCGCAAAGACGGCCATACGCCGCTATCGGTCTCCGTGCTGGCCGGCGATCTGGCGATGGTGCGGGAGATGGTGGCGGCGGGAGCGAACGCGTTGGCGCGCTGGAGTCCGCAGGATAAGATTCCCGATCCGGTAGAGGCGATCACGCTGGCGCGCCAGGATCAGACGGTGCTGCATCTGGCGGCCATTGAAGGAAAGCCGGAATTGCTCACGTATCTGCATTCTCTTGGTGCGCCGCTGGACGCGAGGAACGCGCAGGGCGAGACGCCTTTGGACCTGGCCGACCGGCAGGAGCGATACCGCGAGGCGATTCTGCGGCAAGGCGCGGAGGGCGACCCGGAGCGGTTGAAAAAGGTCGTGCGGAAGACGGCGGGGTCGGATTGTTTGCGGCAGTTGGCGGAGGCAGCAGGGCGGCAGGCGGCCCGGTAGGAACGCTGTCCAATGGCATCCACCACGGGCAGCCCTTCCGTCTAGCCGGTACGTAAGGCCTCAGAGGGTTGCACGCGCATGGCCCGGATGGACGGAGAGGCGCAGGCCAGGACGGCCGTGAAAACGAGCAGCCCGATGGCCTGGCCGAAGGCCGAGGCCTCGAGCGGAGTGTTGAGAAGCGAGGCCAGGAATTTTGTCGCGCCGATAGCGATCATCAGTCCGAGCGTGGCGCTGACGGCGGTGAGGATCGCGATGCGCTTCACCACGGCAAAACCCAACTGCCCGAGCGTGGCGCCGAGGGCGGCGCGAATGCCGAGTTCCCGCGTCCGGCGTGCGGCGCCATAGGACACGGTCCCGTAAAGACCGAGGCCGCAGAGCAGGGCCGCGAGCATGCCCATGCCGGCGAGGAGCGAAGTCATCAGTCGGATGGGCGTCATGGGCAGATCGAGCATTAAGTTGTATGGGTGCGCCTCCATGATGGCGAGGTCCGGATCCTCGCGGCGCACGACGTCACGGATGGAACGGATCAAGGCTTCGTCGCCGACAGTGCCCCGGGCGACGATGCGCATGCTCCCGTTGTAGCTCTGCTCAATGGGAGACCAAATGGCCATCTTGCGGTTCTCACTGATCATTTGATAGACGCCGGATTCGACCACGCCTACGATCTCCAGCCAGTCGCAGTTGCTACACTGCCGAATGCGCTTGCCGAGCGGCGATTCGCCCTTGAATTGGCGGTCAGCGAGCAACTGATTGACGATGACGACGCGCTTGGCCTGGCTAGTGTCGGCGTCCGTGAAATCGCGGCCGGCGAGGAGGGTGGTTCCCATGGCCTCGAAGATGCCGGGCGAAGCCTGATAGATCGTTGCGCCTGGACGGCGGGAGGCGGGCGGTTCCGGGCGGCCTTCGACAAAGAAACTGGTGTTGGAGTTATCAAGAGACAGTGGAACGGAGTTTGCGTGGGAGGCGACGGTGATCCCGGGCAGCGCACGCACCCGCTCCATGATCCGGCGTTGCAGAGCGAGTCCTTCCGCCTGCTTGTAGCCGCGCATCCCGAGGTCGAACCCGACGACCACAGCGCCCTCCGGACGGATACCGAGCGGCATGCGGTCCGCGGCGCGGAAGGCCGAGATCATCATCATCGCGGCCGACAGGAGCACGACGGCGATGACGACCTGGGCCGAAGTCAACAGATCGCGGAAGGCCAAACGGCGCAGTACGCCTGAGAGCGGAAGGTCCTGGAGCGCGGGCAGAGCGTCTTCGCGCGCGGCCTTGCGCGCCGGGAACCAAGCGCAGGCAAAGGCCGTGCACAACGCAACCATGCCGCCGTAGAGCACCACGCTCCAGTCCGGATTCACGGGAAGCCGCAGCGGAAGCTGGGCCGGGGACATGGAGCCGATCGCTTTGCCAAACCAGAAGGCTATGAGGATTCCGGCGGCGCCGCCGAGCAGGGCGACGAGCAACGTCTCCGCGAAAACGAGCCGGTAGACCGCCGCACGCCCAGCGCCGAGCGAGACGCGCAACGCGAGCTCCTTGCGCCGGTCCGCAGTTTGGGTGGCGACGAGCCCGGAGAGGTTGGCGCAGGCGATAAGCAAAGTGAGCAGCGAGACCAGGAGGAGCGCGGCGCCGGCGTTGTGAACGGCCGTGCCGGCCTGGCGGCTGAGCCAACCGACCGGCGTGACGGAGAGGCGCATGCCTTCGTTGTTAGCGGGGTGCTCCTTGGCGAGTTGGGCGGCGATGACAGCGAGGCTCGATTCGGCGCGGAGCGGATCGACACCCGCTTTCAGCCGGGCGATGATCGCGGCGTTACCCGCGCCGCGCGAGGCCCGCCAATCGCGGTTTTCGACGATGCGGATCATCGAAAACGGGACCCACAAGTCGGTATTGTAAAAGACAAGATGGCCAAGAAAACCGGGCGGCGTGACGCCAACAATCGTGAAGGGCTGGCCGTTCAAGCGGATCTCGCGGCCGATGGCGGAGTCCTGACCGCCGAACTCCTTGAGCCAACGCGCGTGGCTGATCACGATCGAAGGGTGAGCGCCGTCCTTGACGTTGTCCTCCGGACCCAGCAGGCGGCCGCGCCAAGCCTGGATGCCGAGCAGCGGAAAATATTCGCCCGAAACCATGTAGGACCAGTAGACCGTTGCCGCGCCATCGCCGCGAATCGTGATGGGCATCATCCGCGTGGCGGCGGTGTGGGAGAAGACCTGCTGGCGCGCGGCGATGTCGAGGTAGTTCGGATACGAGAGGTTCGGGCTGGACGTGCCCTCAATCGAGACGACGCTTCGCGGCTCCGGGAACGGCAGGGGCCGGAGAATCAAAGACTCGACCATGGTGAAGATTGTGGCGTTCGCGCCGATACCGATGGCAAGGGTTAGGACCGCTGTGCCGAGGAAGACGGGGCGCTGGCGCAGACGCCGCCAGCCATATACGAGATCGCGGCCAAGGTCGCGCAGAATCGGAAATGACGCAGCGTCCCAGTAACTCTCTTTGGCGTTGATCAGATTCCCGGCACGGCGCAGAGCCTGGCTGCGCGCGGCCTCCGGCTCGACACCCCGGTCGATGAGCTCGGCGGCGTGAATATCGATGAGGCTCTGCAACTCGGCGTCGAACTCGGGCGAGGGCGCGAGGAAGGTCTGACGAAGGCGATGGAAGAAGCGTCTCACTCAGCGCCTCCGGCCGTTAGAAAGCGGGTCATGACGGCGGCGGTCTCTTCCCATTGGCGGGTTTCGTGGGCGAGTTTCTTGCCACCGGCGCGTGTGATCTCGTAGAACTTCGCCCGCCGATTTTTGTCGGAGACGCCCCAGGAAGAAACGATGAAGCCCTCTTGCTCGAGCTTGACCAACGCAGGGTACAGGGTGCCGTACTGAACGGCGAGTTTGTCGCCGGAAATCTGCTCAATGCGCCGGGCGAGCCCGTAGCCATGCTGGGGACCGAGGGCCTCCAGGGTGCGGAGTACCATGAGTTGGAGCGTGCCTTGCCAAACTTCGCCCATGTAAAATTTCGTCCTCCTATTTAAATCCAATAGGAGTATGCCACTCTTCCTATAGGAAAGCAATAGGTACGTTCGCCCAAAAGGCGGGATTGCACAAATCGTTGAATGTGTTAAGCTAGTTAGGCTCCCCGAGGAATCCCCTCGAAATTCCACCCAAACGGAGTTGTGCGCATCGTCGAATGAGTAATACTGTATTCCTTGGCAACCTTCCAGCCTGGGTGACCGCTGACGACATCAAATCCTGGCTCGCTGCAGAGAGCTTGGTTGCCGATTCGATCAAGGTCATTCGTAACCCCGAAACGCAAGAGTCAAAAGGTTTCGCGTTCATAGAAGCACCGAACGCGGAAGAGATGAACTCGATTATCCGCCGCTTTGATCGCGCTCCACTAGAAGACCGCCTTTTGCGCGCGAATCCAGCGCAACCGCCGAAAGGCAAGGGCGGCCCAGCAGCCGGAATGCGCCCCAGCGGCCCTCCCGGAGCCGCCGTTGGCGGACCCGCCGGTGGACCGCGCGGCGATCGCAGACCGCGAGCTGGGGCCGGTGGCCCGGCAGGTGGTCCTCCGCGAGGAGACCGCCGTGGCGGAAAGGGCGGCGGCAAGAGCCAAGGCACATCCGCGTTCGCGGAAGAGTTGGCAAAAGCGCTCTAACCGGTCGAGTCCGGCAAGCATTCAGAAAGGCAGCCCCAGCGGGCTGCCTTTTGTTGTTTAATGGAGGTCAATCATGCGAATCACCCCGATGTGCCTATTTGCCGCCGCGTTGTTTGCCGCGAAGGATCCCGCGCCGCCCGGCAAGTTACTGCTGGCCGACGACTTCGAGGGAACGGCGATTCACGCCGGATGGCGTGTCGCGAAGGGCGAATGGAAGCAGAGCGGCGGCGTATTGACGGGCGTGGAACTGCCTGCGGATAAACACGCCGCGGTCGTGCGCCGGAAAGTCGCCTATACGAACGCGGTTATCCAACTTCGTTTCCGGCTGGACGGGAGCCGGCAAACATCGCTCTCCATCAACGGCGCGGGCGGCCATATCTGCCGGGTGGTCATGCGGCCGGAGGGGTTCGTGCTGATGAAGGACGCGGACAAGAAGACGGGTGAGAAGGCAAAAGAACTGGCACGATCGTCAAAACCGCTTGCCGCGGGCGTTTGGCAGGACCTGACGCTGACGGTAAAGGGCGAGTCGATGACAGCCAAAATCGGCGAGGCGACGATCAGCGGAGCGCACCCGGCGATTGCGGTTGCGAAGGCCGACGTAGGGCTACCGGTGTCCGGCACGTCCGTTTCCTACGATTCGATCCGAGTTTACGGGCTCGACTAATCCTCGCCCAACAGGTGCGCCACGACCGTTCGCCGATGCGGCGCGCGGCGGTGCTCAAACACGTAGATACCCTGCCAGGTGCCGAGGGCGAGCGAGCCGTTGACGACGGGAATCGCCAACTGAACGTTGGTGAGCGCGGCGCGAATGTGGGCAGCCATATCGTCCGGCCCTTCCAGCGTATGGCGGAAGTGCGGATCGTTCTCTTTAACCAGACGGCCAAACCAATCGTTTAGATCAGCGATCACATCCGGATCGGCGTTTTCCTGAATGGTCAGCGAGGCCGAGGTATGGCGGATAAATAGCGTCAGCAGTCCGGTTCGAACCGGCTGCTCGCTCAACCAGCGCTCCACTTGACCGGTGAATTCGACCAGGCCTTTGCCACGGGTGGCGATGGTGAACGAGGTTAAAGCCTGGCGCAAATTCGGGCTACTCCACGGTGACGGATTTGGCGAGGTTGCGAGGCTGGTCGACATCGCAGCCGCGCCGGACGGCGATGTGATAGGCAAGCAGTTGCAAGGGGATGATCTCCAGGAGGGGCAGAAGCAACTCTGAGGTGACTGGAATTTCGATGGAGAAGCTGCACATCTTCCGTGCGTCCTTATCGCCTTCGTTGATGATGCCGATGACGATTCCCTCGCGGGCCTTCACTTCCTGGATGTTGGAGAGCGTTTTCTCGTAGCGGATGCGGCTGGCAGCGTCGGCCGGATCGTAGGCGGCGAGTACGACCACCGGCAACTTCTCGTCGATCAGTGCGTTGGGGCCATGCTTCATTTCTCCAGCCGGGTAACCTTCGGCGTGAATGTAGGAAATTTCCTTGAGCTTCAACGCGCCTTCCAGCGCGATGGGGAAATGCACGCCACGGCCGAGGTAGAGGAAGTCGGTGGCGCGGAACAGAGCACGGGCGATGTCCTCGTAGTGGACTTCGCTGCCCAGGACGTGCTCCAGTTTACCGGGCAAGCGCACCAACTCGGCGACGAGGGCGCGAGATTGCTCCTCATTGAGAATCCCACGCTGCTGGCCGATATACATGGCGAGCACGAACAGCGCCGTGACCTGGGAGGTGAACGCTTTGGTGGAGGCTACGCCGATTTCCGGGCCGGCGTGGGTAAGAATGGTACCGGCAGCTTCGCGCGGGATCATGGAACCGATCACGTTGCAAATGGCGAGGGTCTTGGACCCCTTTTGTTTGGCCTCCCGCTGGGCGGCGATGGTATCGGCGGTTTCGCCGGACTGGGAGATGACGACGGTGAGCGTTTTCTCGTCGACGATCGGATCCCGGTAGCGGAACTCGCTGCCGTAGTCGACCTCGACTGGAATGCGGGCGAGGCGTTCAATCATGAACTTGCCCGTGAGCCCGGCGTGCCAACTGGTGCCGCAGGCGACTATCCGAATTTGATTGAAGCCGGCAAACTCCTCCGGCGTAATGGACATCTCTTCAAGGAAGACCCTTCCCGACTCTTGGCCGACGCGGCCGAGCAAAGTATCGCGTACGGCGCGAGGCTGCTCATAGATCTCCTTGAGCATGAAGTGCTTGTAGCCGCCCTTTTCGGCCAGGATCGGGTCCCACATGATGTGGGTGACTTGGCGTTTTATGGGTTGGCCTTCAAAATCGGAGAGCTTGACGCCGTCGGCGGTGACGACAGCCAGGTCGCCATCGTCCAGGAAAAACATGTCGCGAGTGTGGCTCAGGATGGCCGGAACATCGGAGGCGACAAAGTACTCGCCGTCGCCGAGACCGATGACGACCGGCGGGCCGGAGCGGGCGGCGATAATCTTGCCGGGATCGGATTTCGCCATGATGGCGAGTGCGAATACGCCGTTGATGCGCTTGACGGTCTTGCGGACCGCCTCCTCAAAGCACAAGCCGGAGGAAATGGCCACCTCGACCAGATGGGCGACAACTTCGGTGTCGGTTTCCGTCACGAAGACGTGACCGAGCGCTTCCAATTCCCGCCGAAGTTCCAAATAGTTTTCCACGATTCCGTTGTGGACCAGAACTACGTTCCGGCGGGGGCCAGTGTGCGGGTGGGCGTTCTCCTCGGTAGGGCGGCCGTGGGTGGCCCAACGGGTGTGCCCGATACCGTAGTTGCCCTCTATGGGCGACTGCCGGACAGTCTCCTCCAAATTGTGCAACTTGCCGGAGGCGCGGCGAATCAGGAGTTCGCCGTTTTCGTCGAAAACAGCGATACCAGCGGAATCGTACCCGCGATATTCCAACCGGCGAAGTCCGTCGAGTACGATCAGGGCGGTCTTTCGCCGGCCAATATAGCCTACAATTCCACACATGCGATACAGTTCACTCCTGTATCTCTAATCGGTAGTCCTCGATGACAGGATTAGATAGGATATCACTGGAAATTTGATCTAATTCGGCTTCTATGGCCTCCCGGGAGGCTCCAGGAGCGATTTGGATCTCGAAGTACTTCCCTTGGCGGACATCGGCGATCGCAGCGTGGCCCATGCCTTTCAGAGCTTGGGTAACGGCTTTTCCTTGCGCGTCCAGAACTGTTTTTTTCAGGGTGACGTAAACGTGCGCCTTCATGTATCTCCTTATTGTAGCGGCGTGAGCTAGCCTGAAAGGAACCTCATGTTTCGCTTGCTTCTTTTCTGGACCTGCGGCCTGGCCGGGCAGACGTTCAATGCCCGGGTGGTCGGCACGGTCACCGACTCCTCCGGCGGCGCGGTGCCGAATGCAACGGCGACGATCACGCGCGTCGACACCCAGACGAAACGAACGGCTATGCCAGGACCGGGCGGGCTGTATTCGATACCCTTGCTGCAGCCCGGCGTCTATGAAGTCACACTCGAGGCCGCTGGGCTCCAGCCGCAGACGCGCAAGGATGTGCGCCTGGAGATCAACCATACGGCGACGCTCGATTTTGTACTAGCGGTCGCGCAGGCGGCGACGGCAGTGGAGGTTTCGGCGCAACTGCCGCTGATTCAATCGGAGACTTCCGGTGTCGGCGCGACGCTCGAAGCGAAGATCATCGAACAGTACCCGCTGATTGAACGCAACGTGATGGGTATGTTGCGAAGCCTGCCCGGCGTGATTGCGGCGGCGGGCGTTGGGGCGTCAAGGAGTGGACGGAACGTGTTCGACGCCAACTTTTCGGTGGGCGGCGGGCGAACGTCGACCAATGAAGTGTTGCTGGACGGTGCGCCGAATACGATCGGCGACTTTAACGGCGTTGTGATCGTACCCGCAGTGGACTCGGTGCAGGAGTTCCGGCTGGAGACGAACTCATATTCGGCTGAATTTGGGCGGTCGGGCGGCGGCGCGGTCAACATTGTTACCAAGAGCGGCACGAACGAGCTGCATGGCTCCGTCTACTACTTTCACCAGAACACGGAGTTCAACGCGAACAGCTACGGCAACAACCGGGTGGGTAACCCCAGGCCGGTTGTGAAGCGGCATCAATACGGGCTCACCGCAGGGGGGCCGGTGATCCGCAACCGGACCTTCTACTTTTTCAGCTTCGAGGGGAGGCGAGAGAGGGACCCAATTCAGGGCCTGTTCACAATTCCCACGGCTTTGGAGCGCCAGGGCGACTTTTCCCAGACGCAGCGAATTGTCTCCGGCCAACCGCAGATGGTACGCGTCTTCGACCCATCGACCGCTCAGCTTGTCAACGGACGCTGGAACCGGCAGCCGTTTCCCGGCAACATCGTTCCGCAGAGCCGCCATAATCCGATCGCCCTCCGGGTGTTGAGCGAATTCCCCGCCCCGAATCGACCGGGCACGGCCGTGACAAACCTGCAGAACTACTTCTTCCGGGATCAGCAGAAGTTTACGCGCGATCTCTACAGCGGGCGCGTGGACCATTTCTTCAACGACAAGCACCGGCTGTTCGGCCGGCTGAACACGCAGGAAAATCTGCAGGACAATCCGGGGCGGATCGTGCAGTTCGCCGAAGTGACGTCAGTGCGGGACACGTTCGGCAACATCGGCATCGACGACACCTACCAGATCACTACCGCGCTTTCGAGCGTGTTTCGATACAGCTACACGAGGTTCCGGGCCAATCAGTTTCCGAAAGCGACGTTAGGATTCGATCCAACGACGCTGGGCCTGCCCGCTTATATCCGCGAGAACGCGAACGTCCTGTTCTATCCGAACTTTTCTTTTGGCTTCACGGCGGTGGGCGGCCGGGCGTTCAACAATCAGCCGCGCGACACGCAGGGCCTACAAAATCAATTGGTCTGGACACGGGGCAAACACAACGTGCGCGCCGGCGGCGAATACCGGTTGTACCGCTTCTATCCGTTCCAGGTTTTCAATCCAGTTGGCAGCTATGCGTTCGGCGCAAACTTTACGCAGCAGGATCACCTGGCGGCGGCAAACCCGTTGCAAGGATACGGTTTGGCCAGTTTCTTCCTCGGCACCGGGAACTTCTCTTTCGAGAACGTGCAGGCGCTTACGGCCTATCACCACTACAGCGGCGCCTATGTTCAGGACGACTGGCGGGTGTGGAACCGGCTGACGCTGAACCTGGGCATACGCTGGGACATCGAGACGGGGACGGCGGAGTCCCATGACCGGCTGACATACTTCGAGCCCTCCAACGGCACACTGCAGTTTAGCGGAGGAGGAAATCCGTCGTCGATCCGCGAAGCGAACAAGCGGAACTTCGGTCCGCGGGCCGGGTTCGCCTTCCGAGGGCCCAGGCAGGTGGTCGCTCGCGGCGGATACGGAATTTTCTATCTGCCGTTGGGACTGGAGCCCGGCCTGGTAACCACGCCGTTCAACTACACAATCAATGCCGACGTGCTGAACGCCGATTATACGCCGCGGACCACTCTGTCAAACCCCTTCCCCGGCGGGTTGGCGGCGCCGGCCTCCGCCGCGCGCGTGACCGATGGCAGCTATCGCGCCGGTTCATTCGCCAACATCGTGCTTCGGAATCAGCCGCCGGGCTACCAGCAGCAATGGAACTTCGCGCTGGCGCGTCAGTTCGGAAAAAGCACGGTCGCGGACGTGACCTACTTTGGAAGCCGCGGCGTCCATCTGCCGATTCCGTCGCTGGAGCTGAACCAGATTCACCCGGACAACCTGGCGCGCGGCGGCGCCTGGCTGACCGAGCAGGTGCCAAATCCGTTCTTCGGACAAGTTAGCGGTGGACTGCTGGGCCAGCGCACGGTGCCGCGCATGCAACTGCTGAAGCCGTATCCGCGCTTTGCGGCGGCGTCGACGG
>Ga0194122_10000955_pt1 | contig 38373 bp, 22 predicted proteins | sample TA2MahCa10mmetaG_FD_155487 | JGI IMG/M metagenome (GOLD analysis project Ga0194122, IMG submission 155487) | Freshwater microbial communities from Lake Tanganyika, Tanzania - TA2015021 Mahale Deep Cast 10m | ecosystem: Environmental > Aquatic > Freshwater > Lake | place: Tanzania: Lake... | reverse complement strand
CGTGAAGGGTTCCGCTTCCTCGATGTACGGCCGAAGCGCCATCGGTGGTGCAATGCAGTTCTACACCGTTCCCGCAGCTGGCTCTGACATCACGGGAGACCTGGCTTTCACCCGTGCCAGCTTTGGGACCAACGAGGGACAGGGTGGTGTTCACGTTCCCACGCGGCGCGGACGCCTCGCTGCGGCCGGCGTCGTGTCGCGTTCCGAGGGTTTCCAGCAAGCTTCGGGCCGCGACCAGAATTTCCTGACGGTCAGCGGTGACCATGCATTCTCTCCAGTGTTCAACCTACGCATCTCCTATCTGGGCAGCGACGTGCGCGCCGGGCGAGGATCGATCATGCCGCTGGTCAACGGCCGCCCGATTTTCGGAATCACCCGGCGCGACAACTTCGGAATCCCGGGCGTATTCATCGACGGCGAACTCCACTCGGCGAGCGTGAAAGCGGACTCACAACTGTCCAGCCGCATTCTGCTCTCGAACTCGTTCAATTTCAATCGATATAACCGCCTCTTCCAGGGCGGCATCACGATCGTGCCTCCACCAGCCGCGGTGACCAAGGGCTACTCGGAGAATTTCACGCGCCAAGATTCGTTCCTGAACGAGACGCTCTTCCAATGGGACGCCGGATCGGCTTCGCTCCGCAATGCGTTCACGGCCGGGCTCACGTTCGACTGGGGTAACTTCGACCAGGTGTCTGCCACCTTCACCGGAGTTCCCACCTATCGCGGTCCAGACTACAACCGTCCGGTCACCAACGTGGGCAACGACTCCCGTGGCATCCGCGGACCCGGGCCCACGAGCTATTTCAAGCAGGATGTGATCAGCTTCTTCGCCCAGCACCATTTGGCATGGAAGGGTCTGGGGATTCTGGCCGGTCTCCGTACAGACTCATTCAATCAAGAACTCACCCGGAGCGACACGCGAGTACGCGCGCCTTTCAGCGCGTCCCGGTTCAGTCCGCGAGCCGGTGGAGATGTGGCGGTGCTGCGCAGAGAGTCGTTGAACCTTGTGGCGTTCGCCAGCTTTGCCCAGGGATTTCGCCCCCAACTGCCCGGTCTGAACACGCTGAACAATGTGGTTGTACCGCAGCTTCTGCGGCCGGAAGTCACGCGCAACCACGAGGGCGGCTTGCGCCTCCGCCACCGTTCCGTCAGCGCACAGGCATCGTTCTTCAACATGAGGAAGATCGACGGGCAGCGTTCGTTTCGGTCCGGGCCCGAGGACTTCATCTTCGTCAACGCGACATCGCGCGTGCGCGGGTTCGAATCCGAGTTGAGAGCAATGCTTCCTCGCGGGGCCTCCCTGTATGCCAACTACGCGTTTCACAACGCCAGGCACATCGAATTCCGTCCCACGCTTACGGCGAACTTCAGCGGTAACCGGTTGCGGATGAGCCCCCAGCACATCGCCGGTTCCGGATTGATCTGGGCGTGGCGGCGGTTCGTTTGGAACGGCGGCGTCGCCTACGTAGGATCGCGCCCGCTGCGAGATAACGTCATTGCATCCCAGATCCTCCCGTCCTATACACTCATCAATAGCTCGCTGAGCATCCGGTTGGGACCCTTGCAGGCCGTTCTATCGGCCACGAATCTCACGGACCGTTACTACATCGCCGACGACTTCTCTGCACAGGACGCCGGCAATCCCGGCCTGCCGCGCCGCCTCTCGCTGCAAATCCGCTACCGGTTTTAGGTCATCCAACGGGGAACTTTGTCCGCTCAGCGCTAAGAATCGTCCGTCTGCCGGAGAGTCCCGCGCGGCCGGACTCAAAGGCTGCATGCTGGCTGAAGGGAAAAAGGATGCGCTACGTCCGCCACGCGATTCGTCACTTGCTCAGCCGGCCCGGCGTTTCCGCGGTTGTAATTCTCACCATGGCCCTCACGATCGGCGCGGCCACAGCCGTATTCAGCCTCTTTGACGCTGCGCTGCTGCGTCCGTTTCCCTACGCCTCGCCCGAACGCCTGGTACGCCTGGAAACACACAACCCGAAAGACCAGGGCGCCCCGCTGGACGTTTCCCTCTACGACTTTGAGGATTACCGCACGCGGAACCGGACCCTGCATTCGATGGCGGCCTACTTGAGTTGGACCAACCAACTCACCGGCCTCGGTCCCGCGATTTCGGTGCACATGACCTTCGTGTCCGCGGATATCTTCCCCCTGCTCGGTGTGAATCCAGTACTTGGCCGTGTATTCACGCGCGAGGAGGATGTGCTCGGCGGGCCGGTGCTGAAGGTCGTGATCGGCCATGCGCTCTGGCGCGAACTTTTCGGCGGGCGCGCCGACGCGCTGGGACGAACCATCCAACTGCGCGGACAGAGCTACGAAGTGATCGGCGTCATGCCGCCGGGCTTCGCGTTTCCGGCCCGCAGTCAGGTGTGGGTGCCGCTCCTGGCTCGCTACAGCTCCTATCAGGACAACTGGTGGAAGCGCCGGGACGCTCGAATGCACGCCGTGATCGCACGGCTGAAGGACGGTGTCTCGGTCGAACAGGCGAACGCCGATATCGGGTCCATCGCGGCTGCGCTGCGACACGAACACGCGGAGCAGAGTCTCGATGCCCACGGCCGCGTGCGATCGCTGCGCGACGCCGAGGCGGGCGAGATCAAGCCGTACGTCTATCTGGTGGCGGCTGCCGCGGCGTTGCTCCTGTTGCTCGGTTGTCTGAACGTTGCCAACCTGATGGTGGCTCGTTCGGTGGCGCGTGAACGCGACGCGGCGGTGCGGCTGGCGCTCGGTTCCGGGCCCTGGCCTTTAGTCTGGCAGTTGCTCGCCGAGGCGCTAGTGCTGAGTACGGCCGGCGTGGCCGCCGGCGCCGTGCTCGCTTATGGGGCCACGTGCACCTTCCTCGCGCTTCTGCCGGTAGACGTGCCGGGTTGGATGCGGCTCGAGTTGGACTATCGGGTGTTGGCCTTTGCCGTGGCGGCCGCGGCCGGCACGGCCGTGATGGCCATGCTGCTTCCAGCGGCGCACCAACTGCGGACCAATCTCAACGATGCCCTCAAGCACGGCGCACGTGGGTCGACCAGCGGACAATCGGCTGCGGCGTGGGTTCGGCGCGCGCTCGTTGTCGCTGAGGTTGCGCTCTCGCTCGTGTTGCTGGTGGGTGCCGGGCTCATGGTCCGCTCTTTTCAGAGAGCGCTTGGCATCGATCCGGGGCTGCGCTCCGAACATCTGGTGGTGGTCCGGTCCCGGCACTTCGTTCCAAACGTGATCAAGGAATCCGCCGTGCGTGCCTATTGCGACGTGTACCGGCGCGTGCAACTGACCCTTGAAGGGATCCCCGGCGTGGTGAGCGCCAGCGGCAGTCACACGATTCCCTTCTCGGGCTCCTCTGAACAACGCCGGCTGGCCGAACTCTATACGCTCCGCCGCGCGACTCGGGCACAAGCCATCCGGCTCCCATTCGCGGGCGCTGACATCATGCCCGGCGCCTTCCAAACCATGGGCGTGCCGCTGTTAGAAGGTCGCGACTTCAATGAGAACGACAAGATCGGTGCGCCGCCGGTAATCGTCGTCAGCAAGCGCACCGCCGAGGCGCTGTTCCCGGGCGAAAGCGCAGTTGGGCAGAAGGTGCGCTTCGGGATCGATCAGGATTATGATCCGTGGTCCACGGTGATCGGGGTGGTGGGCAACGTACGCTACAACGCGGCTGAGAGCGAACCGGGCTACGAGGTGTACTGGTCCTACCGCCAATATCCGGGTCCCGGTATCGCATACCTGATTCGCACGGCTTCCGACCCTGCGGCGCTGCTTCCGCACATTCGCCAGGCCATTCAGTCGGTCAGCCCGAACATCGCGATCAAGCGAATCGACACGATGGAATTGTTGGTAGCCGAAAGCATCTGGCGCCGCAGACTCTGGGGCGCAATTCTGGCCGTGTTTGCCGGTCTCGCGCTCTTGCTGGCGTTGGTAGGATTGTTCGGCGTGATGAGCTACATGGTCGCCCAACAGCGCAAGGAAATCGGGATCCGGCTGGCCCTGGGCGCCGGCCGCGGCCACGTAGCCGGTTGGGTGTTGCGCCGAGGCACGCTGCTTTCAGCCATCGGCGCTGCCGTTGGCCTCCTGCTGACGATGCCTCTCAGCAGTCTTTTGCAAGGGATGCTGGTCGGCGTGGACACGAACGATACGATCACCCTTGGAACTGTCCTCGCGATGGTGATCGGCGCGGCTCTGCTGGCATGCGCAGTACCCGCGGCGCGAGCGGCAAGAGTAAATCCGATCTCGGCGCTGCGCGAGGAGTGACGCCATACGATTCTGGCCGCGCGACCATTCGCCGGTCACCAGCAACGCGGAATTCGACGAATAGGTCTCGGATTCGCCACCGCAACAAGCATGCGCCGCATTGTCCTTGGCAGGCGCCGTCCCCTTGAACCGGCGAACTCGCTCTCGTATCCCAAACATGGCGGCCCCGGGCGGCAAATTCGTGCTCACCACGCCGGTCAGCGCACCGGAGAGCCAGTGGGTGAGGCTCTCACCGCCGCAGCGAACTGCTGGCCGAGAATTCGGCCGGATGTCCGCCGAACTTCGATCACCCGTTCGCGGTATCGTGATGCTCAGCCACACGCCGCGTGTGAAAGAGGGAGAACATCGGTCAAGATCAGCGAATGGTGGTGACGGGCCGGGGCCGCTCACCGTCGAAGACAGCCCGCTCATCGCGACGAATGAGCCGTCCGCGATTTTCCAAGAGGCGGCCGGTCCAGACTGGACGTACAACAATGGGGTGCGCGACTCTGCCCTTCGCATCGTGCTCGTCGATGACGAGCCGATTGCGCGCCGAATCCTCCAGGAGGGGCTCTCCGAGATTCCAGGCGTTGTGATCGCCGGACAGGCGGAGAATGGCCGGGCCGCTATCGAACTCATCAATACCCAGCGTCCGGACCTCGTGCTGCTGGACATCCAAATGCCGGGTTGCGACGGGTTCGAAGTAGTGCGGTGCCTCTCGCCATTGCCTCCTGCCGTGATTTTCGTGACGGCCTTCGACCAGCACGCGTTGCGCGCCTTCGACGCCGGAGCGGCGGACTATCTACTGAAGCCTGTCAGGCATGACCGCCTTCGAGCCGCAATCGAGAAGGCCCGGGCGGCCATCAAACGCCCCGCCGAGTCCGCCGAGGCCGTGGCGCGCACCCTGGAGTCTTCCGCGCCAGGCGGGCGGAGGCGCGTTGTAGGAAAAAAGGGCGAAGAGTACTTTCTCCTCGACCTCGACGACGTGCTCGCGTTTCGGGCCGAGGGCGAACTTGTATGGATTGTCACCAAGCAGAGGCGCTACCTCGCCGGCCACACTCTGCAGGAACTGGCGAACCGCTTCGAAGGAACGCAAATCCGGCGCATCCACCGCAGCGCGCTCATCAACGTCGATCATGTGAAGAAGATGAGCCCGCTTTCGAGCCAGCGCTGGTTGGTGACGATGTCGAACGATCTGGAACTGAACGTCAGCAAGCGACAGGCTCATACGATTCGCGAAGTTCTCCACGCTTGACTTTTTCCTCTGTGGCCCAATCCAGTGAAGACGGCGCTTCGTACAGTCTGTAACAAGGCACGGTAGTTCGTGCCACGGAGCGCCTCATGCGAACGTTTTTCCTCATTTTGACCGCAACCACCACAGCCCTGGCTCAAACCGCCCTGACCGGTGCCATTCGGATTTCCATCACTGACGAATCCGGCGCGGCTCTCGGCGCATCCAGAGTGGAGTTGGCGAGCGATGGGCTGGGTAACAGTCTTTCGGCGGTTAGCGATGAGAACGGCGTTCTGACTTTTTCCCGTCTGAAGCCGGCTTTCGACTACCAGATCACCGTTACTCGGGGCGGCTTCCGAAGTTGGTCCCGCACGGCGGTCGAAGTGCTGTCGGGTGAGACGGCGAACTTGACCGTCGCCCTATCCGTGGCCAGCCGGTCCGACAGCATCGTTGTAACCGAGATGGGTCCCGGCGTCTCACTGGACTCTGCGGAACTTTCCAGCTCCGCCGGCGCGGGAGTTCTGAATCAACTGCCGGCCAACGGCCGGGTTGTGACGCGTTTCGCCATGATCGATGCTCGCGTTCGAAACTCGAACGCACTCTCGGGAGATGGATCGAACCTTTACCGGCTCTCGATCAACGGCAACATCTTTCGCGACTCCCAGCATCGCCTGGACGGGAACACGAACTACGACACGCTGTTCAACAACATTCCCCTGCAGCGAGTGCCGCTCTCGGCCGTGCAGGAGTTCAGGGTGCTGACGAACCAATTCAACGCCGAACACGGGTCAACCTCGGCCGGACTGACGATCACGACCACGAAATCCGGAGGCGACCAGGTCCATGGTGAATTGTTCCTGCTCGGCCGTCCCAGCGGAATTCAGGCACGTCCGCCGCTGGCGGCGCTTCGAATCCCGAACCAGCTCATACAGGAGGGCGGGGCGGTTGGCGGGCCCATCCGCCAGAGCCGCACACACCTCTTCGGCAGCTATGAGCGCACCGATCAGGCGCGAGGCTCGTTCATCTCGTCAGGAAACCGGGGTTTTCACGTTGGGAGCTATCGCGACAATCAGGCCCTCGTAAAGATCGACCATCGCTTCAGGGACTCCCACTGGGCTACGCTGCGTCTTAACGGTCATCGTGATTCCAACACGAACGCCAACGACCGCGTGGGAGGCCTGAACCAACCGAGTATGGCGCTGTTCAACGCGACCCAGGGATTCGGCGTCCAGGCCAGCGACACCCAGACATGGGGCGCGGCCGTCAACGAGCTCCGCGCTGGCTACGTCAACTCCGTGCCCTCGAGTTCCTCTCCGTTGAATCCGGGGCTCGTGGTGTCGCGGCCAGGTTTTTCGAACGAGGGAGCAGCTACGTTTTCCACCAACCGCGCGGAAGTGTTTCAGTTCGCGAATCAGTTCTCCTGGCAGAAGGGCAATCACGCGCTGAAGTTTGGCGGCGACTTCATCCGCCGCAAGGTGCGGGATCGCCAGTTCGACCTCTTTGGGACGTACACCTTCGCCGGAGGACTGCCCACGGTAAACCAGCAACCCATCCTCTACACCCAAAGGTTCGGGGTGGCCAATCTGCGGTACGGACAGACACAGTGGGCCGGTTTCGCTCAGGACTCCTGGCGTGCGCATCCTCACCTGACGCTAAATCTCGGCGTTCGCTTCGACTATCAATCCCTGCTCGACGACTACAACAACTTCGGTCCGCGGGTGGGCTTCGTCTGGAATCCGAAGGGGGATGCGAAGACCGTGATCCGAGGTGGTTTCGGGCTCTACTACGACCAGCCCTTCTTCCATGGCCTAACGCAGCGGTTCCTGCTCAATGCGCTCGACGCTCCGTTCGCGACGTTCTCGATCGGGCCGAATCATCCCGCCTTTCCCACATTTCCCGCGACCTATCCCACTACTGTCCCTCCGCCGGGATTGGCGTTGGCGCCGCGCAACATCGTGCTGCGGGGCGACAAGTTGCTGAGCCCGTACACCACGCAGGTGACCTTCGGGGTCCAGCGCGAGTTGCCAGGCCGGTGGATTCTTTCGGTGGACGGCACACGGAGCCTGAGCGTGAAACAATTCCTCCAGTACGACCGGAACGCCTCGGCGCCGTTTCCGCGCTCCCAACCCGGGCAGACCCGCTCGATCGCCCAAGCGGACCGGTCGCGGCCCTTCTTCGACGCTTCGCGCGGAGTCTCGATCTATCAAAGCGTTCCCGTGCGTGAGGTCCGCATGACTACCAACGGAAACACGGCCAACTACCATGCACTAACGTTCAACGTGAACAGGCGTTTCGGCGGCCGGTACTTCGCGGGCCTTAGCTACAACTGGGCTTCGGCGATGAATAATATCACCGACGACCATCTGGGAGCGAACCCGCAGGAATGGAGTGACGTGCAGCGGGGAGAGAGGGCGCCGAGCGACTTCCTCCAACGTCATCGACTCGCCGCCAACGGTGGAGTCCAACTACCCTGGCAGATAAGCGTGTCGGCCATGATCATTACCTCTTCTGGCCTACCCGTCAACGCCCTGACCGGCGCAGACAACAATGGCGACGGATTGAACCGGGATCGTCCGGCTGGCTTCGGACGCAATCTCTTCCGCGGCACACCGCACCGGAGCGTCGACTTGGCGATCACCAAACGGATCGCAGTAAGTGAGGCACTGAGTCTGGACCTGCGCGCGGAGGGGTACAACGTGTTGAACAAACAAAACTACTACACCTTCAACAACGTTTACGGACAGGGCGCTTCGCCAGTGTCGACCTTCCTGCGTCCGGTGGGCGGCGTGGCAAACGTGGATCCAGCGCGCCAGTTCACTTTCGCGATCAAGCTCATTTTTTGAGCCGTCTGGCGGTCCTCTGGCCCGTTCACGGCCAGGAGCAGCCCGCCCGTAAAGATCCACGGGATTGCCCGGCGGGGTTAAACTACCGTATCTAGAGGATTGCCGCCAAATGCTCGAAGCCTCCGCACTATCGAAATCCTACAACGGGACCATCGCTCTCCACCCGCTCGATCTGCGTATCGAGCCGGGCGAAATATTCTGCCTGCTCGGCGCCAACGGCGCGGGCAAGACGACGACGATCAACTTGTTCCTCAACTTCATTCCGCCCACATCGGGGACGGCGAAGATCGGTGGACTCGACGTGGTTCAGCAGCCGCTCGAGTCCAAGCGCCTGCTCGCCTACATTCCCGAGCAAGTGATGCTCTACCGAAACCTCACCGGTATCGAGAACCTTGAGTATTTCACTTCGCTGGCGGGCGGCAGCCACACCAAGGCCGGACTGATAGGCTTCCTCGAGGAGGCCGGCCTTGCCCGAAACGACGCAGACAAGCGCGTGGGCGCCTATTCGAAAGGCATGCGCCAGAAGGTGGGTATCGCCATCGCGATCGCCAAAAAAGCACGGGCGTTGCTGCTTGACGAGCCGACTTCGGGACTCGATCCCAAAGCCTCGAACGAGTTTTCGGAGTTGCTGAAGAAGCTGAGCGGAGCTGGGTCCGCGATCCTGATGGCCACTCACGATTTGTTTCGTGCTAAGGAAACGGGTACCCGTGTGGGCATCATGAAGCACGGCCGTCTCGCGGCCCAGTACTCGACCTCAGAACTCGGCCACGCCGATCTCGAACGTATCTACCTCGAACACATGCACGATTGATTCGGGAGCATTTCCATGACCCTTCGCATCGCAAAAAAAGAGATGACCGAGATGGTCCGCGACGGCCGCTTCCGCGCGGCCAGCGCTATCGTCTTCACACTGCTCGCCGGTGCGCTGCTACTCGGGTGGCAGCACTTCCGCGAGGTGAGCGCCCAGCATGCGTCGGCGCAACGCGCTACGCGGGAGCAATGGCTGGGCCAAGGTAAGAAAAACCCGCACTCTGCCGCGCATTATGGTGTCTACGCGTTCAAGCCGAAGGTCCCGCTGACAATGTTGGATCGCGGCACCGATCCGTTTACGGGAGTTGCCGTCTGGCTTGAGGCCCACAAGCAGAACGAGTTCAAGTACCGGCCCGCTCAAGACGCAACCGCCGTGCAACGCTTCGGGGAACTGACCGGCGCCACCGTGCTGCAGTTGCTCGTGCCGCTGCTGATCGTGTTGCTTTCCTTCACCGCATTCTCGGGCGAGCGCGAACTCGGAACGCTGCGTCAGTTGTTAAGTCTAGGGGTACGCCAATTGGACCTCGCGCGTGGCAAGGCACTGGGCGTCGCGGTGGCGTTGGGGCTGCTGCTGGTTCCAGCGGCCCTGATCGGCGTCGTCGCGATCACGGCCGGTTCCGGCCAGACTGACATGGTCGCGGCCATTCCGCGCATGGCGTGGATGACGCTGGGCTATCTGCTCTATTTCGGTACGTTTTTGGGAGTTTCGCTTGCCGTTTCGGCCTGGGCTTCCTCCTCCCGCTCGGCGCTCATCATTCTGCTTGGATTCTGGATGTTCAACGCGTTGATCGCTCCGCGTGCCGCCTCCGACATCGCGAAAGCTCTAAGGCCCGCGCCTTCGGCTTTCCAGTTCGCGCGTGGAATCGAGAAAGCGCTGCAGGGCGATGGGCATGACTCGGCCTCGTCCCGCGCCAAGCGGCTGGAACAAGAGCTGATGAAAAAGTACAACGTCGACAAGGTCGAAGCGCTTCCAATCAACTTCACGGGAGCACGCCTGCAGGACGGAGAAGACCACGGCAACGAAGTGTTCGACCAAGCCTACTCGCGGCTCTGGACAGTGTTCGATGCGCAAGACGGCGTGCGCCGGCTAGTGAGCGTCACGGCTCCTTCGATTGCCGTGCGCTCGGCGTCAATGGCATTCGCGGGCGCCGACTTCCCGCAACACGCCCATTTCGCCCGCGCTGCCGAAGCGTATCGCCGTACCATCCAACGCGTGATGAATGACGACCTGATGCGCAACGCGAGCAACACCGGTGTGTATGTGGCGGGCGACGAACTCTGGAAGAAGGTGCAGCCGTTCGAGTATACCGCTCCAGATGCGAGTTGGGTGTTGTCAAGGCAAGTGCCCTCGCTCGTGGTCCTGGCGCTGTGGTGTACCGCCGCAGGCCTGGCCGCGTTGTGGACCACCCGGCGAGTGCGGGTGTACTAAGATGCTCGGAACCCTGATGAAGTATGACTGGCGCAATCTCAGCGCCGATCGAGCTCCGCTCACAGTAGCCTTGGTGCTGGGAACCGCGATCGCCTATGGTGCGTTCAACGGTTCGGAGTGGATTCGTTTTCAGAATCGCGCGATCTCCGAAGCGCTCGCTGAGGAGCGGGAGCGCTTTGACCGGATTCGATCCGAGATTCCGCGGATCGAAGCTGGCGAAATGACAGTTTCCGCGTTCGCCGATCCCCGGCAGCCACAGTCGTTCGGCCGAAGTGTGGGCACGCGCTACGCGGTGATGCCGCCGGCGCCATTAGGCGCTCTCGCGATCGGGCAGAGCGATCTGTATCCCTACTACTTCCGTGTCTCCACCAGCAGCAAGGCGACGTTCCTAAACAACGACGAAGTCGAGAATCCAGTGCACCTCCTTTCGGGCCGGTTCGACCTAGCGTTCGTGCTCTTGTATCTATACCCGTTGGTCATCCTCGCCTTCAGCTACAACCTCGTTTCATCCGAGAAGGAATCGGGTACGCTCGCTCTGACGTTGTCGCAGCCCGTATCGCTCCGCCGCGTGGTCATGGCGAAGGTACTGCTTCGGGCGGCTTTCGTGGCCGCACTGGCGGTGCTGCTGTCCGCGGCAGGGGTTATCATCGGCGGTGCAAATCTAGCTGCCGAAGGCGCATGGCCGCGTCTGTTAGTTTGGGCCGCCGTCACTGCCGCGTACGGGGCATTCTGGTTTGCATTGGCGATCGCGGTGAACGCCATGGGGCGCGGATCGGCTACGAACGCGATGATACTTGCCGGCGGGTGGCTGCTGTTCGTGATCGTGATTCCATCGGTGCTCAACGTGGCGATCCAAGCAGCCTATCCGGTACCGTCGCGGGTCGAGTTGATCCAGGCGATTCGGGTAGCGGGAGATGAGTCCACTCGTCAAGGCAGCAAGTTGATGGCGCGCTACCTCGAAGATCATCCCGAATTGGCGCCGCCTTCGAATGGACCCGGCGGACCGCCGGACTTTGGCACCCTTCAAGTGGCGGTCAACGAGGCGACCGAGCGCAGCGTGCAGCCCGTGCTCGCCCAGTTCGACGCCCAACTGGCCAATCAGCAGAAGATGGTGGATCGCTTTCGCTACCTATCTCCAGCCATCGTGGCCCAGTCGGCTTTCAACGATCTCGCCGGATCCAGCGCACACCGCTACAAACACTTCCTCGCTGGAGTGGACGAATACCATCGCCAATGGCGTGGATTTTTCGTGCCGCGAATTCTCAAGAAGGAGAAGCTCGGCGCTGGCGACCTGGACCGGTTACCGGTCTTCACGTTCCGCGAAGAGCCAACCGCGGACGTGACTGCCAGAGCCGGCGTAGCGTTCGCTGGGCTTTTGATTCCAGTCCTGCTGGCCGGCATTCCAGCGGTCATGGCGTTACGGCGTTACCCGGTTGCTGGCTGACCTTCGCCTCGCCGGGTGATCGTTCGCGCGAAAGCCAGTATTCGTGGTTACGGCGATTTTCGGCTTCGTGAATGCGCTGCTGTTGCGCGCCCTGCTATTCGCCGATCCTGATCTCTCGAGTCCGATCGAGTCGGTGCGGCGGCCGGGAATTACTGCCAATTCAATACTCCCGGCCCCTGACCTACATGGCGCGATCTGGAACGCGGGTACAAATCGCGAACACTCTCCGGGATCGCGCTAAATCTCGAGCTGTGGCGCCGCCGAAGGGCCGGTCTGTTGAGTATCCGCTCTGCACTCCCGCCGATGTTAGCCGCACTAGACGCCTGCGGACCGCTTTCGTACCCGGTGTGGCGCCGAACCCGCGAGATTGGTGGGGGCATCGCCGGGCGGCGTGTGAAGAAGGAGCGTCAGCGTAAGGCTTTCCCTGGCGGGAGCGGTCATCGCTGCCGGGTTCGCGATGCCCCCGCCGGGGGCCTGCCACACGAGGTCGATGGCCGCGTTTCGAACAGAATAGCCAAGCCTCTCACCGGAAAACGCCGTCCGCTCACCGGCGGAAGGTGGCCGTTCACAAAATAGTAGAGCGTGATGCGGGCGATGGCACCTTATTCTGAAATATCGCGCCATGCACATCAGCGAAGGCTTTCTTCCGATCACTCACGCTGTCGCTTGGACCCTCTCCTCCGCGCCGTTCCTAGTGCGCGGCATATCGAAGCTGAACGCCGTGCGCGACAACCGGTACCTGCTGGCTGCCTCCGCCGGGTATTTATTCACGCTTACGGCGTTGAAGTTGCCTTCGGTCGCCGGCAGTAGTTCGCACCCCACCGGAGTCGCGCTCGGCACGGTTCTGGCCGGACCGGCCGCCATGCCCGCGCTCTCCCTAATCGTGCTGCTGTTTCAGGCCCTGCTCACCGCCCATGGCGGTCTCACTACGCTTGGGGCGAACGTGTTCTCGCTCGGAGTGGCCGGACCGCAGACTACGTGGCTTGTGTGGCGGTTCGCCATCCGGTTCGGCTTAGCCGACAAAGTCGCCATCGCGTTGGCGACGGCGGTCGGATCGCTCGCCATCTACACGTGCACGTCCCTTCAACTCGCGCTGGCGCACCCCGACCCCAGCCTGGGAGTCGCAGGTGCGTTCCTTAAGTTTGCCGCGGTCTTTTCGGTCACGCAACTTCCGGTCGCGGTTATCGAGTCGCTGTTCACTATGGCGGTGTTGCGCGCGATCGTCAGTTCCGGCGGCGTCCGGATTCCGGGATTGGAAGCGTGGGCCCAGCGATGAGAAACGCAGTCGCCGGATTGGCGATTTGCGGCGCGATCGGCGTCGGGGCCTGGAGCCTGGCGTCGGCAACGGGATGGGTTGACGCCGACGAACGCGTGGCGTCGATGCTGCCATCCCCGGGCCGGCCGGCGATCTGGGAACCGAGCGAGATCTTTCAAGCAGTTGCTTTCGGTGGTCAAGCGGCCGTTGGCGTAGCAGTGTTCGGCCTCGCATGTTCGCGCCTGCGGAGGCGGACGAAGTAAATGCACGTTCACGCGCCGCTCGATCACATCGCGTTTTCCAATGCCTGGCGCACGCAAAGCCCACTCGACAAATTGATCTTCGGAGGCGGACTGCTCCTGCTTGCCTCCGTTCTGCCGGCACTGCCGTGGTCGGCCGTCATTTTCGCGGTAGCGGCCGCGGCCTCGCTTGGGGGTGCCCGAATTCCGGTTCGCGCTTGGGTACGGTTCCTCGCACCGCAGATCGGGTTTCTGTCGGCCGCCGTACTGCCGGTGATTTTGGGAGCCGGGTGGAAGAGCGCGGCGGTAGTGTGGATGCGCGGTGTGGCCGCAGCCGCCTGCATGACGTTCCTCGCCTTGACCACGCCGGCGCCCGACCTGCTGTTGGCCGCTCAAAGGGCCCGTGTTCCGGCGGTGATGGTCGAATTGGCCTTCCTCGTGTACCGGCTGATCGCTTCGATTTGGGAGCTGTTCGAACGCCTTCGGTTTGGTCTCGACCTCCGCCTGCGCGGTGGAAAGCCCTCGTTGAGGGCTGCGACGCTTTCGGCCGGCAACCTGCTTACGCGCAGCATTCAGACCGCACGCCGCGTCGAACGCGGCGCCTCGCTTCGCGGCTTGGACGGCTTTCCGATGTTTACGCCTCGCGCGGAAACATCGCGGATGTTTCTTGTTTCGGCCATGGTTCTGCATGGTTCGCTGCTGGCAGCCGCTCTTTTCTTCCGGAGCCGCTTCCCGTGGTGAACCCCGTTCCACTTGAGGCTCGCGGCGTCTCCTACGCCTACGCTCCCGGACACTGGGCTGTGAGGAATGTCGATCTCGATTTGCCGGCAGGCGCCCGAATCGCGCTGCTCGGGGCCAATGGGGCGGGAAAGTCGACTTTGTTGTTGTTGTTGAGCGGCGCCGAGCATCTCTGCCACGGAGAAATTTTCTTGCACGGCACCCGGGCCGAGCGCTCGCGCGCTGGTTTGCGTCGCTGGCGCCGTGAGGTGGGACTGCTGCTCCAGGATCCGGAGGACCAGTTGCTTGCTCCAACGGTGGAGCAAGACGTCGCGTTCGGTCCATTGCAAGATGGTGTGGAGGAGACGCAGGCGCGGAAACTCGTCGGCCAGGCGTTGAGCGACATGGCGATCCCCCATTTGGCCACCCGGCCCGTACATGAACTCAGCCTCGGCGAGAAGAAGCGTGTGGCGCTGGCCGGTCTGCTCGTGCAGGCTCCGGCGGTGTTGCTGCTCGACGAGCCGACAGCGGGTCTCGATCCCGGCGGCGTTCGGGCTCTTCGCGAAATACTCCATACTCTTTCGCAAGCAGGCACGGCGGTTATTCTGGCGACCCACGACGTTGACTTCGCATACGAATGGGCGACTGAAGTCTGCGTATTGTTCCAGGGCGGCATTCTCGCCCGGGGCGTACCCGCTGGCGTTCTGGCGGACCGTGAGATGCTGACCCACGCTTCACTCGAGCCGCCGCTGCTGCTTGAGGCCGCGCTGGCGATCGGCGGACCGCCGCCTCTGCCGCGATCCCGCGCTGAGTTTCGGGAGTGGGCGCGCCCAACCAGGAGGGTCTTTCCATGAGCAGCATAGAATCCGCCCCGTTCACCACTCGCAAGACGCTTGGCCAGGTGGTCGTTTGCCTTGGATGCTGCTGTGGCCGCACCGACAAGGGCCATCCCGCGGTTCCCGTGGACTGGCTTAAGGTAGAATGGAAGCGGCGTATGCTTCCGAAGAAAATACACTTGACCATTAGCGGATGCCTGGGCCCATGCGACGCGACCAACGTCGTGATGATTCTCTTCGGCGCGCAGGCGGTTTTTCTCGGAGGCCTCTCTGAGCAAGCACAGTATCTGGCCTTGGCCGACTGGGCCTCGGACTGCGAGCGCCACGGGGAACTTGTTCCGCTGCCCCACTCGCTAGAAGAATTTCGCATGCAACGTTTCGCCGGCGAGGAACTGCCGGCCGCCGTCGCCTAGAACGAAAAAGGAGAACCCGAAATGAACCCTTCCTTCGCGCCCGAAAGAATTCCGGTTACAGTGCTCACCGGATTTCTCGGATCTGGAAAGACCACGCTGCTCAACCGCATCCTTACCGAGAATCATGGCAAGCGCATCGCCGTCATTGAGAACGAGTTCGGAGAAGTCGGCGTCGACAACGAACTGATCGTCAACGCCGAGGAAGAAATCTTCGAGATGAACAACGGCTGCATCTGCTGCACCGTACGCGGAGACCTCATCCGCATCCTCGGTAATCTGATGAAGCGCCGCGACCGCTTCGATCACATCATGATCGAGACCACCGGGCTCGCCGATCCCGCGCCCGTAGCGCAGACCTTCTTTGTCGACGACGAGATGAAAGAACGCATGGCGCTCGATGGCATCGTCACACTCGTCGACACCAAACACATCTGGCAGCATATCGACGACTCCGATGAGGCGAAAGAGCAAGTGGCGTTCGCCGACGTGATCCTGCTCAACAAAATCGATCTCGTACCGGCCGCCGAAGTCGACAAGCTTGAGGCGCGGATCCGCGAGATGAACCCGGCCGCGCGCATCTATCGAACACGCGACGCGGCGATCGAGATGGACCGAATTCTCGGCCTCGGTGGCTTCAACCTCGATCGTGCTTTGCAGGTCGATCCCATGTTCCTCGAGCCGGAGTATCCGTTCGAATGGGGCGGTGTTTACGAACTTGCCGCGGGAACCCATGAGTTCGTGATGCAGGACGGGCCAGACCCGATGATGAGCATTGCGATCATTCCGGTAAAGAGTGCGGATTATCAGGGGCTGGAGGGCGCGCAAATGGACGCCGTTCTCACGTTCTCCTCCGAGGAGAAGCCCGTCGAACCCGGCGGGTCGATCAAACCCGGAGGCGATCTGCATCAATTGCTTCTGCGCGGCGACGGAGAAAAGCGGTTCCGCCTCGAAGTTTCCGCCAACGGCCCCTACGCGCTCTTCACCGAACACCACCCCGATGAATTCTCCGCGGCTCTGCACGGACCGGTGCCGCTCGAACCGGTGGTGAGCAAACAGTACAAGCCTGATCACGAGCATGATGAAGAAGTCTCGTCGGTAGGATTCAGCGTCTCGGGGGACCTCGACCAGCGGATGCTCAGCAGTTGGCTGCGTGAGCTGCTGATGAAGAAGGGCCCCGACATCTTCCGGATGAAGGGCGTGCTGAGTATCGCGGGCGAATCGCAGCGCTTCGTGTTCCAGGGCGTCCACATGCTGTTCGACGGGCGGCCAGATCGTGAATGGGGCACCGAGCCTCGGCACAATTCCTTCATTTTCATCGGTCGCAATCTTGATCGCGCCGAGCTCACCGAAGGCTTCATGAAATGCCTCGTGCGCTAGCTTTTCCGCCCGTGATCGCGCCGGAGCTCAGGCAATCCTGGGAGGCTCGTCTCGGCGACCATGTGGTGCAACTCGGGTGGTCGCCGGATGGAGAGATGCTCGCCGCCGCGCAGATTGGCGGACCGATCTCTGTTTTCGGCTCCGATGGCCGCCTTTTGCTCGAACTGCCAGGACACTCGATCGGAACACTCGCGATTTCGTGGAGCGCCGATAGCCGCTTGCTCGCCAGCGCAGGGCAGGACGGCTGTGCCAGGATTTGGGATGCTCCGACGGGCGCGCAGCTGCACCAACTCAAGGGCGGTGCGCAGTGGGTTGAGCACATCGCCTTTTCGCCATCGAGGGACTACCTGCTGACAGGCGCGGGCCGCTTCCTGAAGATGTGGAATGGCTCCGGACAACATCTGCGTGACTTTCCTGATCATCCGAGTACGATTTCCGGCATTGCCTGGCAGCCGCGGGAATTGTTCTTCGCCACCGCCGCCTACGGCCAACTAGCGAACTATCACGCTGAGAAACCAGAATTCGGTAAGGCGTTCGCTTGGAAAGGCTCGATTCTTGTCGTGACTTGGAGCCCTGACGGCAACTATCTTGCCACCGGTAATCAGGATGCCAGCGTGCACTTTTGGTATCGCAAGTCGGGCAAAGATCTCGAGATGACGGGATATCCGGCCAAGATCCGCGAATTGGCGTGGGACTCCGAAAGCCGCTTCCTCGCCACGGGAGGTTCGCCCGTCGTCACCATCTGGGATTGTGGCGGCAAGGGACCGGCTGGCACGCGGCCGATTCAACTCGAGGGGCACGAGCGATTCTTGAGCGCGTTGGCCTATCAGCACAAAGGCAGGCTGATCGCATCGGGCTGCCAGGGCGGTGCAGTCTACGTATGGAATCACCACTTGCCGCAGCGGCCGCTGCGCGGATCGCAGCTCGGATCGGCGATTACGCAGATTCGCTGGGCGCCGAACGATCGCATGCTCGCGGCGTCCACCGAGGCGGGTTTGGTGCGGGTCTTCGAGAAGTCGGAGAAGGAATGATGGACCTCTTCGGAAGTGGACCCAAGCCGGACACGGCGAAGATCGGACAGGTCAAGGCGTGGGTCGAGGAGCGATTCACACTGGCGGAAGATGCGGTCGTTATGGTGACCGAACTCCGCTGCACCGAGGAGGGGTGCCCTCCGCTCGAGACCGTCATAGCGGTGCTCGATGGTCCGGGCTCGAAACGCCAGTATAAGCTCCATAAGAGCGTCGCCGACGTGACGCGGGAAGACATCGCGGCAATTGCATGACCGTTGCGGCCGAATCCGAGCCGCTGCCCGCTTTCTGGCTGCGTGGGGCGCAATTGATGCATCAGCAGTGCTGGTGTTGGGGCCAGGATGTGCGGCGCTCAGACGGTAACCTCCTGCTCGAATACGGTTTCGAACGATCGCGTCCAGCAGCCGAGGTGCCCGGCAGTTCGCGCTACCTGCTGGGTCGCGATGAAGCGCGGATCGTGTTGTGGGGGTTCGGTGCCGGTTACGTGGCAGAGGGCTTGGGCGGGATCTACGTGAACCGTTACTGCTTCGTGCCGCGTTGGATGGGCGAATTCGCTCCTATCGAATCCGTGTGGTGCGCGGAAGAACTTGCATCGCTTCGGCGCCCGTTCACGCGTTGCGAGATCCGGCGGAGCCGCCGGCTGCTGCAGTCGCTGATGCGCTGGATCGCGGGGTATGAAGAATGGGTTGAGAGAAAATGCGGCAATGAATACCGCGGGCGAACATTGAAGGGTTGGAATCGCACATCGATCCCTGCCAACCAGATGGCCACAGAGTGGCGGCTGCTCGCACGTCACGTAGAGGAACCGCCGCCCGAGCGGCACATCTGAACAGTGAACTTTCGAGTTTTCGCCTCGCTAATGCTTGCCCTCGCTGTTGCCCTTGGCGCCTTCGGAGCACACGGCTTGCAAGACCGCCTCGACGCCTATTCGATGGGCATCTGGGAGAAAGCCGTGTTCTACCATTTCGTCCATGCGCTCGGGATCTGTATCGTTTCGGGCTGGCAGCGCGCGGACACAAAAGCGGTCTGCGCGCTGTTGGCTGCGGGTATCCTGCTGTTCTCCGGCAGCCTGTACCCTCTCGCGCTCACTCGCATTGCAATGCTGGGTGCAGTCACGCCGCTCGGCGGAATAGCCTTCATCGCGGGTTGGCTATTGCTGGCATATCGCCAGTCGATGCGCTAACCGCCTGATTCGCGCGGACCAACCGCCTTCTGCTGCCATATGTGCTCGCCGTCCCGGGGCAAGCCGCAGCTGGCTGTGCGTTCTTTATCCCTGCACCGCACGAATCGCTACGCGGAGACTGCGTGAGCCGGCTCGCACCCGCAAATTGCCTGGCACAGACAGATGTCGCGGAAAGCACGCTGCGACGGCTTCGGTCCAGTCCTTCGGGGCTCTGTGGCCCCGGGCTTGGATCAGTTCACCCGGCGTTCGACCGTCCGCTGCTCCCCCGCCCTCCTAGCGAAGAATTTGGGGCATCCGGCCACAGGCTTCCGGCGAAGGACAATCGCCTTTCCGGCGTTGCTACCAACCTAGCCTCAGGCCGAACTGAATCTGCCGGGACGTACCCGCGCCGATCGTGCGCCCGAACGTATTGAAGATCCTGCCGAAGTTCGGCGTACCGGCGACCGTGTTGGGAGCCGCGAAGTTCGGCCGGTTCAGGAAATTGAAGAACTCTGCCCGGAATTGCAGATTCACGCGCTCGGTAATCCGCGTATCCTTGATTGCTGAACCATCCAACTGCACAAAATCCGGACCGGTGAGCGGATTTCTCCCGGAGTTGCCGTATCGGCCGCGCGGAGCTGTGACGAAGGCGGCAGGATTGAACCACCGGGCCGGGCTCGGATTCGCCTCATAGGGCGAGACCCCCGGTACACGATCCGGCCGCTGGTTGGCGAGGTTGTCGCTGCCGGCGGTATTGAGCGGCTGCGTGACGTTCAGCGCCGCTCCACTTCGGGCCAAGCCGATCATCGCGATCTTCCACCCGCCCAAAGCGCGCGAGCGTCCTCCCCATGGCACATCCCATATGACGCTGAACGCCGCATTGTGGCGGATGTCGGTGGCGCCCAAACCGCGTTCACAGGCCAAGCAACGGAAGTCTTGCGGCTCCGTACCGGCAACTCCACTGTCGGGTACGTTGTCGATTGCCTTGCCAAATGTGTAACTGAGCGTGCCGTGGACTGCGCTCCCGAAGCGCCGGCGCAACGAAAGTTGCATGGCGTGATAGGTAGACTGTCCGTTGGCGTGTTCGATATTGACGCGTGAGAACTGCGGCAGCGGACGCCTCCCGGTCAGCGGATCGATCCAATTGATGTTGTACTGCCTCCGCAGGTTCATGCCCCGGTTCCCCACATAGGCCGTCTCCAGACCGAATCCGCCCCGCAGCTCAGAAAGAATCGTGAGGTTCCACTGCTGCGCATAGACGTCGGGCTTATCCCAGTGAAATCCTCCCGCTACCGGCGCTGGGGCCACGCCTTGCGATACGAACGGACCGAGGGGCCACGACAGGTTCGGGATCGTCGCGCGGGAGAGCAGCGCGTTGCCAGCCAGCGTATTCTGGGCGATGCCGTTGCCTGCTCCTGGCGCGAACTGCTGGTAGAAAAGCCCGTAGCCGGTTCGAACCGCGACACGGGATGCCGGCTGCCAGGCAATTGACAAGCGCGGGGCGAAGTTGTTGCGGTCGCTCCGGTACCACTGCTCGCCGGCAGCGCCCAGCGCGAGCGTGCGCGTATCGAAGGATCGCAACCGGTCCTGGCCATCGTGATTCGGCGTCGCATAGTCGTAGCGCAGGCCCACATCGAGAGTGAGCCTTGGCCGCAGTTGCCAACTGTCTTGCACGAAGGCACCATAGTGAGTCTGGCGGATGCCGTTGCCGAAGGTGCCCGCGGTAAGAGTCGCCTGCGACATCCGATTGGCGATAAAGTCGGCCGGCGATACGTAGACCAAGGAAACGAACGAAGTGGTCCAGGAATTCACTCGCGTGCGCCAGAGGGTCAGCCCGGCTTTCAATGTATGGCCGCCACGGACGTGCGTCACCGTTCCGCCGAACTGGAATACCGTGGAATTGGAGAGATTGAACCTCCGCGAACCCGGAACCACCGTTAGCCCTGTAATGTTTACTTGCGGATAGGGGGTGTCCGATGAGCCCTCGGTCATCGTGCGTTGCATGCCCGCGGTCAGTTCCATCAGGGTGCGCTCTGACATGGTCCGCTGGAAGTTCAATACTGCGTTTCGGCTTTTCGAAGGTACGTACTGGAAGTCCGTCGTACCCAGAGCCGAGGGCAGAATTGAGAACAGGGGACCGTCCACCAGTGAGTTGTTCATGTTTAGACGGCCGAAGAAACGGTTGCGTTCGGAGAACTGATGATCGAGTCTCGCGCTCGCCGTGTTCTCATCAATCGCCAGGCTTTGAAACCGCGAGTACGTATCCAACAGCGGATTGGCGGTGGGCGCGGTGCCAGGTGGAAAATTCTCCAGTAGGAACGCCAGCCCGGGCGAGGCGCGCAGCGTCTGCCCGCGCATCGCCGCTGAAGGCACGGTTCCGGTACCGCGGACGCCTTGCCGTTGGCGCGACAGTTCCGCGTTGACGAAGAAAAAGGTGCGATCCCGCAGGATCGGCCCGCCGAGGTTGCCGCCGAAATTGTTGTAAGTGAACGGATCCTTCGGATCGCTAGCGAGGTTGAAGAAGTTGCGCGCATCGACCCTCGAGTTGCGGAGGAACTCGAAAAGCGCGCCGTGGTATTCGTTGGTGCCGCCGCGCGTGGCGATGGTGATCACTGAGCCGGCCGCGCGGCCGTACTCGGCGCGATAGTTCGCCGTCTGGACGCGGAACTCGGCCATGCTGTCGAGCGAGCCGGTGAGTAGTCGAGCGCCCCGGCTGAAGCCGTCGGCCATGGTCGGCTGATCCGCCCGCGAGGCGTCCACGCCGTCTATGGTGAAGTTGTTGTGCTGCGGGTGCAGTCCGTTGAAGGAAAGATCTGAAAGCGTGGACGACCTCGCCACCGCGCCCGGCGACAGCAACGAGAATCGCGCGTAGTCGCGCCCGTTGATGGGCAGTTCGGCCAGAGGCTTGGCGCCCACCAGCACTCCGGCGGCTTGCTGGGGAGCCACCACCGGCGTGTCCGCGCGCACTTCGACGCGTTCGGTCGTACCGGCCAACCGTAGCCGGATATCCAGGCTCACCGTGGCCGCGACCGTAACTACGATGCCGTCCAACTCGGTCTTGGAGAATCCGGCCGCGGAGCCGGACAGCCGGTAGATGCCGAAAGGCAGGTCCGGCAGCGAGTAGTGTCCGGATCCGTCGGTGCGAACCGCCCGGCGCATTCCGGTGGCCGTGCTCTCCGCAACAACCTCCGCGCTTGGAATCGCGGCGTCCCTAGGATCTAGGACTCGACCCGTCAACCGGCCCTGGCTTTGCCCCCATGTCACCACGACGGAAACGAGAAGAAGCAATGCTACTGCGCGCATCGGAATCCCGTGAAGTCATTGCCGGCATCAGCATTCAGTTTCATGCGAGTCGAGACGCGAACGCTGGGGAGAGAATATGCTCCGCCGCGCCCCACGCGCCTTTCGCCGTCGGTGCTGCCCTTCGGGTCGGTTACCGCACGGGCCGGGTAGATGTCGTGCCAATCTGCCGTCCACTCCACAGCGTTTCCGAGCATGTCGTACAGGCCAAACATGTTGGGCTTCTTGCTTCCCACCGGCCGGGCGCGGTTGGCGTTATCGCGAAGGGTGGGCACATACTCGGCACGGCGTTCGAGGGCGATCTTGGCCGCGTCGATTTGCCTGTTGCCGCTGTTGTTGGCAAACCAGGCGACATCATCCACAGCGCCGTAGGTCTTGCCCTCCGATCCGGCGCGCGCCGCGTATTCCCACTCGGCTTCGGTCGGCAGGCGGCCTCCAGCCCAGCGGCAATAGGCGCGTGCGTCTGCGTAGCTGACGCGCACCATCGGTTGCGCAGGATCGGTCCACGTCGGCGCGAGCGCCGGCATGGCGCGTTTGGTAGCTTCGGCGAACTTCCTGTAGGCGCCCACGGTCACCTCGGTGGTATTGATCCAGAAGCCGCGCGACAACGTCACCTCGTGTGCGGGCGACTCATCCGTCTCGCATTCGCTGTCACCCGGCGAACAACCCATTCGGAAGCGGCCGGCCGGTGTCCAGGCCAGCTTCAAGCCATCGGCCGCATTGGTGCGAACGTCGCCGGGGCGCCCAGCCGGGGCAGCGGGCAACGGAGGCTCCTCTTTCGCCGTGGCGGGCGGGGACGCGGCACGTCGCGACAGTTCGGGGTTCGGGTCCTTCTCGCCCAGGTCGGCAACCTTCCACAACGTGTTGCCTGTCCGCATTAGCAGGGCGCCCTCCAGCGGGGTCGTCGCGTAGACCATCGACTTGGCGTCCAGGTAGTTCTCGCCGAGTTTTTCCATCGTGTCGCTGTCACGGAAGATCAATGTGGCTCCATCGCCGGTGAAGAAGTAGACATGATCGCCGGACCGAAGCGCGGAGGCCCAAGTCGTCGCTGGCAATCGGGTGGACCAAAGGTCGCGGCCCGCCTCCAGGTCCACGGCAAACAGTGCGCCGACAGAGTTTACAAAGTAGGCTCGCTTGTCGGTCAGCAGTGGCGAACTGAACGCATTCGTGGCCGCTTTGGCCGTCCAAAGCAGTTGCTTGGGCGACTCCAGTCTGAACGCCCACGTGCCGCCCTTGCCCAGCGAAGGAACCACGGCAATTCCGCGCGAAACCGACATCGAAGGAATTGCGTTTTCTCGCGAAAACTGTCTCCGGTCTTCCCACAGCACTTTGCCCGTGGCTGGATCGTAGGCCGAAACGCCGCCTTGCCGCTGGACCAGTAAGACGGGCTTACCGGCCGCCTCGGCCAGCACTGGAGTGTTCCAACCGCCTTCCGATGGCAGGTCCACTTTCCATCGTGTCGTGCCGTCCTTCTTGGCGATGGCTACCAAATAGGAAGGGCCGACGTGATTGACGAAAGCAAACAACGTATCGGCCGATTGGCGCAACGAACTCCCAAAGTCGTGGCCGTTGTTGATCGCCCCATACTCGGCGTTAAAGTTCTTCTTCCACTTCACCGCGCCGTCATGGTCCAGAGCGTACAGGTCGCCGCTGTCGAACATGGCAAACAGCCCCTCCCCGTCGAGAGCGGGCGTGGAAGCGGCGCGAGCCACGCGTTCGCCTGCCTCCTGCGGCCGCGAGGAATCGAAGGATTTCCGCCAGATTTCCGTACCGGTTTTGGCGTCGAGAGACAGTACGAGCAACTTCTCTTTCTTGGCGCCCTCGACGGCGGTCAGAAAGATCCGCCCAGCCCGCACCACGGGTGTGGACTGGCCGAACCCAGGCGTCTGAATCTTCCAAGCGATGTTGTGCCGGTCCGACCAGGACAGCGGCAGCTTGGCACCCGAATTCGAATCCCCGGTGCCGCGGAATCCCGACCAAACACCGGCTGGTTCGCTTGCCGCAAGTTGCGCCGTACCCAGGCAGGCGGCGAGTAGGAGAACAGATTTCATCTTCATGGCCGATTTCCCTGTTTAGCAGTAAGCGGGACGAAGTCCGACGTTTTTCCGGCGGATGGCCAGCCCACGGCTGCAGGCGGTCAATTTGAAGCGGTGAGCGGAAGGCTTCAGGTATTCCCAGAAACCTACATTCCGCGTCCGACGCCCCGGAATGAAGTGTGGCTGAGTTGCTCCAGGTATTCGGACACCGGTAGGCTGCCTTTTGATCGTCGGCAGGTTTCCGGTGGAACCAAGCTTTCGAATAGGTTTGGCTAAAACTGATACCGCAGTGACAACTGAATCTGCCGCTGACTAGCCGCGACTCCCGTGAGGAGGCGGCCGAAGTTTGGGTTACTCAGTGCACTGACCGGGTTGTCCCAGATCGGAGTGTTCGGCAGGTTGAAAATCTCGGCGCGGAACTGAAGACTATGCTCGCGCCAGAGGGTGGTGTTTTTGAGGAACGAAACATCGAATTGGAAGGCCGCAGGCCCGCGGGCGATGTTGCGCCCGAGGTTACCGAATTGTCCGGCGGGCGGAGGGGCGAACGCGGCACGATTCAGCCAGCCGTTGGGGCTTCTATTGGCAAAGTAGATGTCGCCGCCTACGTAGTTGGGCCGCTGCGATCCGGCAAAGCCGTTCCCACGAACGTCGTTGCCTGTTGTGATGTTCACGGCCCTGCCGGAGCGGATGCGTGTAATGTTCTGAATCGACCAGCCGCTTACCAGTTTGTTAGCGGCGGAGCCCTGCCACAGCGTGCGGCCGGGCAAATCGTAGGCGAGGGCCCAGGTGAGTTGGTGGCGGATGTCGGTGTTGGCAACCGCGCGCGAGGCAGCGACGTTTTCAAAGTCCATCACATCCGGGTTGTTGCCAGTACAACAGTCGTCACCGCCGTAGGTAAGGCTCTTACTGTAGGTGTAAAAGACGTCGGACGTCAGGCTCTTCAGCCGGCGGCCCTTGAGCTCGAGTTGGAAGGCGTTATAGTTGCGGCGCCCGGATGATTCCACGTAGAGAATCTCGCCGATGGCGGGATTGGGGCGGCGCCGGAGGACCGGATCAATGAGATTCAACGTGCGCGAATTTTGCGCCTTCGAGTTGTTGTTGCCGATGTAGCCCAACTGCAGCACGAGCTTCTTGTTGAGCTGTTGCTGCAAAGTGAAGTTCCACATCAGCGAGTAGTTATCCCGCATTCTGGGATCGATGATGCGACGCCCGACGACTGCAGGTGCGAAGCCCAGGGCAACCGCGTCGTTGGGGTTGTCAACGGCCTGGCGGACGGCGCCGCTCAACGGGAACGCGAGGCCGGGAACATCGAGCGGCGTGGCATTGCTGGCGAACGGCAGCCTGGGATCGATGGTGGCCGTATCGAAGATGAAGTATGGAATGATCGGTGAGCTATACATGCCGCCGCCAGCGCGGACTACAGTCTTTTGGTTGCCGCGGATATCCCACGCCAGTCCGGCGCGGGGGTTGAAGTTGTTCCGGTCTGGCGAGTAGATGGCTTCGCCGCGCCCGCGGAACGGGCCGAACGGATCGCTCTGGACGTTGAACAGGCGTCCTTCGCGTTCGCGAATCACAGTGTAGTATTCATAGCGGAGGCCGAGGTTGAGCATCAGGCGTGGCTTTAGCTGAATGTCGTCCTGGACGAAAAACCCGTTCTGCAACTGGCGCTGCTCGGTTCCGATGGTGCCGAAGATGATTCGCACATTGTTCAAACGATTGGCGAGAAAGTCGTTGACGTTGTTGTACGTATAGATAGGATTCTGTCGTTGGATACGGCCTGCGCGAATGTTGCGGATCTCAAAGCCGGTCTTAATGGAATGGCGGCCGAGGCGATAGCTGAGGTTGTCAGCGAGGGTGAAGGAATTGGTGGCAAAACGTAGCAACCCTTCGAAGTTGGACGCCGTGTAAAGACCTGAGACGACGACTTCACCGAAGCCGCCGAAATAGGTTGTGTTTAGGCGGGGGATAAACCAGCGGTTGAAGCCGAGCCGCAACTCGTTCAAAAGGCGCGGCGAGATGGAATATGTATTGCTCACGGTGGCCACGTGGTTCTTGATGTCAAACAACTGGCGGTTGGCCGGAATGAGATAGGGAATACTATTGGCCGAAGAATTGATGCTGTAACGGCCTGACGTCACCATCTTCTGCGAATTCCAGTCAACGCGCAGGTTGCCGAGATTTTCGTCGGTCTTCAACTGGTCGCTTCGGCGGTGGATGCCGATATCGGGATTGGACGTGGCTTCGGTGGGCCGCGGCATTACGGAGATGAACGGCGAATAAACGGCCGGGGCCCGGCTCCGAAGAGCCTCGGTAAACACATTGGCGGTGATCTGTTGGCCGACGCGGCGGCTGGCTCGCTCAAAGCTGCCGAAGAAGAAGAGTTTGTTGCGCGCGATGGGTCCGCCGAGGTTGCCGCCGAACTGGTTCTGTGCGAGCGGGTCGCGCCTGATCGAGTTTGGTACGCGGGCGTCGAGGTTGTCGTTGCGGAAATAGTGGAAGAGCGTGCCGTGGAAACTGTTGGTGCCGCCTTTCGTGATGATATTTACGGCGCCACCGGAAGCACGGCCAGTTTCGGCCGAGAAGGTGCCCGAAAGAACGCGGAACTCGGCGATGCTGTCCACACTCACCGTATTCAGCACCGAACGCCCGCTCGGGTCCCCGAAACTGGGCGACTCGATGAAAGATGCGTCCGTGCCGTCCATCGTCAGGTTCAGTCCCCACTGCGTGAGCCCGTTCAGGTTGAACGAATTGCGCCCCCCGACGTTGCTCGACTGCACGCCGGGTTGCAAGGTGACCAGGGTGGTGAAGTTCCGGTTGGCGATGGGCAGGCCCTGTACTTTGTTTGAATCGATCACGGTGCCGAGTTCGGGCGAGGCAGTGTTTACGAGCGTGGCTGTGCCACTGACGGTGATGCTCTCAGTGACCTGACCGGGACTCAGGGAGAAATCCAGACGCAGCCGGTCACCAGCGGCGAGCGTAATGCCCTCCCTGACTTCGGGACTGAAGCCTTTCATCTCGACCGTCACCTGGTAGCCGCCGATGGATAGGAGCGCGATTTCGAACGCGCCGGAGTCATCGGAGGAGGTATTCCGTTCGAGTCCGGTACTCATGTTCCGCGCCGTGACCTTGGCCTTGGGTACCGCGGCCCCAGAGGCGTCCAGTACACGGCCGAGAAGTGTAGCCGTGTTCACTTGCGCTTGGAGCGGTACGTAGCCAACCAACAGTAGTTGAGTGAGTCGCAGAACGAGGCGAGAGGCCGCCATGGAGTGTTTCTCAACTTTCCGCCGGGCCTGATCCCGGCAAGGCGAATCTGGTGCCGTAATCATACATGAGATAAGGGCTCGATGCCCAGGCGGAGTCTGATTAGGGCAGGGCAAACGCAACTAGAGAGTCTGAATAGCCGGCGGGATGCCTCGGGTTGTACTTGTGTCCGCCGCCGGCCGCTACCACAATGAACTGTTTTTTCGATTTCTTTCCCAGGAATGTCATGGGAGTGGCATGACCGCTGGCGGGAAGGCGGGTCACCCAGAGTTCCTTGCCGGTGTCTTTGTCGAATGCGCGGAAGCGGCTATCATTGGTGGCGGCGATGAAGACAAGGCCCCCCGCCGTTACGACTGAGCCGCCTAGATTAACGGCCCCAGTCGGAGGTATGCCTTTCGCGATCAACTCGTCCACCACGCCGAGTACAGCTCGCCAGCGGAACTCCCCATTGTCGAGATCGATCGCGGTGAGGTGGCCGAACGGCGGCTTCTGGCACGGAATCATTTGCGGATCCCAGAAGCGCGAATCGATCGAGCCCATTTGTCTGCTGCGATAAGGGATGACTGAGCCGGGAGGCCGCTTCTCCATACGCACCAGGCGGCCTACGTCCATCGAGTTGACATAAAGCGTTCGAGTTTCCGGGTCGAAAGATGCGCCGCCCCAGTTCGCGCCGCCATCGGCTCCGGGAAAGAGAAGCGTGGGCTCAAGGCCAAGCGGCGTGTAGAGAGGACCGGGCACGGCATCCCCCAGCAGTTTGGTGCAAGCTGCGCGGAGTTCGGGCGTGAGATCGGTGAGTTCGTCCGGCTTCATGTTCTGGCGGGCGAATGGCGGCGGCTTCACAGGATACGGCTGCGTTGGCCAAGCCTGCTCGCCGGGAATGCCGCTGGCGGGAACAGGCTTCTCAATAATGTCGAAGAGCGGCTTGCCGGTGGAGCGCTCAAAGAGGAAGGTAAAGCCGGTTTTGGTGACCTGGGCCACGGCGTCCACGAGCGAACCACCACGGCGTACGCGCACCAGATTTGGCTGTGCGGGAAGATCGTAGTCCCAAATGTCGTGGTGAATCGTCTGAAAATGCCAAAGGCGTTTGCCCGTGGAGGCGTCCAGCGCGACAAGAGAATCACCGAACAGGTTCTGCCCTTTGCGATCGCCGCCGTAGGAATCTGTCGCGGGCGAGGTAAGCGGCAGGAATAGAATGCCGCGCTTCTCATCGACACTCAGGATGGACCATGCGTTGGCGCCGCCTCGATCTTCGCGGGAATTGGGTTCCCAGGTGTCGCTTCCATACTCGCCATCCCGGGGAATGACGTGGAACCGCCACACGAGTTTACCCGAGTGGACATCGAACGCGCGGACGTCGCCACTGGGTCCACGCGGCTCGCCATCAGGAACGCGTGAACCACAGATTACGAGGTTCCTGTAAATGGCCGGAGGCGACGACATGCCATAGCTGGGCAGCGGAAACTTCTCGGCCATTCCAGAGCGGAGGTTGACGAAGCCGCCCTCGCCGAAGGCCTCGTCGGGCTTGCCGGTCGCCGCATCAATGGAATAGAGACGACCGTTGAGTGTGCCGTAGAGGAGGCGGGCGCGTTTGCCGTCGGTCCAATAGGCGGCGCCGCGGTTGACGTACAGGCTGAAGTAGAGCTTTGTGCGGTCAAGCTTGGGATCGAACACCCAAAGTTCGCGGCCGGTTTCAGCGTCCAGCGCTATTAAGCGGCAGAAGGGCGTGGTGACGTACATCACGCCGCCGGCCACGAGAGGTGTTCCTTCGAAAGTACTACGCACCAGGAGCTTGGTGCCATCGCTCACGTCGCCGGTATGGTAGGTCCACGCCGGCTGCAGCCTCGCGACGTTGGCTTTGTTGATCTGTCTGAGCGGCGAATACTTGCTTCCGCCCGAGTCCCCGCCGTAGTAACGCCAGTCCTGCGCCAGTAGAGAGGAGAGGACCAAGGTGGCGCCGAACAGCCGCGCAGTGAACCGGAACATGGTCGAGAGCATACTACAAACCTGACGGCGCCGGCACAAAAACAGCGCGATTGGCGAGGATTGCGAAGAGTATTACTTGGTTCCAGCGGACCTGTTGTTCGCTCATGGCCATTTCGATTCGGAGGCCAAGGTGTTGCGCGGTCGGCGGTAGCTGAACCTCGAGCGGAGCGAGCGGGATGAGCGAGCGTGGATGCGATGAAGATTCAGCGCTGGATTCGCCACCGCACGCCGGAGTTCGAGAAGCGCCAGAGACCCTATGTACGCCCGCTTGGCGGCTCCTGGAAGATGGATAAGACCCGCATCAAAGATCGATCCGCCGGTCCCGGGCCAATTTGGCTGAACACGGATTTTGCACCACTGCCGTTCTGACGTGTATCATTGCCGGATGATTTTCCGGATGGCTGTGGTGACGGCGGCACTGGCGGCGGCCGCTGACTGGCCGATGTTCCGTGGCGTGAACGGGTCCGGTGTGGCGGACGTGGCGACGGCGCCGGTGGAGTTTGGGCCAGCAAAAAACGTCGTCTGGAAAACCTCGCTGCCTTTCGGCCATTCGTCGCCTGTGATCACGGGCGACCTGATTTTCCTAACTGGCGCCGAGGGCGGCGAGCGCGTCGATGCAGGCTTTGGCGGCAAAGTGCGCGACACGGGCGGGAAGCTGTTCACCCTCTGCCTGGACCGGAAGAGCGGAAAGATCCTCTGGCGGCGCGAGGCGCCGCGACCCCGGATCGAACACTACCAAACGACGAACTCGCCCGCGTCGCCGAGCGCGGCGACCGACGGGAAAAACGTCTTCGTGTTCTTCGCCGACTACGGAATTCTTTCGTATACCAAGGACGGCGCGGAGCGGTGGCGGACGCCGTTGGGGCCCTTCATCAACGTCAATGGGCACGGGTCGTCGCCGATCGTTGCGGGCGACCTGGTAATCCTGGTGTGCGATCAGGATGCGGGCTCATTTCTGGTGGCGCTCGACAAGAACACGGGGCGCGAGAGGTGGCGCGTGGATCGCCCTGAGGTGACGCGCAGCTACGTAACCCCGGCCGTATTCACGCCAAAGAGCGGGCGCGCGGAGTTAATCGTGCCAGGGGCGTATCAGGTGACCTCCTACGACGCGGCGACGGGTGAGAAGCTGTGGTGGGTCCGGGGGTTTTCCTGGCAGCCGAAGTCGCTGCCCGTGATCGACGGAGAAATGATCTACGCCCACGGCTGGGAGGGAAGCGGCGAGGCGGAAACACCCACTGAGACTCCGGCGTGGGTGGAGGCGCTGCAACTCTATGACGCGAATAGGGATGGGTGGATCGGCGAGGATGAGATCGACCCGAAAATGAGGAAGACCTTCTACCAGCTCGATCTAAATCGGAACGGGCAGCTAGTGGAGAAGGAGTGGGAGTTCTACCGGGCAAAGCGGGCCGCACGGAATACCCTGGTGGCGATCCGGCATGGCGGGCGCGGGGATGTGACCGGTACGGCGGTGGCGTGGCGCATGCAGAAGTTCCTGCCGAACGTGCCGTCGCCGCTGCTCTACAACGGCGTGATGTACCTGATTAAGGACGGCGGGATTCTGAGTTCGGTCGACCCGAAGACAGGGCAGATTCTGAGGCAGGCACGGCTGGCGGGCGCGCTCGACACCTATTACAGTTCGCCGGTGGCGGCGGCGGGGCACGTTTACCTCTTCAGCCAGAACGGCGTGGCGACGGTGGTGCGGGCCGGGGGGCAGTGGGAGCCCGTGGCGACGATCGATATGGAAGAGCCGGTGTTTGCGACGCCGGCGTTCGCCGGCGACCGGATGTATTTGCGAACGCGCGGAGCGCTGTACTGCTTTACGGCGGCGCGTTAAACAGCCAACTCGAGTATCTTGCGGACCGTGTCCCAGTTCAGGCAGGGGCCTGTGACGCCGAGAGGTCTTTCCGAGCGGCGATTGCCGCCCAATCAGAGCGGGGGGTGATCCGCCGGTCGCGGGCCGAATTGGTTTCAACGTGAATTTTCGCACCAACTCCGATAAAATGCGGCTGTGTCGAAGAAGCAATGTGATAACGTCGGCGTTCAACATCGCCGATGGGGATTGTCTTGGTCCCTGTTGGTTGCTTTGGGCGCACTGCCGCTGACTTTCGCCGCCGCCGCGCCCGACTTCTCAAAAGATGTTGAACCGCTTCTGCGCCGGTATTGCCTTCAATGCCACGGCGAGGCGGCCCGCATGGGTGGCCTCGACCTTCGATCTCCCTCCAAGATCCTCAAGGGTGGCGCGAAGGGCCCGGCGGTGCTTAAAGGGTCCGCCGCCGGAAGCCTGCTCTACCAGCGCATCGCGGACCAATCCATGCCGATGGGGCCAACCAAGGTTTCGCCCAAAGACCGCGAGGTGATTGCGGCTTGGATCAACGCCGGAGCTCCGGGCGATGAGCCGGCCGCAGCAACGGCCACCACAGGGCAAAAACACTGGGCTTTTCTTCCGCTGGCCGCAGCCCCGGCGCAGCCTCAAGTGAACGCCGCCGTTTGGGTTCGTTCGCCGGTGGACGCATTCACGCTCCGCGCCATGGAGCAACGCGGTATCCGGCCGGCTCGCCCGGCCGACGACCGAACCTTGGTGCGCCGGTTGTACCTGACGCTCACCGGACTGCCGCCTTCACCCGAGCAAGCGGCCGCCCCGTTCACCGACGCTTTGATCGACGACCTTCTGTCCCGCCCGCAATACGGCGAACGTTGGGCGCGTCATTGGCTGGATGTGGTCCGCTACGCCGAGTCGAACGGCTATGAACGCGACGGCACCAAGCCCAGCGCCTGGCGCTATCGGGACTGGGTAATTGACGCGTTCAACAACAACAAGCGATTCGACCGGTTCATCGCCGAACAACTGGCGGGAGACGAATTGGAAGACTCCAACGCCGAATCGCAGATTGCCACCACGTTTCTGCGGCTTGGCGTGTGGGACGACGAGCCGGCCGACCAGCGGATGGACCGGTACGATCAACTCGATGATGTGCTCGCCACCACCTCCGCTGCATTTCTTGGCCTGACGCTGCGCTGCGCGCGCTGCCACGATCACAAGTTCGAGCCGTTCAGCCAGAAAGACTACACCCGCGTCCTGTCGATCTTCGAGCCGCTTCAACGGCCGCTCAAAGGCCAGACGGAGTTGGACCGCCAGGTGGGCACCGCCGCCGAACTGAGAGCATACGAAGATGCCGTGCGCGCCGCCGACGCCGAGGCGGATCCATTGCGCAAGCTGATTGCAAATCTGAAGCGGGGCTTACTGGAACGCCTGCAATCGCGCGGCGAAGAAGCGCAAGCCTGGCAGGAATCCCTGCCCACCGTCCTGGCGCTGCGGGTTGCGCCGGAACGCCGCTCGGCGCAGCAGGCGAAGCTGGCCGGCGCGTTTGAGAAGAAGCTGGAGGTGCGCATGCTCGACCTCGCCACCGGCGAAGAACGCGCGCAACTGGACGACTGGAACCGCCGCCTGGGCGAAATCGAAGGCTCACGCCCTAAGCCTCCCGTTCGCGCCTACGTCTGGTACGAGGAGCCGGGAAAGCTGATTCCACCGACGCGGCTGTTTCACCGGGGCGACCCTACGCAGGCGCGCGATACGGTGGAACCCGGCGTTCCGTCCATCCTCGGCGGCGATGTGTTTGAAACCCAGAAGACCGCGGCCGGCAGCAGCGGGCGGCGGCTTTGGCTGGCGCGTTGGCTCAGCGGCGCCGGCAGCCATCTCACCGCGCGCGTTTTTGTGAATCGAGTGTGGCAGTGGCACTTCGGCGAAGGACTGGCGGCGACCGCGAACGATTTTGGCGTGATGGGGCAGCGGCCTTCCAACCCCGAACTGCTCGACTATCTTGCCGGCGAGTTCATCCGCTCCGGCTGGAGCGTGAAGCATCTGCAAAAGCTGATCCTTCGCTCGAACACGTTCCGCGTGTCGCCGGAGTGGAACGAGTGCAATGCCGCGCTCGACCCCGAGCAGACGCTGTTGTGGCGCTGGAAGCCGCGCCGGCTCGAGGCGGAAGTGATTCGCGATTCCGTGCTGTCGGTCACCGGCAGCCTGAATCCCGCCGTGCACGGTCCCAGCATCTATCCAGATTTGCCAAAGCCGGTTCTGGCGCAGCAATCGAGGCCCGGCGATGGTTGGGGAAAGTCATACGGCAGCGAGGCCGCGCGGCGCAGCATCTACATTTTTGCCAAGCGAGGACTGCCTGTTCCGGAAATCGATCTGCTGGACGCGCCAGACACCACCGTGAGTTGTGAGCGCAGGCGAGTATCCGTCACCGGCCCACAGGCGCTCACGCTGTTCAACGGAGCGTTTGCGCAGCAACAGGCGGCCCGTTTGGCCGCGCGGATTCGAACCGAAGGCGGCGGCGCGCCGCAGGGCCAAGTCGCGCGGGCGTTCCAGTTGGTGTTGGGGCGCGAGGCCTCGCCCCGAGAACTGGACGATTCTCTCAGCTTCCTAAACGCTTCGGGCGGCAAACTGGAGCCCTTCTGCCTGGTGCTGCTGAACACGAACGAGTTTTTCTATATCAACTGAATCGAGGAGCCATCATGTCGCAATGCGGAAAAACAAGACGCGAGATGATTTGGGAGTCCGGAGCGGGTTTTGCCGGCACCGCCCTCACCTATCTCCTGGCGGGCACAGGTTTCTTCAACGCGAAAGCAGCGGCGGCCACCGCGGGAAAGAAGCCCCATTTCGCTCCCAAGGCGAAGGCCTGCATCTTTCTGTTCATGTACGGCGGTCCGAGCCATATGGATACGTTCGATCCGAAGCCGGAGTTGGTGAAGCGCCATGGGCAGCAGATGCCCAACATGGGGACCGACGCGTTGTTGAAGCTGCGCGCGGCGAGGCTGGGTGCGCTGCTGGGTAGCCGGCGCAAATTCACCCGCTATGGACAATCGGGCATTGAAGTCTCGGACTTTTATCCGCATGTTGGCAAGTGCATTGACGACATCGCGGTGATCCGCAGCATGTGGACCGACAGCTTCGCGCATGGCTCCGGATTGCTGCAGATGAACACCGGGTTCATCCGCCAAGGCTTTCCCAGCATCGGATCGTGGCTCAACTATGGACTGGGTACGGAGAACGAGAACCTGCCCGGTTATGTGGTGATGCTCGATCACCGCGGCGGCCCCATCTCCGGTCCGCCCAACTGGGGCTCCGGATACATGCCGGCCAGCTTCCAGGGCACGCAGTTCCGGTCTTCCGGAGACCCGATTCTGAACATGGAGCCGCCGGCCGGCGTCACGGTCGAGCAGCAGCGGAGGCAACTGGATCTGTTGGCCAAGCTCGGCCGTGGACCAGCCGTTCCCGGCGCCCCCGAAAATGACGAACTGAACGCGCGCATCGCCAGTTTCGAGCTCGCCTTCCGCATGCAGTCCACAGCGCCCGAAGCCGTCGACCTGTCGAAAGAAAACGAAGAGACCAAGCGGCTGTACGGCCTGGACAACCCGGTGACGGCGCCCTACGGGCGGAACTGCCTCATCGGGCGCCGCCTGGTGGAGCGAGGCGTACGCTTCGTGCAGTTGTACTCTGGCGGCGGCCATGGCGACGCCAACTGGGATGCGCACCGCGACGTGGACGAAAATCACGCCGAGCACTGCGCCGAGACAGACCAGCCCATAGCCGCCTTGCTTACCGACCTCAAACGCCGCGGCCTGCTCGATGAGACCTTGGTGATTTGGGGCGGTGAGTTCGGACGCATGCCAATGAGCGACACCACGCGCGTGGGAACCAAGGGCGGCGGCCGCGACCACAATCCCAAGGGTTTTTCCATGTGGATGGCCGGAGGCGGCGTGAAAGGGGGGCAGGTCGTGGGCGCCACCGACGAGTTCGGCTACGCGGCGATGGACAATCGGATCCACGTGCACGATCTGCATGCCACCATCCTCCATCTGATGGGTTTGGATCACACGCTGCTTACGTATTTCCACGGCGGGCGGAACATGCGGCTGACAGATGTGCACGGCCATGTTGTGAAGCAGCTCTTGGCGTAGAGCGATCGACTTCAGCACCAACACGCCCGCAGACCCAGTTCGTAAGGGAGGTTCTTTCATGACGACCGAATTCCAGCGCATCGCGCTCTTCCTCGTGTGCGCCGTGCCGATGTTGGCCCAGATTGGAGGTGGCTCCGTCGTCGGAGTGGTGTCCGATCAAAGCGGCGCAGCCGTCCCGAACGCCACCGTAAAGATCACCAACATTCTGACCAACGTTTCGAACAAGTCGGCCACTAACCAGGCCGGCCACTACGAGTTCCCGCTGCTTCCCGCCGGGAGCTATGTCATCGACATTCAGGCGCAAGGCTTCAGCGCCACCAAAACCAACGAGTTTGTTCTCAATGCCGGCACCCGTCCTCGCTTCGATCTGACCCTGGGACTGACCGCTGTCGTTGAGCAGATCACTGTTTCCGACCAAGCGCCGCTGGTGAACGCGACCACCACCGAACTCGGTGTGGTGATCGAGCGGCGCAAGATCGCCCAGCTTCCACTCAACGGACGAAACTATCAAGTCCTGGTGGCGCTTCAGCCGGGAGTTGTTTTTCGTCCAGCGACAACCGTGGGAGGCCGCGGAGGAGTCGAGTTCAACGGCGCGCCGTCGTTCGGCAACAACCTGATGCTCGATGGGATCGATGTCTCGTTCGGAGAGCACAACGGGCCGGGGCAGGACACAGGGCTCGGCGGCGGCTCGGTCATCAACTCGGTGAGCATTGAGGGGCTGGAGGAGTTCAAGACGTCTTCGAGCGCGTTCTCGGCCGAGTACGGCCGCGCCACTGGCGGCGTCATCAATCTCGTCAGCAAGAGCGGAACAAACCAGTTTCACGGAACGCTGTTCGAGTTTTTCAGAAACGACGCCCTTGACAGCAACACGTTCGACAACAACCGGCGAAATGTAAAGAAAAACCCGCTGCGCTACAACCAGTTCGGCGGCAACATTGGGGGCCCTGTCCGAAAGAACCAGTTGTTTTTCTTCTTTAACTACGAAGGATTGCGACGAACACAGACCATCGGGCAGTCGGGCAACATCCCCACCGACCTTCTGCTATCCAGCGTTAATCCGGTGATCCGCAAACATCTGGAGGGCATGGCGCGCACCTGCGCCGCTCCGATCGCCGCCGATCCTTTCCGCTGCTCTCATTTCCGCACCGACAGCCGGACCAACAACGAAAATACATATCTCACCCGTGGCGACTACCAGATGAACGACAAGCATCGGGTTTCGCTGCGCTACAACCACGTGCGGCAGTTGTTCAAGCAACCTGGCTCGGCCGTGCGGCCGGCCAACCGCCAGGAATTCCCCACGTTTACGCATAACGCGCTGGTGCAGGAGAACTGGACCATCGGGCCGTCGCTGTTCAACGAGTTGAGGGCGGGGTACAGCCGCTATTTCCTGGATCGCAAGAACTCAACGCTCGACACGGAGCCGGGCTGGGTGGAAGTGCCAGGACTGTTGCAGGCGGACTTCCAAAGCCGGTTGAAGACGGTCTCGAATACCTATCAACTTGCCGACAACATGACCCACATCCGCGGCTCGCACACTTTCAAGTTCGGCTTCGACCTGCGCGATGTGCGTAACGCGCGCACGCAGTCCACCAATCCAACGCACACGTACAACAGCATTGCCGACCTGATCGCGGACCGGTCCCGCGACGTGCGGGTGACGCCGGGCAATCCCGGGCGCGGCTACACATCAATGCAGACCGGGTTCTATTTTCAAGACGACTGGAAAGTGAACCGGCGGTTGCAACTGAATCTGGGTCTGCGCTACGAGTACTTCTCGCCTCTGAAAGGTTCTTTTGCTTTGCAGTCGCGGAACTTCCTGGGCCCGTTCCGGCCCAAAGGCTCCGCCATGTACGAACCAGACCGCAACAACTTCGGCCCTCGAATCGGTGTGGTCTATTCGCTGACAAGCGACCGGAAGACGATACTGCGTGCGGGCACTGCGGTGATGTACGGACCGCAGCAGGCGTTTTTCTATTACGACTTTCCGCACATCGATCCGCGGGTCCCATTCAACACGTTCCTAACTCCGGCGGATGCCGCCAGGTCAGGGCTTAGCGTCGCCTTTCCGTTTCCCAATAGCTTCACCAGCGCGATTGCGGCGAATCCCTCGCTGGTTCCCGCCAGCCTTGCGATATCCCGAGCTACTGTCGACCCCTTCCGCCGCGATGAATACGTGACCCACTGGAACCTCAGCATCCAGCGCGAGATCACCAAGGCATTCGCCATTCAAGGCACCTATTCGGGAAGCCGTGGAATCAACCTGCTGAATACGACGGTCCAAAACCTGTTTCGTCCGGGAACAAGCACGCGAATCGATCCCTCGATCGCGCAAGTCACATTTGTCGAATCCAGCGGACGGCACACCTACAACTCGTTCCAGTTCTCGTCCAACTACCGCACCGGCCGCGGCAGCGCCGACTTTTACTACACCTTTGCCAAGAACCTCACCTACGGCGCTAGCGACCAGAGCGACGGCCCGCGAAACTTCGACGTTCAGGATTTTCAGAACATCGCAGGCTCGTATGGCCCCAAACCCGGCGATATCAGACACCATGCTGTCGCCGTGTACACCTATCAGTTGCCGGCGCCCGGTTTCGCCGGCTCGAATGGACTTGCGAAAGCCGTCTTTGGAGGCTGGAATCTACAAGGAATCATGGACTGGCGCACCGGAGTATCGTTGAACGTTCTGGCCAATATCGATCTGCCGAAGCTGGGTCAATCGACTCCGTGGGGCTATCGTCCGGATTACGTTGCCGGGCAGAACATCAGCGCCCAGGGCCGCCCGGTTCCGACGGGTGCGGCCTACCAGTTTGCCACCAAG
>Ga0194122_10000953_pt1 | contig 38399 bp, 28 predicted proteins | sample TA2MahCa10mmetaG_FD_155487 | JGI IMG/M metagenome (GOLD analysis project Ga0194122, IMG submission 155487) | Freshwater microbial communities from Lake Tanganyika, Tanzania - TA2015021 Mahale Deep Cast 10m | ecosystem: Environmental > Aquatic > Freshwater > Lake | place: Tanzania: Lake... | reverse complement strand
GAAACGGCGTTCTTCCGCCAAAGCCAGCGCGATGGGGCGGACCCCGACCGCGTCTACTCGACCGCGATGACCATGCTGCTCGCTACGACGGGACTTTTTGTGGCGGCGTTGGCCTTCACGTTTAAGACATCGGCTGACTTCTTCAACCTTGCCGACCACCCCGAATACGTCCTCTGGACCGGACTCATCATCGCCATGGACGTGCTCGCCGCGGTTCCGTTTGCCCGCCTTCGCGCCCAGCAGCGCGCCAAACGCTTCGTCACGATTAAAACGGCACAGATTGCCCTCAACCTCATTCTGAACTACGCCTTTTTTGCCGTGCTTCCCGCTGCGATCGAGGGATGGCCGCAGCTTCAGGTGGGTTGGGTGCTCATCGCCAACTTGGCGGCGAGCGGCCTCATGATGCTGATGCTCGCGCCCCAGTGGCTCGAAATTCGCCCGGGCCGATTTGACGCCGCCACCGCGCGCACCCTGCTGCTGTATGGATTCCCGCTGCTGCTCGCGGGCTTGCCGGGGGTGGCCAACGAAATGGCAGACCGCTTTTTTCTTGAGGCCTTGCTGCCCGAGGGCACGGCGATCGAAGGCGTCGGAGCCTATTCCGCCGTTTACAAACTCAGCATCTTCTTAATCTTATTTAACCAGGCGTTTCGCTTTGCGGCCGAACCCTACTTCTTTAAAAACGCTCAACGCGACCTCAGCCAGCTAGCGATGGCCACGCGGCTCTTTGCGGCCCTGCTGGCCCTGGGCGTCGTCGCGGTTATGGCGGGGCTGCCCTGGCTCAAGCACTTCATCGCCGACAAGTACTGGAACGACCTGCTGCTCTTGCCCGTACTGCTTTTTGCCAACTACCTGCTGTCGCTGTCAACGCAGGTTTCGATGTGGTACAAACTCAGCGACCGCACGCTCATGGGCTTGTGGATCACGCTCTTTGGCTTTGCCCTTACCGCCGCGGGGAACATCGCTTGGATTCCCCCGCTCGGAATCATGGGTGCCGCCTACGCCACCTTGCTTAGCTACGGGGGGATGCTGGTGCTTTCGCTGGTTTTGGGCCAAAAATTTCATCCTGTTCCCTACGACTGGGGCCGCTTGGGCCTGTACACCTTGGCCGCCTTGGTTTTGGGCGGAACCGCGTTCCACCAACCCGGCTGGCCTGCTGCGGCGTCTGTGGGGCTTATGCTGGCGGTGGTCCTGCGCAGCGAACGCGCCCTTTTGAAGCGCCTAACGTCTTAAGCTCATCCATCCATGATCCGCGTCATCAACGAATCTCCGTACCCCCTTCCCGAATACGCCACCCCGCATTCCGCCGGACTCGATCTGCGTGCGCACCTGCCTGAAGCGGTCGTGCTGCAGCCGGGCGAACGCCGACTGGTTCCGACCGGGTTGCGAATAGCCCTGCCTGACGGCTGGGAGGCTCAGGTTCGGCCGAGGTCCGGACTGGCGCTCAAGCACGGCGTCACCGTGCTCAACAGCCCCGGAACCATCGACGCCGACTACCGCGGACCGGTCGGAGTGATTTTGGTGAACCACGGTTCCGAAGCGTTTGAAATCACCCCCGGCGAGCGCATCGCTCAGCTGATTGTTGCGCGCTACGAACGCGCCGATTGGCTCCGCGTAGCGGAATTGGACGCCACCGAGCGTGGCGAGGGCGGATTTGGCCACAGCGGGCGGGGTTAAGGCCCTATTTTTGCGCAACCAAACCATTCCGCAACCCGAACGATGAACGTTATTATTCCCATGGCAGGCCGCGGATCGCGCCTGCGTCCGCACACCCTCACGACGGCCAAGCCGCTGCTTCCCGTGGCCGGCAAGCCCATCGTGCAGCGCCTCGTCGAAGACATTTCGGGAATTGTCGGCGACGACCTCAAGCAAATCGCTTACGTCGTTGGTGAGTTTGGCGACGAGGTCGAGCGCATGCTGCTCGACGTGGCAACGGGCCAAGGCGCCACCGGAAGTATTCACTACCAAGACAAGCCCTTGGGCACCGCCCACGCCGTGCTGTGTGCCGCCGAGCACCTCGAGGGCCCGGTCGTGGTGGCCTTTGCCGACACGCTCTTTCGCGCCGACTTCAAGCTCGACGGGAGTGCCGACGGCGTGATTTGGGTTAACCGAGTTGAGGACCCGCGCGCTTTTGGCGTCGTGCAGTTGGGCGAAGACGGCCGCATCGTTGAATTTGTCGAGAAGCCCCAAGAATTCGTCAGCGACCTCGCCATTATTGGCATCTACTACTTCAAGGACGGAGCCCGCCTGCGCCGCGAGCTTCAGCACCTCATTGACTACGACATCAAGACCGGTGGCGAATACCAGCTTACCCACGCCCTCGAAAACATGAAAAACGACGGCCTGCGCTTTGTGCCCGGAACCGTCGACGCCTGGATGGACTGTGGCAATAAAGACGTGACGGTCGAAACCAACGGACGCATTCTGCAGTTCGTGCAGCACGAAGAACAGCTGGTTTCGCCCGAGGCCGAGCTAGTGAATGCCACGGTGGTTCCGCCCTGCTTCATTGGGGCAGGCGCGCGGATCGTGAACTCTAGCGTTGGCCCTCACGTGAGCATTGGAGCGCGTACCACGGTTACGAATTCGACGCTGGTCGATTGCATCGTCGGCGAAGACAGCCAGCTTGTGAACCTCAACCTGCGCAACTCGATGATTGGCCGCCACGCCGTGCTCGACGGGCAGTTTGTGTCGCTGAGCTTGGGCGATTACTCCCGACTCGAAGGCGCATGATCGTCCGCGCACTCCGTTTAGCCGCCGCGGTCCTTGCCGCCGCCGGGAGTGCTGGGGCGCAGGCCCCAACCCAAATGGCGGAGCCGCGCGCCGCGCAGCTTGTTTCCCGGCTCCAAGAAAAGAGCCCCGCCAAAACCCAGCGCTTGCTGGCTAAGGCCCACCGCGAACTGGCCTCGAACGCCCAAAAAAGGCCAAGCAACCTGCCCACATGGGAACTTTGGGCTCAGGTGAGTTACTACCGCCAGGACTACAGCTCGTTTGCCCGTTGCCAGCACCAGCTTCGGGAGCTCGGGTACCGCGATTCCCGAGGCTTTTGGGCCGCGGCGGAGTGGTCCTACGGCCTGAAAGACTACGTGAGCACACTAGACTTTGTGCGCTACGCCGAGCAGGTAGAAGGGTCGAGCTTACGAAGCGCGTCTTCGCGGCGCAACGCGCTCTTGAACCTATTTGAGGGCGATTCGGCCCTCCAAGTGGTGAGACACTATGTGGCGAACGAGCCCAACGACCCCCAAGGCGCCACGCTCTATGCCCAAACCCTGGCCGATTTGGGTGCCCACGAGGAGGCCTACATGGCATTTCGAGCGGCCAAGGCGCTTTTTCCGCAGGTCACCGAGCTCAAGTGGCAGTTCGTGCGGTGGGCAGCGGCCACAGGCCGTTGGAACGACGCGCTGGCGGAGTCTGCCCTTATTTGGTCCGATCCCGGGGTGGTGGAACGTGCCAAAGTGGCCTACGTCTCGCAGTTGCTCAACGAGGACCCGCGCGATCAGGGCTTTGCCACCCTGGCGGTGCGCTGGACCGAAGGCCTCCTTCGCCAAGACTCAGCAAATCCGGCGTTTTGGGCGCTGCGGGGCGACATCGCTCGATGGCTTGACGACGTCAAAACGGCCGACGAGTCGTGGCGCCGCTGCATCACCCTCCCCGACGGAGGTCCGTGGCCGGTCCACCAGCAGCTGCTGCAGCTCGACCTTGACCGCGGCGACGCGGAACTCCTGCTATACGACGCCCTCGCAGCCCAATCGGCGCACCCAGACCACCCGTTTGGTCCGCTCTTTTATGGCGTAGCCCTCAACCGGAATGCCCAGCACCACGCCGCCTACGGCGTGCTGAGCGAGGGCCTGAAGCGCTTTGGCGACGACCCCACGGTTCGCGAACAGTACTTGATGTACCTCGGCGAGGTGTGCTACCGCTTGGGACGCTTGACCGAATTCCAGGCGCACTTTGACGAGGCAGTGCGGCTGAACGCGACCAATCCGACGGCGCTCAACAACTACGCCTACTTTTTGGGCATTCGGCGCATGAATCTGCGCAGGGCGGCCGAAATGGCCGAGCAGGCGGTGGCCTTGGCCCCCGACGAAATCAATTTTTGGGATACCCTCGCGGCCGTGTATGCGGCGCAGCGCAAGCTTCCGAAGGCCAAAGGCGCCATTCAAAAGGCCTTGGACCTGGGCGGACTGCAGTCTGCCGTGGTCGTGGAGCGCGCCGGGGACATCCACGCCGCCCTGGGATCGCATGCCGAGGCGCTGCGCTACTACCAGCAGGCGCAGTTTTTGGGCAACGCCTCAAGCGAATTGACGCGCAAGATGGAACAACTACCCCGCCGATGAAGAAGCTACTGATCGTTACTTTGGCCCTGGCGAGCACCGTCGCGTGCCGCAGCCCGAAACCTCAAGCCCTTCCCGTTCCGCCCGTGGTGGAGGCGGTAAAAAAACCGATGTACGACGTTCCGCATGCCGCCCTGAAGTCCGCCCTGCGCGCGGCCGTGGGCGACGAACGTTCCGTGGGCACCCTCAAAGTGGATTTTGGCGGAAAATCGTTTTCGGCCAAGCTCGACCTGCGCGTGCGTACCCAGCCAGAACCGTTGATTTGGATGGACGTGGCCGACCCGCTCATCGGCCTCAAAATCGGTCGGGCCCGCGTGTACCAAGACAGCGTTCAGGGCTTTATTCGCCTTTACCGCCAGTACGTCAACGAGCCGCTCAGCCGACTGCGGAGCATGGGCATTGACCTGCAAACGGAGGATGCGCGCCGCCTGGTCCTCGGGCTTCCGGTTCTGGTGCCGGCCCAGTGGACCGACGCCAGTTGGGAGCTGAAGGACAGCGCGCTGGTTATGTCGGTGCGCGAGCAGCGCGGAGCCTACGAAGTGCTGGTCGAAGTGGCGGTAGCGCCAGCCAACCCCGCTCGGGTGATGTGGCAGCGCCTCTCGAGCAAGGGCGAGTCGCTGACGGTGCGCTACACCGGCGACGGCGGTTGGATTGCCGAAGTTCCCAAGCAGGCTGCTAAGGCGGAATTCCGCGTCAGCCAGCATACGACGGGCGAGGTTTTGTCGTTCCCCTTTGAACTACCTTCGGACTATGCGCGGATTTCCTTTTAAGCACCTTCTTTGGCTAGCCTTTTGGGCTGGAATCATGCTGCCCCTGGCCGCCCAAACCGGTGACAAGAAAAGCCAGTTGGAGGCTGAAAAGTCCCGCCTCCAAAAGGAAATTAGCGCGGCGAACGAATTGCTTTCGAAAACCCGGCAGGACCGCGACCTAACCCTGGGCGAGCTCCGTGCCCTCGAGAAAAAGCTCAAGGCCCGCGAGGCCCTAATCCGAAACGTGCAGGCTCAAGTGCGGGAATCCGAGTCCGAAATCGCGCGCTTGCAAGGTGACATTGCCGAAAAGGACCGCGAAATCGATCAGATGATGAAGGAGTATGCCGACATGCTCCGACAGGCGCAGCAGCGCGGAAGCACCGAGCAGGCCCTTCGCTTCATTTTAGGTGCCGAAAACCTGTCCATGGCCATCAAGCGAATGAACTACCTGCGGCAGTACACCGAATTCCGCAAAGAGAAGGTCGAAGAAATTCGCGCGTACCAAGAGGCTCAGGCCCAGCGGGTTGCCGCCGTAGAAGCCGAGCGGAACCGCCAAAAGGAGTTGCTCGGACAGGAGCTACGCCAAAAGCAGCTGCTCGCCCAAGAGCGCGCCCAGCAGGCCAAGGCCCTTTCAGCGCTGAAGAAGAAGGAGGGCCAGATTGCATCGTCCATCGGCAAAAAGCGCCAAGAGCTGGCAAAGTTGGAGCGCCAAATCGCCGCCATCATCAAGGAAGAGCTGCGCAAGCAGCGTGAAGCGGCAGCCGGAACGACGGGCTCCAAAAACGTCGGAGAGGGCTACTCATTGACGCCCGAGGCGGCGGCCTTAGCCAAGGATTTTGCGGCGAACCGCGGACGCCTCCCTTGGCCCGTTGAGCGCGGCGTGGTGACCCAAGCGTTTGGCGAAAACACGGTTCCCGGCGCGACCGGCGTAACCATTAAGAACCCGGGTCTTGACATCGGCACGCCGGCCAAGTCCACCGCCCGCACGGTATTCCAGGGCGAAGTCGCCTCCGTGGTGAGCGTGCCCGGCGCCGGCAAGGTGGTGCTGGTGCGCCACGGAAACTACTTCACGGTGTATTCCAATTTGTCTGAAGTGTTCGTCGCCAAGGGCGCCAAGGTGTCCACCAAAGAAGCCATCGGCCGCGTCATGGAAGATCCCGAAACCGGGGCCTCTACGCTCCATTTTGAGCTGTGGATGAACACGCAAAACCAGGACCCTAAGCCGTGGCTGAACTAGCAACTAGCTGCTAGCAACGAGCAACCAGCTGCTAGCAACTGGTAACGAGCTGCTAGTTCAAAATTTGCCAACCCTGCGCTAGCAGCGGTACCGCAACCTTGTACTTGACCTGCTTTTGCTCGCCGGTCATCAAATTGACTACCATTACTTGGTCGTTGCGTCCGTACTTCTTGCTGCTCACCGCGGGGGCCTGCTTGGGGGCAGGGGCGGGAGGGGGTGTGGCCGATCTCGAAGCGGTTCCGCGGGCTGCGGGAGCTTCGTCGGCACCCGGGCCTGAAGTGGTGAGCTTTTGCCCGGGACGCGCGGCTGCGGCAGGCGCTTGACGCACGGGGGCTTGGCCGGGGTCGGCTTGGGGAAGTCCGGCCCGGAACAGGAATCCGAGAATGCTCGAGTTCATCTCGTCGACCATGTCCTTGAAGAGCTTGAACGACTCATGCTTGTACACCAACAGCGGATCTTTTTGCTCGTAAACGGCACCCTGCACGTTTTGGCGCAGGTCGTCCATGTTGCGCAGGTGCTCCTTCCAGTGCTCGTCGATGATGCTCAGCACGATGGCTTTCTCGAGGTCGGTCGTCAGCGACTGCCCGTGGGTCTCAACGCCGCGCTGCAGGTTGGTCGGAATCTGGATCGACTTGATTCCGTCGGTAAACGGAACCAAAATGTTCTGGAACTGGCTTCCTTGCTCACGCAGCACGTTTTCGAGGACCGGCAAGGCCTGGGCGGCAATGCGGTCACACTTAGCGCGGTAGGCCGTTTGGGCAGCGGCATAGGTCTTTTGGGCGAGTTCGGTGGCCGAAAGCCGCTCAACCTCCGCGGCGTCAACCGGCGGCGTCATGGCGAAGTTCTCGAAGCATCCGAGCTCGAAGGCGCCGAAGTCGCGGCTGGGCTTGCTGCCGTTTACTAGGGCTTCGGCAGCGTCGTACACGCTGTTGGCAAGGTCCAGGGCGAGGCGTTCGCCCGAGAGGGCGTTGCGGCGGCGGCGGTAGATTCCGCTGCGCTGCGCGTTCATGACGTCGTCGTACTCGAGCAGGCGCTTGCGGCTACCGAAGTTGTTCTCTTCGACCTTCTTTTGGGCGCGCTCGATGCTCTTGGTGACCATGGAGTGCTCGATCACGTCGCCCTCTTTGTGGCCCATGCGGTCCATTAGGCTGGCGATGCGCTCTGAGCCAAAAAGGCGCATGAGGTTGTCTTCGAGCGAAACAAAGAACTGCGACGATCCGGGGTCGCCCTGGCGGCCGGCGCGTCCGCGCAGCTGGCGGTCGACGCGGCGCGAGTCGTGGCGTTCGGTACCGATGATGGCGAGTCCGCCAGCCTCCTTAGCTTCGGGGGTCAGCTTGATGTCGGTTCCGCGGCCGGCCATGTTGGTGGCGATGGTCACCGTTCCGGGGCGCCCAGCTTCGGCGACGATGTCGGCCTCTTTTTGGTGCAGCTTGGCGTTCAGCACTTGGTGCGGAATCTTTCGGATGTTCAGCGTGCGGCTGAGCAGTTCCGAAATCTCGACCGAGGTCGTACCCACGAGTATGGGTCGGCCGGCGTTGCGCAGCTTTTCGATTTCGTCGATTACGGCGTTGTACTTCTCGCGTTTGGTCTTGAATACCAAGTCGTTGCGGTCTTCGCGCTTGGCGGGCACGTTGGTTGGAATCACCGTGACCTCGAGCTTGTAAATCTCCCAGAATTCCCCCGCCTCGGTTTCGGCGGTACCGGTCATGCCCGAGAGCTTGTGGTACATTCTGAAGTAGTTCTGCAGCGTGATCGTTGCGTAGGTCTGCGTGGCGGCCTCAATGGTCACCCCCTCTTTGGCTTCAATGGCTTGGTGCAGGCCGTCGGAGTAGCGGCGACCGTCCATGATGCGGCCGGTCTGCTCGTCCACGATTTTCACCTTGCCGTCCATCACCACATACTCGACGTCTTTTTCAAACAGCGAGTAGGCTTTGAGCAGCTGGTTGGTGCTGTGAATGCGCTCGCTTTTGGCGCGGTACTCGCGCATCAATTGGTCCTTGCGGGCAGCGCGCTCGGCCACGTCGTCGTGGGCCTTCTCGATGCGGTCGAGTTCGACCGAAATCACCGGAAGCACAAAAAAGTCGGTCGACGTCTGCTCGGCCAAGAAGCTCAAGCCCAAATTGGTGAGGTTTACCTGGTTGTGCTTTTCTTCGATCGTAAAGTACAGGGCTTCATCGATCTTCTTCATCTCCTTGCCCTGGTCCTGCAGGTAGACGCCTTCGGTCTTTTGCAGCAGGGCCTTTACGCCGTCTTCTGACAAAAACTTGATGAGGGCTTTGTTCTTGGGAAGCGCGCGGTGCGACCGCAAAAGCTGGAACCCCGCTTCGGTCTTGTCGCCGGAGGCGAGGGCCTCTTTGGCTTTGGTAAGGGCGTCTTGAGCGACGGTCTTTTGCTGGTTCACCAGCGCCACTACAAAGTTCTTGAGGTAGTCAAACTCTTGCTGGTCGCCGTTGGGGGTGGGTCCGCTAATAATGAGCGGAGTCCGCGCGTCGTCAATCAACACGGAGTCAACCTCATCAACGATGGCGTAGTGGTGGCCGCGCTGCACGAGTTCGGCGGTTTCGCGCGCCATGTTGTCGCGCAGGTAGTCAAAGCCATACTCGTTGTTGGTTCCAAACGTGATGTCGGCCAGGTAGGCTTGGCGGCGCTGCTCGGTGTTGGGGCGGTGCTTGTCAATGCATTCCACACTTAGGCCGTGGAATTGGTAGAGCGGACCCATCCATTCGGAGTCGCGCTTCGACAGGTAGTCGTTGACGGTGACCACGTGCACGCCGCGTCCGCTCAAAGCATTGAGGTAGACAGGCAGCGTGGCGACTAGGGTTTTACCCTCACCCGTGGCCATTTCGGCGATGCGCCCTTTGTGCAGCACGACGCCGCCAAAAAGCTGCACGTCGTAGTGCACCATATTCCAGGTGATTTCGTTCCCGGCTGCGGACCAGCGGTTGTTCCACACAGCGGTGTCGCCCTCAAGGCGCACGGCGTCGAGTCGGCTGGCGAGTTGGCGGTCCCAATCTTCGGCGGGTAGCTGCAGCGGGCGCTGGGACAAGCGGCGGGCGGTTTCGCGCAAAACGGCAAAAGCGCGCGGAAGGATTTCGAGCAAAATGCGCTCTTCTTCGGCCAAAATGTCTTTGTCTAGGCTGTCGATTTGGCGGTACAGGGCCTCTTTTGCGTCGACGTCTTGCTCGGCCTCGGCCTGAATGCGAAGCTCGTCGCGTTCGGCGGAATTCGCTTCGGTTTCGGTACGGAGTCGCGCACGGAATCCGGCCGTTTCGGCGCGGAGTTCTGCGTCAGTATGGCCCGCCAGCGTCTGTTCGGCGGCGTGAACTTGGTCGATGTAGGGCTGGATCTCCTTGAGCGTGCGCTGCGAGGGATCACCCAAAAAAACCTTTAAAATCTTGTCGAGCATAGGTCGCCAAAGGTACAACCACTATGCCACCTAAGCGTTTGCAGACAGACTGTCTGTTCGGCCTGAAAATCAGTACTCTTCCTCGTTCCAGAGGAAGTCTTCGTCTGAAGGGTAGTCGGGCCAAATGTCTTCGATCGACTCGTAGATTTCAGCTTCTTCTTCTTCAACCGCTTGCAGGTTTTCCACGACCTCAAGCGGAGCCCCCGTGCGGATGGCGTAGTCAATAAGTTCGTCCTTGGTGGCGGGCCAGGGGGCGTCGCTTAAGTACGAGGCGAGTTCGAGGGTCCAATACATGGCGCAAAAATAATTTTTTTTCGGAGCCGCGCAAGCGAAATTTTATGCCTTTGAAATCCAGGGGATTTCGGGTGCATTCAGCTGCTTGCCCAGCCACCTTGAAAGGGTAAACGCGTAGTCGCTCAACCGGTTCAAATAGGCCACCGTGGGCTCGGGCAGCGGAACGTCGTCGGCCCCCAGTTGGTCAACCAGCTGCACCACCCAACGCTCGGCGCGGCGGGCCACGGTGCGCACCACGTGGCACTGGCTTACCAGCACGTGTCCGCCCGGAAGCAGAAAGTTGCGCATCGGCTCCAGCTCGAGGTCCATGCGGTCGATGGCCGCCTCGAGGCGCGCAATCCACGCAGGGTCAATGTGCGGAAGGCGAGCCACCATCTCGGGCAGGTCGTTGGCCATGTGCGACCCCAAGGCAAACAGTTCGCTTTGGACTTGGGCGAGTTCGGCGCGCACGGCGTCCCATTCGGCCGGAATTTGGTCGCGCAGCAGCCCAAGGTGGCTGTTGAGCTCGTCAAGCGTTCCGTAGGCGTGCAGGCGCAGGTCGTACTTGGCGATGCGCGTGCCGCTGAACAGTCCGGTTTGGCCGGCGTCGCCGGTTTTGGTGTAGATTTTCATGAGTGCAGCGGGTTGAGCTGTGTTCAAGGTAACCCGCAGAACGGGTAGAGGTTCAGTATGCCCGGGCCGTCTTGCCCTCCATGTAGTTCACGAAGGCGCGGTTGGCGACGCGGGTTCCGCCCGGAGTCGGGTAGTTGCCGGTAAAGTACCAGTCGCCTGGGGAGTTGGGGCAGGCCTCGTGCAGGTCGGCCACCGTTTGGTAGACGACGTGGACTTCGGCGCGGGTTCCGGCAGGGGTGAGCAGCTGGGCGATGCGGGCACTGAGCTCTTCGTCGGTAAACGGAGCATACACGGCCTGCACGGCGTTGCGCTGCTCGGCCATGGGCTTGGCCAATTCGGCTTTGGCCGACGCGTAGGCTTGGTCGAGGACCGAATCCATTCCGCGCTCGCGCAGCAGCGAAACGGCCGCCTGAAAGGCGATGAAGTCGCCCATCTTGGCCATGTCGATGCCGTAGCAGTCGGGGTAGCGAATTTGCGGCGCCGAGCTCACCACCACGATGCGCTTTGGATTCAGGCGGTCCAGCATGCGCAAGATGCTCTGCTTCAGGGTAGTTCCGCGCACAATGCTGTCGTCGAGGGCCACAATGCTGTCGTCGGGCTGCACGACGCCGTAGGTGGAGTCGTAGACGTGCGCCACCATGTCGTTGCGGCTGGAATCCTCGGTGATGAAGGTCCGCAGCTTAACGTCCTTCCAGGCGATTTTTTCAACGCGCGGACGGGCGCTCATTACCTGCTCAATGTCGGCGGGCGTGATCGCGCTGCCTTTGGCGATCAGTTGGGCGGACTTTTGACGCTTCAGCGCGTCTTCAGCGCCCTTAACGATTCCGTAGAAGGCGATTTCGGCGGTATTCGGAATAAAACTGAACACCGTGCGGTCAAAGTCACCTCCGGCGGCGGCCATGACGCGGTCGGTCAGCCGGCGTCCGAGCTCGAGGCGCTCGCGGTAGATTTCGCCGTCGTTGGCGCGCGAGAAGTAGATGCGCTCAAAGCTGCAGGCGGCGCGGGGTGCGGCGGGGCGCACGGGCTCCACCGAAACGTCGCCGTTGCGGCGAATCCACACCATGTGGCCAGGCGGAACTTCGTGCACTTCGTCCGCCGAGACGCCAAAGGCGGTTTGGATGACAGGGCGTTCCGAGGCCACAACGGCTACCTCTTCGTTGACGAAGTAGAAGGCGGGGCGAATTCCGTGCGGGTCGCGCACCAAGAAGGCGTCGCCCTGGCCGATGATTCCGCCCATGGCGTACCCTCCGTCCCAGTCGCGGCTGGCTTTTTCGAGCACGCGCGGCATGTCAAGGTTCTCGGCTTGGTAGCGGCTGCGCTCAATTCTGTTGAGGCCCAGGTCGTCCTTGGCAATTTGGTGCAGGCGGCGGTTCTCTTTATCGAGAAAGTGCCCAATTTTTTCCATCACCGTCACGGTGTCGGCCTTCTCTTTGGGGTGCTGGCCGAGGTTGACGAGCTCGTCGAACAGTTCGTCGACGTTGGTCATGTTGAAGTTGCCGGCGACCAATAGGTTGCGGCTCATGTAGTTGGACTGCCGCAAAAACGGGTGGCAGGCCTCGATGCTGTTGCCGCCGTAGGTTCCGTAGCGTAGGTGGCCAAGGTAGACGTCGCAGGCGAAGGCCACATTTTCTTTGACCCAGGCGGCGTCCTTAAGGCGCTCGGGCTTGCCGTCGAGGCGCTCTTCGATGCGGTTTTGAATGCGCGTGAAGATGTCTTGAATCGGCTTGGGGTCGGTCGAGCGGTAGCGGCTGATGTAGCGCTGGCCGGGGGGCATGTCAAGCTTGACGCCCGCAAGGCCCGCGCCGTCTTGGCCGCGGTTGTGCTGCTTTTCCATCATGAGCACCATTTTGTTCAGGCCATAAAGGGCCGTCCCGTGCTCGTCGAGGTAGTGGTCAAGGGGTTTGCGCAGGCGCAGTAGGGCAATGCCGCACATATTGGGTGCAAAGTTAGGGCGCTGCCTATCTTCGCAAGGCACCCTAGACGCAATCCATCGCATGAATTCGCTGCCCGCGCCCATTGACATCCACACCCACCTTATTCCCGAGCACATTCCGCATTTTGCGGAGCGTTTTGGCTACGGCGGATTCGTTCGACTCGAGCACCACTGCCCGGGCTGCGCGCGCATGATGAAGGACGACGTGCTGTTTCGCGAAATCGAGGCCAACAACTGGGACCCGGCCGCGCGCCTTCACGACTGCGACCGCCACGGAGTGGGTGTTCAGGTACTGTCGACCGTCCCCGTCATGTTCAGCTACTGGACACCGGGGCGCGACGGCGCCGCGGTGGCGGAATTTTTGAACGACCACCTTGCCGAGGTCGTGGCCGGTAACCCCACGCGGTTCGAGGGCCTCGGAACCTTGCCCATGCAGGACACCGACCTAGCCCTGCGCGAACTCGACCGCTTTGAGCGCCTCGGGCTGCGCGGCGTGCAAATCGGTTCCAACATCAACCAGCGCAACCTCGACGACCCCGCGTTTTTTCCCATTTTTGAGGAAATGGCCCGCCGCGGACTCGCCCTGTTTGTGCACCCCTGGGAAATGATGGGCAGCGACGACATGAAGCGCTACTGGCTCCCGTGGTTGGTTGGAATGCCCGCCGAGTCCAGCCGCGCGCTGTGTTCGCTCATCTTTGGCGGAGTGTTCGAGCGGCTCCCGTCGCTGCGGGTGGCCATTGCCCACGGCGGCGGATCGTTCCCTGCGACCCTCGGCCGCATCCAGCACGGGTTTGACGTGCGGCCCGACTTGGTGGCCATTGACAATGCCGTTCCGCCCACCGAATACCTCGGCACGTTTTGGGTCGACAGCCTCGTGCACGATCCGCACGCGCTTGACAACTTACTGCGCTTGGTGGGTGAAGACAAAATTGCGGTGGGGTCCGACTACCCCTACCCCTTGGGCGAGGCGGTTCCGGGCGATTTGGTGCGGAGCATGCCCTGGTCGGACGCGGTAAAAGCCAAGGTGCTGCGGCACAACGCCGAGCAATGGCTGTACGGCAGCTAGTAACTAGTGCTAAATGAACCGCGGATCCGTCTCCATGACGTGGCCGCAGCTGGTGCAGGTGCGCTTGGTTTCGCTGCCGTAAAACTCTTTGAAGTGCGGAAGAAAGTCCTTTTCGATGTTGTGCAGCTCAAAGTAGGCGGCGTGAAGGGGGTGGTTGCAGGATTCGCAGAACCAAAGTAGGCCGTCGGTGAAGCCCTTGCCGGCGCGCTTGCGCTCGATGACGAGGCCGATGCTTCCGGCTTCGCGCATGGGAGAGTGTGGCGTTTTGGCGGGGCACACAAACATGTCGCCGGCTTCGAGGACGTGGTCAACGGGGCGTCCGCTCTCTTGGGTGCGCACGGTGATGCGGCCCTCGAGCTGGTAAAACACCTCTTCGGTCTCGTTGTAGTGGTAGTCCTTACGGGCGTTGGGCCCGGCGACGACCATCACGATGTAGTCCTCAGAGTTGGGGGTGAGGTTTTTGTTGCCGACAGGCGGCTTGAGTTCGTGGCGGTGCTCTTCGAGCCAGCGGTGGAAGTTGAAAACCATGACTCGAATATACTCCGCTACGGCTTAAGGACCTTCAGCGCAGCGCGGCCTTCGACGTGAATCAGGTAGAGACCGCGGGGCCACGCCGACGCGTCGAGGCGCAGCTCGCTGCGATCGGCCTCGGTTTCGGCCATGAGCTGGCCCACGGCAGAACGCACCTGCACGCGGTCGCCCGCGCTAAGGCCCTCGATCACGAGGACGTCGGCCACGGGGTTCGGGTAGGCCGCGAGCGCGAGTCCTGCCGCTTCGTCGCCGCCTAATATGTTCACCTTCATCACTCGGTAAAGTTGGGTGGTGCAGCTCGTGTCGTAGACCGCGAAGTTGAGCAGTCCGCGCGTGATGTCGTCGTAGCCGTCGTAAATCTTGGCGTCAATCGCGGCGGAATCTGAAAGGCAGAAGCAATTTTTTTCGAGCTCTAGGTTGAAATCACTGCCGTTCAATACGTTATACAAATTGTTGTCGCAAAGGCGGTTGTCCTCGACCACCGGTACGCCGCCCAGAGTTCCCCACGCCGTGGTGCGGGCCACGGTAAGACCGTTTTCGTTGCTTTCGACCACGTTATCGGTAAAGTAGGTGTCGTTGTACACGTCGGCCGCCCATTCGTTGCCGGTAAAGCTGCAGTTTTCGATGATGCAGGAATTGGCTTGGTTGATTCCGCGGCCGTTGTTGGTAAAGCTGCTGCTGCGAATCCAGGCTCCGCCAGGGGACTCCATGGCGCGGTAGTTGGCGTTAAAGCTGCAGTCATCAAATCCGATGTAGCTCAAAATAAACGGGTTGGCCGAAAAATACCCGTAGTTGTTGCTGTCAAAGTCGCAGGCCAGGAATTCCGTCGCTGAGTAGTAGCCGTTGGCGCCAACGTTGTTCTGCGCAAAGCGGCAATTGGTTATGAAGTTTGTGTCGACTTGGCTGAAGGCGCTGATGAAAAGTCCGTAGTCGTTGTTGTAAAAGACCGAGGAATCAACATCCATCGGGCTGGGGTACATGAGCCCGAAGTAGTTGTGCTCGAAGCGCATGTGCTTCCAAGCTTGGCGCGTGCTGTCGACCTGGTCGTTGTCGAGGGCATGGTAGGCATTTTTGAAGTGAATGGCGTTGAGGTCGACGGTTCCGCCCTGACTCCCTTTGACCAAGATGCCCGCCCAGGCGTATTTGTTGGTGTCGTTGGGCACCGCGCTTTTAAACACAATGGGCTGCGTTTTGGTGCCGCGGGCTACGAGCGACCCCCGGATTTCAAGGTAGTATTGGCTGCCGGGACCCGGATTTTGGACCTTAACCACGACGCCCGGCTGAATGGTCAGGGTCTTGCCGGGGAAGACGACGATCGATCCCGTCATGACGTACGGGGAGTTCGCAAGCGTCCAAGTGGTGTTGGCGTAAATGCCGCCTTGCACGTTGGTTTGGGCGGAAGCCCAGCCCGCAAGGGCGAAGCAAAGGGTGATCAGGAGTGAGCGCACGATGGAGGTTTCTAGTCGCTTAACCCCAAAGAGGGCGCAAGGTTCGCACGCAACGGTATTCGGTTTGGCACGTTTTTAGTACTATGCGAAACAAAGTACCAAGTTTTATTTATATCTTTGCATTAATGAATACTGAAAATGCACGAGCGCAAATGCGCAAAGGGGTTCTCGAGCTCTGCGTGCTTCGGGTTTTGGGACGCGGAGAGGCGTATGCCTCTGACCTCTCAGAAGCCCTGAGGCAGGCCGACTTGCTCGTCGTTGAGGGCACGCTGTACCCGCTTCTTACCCGCATGAAAAACGCGGGGTGGTTGGACTACCGCTGGGAAGAGTCCAAGTCGGGTCCGCCCCGCAAGTACTACCAGTTAACCGAAACCGGGCGCATTCTACTCGAGGCCCTGAATTCGGAATGGACCGCATTTGTTGACGCCGTAAACTCTCTGAAGAACTCATGAAAAAGACCATTGACATCAATTTGGGCGGGCTGCTCTTTCACCTTGACGAAGACGCCTATGCTCAGCTTTCGAACTACCTCGAGGCCTTGCGCCGCCACCTTGCCGCTACCGAAGGGCGCGAAGAGGTGCTGTCAGACATCGAAGCGCGGATTGCCGAAATCTTCACGCAGCGCATGGCTGGCACCCGGCAGGTGGTGAGCACCGACGACGTTCAGGCCGCGATGAATACCCTGGGCCAGCCCAAGGATTTTGCCGGAGAGCCCGCCGAAGAGCCCGCCGCGGCAAGCGCGACTGAGGCGCCGCGCCGACGATTGTACCGCGACCCCGAGGAGCAAATGATCGGGGGCGTTTGTTCCGGATTTGCGAGCTACTTCGACGTCGACGTGGTGATTGTGCGCATTCTGTTTGTGGTCCTCGGCCTCTTCACGGGCTTTGGGGTGGTGCTATACATTATCCTCTGGGCGGCCACGCCCGAAGCGGTTACGCCCGCCGAGCGCCTTGCGATGCAAGGAAAACCGGCGACGTTTGAAAACATCCGCCAAACGGTTGAAGAAGAATTCAAAAGCGTAGAGGCCCGCCTCAAGGACAAAGAAAACCACCGCAAAGTGCGCCGTGCCGCGCGCAGCATCGGCGACGTGATCTCAAGTATTTTGACGGGATTCGCGCGCTTTTTGGGCGGACTTTTCTTAATGCTGGCCTTCTTTGTAGGTTCGGCGATCTTGGTCGCGGTTTTTGGTACCGGAATCACCATTGACGGTTCAAGCATTTCGGTGACGGAGCTTATGGGCGTCTTCTTGCCCGCGGGATTTGGGCCGATCTACTTCTGGACGGCTACGGTTTTGGTGCTGATGGGTCCGCTCGTGGCGATGGTGCTGCTCGCGCTCCGCTTGCTGTTCCGCCAGCATGGCGCCGTTCATCGTGGCGTAATGGGTGCCGCCCTTATGCTGTCGATAGTGGGCATCGCCTTGATGGGCGTGCTCGGAACCCGCATGGCCTCAGAGTTCCGCGAGGAAGCCACCGTGGTCCATGTCGAAACGCTTCCGCAAGGGGTAACGGAGTGGAAGCTGGGCATGGTATCTAGCCCGATTGAGGGAGGGGCCGAGCTGCGGTTTAACGACGAGGACACCCACGAAACCTCATGGATTTTGACCGACGAGGGCGTGTTTTTTGACGGAGTGAAGCTCGACGTGCGCCCCACCTTTCGGGAGCAAGCCAGCTTGGAGTGGACGGCCGAGGCCCAGGGCGGATCGCTCCGCTCCGCTCGGGAGCGGGCAGACGCGGTTCGCTTCCAGGTTCGAACCGACAGCACGGGCGTGATTCGGGCCGACGACCTGCTGGTTTACCCGCGAAGCGACCGGTTCCGCGACCAAAACGTGCGGCTGGTGCTGTACTTGCCCGTCGGCCACCGCGTGTACTTGGACCCGACCACGGTTCCCTACCTCGACGACGTGGCCAACACCGAAGACATTTGGGACGGCGAAATGGGCGGAAAGATCTGGCTCATGACCGAGCAGGGACTGGCCGAATTCAAGTAAGTTTCTCCCGCCACCGCGCCCGGGGCCTCACCGCGAGGTTCCCGGGCGCTTGCGTTTTTAAGGAAGTGCCACGGCGGCCGCGTTAGACCCCATGCGGACCAAAGCGTATCCGCGCACCGCCACGGCTTGGGCCGACAGCGATTCGGGAGCTAAAACCACCTCCACAGTTTTATCATAGTTCCAGTAATACAGCGAGTTAACTCGTGTAAATATCCAGGGCTCGCCCGTCCAACGTTCGAGCCAAGTGGGCGGTAAAGCGCCTTGGGACGCGAGGCTTCCGTCGGAATGCCGCAGCTCGATCCACCACCCTCGGCTGCTGAAAATGACCCAAGTGGAGCGGTCCGCAGCCAAGCGGTGGACCCCAACGTCGAGCCCTGACGGGAGGGACCGGGCCCAGGTTCGCGTTCCGCGCCCGAGGTCGACCGCCACCGCGCTGTCTTGGCTGGCAAAAAAGAGCTGCGCCCCCGAGACCGCTGCCGGATGCCCCGTGCCGTCACCCCCGACTATGGGCAGCGTGCGAAGCCGTCCGCGGTCGGTCCACCAAAGTTGGCAGTCGGGGCCCCGGCGAAGTACGGCGAACCATCCGCGCTTCCAAGACTGGGGCGCGTCAAACAAGCCTTGAGCGTCGGGTGCGGTGGCGACCGCGGTCCACCCGTGCGCATCGCCCCAAAGGACTTGGTTGGCTTCAGGTCCCGTGGCGCTTGAATCGCGCCGCCAACTCAGCAGCAGTTCGCCGGTAGCCGACAGGCTTCCGCTGCAAAAGCTCGCGCCACCTATCGGGTACGGACGATTTTCAACGCTGCCGTCGGGCCGCAATATGGCTGCAGACTGCGCTCCGAACAGGGCAACGCCATACGGACTGGAGGAAAAACGTTCTTGTTCCCAGCTGCGGTCGCGAAACCCGGGGGGCCACGCCCAAGCCTGAAGGACGGCTCCGGTGGCTGCGTCGAGGGCGACCAACGAATCCCGGAATCCGTAGACGGCGCCCGTGGGAACGCCCTCGGCCCCCCACCACAGCAGGGGGCCGGCGTCGGAGGTTTCGAGGTCGCGAACCCAAAGGAGTCCTGGAGCAACCGGTGGAGGCACCTCGGGCGGCACGCAAGCCAAAACGCTAGCTATTGCCGCCCCGCGGACCAAGCTCAGTCCTCCGCTCATCGAACGGGGGTGGCGAAGTAGGCCCCGCCCGGAATTTGGCCGTTCATCAGTCGGGTCAGCACCGATTTAGTGACCGACGAATTGCGCATTTGCTGGTGGTTCGTGCCCGGCATGAGGAGCGAGGCCACGGCGCCGTTGAGCACGCCTGCGGACTCGGCGAGCACCACCCCGTCGTTCGGCTTTTCAACCACGACCTGCTCGTAGCGCGGGAGCACGGTGCAGCCTTGGTCGGTCGCGCAGTCGTTCGGCGATGCGACATACGTCCAACTCGGGTCGTTGACGTCGTCTCGGCAGCGGCACCAGTAACCGTCTGCCTGAAATTGGATGCTGCGAGCTCCGATCAGCTGCTTGTAGCTATCGTTGGCGTCGAGGTACCAGCGCGCCGCATTGCCGGCGGCGGCGGCTTCGCGCTCGGCTTGGATGGCTTGCCACTCGGCCAGCAACGACCCCAGGGCCGTCGGCGATAGGGCCCAAGCTGCCACGCGCCAAGTAAACGCTCGCTGGAGGGCATCGCTTCGCTGGCTGCTGTGGCGATCGTACTGCTGGGTGGCAAAGGTCACGAGGTCGCCGTCGCCGTCCATTGAAAAGGGATCGGTCGCCAAGGCGAGACCGACCGAATCGGTGGCGAGCATGGACGTCGCCGTGCGCCAAAACACCGGTTCGTCTTCGACGCCGTAAGCCAGTACGACCGGCACGGAGGGAACCCGTTTGCCCAAGCGCATCGCCAGCGGTGCCGTCGGAAAAAGATCCACCATTCCCGGACTGTTGAACTTTTTGAGCGCAAAGGGCACGAAGCTGCTCCCCAGTCCGCAGCTTTGGTCAACGGCGTCGCGCAGTAGCGGGTCCAGACCCGGAATCCAGCGCATTGCCGGAAACTGCGCCGCCCAAAGCCGCGGGTTGCTGAGTACCTGGCAGGCGTTTTCGACAAAGGGTACCGCTAAGTTGTCGCCGGCGGGGTGCAGCGACTTAGCCAGGTAGGCGCCGTTGACGGCTGAACCAAAGGCCACAATTCCGCCAAACTGCCGGGTGAAAATAAAGCGGTGGGCATAGAGGCTATCGAGCAGTAGCGACAGCACACCCCCGTAGGAATGCGCCACGATGAAGTTATCGAGCACATGGATGTTTTGCGCCGCTGAAGCCGCGGCCCCCGTGGAACCTAGGTAGGCGTTGATGTCCATGGCGGAAGCCACCGGACTTCCGTTTTGCAGGTAGCTGTGCGGATTCAAATACACAACCTGCCGGGCCGGGTAGCCGGGAGCCCCCTGAAAGGCCGTGCGGGCGGCCAAGAGGTTCCAGCTGTCGGAGGTTCCGCCCAGTCCGTGCAAAAAATGGATGATGCGGTGCCCCGTAGTTCCGGTTTTACCGGCCCAGGAGAGGTTAGCGGGCGGAATCGCCACCGGCTCGAGCTGCACCGGTCCCACCAGCGCCGGTAGCGATGCGGGGTCGCTGCAGGGCTGCCCGGAGGCCGAAAAAGTGAGTGCGATGCTCAGCGTGAAAATGAGCCCTACGACCAGGGCTATTGGGGCGGCGTTGTCGGCGCGTCGGCTAGATGAAGGCATAATAAATGAGGTTTAGTGTTGAATAAAACTGCTGCTGTAGGTTTGACTACCTAACTGAATTTGAATATGGTATTTACCCGGAGTCAAACTTGCCGGTGCCCATTCGAGCGGAAGAGGGCCCTGCGGCGGTTGCTCGGCACACAGGCGGCCGTAGGCATCGACGCAGCGAATAGCGCTCGGCCAAATGCCCGTTGATCCAGCGATGCTCAGCTCGAGCACGTGGCGTCCGCGCGGATTCGGTTTGATCACCAGTGATGGCGCGGCGAAGGGCCCGCCTTCGACGTATCCGGCGAGCGGACTTCGCAGCGTGAACGACCAGTCTTGGACGCAAAGTCCATTCATGGTTTGGCGCGCAAAACTGCGCTCTTCGGCGCGCACCGACCACTGGGATCCGCAGGGCCCCCAGGTGAAGGCGATGCTGCTGTCCCCTTTGGCATAAACTTGCTGAGGGGCGCGGGTGCTCCAGGTGAGGGTCCACCCGCTCTGTAGCTCGATGGGTTGGTTAAGCGGAGCTCCTTGGGGCGGAATCTGGGGCCGTAGTGGAGGCGCGCCCAGCTGTTCCGACGGGGCGGGCGCCGCGCCCATCCACAATTCCCGATCGGAGCTAAGGGGCTGCGCTAACGTGACTTCGCGGCCTTCGTCGTCAGTCCACCACTGTCGGGCTTGGCGCGTTTCGCGGAGCTTGAGGGCTTCAAGGTCCCAAGGGAGCAGGTAGGTTGTATCGGCCAGGTCGCTCAGGCGGCTGCCGCGAAGGGTGGTTTCGGTCGCCGTCCAAAAACTGGATTGGGCCGCGGCCGAATGGGAGAGTAAGGTGGCCGTAATCGGCCCAACGAAAAAGAGAATAGCGTGCTTCATGGGCCAAAACTCCGCGCTTCCCTCGAGGCCTAAGTGCGTGCAAACGAAAGCCAACAGGTAGCTTGGTGTTTTCAGCAACCAGCAACTAGCAACCAGCTTATTCGAACCAACCTCCGCTTCGGGGGTTAAATCAGAGGTTCCGCTTTTATACCCGACCTTTGATGCATGATTGATTTCGCCGCGCTCCGCAAGGAATTTCCCATTCTCGACCAAGAGGTGCACGGCAAACCACTCGTGTACCTCGACAACGCCGCGACGACCCAAAAACCGCGGGCGGTGATTCGAGCCATCGTGGACTACTACGAGCAGATTAACAGCAATGTGCACCGCGGAGTGCACACGCTCAGCCAGCGGGCAACCGACGCATTTGAGGCTACGCGCGGCAAGCTGCAGCGCCTGGTCAACGCGGCCCACGAGCACGAGATCATCTACACAACGGGTACGACCGGTTCCATCAACTTGGTGGCGCACGGGTTCCGCGGGTTGCTGACGCCGGGCGACGTAATCGTGGTGAGCCAGCTCGAGCACCACAGCAACTTGGTGCCGTGGCAAATGCTTGCCCAGCATACGGGGGCGACGCTGCGCTACATTCCGATTTTACCCGACGGAAGCCTTGACCTTGACGAGGCCCGACGCCTGATCGGCGCCAATACGAAGCTCCTGGCGTTCAATCACATATCAAACGCGTTGGGCACCGTGAATCCGGTAAAGCAGCTGACGCAATGGGCTCACGACGTCGGAGCCTGCGTGGTGGTCGACGGAGCCCAAGGCCTGCCGCACCGCCCTGTGGATGTGCAGGCGATGGGCGTGGATTTTTATGCAGGGTCCGCTCACAAAATGTATGGACCGACGGGAATCGGAATGCTGTACGGTCGCACCGAGTGGCTCGAAAAGCTGCCCCCCTACCAAGGCGGCGGCGAGATGATTTCGACGGTGACCATGGCGCAGAGCACCTACGCGGGTCTGCCGTTTAAGTTTGAGGCGGGCACCCCCAATATTGAAGCCGTGGTGGGCTGGGGCGCCGCGCTGGACTGGATGAGTGCCATTGGAATGGGCGCCCTGATGGCCCACGAAGCCGATTTGATGGCGTACGGAACCGAGCGCCTCACCGCCATTGACGGGTTGGTGCTGTTTGGAACGGCACCCGAGAAGTCCGCCGTGCTCAGCTTTGGCGTGGCCGACGTACACCCGTACGACCTTGGCACGCTCCTCGACCAGCAGGGTATTGCCGTGCGCACCGGTCAGCACTGCGCACAGCCGATTATGGACTACTACCGCATTCCCGGGACCGTGCGCGCCAGCTTTGCCGCCTATTCGACGCGCGAAGACGTGGACCGCCTTGCCCACGGACTCGAACGCGCTCTGCGCATGCTGAAGTAAGCCAACGTCGCTCCGAAACCTGAACATGAATAGCCTCGAAACCCTCAAAGCCCGCGAAGCCGAAGTCGTCGAAGAGTTTGATTTCTTTGACGAGTGGATGGACCGCTACGAGCACATCATCGCGCAAGGCAAGTCGCTCGCGGCAGCCGATGCGGCGATTAAGACCGACGACAACCTAATTCGCGGCTGCCAATCGAAGGTTTGGATTACAGCCGAAAAGCGCGACGGCCTGGTATACTTTGCCGCGGATTCCGACGCGATTATTACTCGCGGACTGGTGGCGCTGCTGCTGCGCGTGTGCAACGGGCTCGAGCCCGAGGTGCTCGCTAAGGCCGACTTCGAATTTTTGTCGGCCATTGGACTGACGGAGCACCTGAGCCCCACGCGAGCCAACGGATTGCAGAGCATGATGAAACAAATTCGCCTGTACGGCGTTGCTTTTCAAGCGAAAAATTGACACAATGCTGAGCGACGCTGAAATGCAATCCATGGGGGAACAGGCCGTTGACGTGCTTCGCACGATCTACGACCCCGAGATTCCCATCGATATTTATGAGCTCGGACTGATCTACGACGTGCAGGTCAGCGACGAGGGCGACGTTCACATACTCATGACCCTGACTTCTCCGAATTGTCCGGTGGCCGAAACCCTGCCCGAAGAGGTGAAGGAGAAGGTGGGAACGCTTCCTTCCGCCCGCCAGGTGGAGGTAGAGATTACGTTTGACCCCCCCTGGACTCGCGACATGATGAGCGACGAGGCCAAGCTTGAACTAGGAATGCTATGAGTACGCCCGTGGGCATCGACGCGCTGGGATTTGCCCTTCCGCGCTTGGTGCTTCCGATGCAGGTCTTTGCCGAAGGCCGCGGAATGGAATTTGAAAAACTGCGCTTCGGCCTGGGTCTTGAAGCCATGGCGGTGCCCGATACCGACGAAGATTGCGTGACCCTCGCGGCCCAAGCGGCGTGGAGCATCGTGGAACAGCACGGCGTCGCGCCCCACGAAATTGGGCGCATTTACCTCGGAACCGAGAGTGCCGTCGACGCCGCTAAGCCGTCGGCTACCTACGTGCACGGTTTGCTTGAGGCGCGCTTTGCCGCGGACTACGGTCCGCGCTCGCTCGCACACTGCGACGCCCTCGACATGACGTTTGCCTGCGCCGGAGGGGTGGATGCGCTGCTGAATTCCGCGGACTGGGTGCGTGCCGGCCGGGGCCGCAAGGCGCTCGTGATCGCCGCCGACGTGGCGAAGTACGCTCCGCACAGCCCGGGCGAGTACACGCAAGGGGCGGGAGCCGTGGCCATGCTCGTGACTGAAGACCCGCGCATCCTCGTGCTCGACGACGCCGTGGGCGTAAGCGTGGAGAGCGCCGCCGACTTTTTTAAGCCCCGCCGCAGCTTTGGCAAGGCTGCGCTCGCCGCAGCCGTGGGCGGAACGGTCGATGCCGCAAGCGATCACCCCTTTTGGGCGACGCCCGACGCAGTCATTGAGCAGTTTTTGGAGTTCCCCGTGTTTGACGGTCCCTACTCGAACGACTGCTACGTCGGTCGGGTGCGCGAGGCCTTGGGCCGCTACGAATCAGAGTCGGGTCTGCGTGCCATGAACGACTGGTTTGGCATGTGCTTTCACCTGCCCTACGCCTTTCAGGGTCGCCGCATGTGGCCCGAAATCGCATTAGATCTTTATGCCGACCAGGGATTGCTCGCCCAAGTAGAAGCCGAGGCGGGCATCACGGAGGCCGAGGCCGGAGGACGCAAGGCCCTCGCCAAAGCGTGGAGCAAGTCCGCCGCCTACAAGGCCTACGTCGCTGAGAAAATCGGTCCGGGCGAGGCGGCCTCGATGCATGTCGGCAATATGTACACCGCCTCCATTTTTATGGGGCTCGTGAGCGCCCTCGCGGGCTACGCGGACCGCCGCGACCTCGGGGGCAAGCGCCTCGGGTTTTTGAGCTACGGCTCAGGCTCGAAGTCTAAGGTGTTCAGCGGCGTGCTGCGGGCCAATTTTGCGGCCCAATTGCGCGGACTCGACTTGGGTGCCGCGATGGTACGTCGCCGAAGCCTGACGTTTGCTGAGTACGAAGCCCTGCACGCGCGGACCGCAGAGGGCCCCTTGGCGCCGGCCACTCGGGGAGCGGTTCTGGACCGCATTGAAACGGAAGGCAACCTGCTCGGATACCGACGCTACCGCTGGGTGGGCTGAGCTGCTTAAGTTTGACCGATGAACGAAGCGCCCATTACGAACCGCGTTGCCCAAAGTGCCTTAGTCACCTTTGACCTCGAGGATTTTTGGCCCAAAGGCGGCGTGCTGCGCCTTGCGCTGTCTGATCTAGCACCGCAGGGGCTGGTCCGCGAGGTCGACGCTCGAGCATACGTACAGAATTTAGAAAAGCATACGTACGAGGGTAGCGTGGTCTGCCTCGAGGGGGCCGGCGACGTGATTGTTCCGCAGTGGCTGGGCCCAATGCTGGCGAGTGCGTTGGCTTCTCATGCTGCTTTTGTCGGGTTCGGTGCGCCGAATGAGGTGCTGTCAGCCTACTATGCTCAGGCGCTTGCCGAGGCCGATTGGACTCCGTACCGCGGAGCCAAAGTCCTTCTCAAAGGCTGCGGAACCCACCCCGTGCCCGATTCCGCCTACGCCGCGGCCGCGCTGCACCTCACCCGCATGGCCGACAAGCTCATGTACGGGGAGGCCTGCAGCAACGTACCGATTTTCAAGGCTGCTGGTTCCTAGTTTCTAGCTACCCGCGTGCCGAACAAAAAACCAAAAACCAGAAGTTAGAAACGAATGCCCATGGAATTTCGAATCCTTTCCCTCAAGCGCCGCATAGAGCCCTTGCGCCAGGCTATTTTGAACCACGAGCTGTACCCGATGATGCAGAGCATGGCCGAGGTGCGCACCTTTATGGAGCACCACGTTTTTGCGGTGTGGGATTTCATGCGGTTGCTCAAAGCGCTTCAGCGGGAACTTACCTGCGTGGACGAGGCCTGGGTTCCGACTGAAGACCGCGCGTCGCGCCGCCTCATCAACGAAATTGTGGTGGCAGAGGAGTCCGACGTCGACCTGAACGGCCGCCCGGCGAGCCACTACGAGCTCTACCTCGACGCCATGCGACAGGCTGGTGCCGATACCCGCGGAATCGTGCGCTTCGTGAGCAAGCTGCAGTCCGGGTTTAAGGCCAAAGACATGCTGCGCTTTAACCTCGCCGAGATCGACGAGGCCACCATGGACTTTTTGAAAGCGACCGACCGCATCCTCAAGCGCGGTAAGCTGCACCAGACGGCGGCGGCCTTCACCTTTGGGCGCGAAGATTTGATTCCCGACATGTTTACGGCGCTGATTAAGAAGCTCTATGCGGAGCATCCGAGCGAATTGAGCGCCTTTGTGTACTACCTCGACCGTCACATTGAACTCGACGGCGACGAACACGGCCCCATGGCGATTCAAATGATGAACAACCTGTGCAAAGAAGACGACGAACTCTGGCTGGAGGCCGAAGACGCCTGCGTCGAAGCGCTGGAGGCCCGCCTCAAGCTATGGGACGCCATTGCGGCCAAGGTTCGAGCCGGGGAACTCGTTAGCTGATTGGAGGCTGGGGTGTACCTTTAACGCCCTGTGAAAAAGCTATTTGCCCTTCTCTTAGCGGTGGCCGTTGCGCTGCCGGCTCAACTTCGCGCTGGCGAAGGAATGTGGATCCCCTTGCTGATCCAAAAGTTGAACTACGCCCAGATGAAAAAGGAGGGCCTTAAGCTTTCGGCTAAGGACCTCTACGACATCAACCACGGTTCGCTCAAGGACGCCATTGTCTCGTTTGGCGGATTTTGCACCGGCGAAATCATTTCGTCGCAAGGCTTGCTGCTGACCAACCACCACTGCGGGTACGACGCGATTCAAAAGCACTCGACGGTGGAGCACAACTACCTCGAAGACGGGTTTTGGGCAATGGACCGCAGCCAAGAGCTTCCGAATCCGGGGCTTTTTGCCAACTTTTTAGTGCGGATCGAAGACGTAACGGCCGCCGTTAACGGGTCGCTGAACGACCAAATGACCGAGGCGGAACGCGCGAAAGCCATTCAAGCCAAGGGGGCCGAATTGGCCAAAGCGGCCACCGCCGGAACGCACTACGAGGCCTCCGTCGAGACGTTTTACCACGGCAACGAATTCTACCTTTTTGTCTACGAGAAGTTTAACGACGTGCGCCTCGTGGGAACTCCGCCGAGCAGTGTAGGCAAATATGGTGGCGACACCGACAACTGGATGTGGCCGCGCCACACCGGAGACTTTTCGATGTTCCGCGTCTATGCCGGCAAAGACGGCAAGCCCGCCGAGTACAGTGCCGAAAACGTGCCGTTGACCCCCAAGCACCACCTGCCCGTGAGCACTAAGGGGGTAAAGGACGGAGACTTCACCATGATTTTTGGCTACCCGGGCCGCACCGACCGCTACCTGAGCAGCTGGGGCGTTCAGCAGGCGATCGACCTGTACAACCCGACGGTGGTGAAAATCCGCGACCAAAAACTCGCCGTGTTGCGCAAGTACATGCAGGCAGACCCCGCCCTCAACATTTTGATGGCGTCAAACTACGCGTCGACGGCCAACTACTGGAAGTACTACATAGGCCAGACCGAGCAGCTCAAAAACAACAAGGTGAACGACAAAAAGCGCGACCTCGAGAAGCAGTTCTCGGCGTGGGTGGCGGCGTCGCCCGAGCGCCAAGCAAAGTACGGCGAGGCCTTGAAGCTGATGGCGGAGTACTACGACGCGACCAACCCCACGGTGAAAAACAACGTGTTTTTGATGGAGGCAGTGCTGCGCGGACCCTCGTCGGCGCTGTTTGCCTACCGGAACGTTCGCAGCCTGGAGCGCGCCTACAAAGACAAAGCAGGGTTTGCGAAGGCGCGTCCGATGATTGAAGAAATGGCTAAGGAGAACTTTGCCGAGTTCCACGCCGGCGCCGACCGCGACATGATGGTGGCCCTGTGGTCGATGTACATGGTCGACATTCCGACGGCCCAGCAGCCGAAGTTCCTTCAGGCCTTTGGCGGAAGCAAGGCGGCCCTTGAAGCTTGGGCGCAAAATGCTTTGGCTACGTCGCTGTTTATGGACGCCAAGCGCTTTGCGGCGTTTTTGGACAACCCCGATTCGGCTACGCTGGCCAACGACCCGTTGACCAAAGTGGCCAACGACTTCCGCACCACCTACTTCGGCGGTCAAGATGCGTCGCTCGCCGCCAAGAAGTCGAAGGCCTACCGCCTGCTGACGGCCGGAGTTCGCGAGATGGACCCCAACCGCGTGTGGTCGCCCGATGCCAACTCAACGATGCGCATGACCTACGGCCACGTGGGCAGCTACGAGCCTCGCGACGGCGTGAAGTACGACTACGTGACCTACCTCGACGGCGTCATGCAGAAGGAAGACCCGAGCAACCCCGAGTTTGTGGTTCCGGCCAAGCTGAAGGAGCTGTACAAGGCCAAGGATTTTGGCCCCTACGCCGACCAAACGGGCCGACTGCCGGTGGGCATTATTTCGGGCAACGACATCACCGGGGGCAACTCCGGGTCGCCGCTGATCAACGCCAAGGGCGAGCTGATCGGGGTGGCGTTCGACGGCAACTGGGAGGCGATGTCGGGCGACATTTTCTACGAAACCAAGCTGCAGCGCACGATTTCGTGCGACATCCGCTACGTGCTCTTCATCATCGACAAGTACGCAGGCGCCGGACACTTGGTCAAGGAGATGACGCTGCGCTAGTCGTTGACGTGCTAGAATGCAAAAGCCCGCCGGTGACGGCGGGCTTTTTTGTTGGGATTCGAGCGCCAGTGGCGTACTAAAACCCTAGGTTTTTTAGCGCTTTTTGCAGCTCTTCTTCGCTTCGAAACGTCAAGGTCACTGTGCCCGAGCCGTTTGCGGTTTTGCGGACTTTAGCCGGCAACCCGAGGATGTTTTTAAACGCTTGGGCGGTTGCGAGGTCGTTGATGTTCCGACCGCGCACCGCCGTGCTGCCCGCAACCGGGGCTTCGGCGCCGGGAATACCGTCGGGGTTTTGCACCAGGCGCACGGCTTCTTCGAGCTGGCGCACGGACCACTGCTGCGCGACGCAGTCCATATACAGCTCGTCTTGCGCGTTGGGGTCGTCGAGGCCGACGAGGGCTTTGGCGTGGCCCGCACTAATGGTGCGGTCGCGGAGTCCGGCCTGAATCAAGGGCGTAAGCTTTAGCAGGCCCACAAAGTTGGCGACGGTTGAGCGCTGCTTGCCTACGCGCTCCGCCACTTGCTGCTGGGTGAGGTTGCACTCGTCCATGAGGCGCTGGTACGAAAAAGCAACCTCCATCGGGTCCAAATCGCGGCGCTGAATGTTTTCGACCAGGGCCATTTCAAGCATCTGCTGGTCGTCAGCGAGGCGGACGTACACCGGCACGCGCTCGAGGCCCGCCAATTGGGCGGCGCGAAAACGGCGCTCGCCAGAAATGATCTCGAAGCGGTCAGACTCGAGGCGCCGCACCGTAATGGGCTGAATGATGCCCAGTTGGCGAATGGACTCGGCGAGTTCTTCGAGCGGACCCGGCTCAAACTGGGTGCGCGGTTGCTTGGGGTTGGCTTGGATTTGGCTCAGCGCCACCTCAAAAATGCTCGAGACCACGTCGCGAGCGCCCGGGTCTTGCGCCGATACGGCGGTGTGGTCGTTGAGAAGCGCGGAGAGTCCGCGGCCCAAGGCGGGGCGTTTCGGTGTGGCCATGCGCAAATATCGGAAGTTCCGAAGAACAAGAGGCTACGCCTGAGGTTACCTTTGCAGCCTTCATGAACGACATTCGGAATTTCTGCATCATCGCCCACATCGACCACGGTAAGAGCACCTTGGCCGACCGCCTGCTTGACGTAACCCAAAGCGTGACGTCGCGCGAGAAGATGGACCAGCTCCTCGACAACATGGATCTGGAGCGCGAGCGCGGCATCACCATTAAGAGCCACGCGATCCAAATGGACTACCAGCGCGGAACCGAGAAGTTTCGCATCAACCTAATCGACACCCCGGGCCACGTGGACTTTAGCTACGAGGTGAGCCGGAGCATCGCCGCCTGCGAAGGGGCCCTGCTCGTCGTAGATGCTGCACAAGGCATTCAGGCACAGACGATTAGCAACTTGTACTTGGCCATTGAGAACGACCTCGAAATCATTCCGGTGCTCAACAAAGTGGACCTTCCGAGCGCCAATCCCGAAGAAGTAGAAGACCAAATCATCGACCTCATCGGCTGCAAGCGTGAAGACATTTTGCGCGTGTCGGCCAAGACCGGCCTCGGCGTGCCCGAGCTGCTGGATGCGTTGGTGGATCGAGTTCCGGCCCCCAAAGGCAATGCCGACGCGCCCCTTCAAGCGGTCATTTTTGACAGTATGTACAACTCGTTTCGCGGAATCGAGGCCATCTTTCGCGTGAAAAACGGCGTGATCCGCAAGGGTGAGGCTGTCAAGTTTATGGCGACCGGCAAGACGTATTTTGCCGACGAAATCGGCATCCTGCGCCTCAACAAGGAGCCGCGCGACTACGTTGCTGCCGGTGACGTCGGCTACATCATTAGCGGAATCAAGGAAGCCAAAGAGGTAAAAGTCGGCGACACGATCACGACCGTTGCCAACCCAGCCGAAGCCGCGGTGGCGGGCTTTGAAGACGTTAAACCTATGGTTTTTGCCGGTATTTATCCGGTCGAGACCGAAGAGTTTGAAGAGCTACGTTCCGCCCTTGAAAAATTGCGCCTCAACGACGCGTCGCTCACCTTTGAAGCCGAGACCTCTGCGGCGCTTGGATTTGGTTTTCGCTGCGGCTTCCTCGGGATGCTGCACATGGAAATTGTTCAGGAACGCTTGGAGCGCGAGTTCAACATGACGGTAATCACGACGGTTCCCAACGTATCGTACTTCGCCTACACCAAGGCCGACGTCGACAAGGCACTGCTCGTGACCAACCCGTCAGACTACCCCGACCCTTCGGGGCTCGACCGCATCGAGGAGCCGTTTATCAAGGCCCAAGTCATCACCAAATCGGACTACGTGGGCGCCGTGATGTCGCTATGCATTGATAAGCGCGGAGTCATCACCGGCCAAAACTACCTCACGGCTGACCGTGTCGAGCTCAACTTCGACATGCCGCTGGCCGAAATCGTATTTGACTTTTACGACCGCCTCAAAACGATTTCGCGCGGATACGCTTCGTTTGACTACCATCCTATTGGGTACCGGGCTTCGCACCTGGTCAAGGTGGACATCATGCTCAACGGCGACCCGATCGATGCGCTTTCGGCCCTGATCCACAAGGACAAGTCCTACGACATCGGGCGCCGCCTGTGCGAAAAGCTGAAGGAACTGATTCCGCGCCAGCAGTTTGTGATCGCGATCCAAGCCGCCATTGGGGCCAAGATCATCGCCCGCGAAACCCTTTCGGCCCTGCGCAAAGACGTGACCGCTAAGTGTTATGGTGGCGACATTAGCCGCAAGCGCAAGTTGCTCGAAAAGCAAAAGGAGGGCAAGAAGCGCATGCGCCAGTTGGGGAACGTAGAGATTCCGCAGCAGGCCTTCTTGGCGGTGCTGAAGCTGAACGACTAATGCGCGTTGCGCAAGTTGCTCGTTACTAGCTACTGGTTTGGGGCTTCGCGCCGGTCGTTAACTTCGCGTTATGGCACAACCCTCATCCAAAGCATTTGAAACACTTGCCGCGAAGCGCGCCGAAGCCCAACTCGGCGGAGGGCAGGCCCGCATTGACGCCCAGCACGCCAAAAAGAAGCTGACGGCCCGCGAACGCCTTGAACTGCTATTTGACGAGGGCAGTTTTGAGGAATTGGGAGCGTTGGTAACCCACCGGAGCACCCTGTTTGGCCTCGACAAGCAGCAGTTTTTGGGCGACGGTGTCGTTACGGGCTACGGAACGGTCAATGGCCGACTTACCTACGCCTACGCCCAAGACTTTACGGTGCTGGGGGGCTCGTTGGCCGAGGCGCATGCCGAGAAAATTTGCCGCGTCATGGATTTGGCGCTCGACAACGGCGCTCCGATCGTGGGCCTTAACGATTCGGGTGGAGCCCGCATTCAAGAGGGGGTGGTAAGTCTTGGCGGGTACGCCGACTTGTTTTACCGGAATACTTTGGCGTCGGGCGTTATTCCGCAGCTGAGTTTGATTTTGGGCCCGTGCGCGGGCGGAGCCGTTTATTCACCGGCCCTCACGGACTTCATCGGAATGGCCGAAGGCAGTTCCTACATGTTTGTAACGGGACCCAATGTGGTCAAGACGGTGACCCACGAAGAGGTGACCTCAGAGGAGCTCGGTGGCGCCATCACCCATGCTACCAAAAGTGGCGTTACGCACTTTACCTACCCCAACGGGGTGGCGGCAATCGAAGGCTTTAAAACACTCTTGAGCTATTTGCCGCAAAACAACATGGACGGGGTTCCAAAGCTTCCCTATGCGGGCAGAGCCGATGAGCGGCGGCCCAAGCTCGACGCGGTGATCCCCGAGAGCGCCCAGTATCCCTACGGCATGCACGAAGTGATTGATGAAGTGGTGGATTCGGGGAGCTTTTTTGAAGTGCACAAGGACTACGCGCCCAACATTGTGGTGGGGTTTGCGCGCCTCGCTGGACGCTCAATCGGAATCGTTGCCAACCAGCCCGCCTACCTCGCGGGGGTATTAGACATTCATGCATCGACCAAGGCGGCGCGCTTCGTGCGCTTTTGCGACGCCTTCAATATTCCGCTTTTGGTGCTCGAGGACGTACCCGGATTTTTGCCCGGAACGGACCAGGAGTGGAACGGCATCATCATGCATGGCGCCAAGCTGCTCTATGCGTTCAGTGAGGCGACCGTTCCGCGCATCACGGTCATCACGCGCAAAGCCTACGGCGGGGCCTACGACGTGATGAATTCCAAGCACATTGGGGCCGACCTCAATTTTGCATGGCCTTCGGCCGAAATCGCAGTGATGGGTGCAAAAGGCGCTGCCGAAATTATTTTCAAGAATGAAATCAGCAAGGCTTCAGATCCTGCAGCGGTTTGGGCCCAAAAGGAGGCCGAGTACGCCGAGGCTTTTGCCAACCCCTACCAGGCGGCGGCACGAGGCTATGTGGACGAAGTGATTTTTCCGCACGAAACGCGGGCGAAATTAATTCGCGCATTTGCTATGCTTGAGAACAAATCGGTGGCGCGTCCGAAGCGCAAGCACGGGAATATTCCGCTTTAATAGCCGTTTGGGCAATTGCCCATCTCGCGCTACATTTGCCGTCCCAATAAAGATGCCCCATCGTCTAATTGGCAGGACAGCGGATTTTGGTTCCGTATGTCTAGGTTCGAGTCCTAGTGGGGCAACAAGGGACCCAAGCCGCGCAGTACCCTGCGCGGCTTTTTTTATGGCCCGCCGAGGGAAGCTCGTTTAGAAATCGGTCTTAATCCAGTAATTCAGCGCGCAGAGCTTCCACACCAGCTTGGCGTGGCGTCGGTCCCCGCCATGGTAGGCGGCCAGAAGGCGGTCGAGCTTGGCGGAATCGAGCCAGTCCAGCGCGTCAAACGTCGTGTGCAGCAGGTCTTTGAGCGGCCCGTTGAGCCACGCAATTTCGCCCGGAGTCACGAAGCCCTTTTTGTCGTAGCGGGTGCGAATGGCGTCGGGAATGATGCCCGCCATGCTTTCCCGCAAGATGCTCTTGGTGGCGCCTTCGGGCGAAATTTTGGCGGAGTTGGGAACCGAAAAACCGAATTCGACCAGGCGGTGGTCCAAGTAGGGCACTCGGCTCTCGATGCCAAACGACATCGAATTGCGGTCGTTGTAGTGCAAAATGGTGGGCAGCGAAGTTGTGCCCATCAAATGGTACAAAAAGTTGTCGAGGTACGACGTGCTGTAGGGTTCGAGGTCGAGGTTGAGGGCGCGGGCGCTGTGCTGCAGCACCTGGGCCAGCTCGTGGCGGCCTTTGGCTTGGTGAATTTGTTCGGTTCCGCCCAGGACCATGAGCGTTTTGAGGGCAACTGACAGGCGCTCGGCAAATCCAAATTCTTGCTTGCGGCTGTGGCCAGCAAACGTTTGAGCGAGTGCGGACCATTGGCCCCCGCGAAGCTGGTCCGCAAAGAGCGGATAAAAGCTGTGCAAGTAACCGCCCAGGTATTCGTCGGCGCCCTGGCCGTCGATGAGCACCCTCAGGCCGGTTTGCTTGACGAGGTCCATCAGCGCGTAGTGCGACAGGAACGACGAACCGTTCACCGGCGCGTCGGCGGCGGAGCTGGCCCCGGCGAAGTAGGACTCGAGGTCGCGTCCGCTCGGACTGTAGTAGTGGGCCTCGGCCTGCGGGTAGGCGTCGAGCACCTGCTGCGCAAACGGACGTTCGTCGACGAAGTCGGCGTAGTAAATGTGAAAAACCTTTTGGGGCTGCTGCGGGCGCAGGCGGCACATGCTCGACACAATCGCGGAACTGTCGATGCCTCCGCTCAAGCAGGCCCCTACTTCAACCTGGCTGCGCAGGTGAATTTCGAGCGACTGGTTGAAGCGCTCGGCGAATTCGCGCTGGAGCTCCCGAGGGTCACCCGAACGCTTGGCCAGGGGGTCCAGCGACCAGTAGCGCTGAAAGCGCGTGCCGGAGGCGTCGACGATGAGGTTGTGGGCCGGAGCCAAGGCCTCAACCCCCCGGTAGTAGGTCTGGGTGCCGTAGCCGATCCAGCCGAGTCCTAAGCCCAGGTTGGCTTGGTCAACATTGAGTGTTTTTTGGAAGCCCGGACTTTGCTTGAGGGCCTTGATTTCGGAGGCGAACCACAGGCCGCCCTGTTCGTCGCGGCGGAACACAAAGGGCTTGATCCCAAAGCGATCGCGGGAACAAAACAGGCGCTGCGCGCGGTCGTCCCAAATGGCGAGCGCCCACATTCCCACAAAGTGGTTCACCGCGTCGGCGCCCCAAAAGTGGTAGCTTTTCAGTATGGCCTCGGTGTCGCTAGTCGTATCAAAGCGGTAGCCGTGCTGCTGAAGTTCCTGGCGTAGCTCCACGTAGTTGTAGACCTCGCCGTTGAACACCATGCTCAGGTGTTCAAAGCAGAAGGGCTGGTTGGACTCCTCGGTTAAGTCCATGATTTTTAGGTGGTTATGGCCAAGGGTGACCGGGCCAACGCTCGCCAAGTGCGACCCGTCAGGGCCGCGGTGGGTTTGGGCGGCGTTCATCGACGCCACGGCGGATTCGCGCGCTTCCGCGCCTAAATGGGGTCCGTAAACGCCGGTAATTCCACACATAATTTGAGGACGTGAAGCTAGGGCAGAAACCGCGTTGCTGCAGGGGGTCTTCGGCGAATTCCTCGCCCGAGATCGAGCTTATTCTTCGAAGCGCGACTTGAAGCCGCTGCTGCGTCCGCCGCCTTCCGAGGTGCTGTTGCCCGATCCCGAACCGCTCGGACGCTTGCGCCCGCGGCCACGGTGACGGCGCTGGCCTGAACGGCGGTCCGTCTCTTCGCGGCCGTGGGCCTTGAGGTAGCGGTAGCGGTAGATAACGGCTTGGCCAAAAATGCTGAGGCCAGCGTTGAAGGCCACCAGTCCGGCGGTGCCCAGCAGAACGTAGGCTTGCTGCGCCATTTTGGCGATAACGGCTTCGCCGACCAGCGAAAGTCCGAGTCCGGTGAGAATAAGGCCTAGAACGGCGAAGGTCAGCCAGTTGCGGCGGAGTACGGCAGATTGTTTCACGGCCGTAAACCTACAAAAATTCCGTCAGATTAGGGCAGCATCAGCGGGCTGGGGTCGCCCGATACCGCATACATCATCAGGCCAGCAAGCCAGCCGCCGTAGGTTCCGAGGGCATAGCCCAAGACCGCCAGCAGCACGCCGACAGGGGCGAGCGACGGGTGAAACGCTGCGGCCGCCACGGGCGCCGAGGCCGCTCCGCCGATGTTTGCTTTGGAACCGACCGCCAAAAAGAAGAACGGAGCCTTGATAAGGCGGGCTACGACCACCAAAATCAGCACGTGGATGGTCATCCATAGGGCACCCACGCCGATGAGGCCGGGTTGACTCAGGGCCTCCATGAGGTCCATTTTCATTCCGATGCTGCCGACCAAAATGTAAATAAATACCGACCCCCAACGGCTGGCGCCCACGCCTTCGAGGTTGCGGGCAGGGGTAAGCGACAACAGCAACCCAATGGTAGTCGCGATAATTACAATCCAAAAGAAGTCGCTGGTGAAGCTGAAGTTGGCCGTGTAGGGGGCGTGCTCGGTGAACCAGGGCGCAAGGAAGTCGCCCGCCGCGTGGCTAAGGGCGACGGCGCCAAAGGCGATGCCCAGAATCTTCATGGCGTCGGCCAAGGTTGGAATGCGGGCGGTGCGCTTGAGGAACTCTTCCATTTTGCCCTGAAGTTCTTTGACCGAGCGGTTGTCGGCCTTGAGCCAGGCGTCGACGCGGTCCGCCCGCCCGGCCCCGAGCAAGATCACGGCCATCCAGATTTCAGCTACCACGACGTCGACCGTGATCATGGCGGAGTAAATCGATTCGCTAGGCTTGAAGACTTCGTAGAGCGCCGCCTGGTTGGCGCCGCCCCCGATCCACGACCCAGCGATGGTCGAAAATCCGCGCCACACGGCATCGGGCCCAATTCCGCCCACAGTTTCAGGAGAGATCCACGAGACGATGAGCAGCGCGAGGGGTCCGCCCACCATAACGCTGAAGGTCGCCGTGAAAAACATAATGAGCGCCTTGGACCCCAGGCCTACCACGGCTTTGAGGTCAATGCTGATGGTCAGCAGCACCAGCGACGCCGGCAGCAGGTAGCGCGAGGCGATAAAATAAATGTTGGTGTCTTTGGGAACCAGCCCGGTATTGGTCAGCAGCGACGGCACGAAGTAGCACAGCAGTAGGGCTGGGATTACGGCAAAGAATTTTTTGAATCGGGGCTCGCTGGCGGCCCAAAAGATGCCGCCGAGGATGGCCATGAGCAGTCCAAAGACGACCGCTTCGTTGGTGATGAGTGCAGGGTGTTCCATGTTCGGGAGCCAAATCTAGGGCTTAGTTGCGCTTCGCCGGAGCTTGTACTACCTTACCCCCATGAAGAAGCTACTCTTTGGCGGACTGGTTGTCGCCTCGGCCGCCGTCGCCGGGCAGGCCGTCATGACCCCCGAACTTCTGTGGAAGCTGGGCCGTGTGGGCCTGGATGATGCCGCCGCGAGCGGGTGGGTTGCCTACGGCGTGACCCGCTACGACCTCGAGGCCAACAAGGGCAACCGCGATCTCTACCTCGTGCACGCTTCGACGGGCGAAACCCGCAGCTTGGCCACTGAGCCAGGGGGCGAATACGGGGCGACGTTTGTCAAGGGCGGAACCCGGGTCGCCTACCTGCACCAGGGCAAACTCAAGTCGCGGGCCCTTGACGGCAGCGACGTGCGGGTGCACTTGGATGTTCCGGGCGGAGTCAGCGACGTGAAGCTGCGCGAGCTGGCCAACGGCCAATGGATGGTGGCCTTTGTGACACGCGAAAAGCTAGACCAAACCCCCTTGGAGCGTCATCCCGAGGCGCCCAAAGCCAACTATGCGGTTTTTAACGACTTGATGTACCGCCACTGGGACAGCTGGACCGACTATCACTACAACCACGTGGCCTTCGCGGTCGTTTTTCCTGACGCACCCAATCCGGCCACAGAGTTTACCGACCTCCTGAAGGGCGTGCGCGGACACGCTCCGCTGCCCCCGTTTGGCGGAGCCGAGTCGTTTGACGTGAGCCCCGACGGTTCATTTATTGTGTACTCGGCCAAGCTGAGCAGCGGTAAGGAATTCGCGCTGCACACCAATTCAAAGCTGTACCGCTACGACGTGGCGACGGCCCAGACGACGGAGCTTCCGGGATTAAACGGCTACGACGGCAACCCCCGCATTTCGCCCGACGGAACAACGCTGGCGTTTACCGCGATGCCCACCGACGGTTTTGAGTCCGACGTGAACCAGCTCCACCTGCTTGACCTTCGCACCCCGGGTGCTGCGCCCCGCCGCATCGACGTCGCCGGCGAGTACGTCAACGACCTCAAGTGGGTGGGTCCTTCGAGCTTAGTGCTGAACGTGACCCAGGAGGCCTCCAACCAGCTGGTCCGCCTAGAAATTAAGGGAGCCAAGGTGGCCGCGATGCCGCTGACCTCGGGTGATTATGATTTTGGCGCGTTTGACTACGCCGGCAAGGTGCTGGTCGCTGAGCGCATGGACCAAAACCAGGCCAACGAACTGTATGTGCTTGGCGGCAAGGCGCCGGTGGCGCTGACGCACGCCAACGACGCCGACTACGCCAAGATTGCGCGCGGCAAGGTCGAAAAGCGCTGGATTCCAACGAGCGACGGCAAAAAGATGCTGACCTGGGTGATGTACCCGCCCAATTTTGATCCGGCGAAAAAGTACCCGGCGCTTCTGTACTGCCAGGGCGGACCCCAAAGCACCGTGAGCGCGTTTTACAGCTTTCGCTGGAATTTTCAGGTGATGGCCGCCCAAGGCTACATCGTGGTGGCGCCGAACCGACGCGGAGTTCCGGGCTTTGGCCGCGAATGGAACGAGCAAATCTCAGGCGACTGGGGCGGGCAGGCGATGAAGGACTACCTCGCTGCGATTGACGCCGTGGCCGCCGAGCCCTACGTCGACGCTCAGCGCCTCGGAGCCGTGGGCGCCAGCTACGGCGGCTACAGCGTCTACCAGCTCGCGGGCATTCACGAGGGCCGGTTTAAGGCGTTGGTGTCGCACTGCGGACTCTTCAATATGGAAAGCTGGTACGGCACGACCGAAGAATTATTTTTTGCCAACCACGACCTGGGCGGATCCTACTGGGACCAGACGCAATCCAAGTCCTACAGCGAATTCAACCCCAGAAACCACGTAGCTAAGTGGACCGCGCC
>Ga0194122_10000942_pt1 | contig 38508 bp, 37 predicted proteins | sample TA2MahCa10mmetaG_FD_155487 | JGI IMG/M metagenome (GOLD analysis project Ga0194122, IMG submission 155487) | Freshwater microbial communities from Lake Tanganyika, Tanzania - TA2015021 Mahale Deep Cast 10m | ecosystem: Environmental > Aquatic > Freshwater > Lake | place: Tanzania: Lake... | reverse complement strand
GCTTTCCCTTTGGCAGTGCCTCCGACCTGAGCATTGGGAGAACCTATCACAAAGGCTTTTCGAGTATCGCTATTTGCATCGCCAATAAAATCGACCGAGGCTCCGAGTCCTTCGGAATTAGCGGAACCTGTATAGGTGTAACCAGGAACGGCGAGCCCAGTAAACCCGTTGTAGACGATCACCTGTCCTCGATCGGCGGCTCCAACAGACGGATCTACATACCGGGATCCGATGGCAAAGTCCGGAATGTTATCCCCGGTAATATCGACACCGCCGGCGAGACTGCTTCCCCACTCATCATTATCTGAAGTTCCATAGTAGTTATGTAACACCGAAAAATTGGCTCCACTATAAACTCGAACTCGCCCCCGATTGGCTCCGTCCCCACCGTCCCCATCAGCTGTAGGGGCACTCACAATAAAATCGGGTTTATTGTCGTTATTCACATCCCCCCCGGTGGCTGCCAAGACAGCACCAAATCGAGCATTATCTTCATTTCCGGATAGTGTGGCTAGCACACTCCCGTCTACACCACTAAATACTTTAACCTGGCCGCGTTCAATCCCCCCGGGAACTACTCCAACATAAGGAATGCCTACTATAAAATCATCATAGTTATCTCCGTTGATATCGCCTATTCCAGCAACCGCAGTGCCTAAACTCCCCTCGGCGACTGTACCAACAATATCAAAAATTGAAGCGGGACTTAAATTACCGGAATCGTAAGCATACACGCTCACCTTTCCAACATCGTCATTAGCAGTATCGAAAAGAGGTATTCCCACTATCACATCAGCTTTGCCATCGTCGGTGACATCTGCAGTAGAAACACTCGCTCCAAAATTATCACCCTCACCTGACACACCGGATAAATTCATCAACACTGTAGAACCAAAAGTAATATTAGGTTCACCACTATAGACGATCACTTTTCCATCTCCCGAGTTGGCCAGAGGAATACCTACGATAACATCCGGATGTCCATCGCCATTCACATCACCAGTGGCTAATACCTGCCCGAAACTTTCACTGTCCACCGCCCCAGATTTAGCCGCATAGAATAGACTTCTTAATGTTTTGTTGGCACTTAGAGAAGTAGCAGCTCCAGGAGAGGCTAGATTGAGAACTGCATTTTGACCGGGAGTTCCCGCACTCTCGATGGTTCCGCTAAGTGAATTGGTGGCTTCATAATCAAGGTCGGAGAAATAATCTCCCTCAGCAACCGTGTAGTTGAAAAGCAATGTTGTCGAATTACTACCGGAAGTATAATTCACAGCTGTGGTTCCACTACTGGTGGTTAATATGAGCTGCGGAGTTCCAGTGACAGTCACACTCTCACTGAATACCACCTGTACTCCAATAACCTCACCCACACCATAAGTTCCATCTGCTTTGCTTGAAGTGACATTAACTACCGCCGGAGCCGGATCGATCACCAAGTCTCTATTAATAGCTAGTGATCCAGCCCCAACCACACCCTGCCACGGCAGAGTCAATGACGCATCGATGGTGCTATCTGACGTGTCTTTAATCGTGCCACCATTTAGTGTGAGAGCGCTCGTGCTCTTATAATTCAAATCAGCACTGGTATCTCCAGCCTGAACGGTATAAGTGCAATTCACGGTGGCACCGGAACCTGCAGCACATGTAGCAGAGCGATCCGTGGTTCCCGTTTCAAGCTCTAGCAAAGGTGCCCCGGTCACAGTCACCGATTTATTGAACACAATTTGAATCTCAATACTAGCTCCGGCAGCATAAGTACCGTCGTTATTCGTAGCCGTCACATTAGTAATGAGGGGTGAAGTTCTAATCACAATATCATTGACATCTGCAATATTGTTAGGGCTTGCAGGTACTGTAGTACTAGCCAGTTGGTTCCCCGCAACATCAAGAACAATTCCAGCTGCGAATGAAGAAACTGAGAGAGCAGACGAGTTTTGTCCTGCAGCCACAGTGTAGGTGCCTGATAGAGTGGTTCCTAGAGAAGCTGCAATCAGTGTAACCGTAGCTCCAGTATTTAATGTGGCTTCGAATGTGGCACCCTCTGTGACATTTTCGGATGCGGTCGCTGTGACATTAATGGTAGCGTCAGCGTTGTAGGTGCCGTTCGGAGTTGATGATGAAAACGAGGTTATCGTAGGAGCAGTCGTATCAACAACCAAAGCCTTATTGGCGCCAAGTGAATTAGCTGCTCCGGGAGTGGCTAGGGTTAGAGTTGCATTGTTTAAAGCTGCGTCTCGTATGGTTCCGCCATTTAATGCCAATGAACTTGTCGCTACATAATCCAAATCACTCGAAGTGTCTCCAGATTGCACCGTGTAAGTAAAAGTTAAACTTGTACTACCACTGCCCGATGCATAATCTACAGCTCGATCCGTAGTTCCAGTTTCCAAAGTCAACCGTGGGGGTCCTCCTATTACGGTTACGCTTTCGGAGAAATTGACTTGAATTGAAATACTGTCTCCTGCTTTATAACTTCCATTCGGTGTCGAAGAGGTAACACTTGTAACCGTAGGTGTCGTTGAATCCTGCACAATACTATCGCTACTGCAAGCCGTCTCATTCCCGGCCCTATCTTTAAACTTCACATAGACCGTAGCCGTTCCATTACTCGTCCCTAGAGTCCAGTTCTTACTTGTCGTGAAAGACTCATAGCTTCCGCCAGAGTTACAGCCCGCCGTATTGGTCACAAACATCTGGGAGGCTCCATCCGCCGTTAGAGTCAAAGTCACATTAAGAGAATTGGTTTGAGCATCTCCGCCGTTAATAGAAATGGCTGTGCTTGAAGGTGGAGTGCTATCAGTGAAGATCTCTCCCACCGGTTTGCAACTGGCTAACGATATCAAAAAGGCCACGAAGGCAGTAAATTTGGTTAGTCTGATCATATTCATTTGTCTGATCTCCTACAATCTAAACGATAACGAAACGGTTGCGATGTGAGTGCTCAATAAGCTGTCAAAGAGTCTTGCGTAATTCAAATGTATGGCGTGAATATAGCCTCCATTTCCCCGAAATCGATACCCCACAGCCCCGCGAACCTGCGGCATAAAACCTCCCCGACCTTCCCAATACTGAAAACCGCCTCCTGCCTCAAATAATAGCGGTCTCACTCCCGATAAACTGAGCAATAAAGCTCCATCCCCTCCCCCAAAAGTTTCTCGAGTAAAAAGATTGCCTCCCACGACTCCCAGTTGAGCCTTCACTCTAAAGTTGGAGTTAAAAACATAGGTCGGGTTCCAGCTAACAACACCTGCCATCGAAGCACCTCCGTCAGAATCGGCCAAAGCTCCCAATCCCAAACTGAACCAATTCAGCACCATGCGCCCTTCAACAGAAGAACGAGTACTGGCAGTGTTTCGTTGATAGACTTGTCTTGCCATAGATGGTTTAGCAGGAACGGCTTGAGCAGGAAGGGTAGAATGTGAAGCTTTTTCAATTTTTTCAAGTTCTTTGTCTTGTGGATCTTTTAAAGCCTCATGGATCTCCTTCACTAATTTGCGACGCTGCGCGGGCTTTAGTGTTTTCTGATTGATCTTAGAGTTAAAAATAGGCTTTTTCTTTTGGGCGGCTGTCGACAAAAAAGAACAATAGGTCAGCGCCACTAAAATAACGCTAAGATAACGAATGCGCACTTTAATCTCCACTAGATTGGGACTCTAGGGATAATTTCGGAAAAATATGAAGAAAGCTTTATAATTAGGAGAGGATCACCCGCTTTAAAAAACGAGTTGAGCAAGATTACTTTATGACTAACAAAGTCAAAGACCAATACGAAAGATGGCCCTATCCTGCTATTCCCCGCATTGCATCAGTTCCGCGAGAGCACTTGTGGCAAATCCATCTCAATTGGATTCGGGGAAAATGTGGGCTTGGCCCCCTTACCGATTCACCCCAAATTTGGATTGCGGGGTGTGGCACTTTTCAACCCTACCTTTTTTCTCGCGCCAATCCCGAAGCCCAAATTATGGCGAGCGACCTCTCGCAGGGCTCTCTTAGAATCGCCCGAAAAAGGCTCAACTGGCATGGACTAAAGAATGTCAAACTGCAGCAGGTAAACTTAGATTCCGAGCAAGAACTTCCCGAAGGGCCTTTTGATTTTATCGAATGTTATGGGGTGCTCATGTGCCTCCCCGACCCCTTAAAAACTCTAAAAAACTTAAGCTCCAGACTTAAACCGGACGGGATTTTAAGAGTTATGGTTTACCCTCACTATAGTCGGCAGCGAATTTTTCAAATTCAGCGATTAGCTAAATTACTCAATCTTGATTACTCGCATCCCGCTCACCCGAAAATTTTAAAACAGTTGATAAGTTCATTACCAAAAAATCATCCACTTAAATTTGCGTTCAACTCTTACTGGGATTCGAAAAACTTCGCAGGCATTGTCGATGGATTTCTTCATGCTTCGGATCGGGGTTTTAGCGGATTTGAACTTTGTTCCCTAATCGATCAAGCCAATCTCAAACCCGCTTTTTGCTTCCATCGTCCCTGGGGCCAACCCTCTATTATGGCTCAAAAACTATCCGCTCTTGGACAACATAACTTTTCTTTTTGGCTTCATTACTTAGATCTCTGGCAGAGCCTCCGTTCAAACTTCACTTTATGCCTGACGAAGAAAGAACTTGAGCAAAACCCAATTGAATTTGAAACACCTCATCCTCTTTTTGACTTATCCAACCCTCATCTAAGCTTGTCCTATAAAGCTCGACTTCTAAAACTATCCCTCACAGGAACCCAACTTCCCTCAAGAACGGATGAAGCTGCAGTTTTTCTCTCTGCAACTCAAATGAAAAACCTTTTATGGAGTAGATCGCATCAGATTTCTAACGATTCACCTATTGCGATTCGCAGCCACAAAGAAAATTGGGATACAACGGTTAATAATCAAACTGGGCAAATCCGACCTTCACCACACTTTACTCTTAGAATCGGCCAAAGAGTTTTAAATCCTATGTACGATTACCTCTTCGATGCCTACCAATTTGAGACATCCTTCAACGCAATTTCAGAAAACAAACTCCCAAACTTAGAGACTCAAATTCGAATCTGGGGAAACGAGACCTACCCGTTAGAAGACGAGAATATACCGTGGGGACTCACCCCATTTGCAACTTTTCATTACCACCAAAAAGAAATCGCTACTTTTCTAGGATCAACTTGTTCTTCTACAACAACTGAATTTAGAGATTTTATTCTTCCTAAGGAAAACAAAAAAATAGATGAAGTGTCTCAATTCTTAAAAAAGCAATCCGTGAAATTATCAACACCGCAATCCCAAGAGTCGTTACGAAAACTTTGGATTCTTCTATTTGGCTACGATACACTTTTTCTCGATTAAACAACAAACTGACTAAATGAATTAGTTCTTTCTAACCGTTCTCATTTAGTAAGTTTAGGCAGGAGCAGAGCCAAATGCTTTTCTTGGGATAAATTAGCACGCGAGCATCTTGAGACTTATCACCGAGCTTTGAGCGCATAGAAAGCCTTACAGAAATTTAGAAACTACCTTACCCTTAAGAACCAGAATGGCATTTTTGGGGCCTTTGTTTCAATCTAGGTCTTAGCCACTCCGTCAAACTTACAACAACTAAAATCAACTGCGGTATCAAAGTTTCCCATGTCGGAAAGATACCTAACCAATCCACCCTTCCAAATCCAGGCACTAAATTAGCTGAAAACACTCCGGCTTCCTGAAATGCATGAATCGATTTTCCTATCAAAATAAAGGATAAAAATAACATCATAGCAGAGGAGAGAGAGAACAATTGCTTTAGCGGAAGTTTAGCACTGTATTTAAGAGCTCCGGCAGAAGCGATGAGCACTACCAAAAAGGAACTAGCCACGCCGAAAATAATAGCGAGACCCTGCCCTGGGGATTCAATCAATAAAGCTCTTAAAAATAAAACTGTTTCAAAAGCCTCTCTAAAAACCCCCATGAAGGCGACAACCGACAGACCAAAAAGTTTTCTATTATCTAACGCCGATTTAACTAACTGATTGATAAAAGCTCTCCATTTTCCGATCTCGGTCTTTCGATGGAGCCAAAATCCAAAATAGAGTAAAACCACAACGGCCACCATTGAAATACTACCCTCAAGCAGCTCTCTGCCCAAACCGGACAACTTCACAATCCATCCGAAAAAAAACCAAGAGCTTAAGCCGACTACAAAAGCAGCTACCCAACCACCGTGAATGTAAAGAGCCGCTTTAGAGTTTCCAATCGAACGAACAACACCCAACAAAGTAATTAAAAGCAAAGCGGCCTCTAGGGCTTCTCTTAGAAAAATTCCAGAAGCAACTGAATATGTAATCCAAAATGAAGTGGGCTTAGTTTCAAGAACCTTCTGAGCCTCTTTCAAAAGCTCCTTGTTTTTTTGAAAGCTTTTCTCAAGCTCAGTAACCTCAACCCTTTGATCGATTAATTTTCTAAAGGATGCTAGCGATTCTTCGAGCTTTAAAGTGTAATCGGGATCATTCAGTCTCAGTTTTGGCTCTAAAGGCTCTACCCCTTCCAAATAAGCAGCGATGGCCTTAGACTTGGCGACTTCGAAATTTCTATTTTTAAATTCCTCAAAGGCTTCCTCTAGATTTTTAAAAGTCAAAGAGATCAGGCTGTTTTCACTTCCTTCAGCCACATCATAAGTTCGAGCTAGGGCTAAGGCCGACTCTAAATTTTCCGGAACCGGAGTTATCCTGCTTAATTCATCATCTGAAAGCGAAGCAACCTGTTCCATTGTCCAAGGATGGGTTAAGAGACCAGCACTGTTTTTACCTTGATGCCTAAAAGAGGCTAAATAAAAAGCTAAATCCCAAGTCTCTATTTCCGACAATTGTCCGAAGGACGCCATCGCCGTACCCGGAACTCCCAAGCGAATTGCATTAAAGAACTGAAAAGGGGAAATAAATTCATTTTTGGTATCGAGGAAATTAGAAGCTTTAGGTTCTAAACTTCCGGAAGATGGGCCATCACCATGACCATTCACCCCGTGACATTGAACGCAATTTTTTGAATAAAGCTCTTTGCCGTGCTGTAAGTTAGGCCACTTTTTAGGGGCTTGCTGCAATCCAGAGGTTAAAAATACTTGAGCTTTAATTCTATCTACCACTTTTCTTATTTTTTCTTCAGGGGCTTTCTCGAAAACTAGTTTTCTTAGCTGTTTTAGTTCCGGAACTATCGTTTGAGATCCCTGAAAAACTTTCTCGCTTTGAGCAATTTGAATTACTGAAAGTGAAAACTCAACCTGCTCATCATATTCTAATTTTGAGATAACTTTTCCATGCTGAACAGCTCCCGGATAATCTGAGGCGATATAGTTAAGTAAGTGCACTAAATTTCTAGCTGAATCAATCGAAGAAAAAAGACTAAAAGGAATAAAAAAGATAAATAAAAAAGAAAACAAAAATGTTTTTTTTCTCATATCAACTCCTCAACATGCTCCACGCCTGCGGCAAAAAGCTCATAAATATGTTTGTCATCTAAAAGATAAAAAATCTGCCGATGCTCTCGACGAACTTTCACTAAATTAGCTTTGCGTAAAACTTTTAAGTGGTGACTAACAGCGGACGGACTTAAACCCACTTCTAAAGCAATTTCACCGGGACATTTCTCCCCCCGCACCAAAACTGACACTATCCTTACGCGAGAGTAATCCCCTAGAGTTTTAAATGTGTTAGCCAAAAGCTCGAATTTTTGACTGGGTGGGACACCAACCCTGACTTTAGCAGTGCGTTTAGCTTGAACCCCAATATTGATATCCGTTCTCATTTCAATATGTATTTAAATGAGACTCGATAAGCAGTCAATGAAACAGCCCGGCTTTTTTTAAACTAGATATTTCAATATCTTAGACTACTTCTTTTGAGGGACCCACTCGATGTCTTGAATTTTTTCCACCTGATTAATAAGTCGAGAAAAAACAAAGAGAAAATCGGATAGGCGGTTGATATACATCATGACCCAAGAGTCTACCGGCTCCTCAGGAAGAGAACTTAAATAGACGACACTTCGCTCAGCTCTACGACAAACCGTTCTGGCTAAATGTAAGTGGGCCGCAGTTTTGCTACCACCCGGCAAAATAAAGTGGGTTAACGGTGGGAGACTTTCAGTCATTACATCAATTTGTCGTTCTAAAAAATCGATATGGGATGCTGTGATACGTTCAATTTTAGGGTCGCTGTTGGGAGAGGCTAACTGGGCCCCTAAAATAAAAAGGTGATTTTGAATTTGTCTTAAAGTGCTCTGAACAAGGGTTTGTGAACTGTGAGCTACCACTACTCCCAAAACCGCGTTAAGTTCATCAACCTCGCCATAGGCCGAAATTCGAGGAGAGCTTTTAGTAACTCTTTTTCCGCCAAAAAGGCCCGTAATTCCTTCATCCCCTGTTTTTGTATAAATCTTCATTTTAGACTCCGTGCGATATTAAATCGTTATAAGACATGATTCCTTAGCGTTCAGCACGCCTTATTATCCCTTGTCACAGTATCCCAAATCAAGTCGGCCTTCATGTTTTTGTTGATTCTTCCGATAGAACTATCAAGGAGTTCTCTGTGATCCGTGTGACCAAATTCGATGGAAAGAGCATGATATTAAATGCAGATTGGATTCAATCGGTAGAGGAGACACCGGATACAATGATTACTCTAACGAACGGCTCAACAATTTTAGTTAAAGATAGCGTGGCTGAAGTTGTGACGGCTTTTGAGGCTTACAAACAAAAACAATTCTTGAAACCAGCAAGTAGCTTAAGGAAAGAGTCATGATTTTAAATTGGATTGGGATATTATTAGGCGCTTTTGCGGTCTTTGGTGGAGCTATTCTTGAGGGGCTTCACATCCAAGCACTTATCCAACCTACGGCTGCTATTATTGTGTTCGGGGGAACCATCGGCGCAACGATGCTAGCTTCGACCCCAGCAGAGTTTAGCGCTGCTCTTAAAGGCATTCTTAATATTTTCTTGAAAGGCGAAAAACACAACTCGAGTAAGATAATCCAAGAGATAGTCGGCATGGCTAATATAGCTCGAAAAGAGGGAATTCTTGCTCTTGAAAAGAGCCTGGCCAATATTCACAATCCATTTTTCTCTTCGAATTTAAGAAAAGTCGTCGACGGCTACGACCCCAATATTTTACGTGAGATGATGGAAGAAAAAATATTTAAGACTGAACAAATTAATAATTCCATCGGGAAGGTTTGGGAAACCGCTGGGGGATTTGCGCCAACTATCGGTATTATCGGTGCCGTACTAGGACTGATTCATGTGATGCAGAACCTCTCTGACCCATCCAAACTCGGGACCGGTATTGCCGTAGCGTTCGTAGCCACCGTCTATGGAGTAGGTTCAGCCAATATTTTGTTTATTCCTATGGGAAACAAACTTAAAAAAATGGGAATGACTGAAATTCATGAAATGGAAATTATCATGACTGGAATTTTGGGAATTCAAGCGGGACTCAACCCTCGGGTTATCGAAGATAAAATGAAAAACCTGGTCGGAGACCATGAGCACTCCGAAGGTAAAGCGGCCGAAAAGAAGGCAGCATAATTCATGGCAAAAAAACAACACCACGAAGAGCATGAAAATTTAGAGAGGTGGCTTGTTTCCTATGCCGATTTCATCACTTTGCTTTTTGCAACATTCACCGCACTCTATGCTCTAGGGCTGACCGATAAAGCTAAAGTACAAAAAGCCATTGAAAGCATTCAAAAGGCTTTTCTTACGAGTGGGGGCATTTTTCCTCAAAGAGGAACCCCTTTTACTCCTTTCGAAAAAGAACAGGATAAAGGCTCCTTAGTCCCCCCAAAACCCAAAGATATAGGTCGTAACTCTAAAACAGAACAAGAGATATTAGACCGTATTCGAGAACAACTAAATAACATCTTCGAACGTGTAACAGGATTAAATCACAACCAAAAAGACCTGGAGGTTATTAAGACCTCCAATGGCTTTAAAATTCGGCTGGGCGAAAGCATGCTGTTTAACCCCAATAGTGACAAACTTAAAATAGAGACCATCCCCTTTCTGTTTGAAATGGGAAAGCGTTTGGCTCGATTAGATCTTCCGATTCAAATTGAAGGTCACAGTGACAAATCCGAAAATTTAAAACGTGAAGATTCCAATCGCCAAGGTTGGCAACTTTCAGTCAATCGATCTTACAATATTTTGAAATTTCTCGTCGAAGGGGCGGAGTTCCCTAAGTATCATATTTCAATAGCCGGTTTTGGAGACACGGTCCCTCTGTCTCTCAATGATAGTGTCGAAGGAAGAAGAAAGAATAGACGAGTAGAAATTGCAGTGATTACACCCGATCAAAACATCAAAGACTTGGAGTGGTAGCGCCCTCTAACGATTGCTCGCCCACCTGTTTGGCCTCTTCTGTTTGATTGACCGTATCTAGTTGTTCGATGAGGGCGCCCAGATCTGCACGGTCTTCAGGCGTCAACAAATCATCATTTTTTTCTAATGATTCATTTTTTATCACCGGTCTTCCAGATTGAGACTTTTCGCTTTGAGTAGGACTTGTAGAATGCGATTGAGAATCTCCCACACACATAACTGTCGTGACTAAAATTAAAACTAACCATTTCAGCATCTGTTTTTACTCCTTAAAGAAATCGTTTCAGGAGAGTTTTTTTACGATTCTCCTGCCCTTTTAAAACCTTTAAAATCTTAGTCGGTCTGCCTTCTTAAAAACGTGGGAATATCATATTCCTCGGTTTCAAAAAATCGCTTACCTATCTCTCTAGCCAATTGGCGCGCAGACTTTAAATCTTCAGACAGAGGCTCTCTCTTCTGAACAATTGGACTCGCCATAGGGGTTGCAACCGGTTGCTGCACCTCTTGCGTTGCAGCCATTTGCACTTGAGGCTCGGAAACAACGGGTGCTTCAGTGCTCACTACCCCTTGATCGATAGCGGCTTTAGCTTCCGGATTAAACCCGGTCGCGATTACTGTCACTCGAACTTCGTCTTTTAAGTTTTCATCAATAACGGAACCAAAGATAATTTCAGCATCTTCATGAGCTTCCTCAGTAATGAGGGAAGAGGCTTCATTGACTTCAAACAAAGTTAGATCCGATCCGCCCGTGATATTAATAATAATTCCGGTAGCACCATTGATAGCCACATCCTCAAGCAACGGAGAGGAAATAGCTTTTCTAGCAGCTTCGATGGCTCTATTTTCACCTGAAGCCACTCCGGTTCCCATTAAGGCTAGCCCCTTATTAGACATCACAGTTCTTACATCTGCGAAATCAAGATTGATCAACCCTCGGATATTAATCAGATCAGAAATGCCTTTGACCGCTTGATAAAGAACTTCATCGGCCTTTTTAAAACAATCCAACATAGTGGTTGTTTCATTGGCGACATAAAGAAGTCGTTGGTTTGGAATACAAATTAAAGTATCCACCGCTTCTTTGAGCTCGGCGATTCCTTTATCCGCGTTTTTTCTTCGCTTCTTGCCTTCAAAATTAAAGGGTTTGGTCACTACACCCACAGTCAAAGCACCCGCCTCTTTGGCAATATTTGCGATGACCGGAGCCGCTCCCGTTCCTGTTCCTCCCCCCATTCCCGCGGTGATAAATACCATATCCGAACCTTGGAGCATCTCAGCAATTCTCGTACTGTCCTCGAGAGCTGCTTTCTTTCCCACTTCCGGATTGGCCCCCGCCCCTAATCCTTTTGTTAGCTCGGTTCCTAGTTGAATATGATGTGGAGCCGGATTGTGATTTAACGCTTGATTATCGGTATTGGCTGCAACGAAATCAACCCCGTTTAATCCTAACGAAATCATCGTGGCGATAGCATTAGTGCCTCCACCTCCCACTCCTACCACTTTAATTTTTGCACCCTGGGCCGTCTGTTTTTCGACTATTTCAAACATTTGATTCCTCCTAATTGGGGTCTGTTGCCTTTCTAAAACACATCGCCTAACCAGGTTTTCATTCTGGTTATGACTTTGCCGTAAACATTTTCTTCATCTTTAATTTTAAATGTCATTTCAGAACTTGTTGAATTGCCGTACATCAATAGTCCTACCGCCGTAGAATACATGGGGGAGTTTACGACATCGAGCAAACCACCCACCCCTTGGGGGACTCCACGACGAACCGGCAACTCGAGAATAAACTCGGCCAATTCGGGAAGACCCTCCAGTAAAGAAGCTCCCCCGGTAATAACAATTCCGGTCGACATGAGATGCTTAAAACCACTGTTGCTTAATTCCTGATTCACCATCGTTAAAATCTCTTCGACTCGAGGCTCGATAATTTTTGTCAGAACCGAGCGAGAGATCTCTTTCGATTTTCTACCACCCACCATGGGGACTTCTATCATCTCCTCACTGGGCAACATCGACGACATCGCACATCCCGATGTCACTTTGATTTTTTCGGCATCCTGGATTGAGGTTCTTAACCCTACTGCAATATCATTAGTGATGTGATTTCCACCCATCGGCACCACTGCAGTGTGCACAACACTTCCTCTAACAAAAATAGCAATATCGGTAGTCCCACCGCCGATATCAATTAAAGCGACACCCAACTCTTTTTCGTCCGGTGTGAGTACAGCTTCTGAGGAAGCTAGAGGCTCTAGAACGATATCTGTGACTTCAATTTCTGCTTGATTGACACATTTGATAATATTTTGAGCCGAAGCCACATCTCCGGTCACGATGTGAACTTTGGATTCCAAGCGAACCCCACTCATTCCGATAGGATCTTTGACCCCCTCGTGATCATTGATCGTAAATTCTTGGGAGATGACATGCAAAACTTCTCTGTCTGTGGGCAGAGCAATGGCTTTAGCGGCATCTATAGCTCGTTCAACATCATGCTCCCCAACCTCTCGATTTTTAATAGCAACAACCCCAGAACTATTAAATCCTTTAATGTGAGTTCCGGCGATTCCGCATTTCGCGTGAGTGATTTCAACGCCTGACATCAACTCTGCAACTTCAACTGCTTTTTTCAAAGCTTCAACTGTCGACGGTATGTTAACGACAATCCCCTTTCTGATTCCTAAAGAGGCTTGTTTTCCAATGCCGATAATCTCAATACCTTCAGAAGTCATTTTCCCAATGACAACACAGATCTTCGTCGTTCCGAAATCAATACCCACACGGAGATCGGATTGCTTTGCCGGTTTTTTATGGCCAGACATAAACATCCCTTTATTTTAATACTTCTGTTGAAACGATTTAAGACGTGCGGTCACTCTAATGATTCAGCATTTGCCCTCTGAGTGAGTTTTACACCACTCAGTGTATAAGCGCTGGGTTAGAAATGCCCTTGAGGTAACTGTAGTTCTAATTGTGGGAACTGACAACAGCTTTTTTTGGAAATATCAGATTAATTCTCTGAACTTGTCTGTCTTGACTAGGTGGGTCTAACAATAAAGTTTCCAAAATGGTCGTTTGAGACTTCCATGTTTCGAGACTCAAAAGAATCTCGAGTTTGGGGCTATCTAAAAATATTTTAAAGTAAGGATAATTGTCCAAAACGACCTGCGAGATACTGTACTTGGCTTTTGAGAAGAAACGAAACTGTTCAATCAACGCTAAGACCTCCGACACATTCCAACCTGAATTTTTCGGAGGCAAATTGATAAACGGAAGATCGAATGACTTTAACATGCGAGGGCGAGCTTTATCTATCACCTTTCCATGGGCATCGATGAAATAAGCCGCGTCTTTTATAATCGAAAGAGCTCTGGGTCTGGCCGTTTGAATTTCTATCCAAAGATGGTCTGGAAATTGTTTTTTAACCGTTACATTTTCCACCCAGGGACGTTGTTGCAAATTAAAAACTAAATCCTTTGAAGACAAAGTAACTAAGCTCTTTCCCTCCAAAGGCGGCAACCAAGCTTGAATTTCCGAAACCGTGAGAGGCCACTCGGTTACAATTTTTACCTTTTGAATCCTAAAAGGGGAGATCAACTGTAATCGAGTTCCAAAAATTCCTTTTTCATTTAGAAATAGACTCAAAGTAAAAAGGTTCGCAAAAAGAACCATAAATAGAAACCGTTTCAATTGGAATAACCCATTGAAGCTAGGATAAGGCATGATGTCTTGCGACACTAAATCCTCCTAAGCAGCCGCCTGCCATTTCTTTGCGTCAATATCTCCTCCAAAAACCCTTTGGTAATCAGAGAGCAACACATCGACTGAAAATTTACTTTTTAAATTAAGAGTTAGATTTTCTGCAAATAAATGCCGTTGATTAACATCGTTCTTTAATTCTAAAATTTTCTGTCCCATGCTTTTAATTTCATAATTGGGTAGTACCACGCCCGATTTTTCCGAAGTGATCAAGTCTCTCACCCCATCGATATCCACGCTAATCACTGGAATTTGATGATGAGCAGCCAGAATAAGAGGAACAAAATGGGGATCTCTTAAGGGGGTGTAAAGAAAAAGATCAAGATGGCTTAAGAGCTCATCAGAGACGGTCTCGATAATATTGACCCTCTTCTCAAGATCTAAGTCACTCACCATTTTAGCAAAGTGGCCATACAAAGGCCCTCCGCCTAAGATATGAAATTTAATATCCGGGTCGATCTTAGTCACAAAGTGAGCAACACCTAAAAGAAAAGGAATATTGCTCTCTTGGACGAAATGACAAAGGGTTCCCACTTGAAAGGTTTTTTGAGAAACTTTGTTTTTGTTTTTTCGAGGAGTCATCACCGGTAAAGCTAGCCTTTGAAGACGTTCCTGAGGAACTCTCTTGATCTCTTTCAGAAACCGATACTCTGTCGGGCTATGTGACAACAAGGTCAATGTTTTTGGTAATTTTGCTAAAACCGCTTGAAGGGAAAGTCGGTAAATTGTTTTATCTTCATCATTCAAATCCAAAACTGAAACGAACAGCTTTCCCGCACGATAATGGTGAGCAGAAAGAAAATGAATAGCTCTGCGCCAATGTTTCGACAGAATCCAAAAATTTCCTTCTAGCTTTTTTGTGAAAAACCGTCGTTGAGCCTCTGTCACCCAAATCGTCTCTACCTTCATAGAAGAGGAGAGACCTTCAATGAGAGTTTCAAAAACCTTTCGCTCCCAAGGGTATAAATCATTAAATAAAAGACAAGTAAGTTTATTTGCATTCATGAAATTGGCTTTAGTTGCTTTGAAAAGCACAGGGAAAAACTTAACCGCAAACTTGCTAGGCTTTAATTATACCGTATTTTGATTGATAAAGTCGATGAGATGGCGCAGAGTTCCAAAATCTTTTTTACCCCACTTAAAAACTAAACGCGGAAGATGCATGATTTCAGGTTCATTAGCCTCTTCAGAAAGAGGGGGAGAATTCTTAAGCTCTCCATCATTAAAAAAATCTTTAAAGAGTTGATTGGCCTTTTTTATCGCCGCATCCGGGATCTGTTTTTTTATCCGTATAGAAACCCAATCTCCAACATACCGCGTTGAATGATAGTTTTTATAAAACTCTTCGAAATGGTCTAAAGCTTCTTCTGCACTATGACAAACCTTATACAAATGACTGTCCGTGACTGAAACAAGCCCCTTTTTCAACATGACTTTGTTGAGAAACTCAACCACTTCGGACCAATAACCATATTGAGGAGTCTCTAAAAAGACCACAGGAACAAGATTGGTTTTTCCTGTTTGCAACAGAGTCAAAGCCTCGAAAGCCTCGTCGAAGGTTCCAAAACCGCCTGGAAAAAAAGCAAAGGCCCAGGCTTCTTTCACCAAAAATAATTTTCGGGTAAAAAAGTATTTGTAATGAATCAAACCTTTTTCAGGATCGATGAAAGAATTTGCACTCTGCTCAAAGGGAAGCTTGATGTTTAGACCAAATCCACCCTTGGGAGTAGCCCCTTCATTGCCGGCCGCCATGATTCCGGGCCCTCCCCCGGTAATCACCATATAGTTTCTTTGGACGGCCTTTTGAGCAAATTCTTTAGCTAAATGGTAAAGGGGGTCTGAAGGAGCGATTCTCGCAGATCCAAACATAGTAATTTTAGGGGTTTGCCGATGCGGGCGAAACATTTTGAAAGAATAACGAAGCTCTTTCAAAGCCGTAGCCGATATTTTTAAGTTCAAGCTACCTGGGTTCTCTTTGGCGAGTTTGATGGTGGCTCTAAAAATCTCCGAAATAATTTTTCGTCTTAGGGGGGTTTGTTCACCAATCATTAAATTTAGGGAATCTTCTAACTTATCCCACTCCGGGCCCAAATCGTCGGTCATTTTTTTATCAATTATTTTTGATTTCAATTTGCTTGCTCGCTCAGTTTAAGAGAAAATTTATCCATCGTGACTTCTAAATCGAATTTTAAAACTCTTTTAAAAACTCCAATCTTCTGGCAAGTCGCTTTTTCCCTTATAGGTTTAATCACTAGCCTTTACTTATTTGTCCATCATACCCGACTCGAAAGCGGAATCCAAGAATCGGCTAGTTTTTGTTCTTTTGGAAAATTCGTGGATTGTGATTCGGTCAATGTTAGTCGATACGCTGAAATATTAGGCATCCCCATTGCCGCATTAGGGGCTTTTTACTTTTTTATTCTTTTGCTTGGAGTTCTTTTTATATCTCCCAAAGAAAAAGGTTTTGCACCGCTTCAAAAGATTTTGGCCTGGATGACGGCGCTAGCGACTCTCTATAATTTGTTCCTTTTATTTATTATCCAGCTCATCGTTCTCAAAACTTTTTGTATTCTATGTTTTCTCACCTATCTTTGCACGGCAGGCTATCTGTATCTAAATTTTAAAGCAACGAGCCGAACCGAAAAAGTGTTTAAAGATAAGTTAAAACTCACTTTCGGAAAGCCCGATTTTTCTTTATTCAAAAGCATTCCTAAAAAACGATGGTTTTTCGTAAGTCTCATTCTCATAGGCTTCATCGGAATTTTAGCCTTACTACCCTACTTCGTCCGAAGTAAAAGCTCAGCGAATAACTTTGTCGAAAACTCAATCCAACAGTTTTATGCTCAATGGAAAGATCTCCCTCAAAAGAAGTTTCCTATTTCCTCGGGAGATGGAAGTTGGGGAAATCCCAATAGCCCTATTCAGATTGTTGAGTTTAGCGATTTCGAATGCCCCTTTTGTCGTAAAGCCGCTTTCACTCTTCATACCGCTTTAAGGTTTTTTGAAAAACGGGTCTACTTCGTTTTTAAAAATTTCCCATTAGATTCGAGTTGCAACCCTAATCTCCAGTACCAGCTTCATGCTCATGCTTGTAAATTGGCCCGACTAGCAACCTGTAGTCAAATGCAAGGAAAGTTTTGGGCCTACCATGATCAAGCTTTTCTTAAGCTGACTGATGATGACATCAAAGAAGGCTTTGACCACATTGCCGAAATTTTATCTCCGATAATCTCAAAAGAGGTCATCTCATCATGTCTGTCAAATCCCAAAACTTTAAAAATGGTGACCGAACAGATTGATCAAGCCACCCAATTTAAGGTCAAAGCAACCCCATCCATCTACATCAATGGAAAACTGATCACTATTCCCATAACAGTAGAAACCCTAGAAAAACTAATTTCCCTTGAAGAAAAGTTTGTTCAAGTAAAAGGTACCCATCGACTTTTCGGCCGAAAAGTCGATGGGTACCTTTTATGACCGCTACCTTTTAAGCTTACTGGGAGACTGACACCCTTAGATGTCAAAAGTTTTGACAGTAAGGTTTGTTTTAGTCGGCGCTAAAAACTAACGACAGAGAGCCGGTTTTTGCCCTGTGAAACCATTGATCTTTTTGACCTGAAATAAGGCATCAGCTTTGCTCCTCTTTAAGGGTGAAGGGGTGACGGTTGTGATACGACTCTCACACATAGGGGTTTTTCATCTTTTAGCGCTACTAGGACTTTACTTGCCAACGGTCCACGCCGATCTCATGGATGCTGAGAAGGCCGAAGAGATCGCTAAAAAAGCCTTTGCCGAAAAATACCTAGACTTTACCGGTGATAAAAACGTCATGGGAAAAATCACAAGTGTCGATGGAAAGGTCAACCTTACGGGGAACAAAACCCGTTTTAACGGCGATGATGGTGTTTCCTATAAAAGTGATCTTACTTACCATGATTTTTCCTTTACTACAGATGACCAAGCTAACAACCAACAACAAGGCAACCAAGCCGAAAAAACGCCCAGGTCACTTCAACCGTTTGTTTCAGAGCACGGCGGAATATCTGAAGATGGCGGGTCATCTATTTTAGAAAGAACTGTGTATCAGGAGTTTGATAAATTTTCTAAACAAGAGGAAAATGATGATGCGAAAAAAAGAAAGGAAGAAGAAAAAACAGGGATAAAATATCGAGGCATTTTCAAGATCACCACCAAAGAAATTTTTGAAGATCCTAAGGCCCAAGCCAATAACCAAGGAAACTCCCAGAATCCTAATTCAAAAAATGATAAGGAAAAAGACAAAGTTGAACGACTCGAACTAAGAGAAGAAACAGCAAAAGCGGTAAAAAAAATTGGGGATGATTCTGCCGAAACGATTTTTCAAGCTGCCAGAGACAAAGAAAACAGGGACGACCCCAATGCGCTTCCCAATGAGCTTCTTCTCTATGATGCTGCTGCGAAAGCTACCAATTCTATGTGGAATGCCGGCATGGCTAATCTCTATCAAAGAAGAATTTTTAAAGGTCTAAACGACTCTTCATTTTTTGATCCTCCAAAACTCTCAGAAGAAAGTCCCGATTGTTCAACTTGGGAGAAACAACAACAAGAAAAATTGGCAAAACTCAATCAACAAGAAAGACAAGACCGACAAAAAGAATTTGAGCTAATGAAAAAGGGCTGTGAACAAATGTCTAAAATGCCTTTTAATGCAGTCGATCCCAGATACGAAGCCCAGCCCGACAATCCCAAAGTCGAAGTCTTAAAAGAAAGAGGGCCCGAAAAAGAGGACCCCTTTGCACGAGACCTGAGAGTTCGTTTGGAACTCATGTCCCAGGCCGGCAAGGACATCTCGGAAATTCAAACCAACTGGAAATATGAAGATCAAGACCAGAGAGTTGAACTCAAAAACAATAATGAAACTGTTAATCAAACTTTAGCAGAACAGTTAGAAAGCTATAACAAGCAATTAGAAGATGCCAAAGCCGCTTATGAGGAGGTTGCGCAAGAGGCTCCTTCCGTTTTTAACAGTAAAGAAGATCCGACTAAATATAAAATAGAACCCGGAACTCGAAGCGTTATGGAAATCAATCAACGCCCTGCCCAAGGCTATAACGACTTTGGAGTCGATGCTTCAAAACTTGCCGAGCCCAGTACTGCGAGAAACTACGAAGAGCTCATTAAGAATGTCAAATAACCCTTCTCAGCACGAAGTGGTCTTTTACGATAACCTCGTGTATAACAAAAAATCATGAGCACTAAAAAAAATGAGTACCAACTTTTAAAAACCTTTTTCTCGCTTGGTGTCTGTCAAAGAGCAACTCGTCCTCTTAAGGAAGGAATCGAAATTGCTATTCATGTAGATGAAAACTCCCCTTTGACCCTGACCAAACAAAAAGGACAAATCGAGATAGTTGAAGAGACTCCACAAAAGCCTGATATGACTTTTTGGATCGGGAAAGATGGGATTAAAGAATTAACATCGCTTGAAACCGAAGATATCGGGGAAATAGGGATCACGATTATCAAGTTGATGCTTTCCGGCGATCCCAAAACCCGGTTAAAAAGTAAAGTGCATATTGGAACACTCCAACTCTTGACCCATGGCTACTTAGGAGTTCTCCCCTTAGGTGGCCCCACCGTGATGAAATTTTTAGCCTCCAAAGGTTTTTCCAATATAGGTAAAATAAAAGAGGCTATTTCTCAGTTGCGAGGTTAACACAAAATGAAAGTACACCCCTTTATCAATGCGGAAGAGATAGATAGGTTAAACACGACCTTGGCCAAAAAGATCTCCTCGGACTACCAAAATATTTTGGCAGAAAAAGAATCTCTTTTAGTGGTGATTACGCTAAAAGGAGCTCTGCTATTTGGAGCCGACCTTATTAGAAAACTTACTGTACCCATCCATGTGGATTTTGTCAGACTGGCCAGTTATGGTGCAGGGATCAAATCAAGCGGAGAGGTCAGATTTTTAAAAGATATTGAAAGCTCTCCGGAAGGTAACCACATTTTAGTCCTTGATGAAATCATTGACTCAGGCCGAACTTGGGATTTTCTACGAAAACGATTAGGAGCCGCTAACCCCAAAAGTTTAAAAATTTGTGCTTTGCTTTCTAAACCAAGCCGGAGAGAAATCGAAGTGACTATCGATTACTTGGGAAGAGAAGTCGAAGACAAATTCCTCGTAGGCTATGGCCTTGACTTCAATGAAGATTACAGAAATTTAAAAGAGATCTCGTACTTAGAATAATTATTTTTTCGAACTCTTTTTATCCGACACTACTAAAGTGGCTCGAACGTGCTTAGGATGAAACTGACATCCTATCGGGTAGTCCCCTGGCTTTAAACTTTTTGGAAGTGTGACTTCAACGATTTTTGGTTCGCTGCGATTTACCTGTTCTGTCACATTTAAAATTGGAATAAAGAATCCGTGAAAGTCAAATCCACCTTCAAGCTCGTGTTTAACTACAAACTTTATCTTCTCTCCAGGCGTCACTTCAACTTTTTCGGGAGTCCAATGAACCGCACCATCTATTTTTTTTGTTTCTAAAACAATTTCCCTGGATTTCGTAGCTGTCTCAGAACCCCAAAGCGTTGCGGTTAAAATCATTAGCCCTAAACTTAAAGAAAGAATTTTTTTCATGCTCTATTTATAACACGAAACTCTCTCTTCTCAAATACGACTTGAGACACAAAAAAAGGCCCCCTTCTTAAAAAAGAAGAGGGCCTTCTCAAACATTTGGCCAATCACCCAGCAAAGGGATTATTGACGCTTAATATTGATAATTTCGTCTAACATCTCATTTGCAGTCGTGACGCTCTTCGCCGAAGCTTGGAACCCTCGTTGAGCTTTGATCATGTCGACAAATTCTTTAGCTAAGTCGACGTTCGACTGCTCCAAGCTCTTTGTCATGACCACTCCGCGGCCGTTGGTGTTGGGTTTTCCAATGAGAGGCTGTCCCGATTGAATACTTTCTCGGAACTGATTTTCCCCAAGTTTGATCAATCTCTCTGTTGACTCAAACCGAGCCACAGCTAATTGACCCAACACCCGGGACTGACCGTTGGTATAAATACCAGTGACAACGCCATCGGCATCAATACCCGTATCACTTAGAACTCCCGCTGCCCAACCATCTTGCACATTTCTAAAGGTCGAGTTTTTAGATCCGTACTGTGTTGTTCCCTTCTCTCCGGTTCCTTGTTCATCAATCGCATCTCCAAAATCAAAAAAGAGCTGCTGATCTGGAACTGCTCCGTTTGAGAAGTTGGCATTGATCACCGTTTGAGAGTTAGTTTGTAGTTTTCCATACTGATCAAACACTAACGTACCCGTGCACACCTCAGTCGGAGCTCCTGGGAGACCACCATTTATATTAGCTCCGTCGGTCATTCCATGCCATTCCCATGTATTGTCGGCAGTTTTATTGAAATACATTGTTAAGGGCTGCGCATTTCCAACCGAGTCGAAAACTTGAATTCCGGTTGTAAACTGTGCGGTTTCCTCAGGCTTGTTGAGATCTAGAGGAAGAGTGATAGGACTTCGCGCATCTAAGTTGACATGGAGTTGAACTGCATTGGTGGCTTTGGCTGCTATCGTGTTATATGGAATTCGGATTTCGGTTAGTTTTCCAGTGATTTTACCCTCAGGGGTAGATTCATAGGCTTGAACCCGCATTCCATTCAAATTGGTCAACCATCCGTCTTTATCAAAACGAAATGATCCATCTCTCGTATAGGTTTGTCCCAAAGCATCACTCTTGACCACGAAAAATCCGTTCCCACTAATAGCGAGATCGGTTCCGCGTTCGGTTCTTGTGATTGCACCTTGAGTGAGGATGTTTGTGACACCGGCAAGAGCGGCTCCGCGACCGATTTGAAGGCCCCCCGCTCCGCCCATACTTAGGTCCTGCGCTAGGATATTTTGAAACTCGGTCCTAGCACTTTTGAACCCGGTAGTATTGGCGTTTACGATATTGTCAGAAATAACTGCTAACGCTTGTCCGTTAGTTTCCAGACCAGAGATAGCAGTCGTCATTGAAGATACTACACCCATGTTGCCTCCTTAGAGTCTTAAAGATATAAGACTCAAGTAAAACCAAAGCTTCCTATTGAAAGGGAACTCAAGAAACAGCTCCATTCAACACGGGCCAGCCTTGGGAGTTTATCCAAGAAAACGGGGCTACCGTTTTCAAACTAAAAAAACTTTCAAATCCTGTTTAAACCAGTACTGCGCTATCAATATTAGTGAACACCTTTTCCTTCATTTGGCTTCTCTCCATCGCTGTGACTACAATACGCGACTTCACATTGGCAATCACAGCTACGTCATCAGCCAAAATCAAAGCTTCTCGACTTCCCTTGGACTCTGCTTGATCAATCCCTTTAGAAATCCGTTTTTCCAAGTGACTATCCCAAGGAATCTCTCTCGATTTGATTCGAGTCTCAGCATGCTGGGAGAGGCTAAAACTCTTGTTTTCATGCCGAAGAATTTGTTCGAACTCTGAGGGTTCGCTGGGGTTCTTGGTCTTCGCTGGTAATCGATCTTGAATCTGAGAGGGGCGAACACCTTCAACTCCATCTGGTCGTATCGAAGTCGGATTTAAACTTCGATAGAGTTCTGAAATACTCATCTCATTCCCTCCATTCCAGACACCCCAGGCATACCTCCCCAAACTCCACGGTCTAATTGAGACATTGAGGGGAAGGGCTCTTCACTTGCTTCACTTTCAGTGGCAGTTGCATTTGACGATCCACCCGTTGGGTTTGTGGTCGACTTAATACTTTCCATAGCTGCCGGCTTTGCAACCGTTGCCCCATTGGCAGAAGCAGTCTTTTCACTTGGTTTTTCAGTGTCGCTAGAAACCTGGTTGACCCTTGCCAAATCAAGCCTAGTTTTTCCGGAGCTGGTTTCAACCACTAGAATCGGATTTTTTCCTTCTAGTTCAACTCCCGTGACACGTCCAGAGAGCTCAGTGCCCAACTCCTGAGCTTGTCCGGATTTGTCCACACCTTGCACTCTGAACGTGTATTTTCCAGACGGGAGACTTCTTCCTTCTTGGTCTTTACCATCCCACTTGACTTCAGTTCCTTCAGCTCGAGCAATATCAATTTCTCGAACTAACTTTCCACCCTCAGTATAAATCGCAGCTTTAATTGGCATCACTCCTTCTTTGGTTCCATATTTCATAGAGACCTCTTGGCCTTCTAAGAGATCCAATTGATTACCAATAGCCTGGACTTTTTTTCCTATCAAGCTGAGTGCAGAAAGTTTTGCCCCCTCTCCAACCCCAGAATGCAATCCCTCAATCCCCTTCTGAATATTGGTAAGTTGCTCCAACGATCCGAATTGAGCTAACTGAGCTGCGAACTCTTGATGCTCCATCGGTTTAAGAGGATCTTGATTTTGCAATTGAGTCATGAGCAATTTCATAAAATCTTCTTTGCCCATAGCATTTTTCGCTTTTGGCAGATCCTTTGAAGGATCTGCCATAAGATGAGAGGGAATAGCTGCTGAAAGAGCATCCATGAGCTTCTCCTGATGAATATTCTAATGACCCATTAAGGTGATTAGATTCGGATATCGACTCTTCCATTGCCAACTGGCATCGAACGAACATCTGAGGAGCGAACTCCCAGTCCCGATGATACCTCGATTGTCTTTAGAGAGTTTTTACCCGAGGATTCTTGCCACGGAGATTCCGTGGAACTGTCCCCTGGGAATCCGCGCGACTGTTGAAAAGCAGAGTCTTGACCAGCCCACTGAGAGGCAAAATCATTTTGAATCTGCGTTCCTAGATCGCGTTGCACATGAACTTCCAGTTTAGTGAGATTTAATTCTTGAGCTTCCATCGAAGATCTCAAGTCCCCTAAAGAGCTTTCGATAGCTGATTTCGCAAAGTCGTTTTCAGACTTCATCGAAACCTCTACGTTTTTACCCCTTGTGGTTACATGAATCTCCACTTGACCAAGATCCGGAGGGTTTAGAGCGACTGTCATTTTGCCGTTTCCATGCTGAACCATTCCCTGAACTTTTTCGAAAAGCTCAGGAAGTGTTGCTCTGACCACCGGCCCTTGAGACTCACCCTGCATCAATTCAGAGGTAGCAACTTGAGACTTAGAATCAACTCCCAATGCAAATGCATTTAAAGAATTGAGTTCTTGATAATGTCCCTTGCTTTTATCCTCAGTTTTGAGGCTGTGTTTGCTGGAAAGTTCACTGTGCTTCAGACTATCAGAAAGTGAAACATCCGACTTTCCCTCGCCTTGTTGTGATGCTGGGGTCACTGTATTTTTTGTGACAGATTTTGAAAAGTCTGCCTTTGATTGACCCTGATGCGCGAGGTACTGTTGGAGAGCGTTTTCTTTCTGGGTTTTAGAATTAACCGAATCTTTACTTATGTTATCAGAATTTTCGGTCGTCCGCTGCAACATTTGCAGCGATTGACCATTCTGATCCCCCAAAGCAAAGAGCACATTTTTCAACTCGGCGCTCTGAGAAAAACCTTCCTTTGTATCCCTATCCAAACCCAAAATCGCAGACGAATCCGTCCCATTTTTGATGGGCAAGAGATTCGAGATTTGATTTTGTGTTTGAGGAAAGAGATTACTTAGGGCAATAGGATCCAATGGCGATCGGCCTTTTTTATCAAAAAGAGAAAGAAGTGCTTCATCTTCCCCTTTTTTCTCGCCGCCTTTCTCAATTAAGCCAGCAAGAGGATTTTCAATACCGATCTGCAACAAATCATCAGATTGCCCCTGAAGGCCCAGAAGATAGTTCATAAAATCGAACATCCCTGTCTCAGGCGCTCCCGAGCTACCAGCCATTTCTCGCTGGAACCCGGTTAAGTTTGAACCGTTTATAACAGAAGTGGATAACACGTCATTCATCACCTCCTTTTTTTTTCATTGTGCTCTCAGGGAGACTTTGTCTTGGCTTCTCCTTGAGTTTTATTGACCTTATCTTGAGAACTAGGTTCTCGGTTTTCAAAAGTTCTCTCTGTAATAAGTTTCGCCTTTTCAGGTAACATCTTACTCATAACCTCAGCGGCTTTTTCTTGCTTCATTCCTGCGATGATCTTGTTCGACAAATCAATATCCATCGTCTCAAGTATCTTTGCAGAACGCTTAGACTCCATTTTTTCATACATACCCCTAAACAACTCAGCCCTTGCATCTTTCCATGTAGTCAATTCTTTTTTAAGCTTTTCGTTTTCCACTTCTTTCTCGGCGATTTTTACCTTCCACTCTGCCTCTGCCTTCTCAAGTTTAACCCTCCATTGAGCTTCCTGTTTGCTTAAGTTCTGCTTATTCTCTTTTCCGATGTTTTGATTTTTATCTTTTAAATCAAAAATAACTTTTTCATAATATTCAGATTGTTTCTTTAAGAACTCTTCTCTTTCAGAAACATATCTTTCCCGATCAACCAGGGAAAGTTCGGCTCCTGCCTGAGCAGAGGGGGCGGATGGCGCCTCAGGTTTGACAATTTTAACTTCTTTCGTTTCAGTCTCCGGCTTTACTTTATTTTCCTTTTTTTCAGACTCAGGTTTCAGGTTGATTTCTTCAGCAGCGTTTAAATTTTGAAAACCCAACAAACCAAGTTCATGGCTCATCCAAAGAGTTACCCCGAAGGTAAAGCAAAGAAATAAACCACTCAATTTCAGGTAATGTTTCACTGTGTTTTACCTTTCAAAAGCTGATAGTTTTGATCTAATCGTTTTTGGGACCTTCGACGATCATCAAGTTTGAATTCATATATTCTTTTTTCTTTCAACGACTCAAGCCCTTTTCTCCTCATAGAAATCACCCCCAGCTCATACCTTCTGTTTTCCAAATCTTCTTTTTCTTTTCTTATCATTCTCTCAAGCTTTAAGGATTCCTTGGAATCACACTCAATTTTCTGATTCAAAAATTGTAACCACTCCGTACCAAAACTTATTTTTTCTTTTTGTTTTTCCAACAAGTCATTTACATTACTTCTAAGAAGACTTTGTCTTTGTTCAAGCACAATGACCTTCTGAACAAGCGCTGAGACTTCAAGTTTTTTCATCGTTTCCTTGATTTTCACAAAACTAAGCATTCGCTCGAGCTTAAAACGAAATTTCATATCTGCCTCAGGTCAAGGTTACTCAAAGAATTCAGTTCTAGGAGACGCTTTCTAAAAGCTTCTTTCGGCATTCAGCAAATCCACTTCTTAAATCCCTACTCTGTTTTAAGAATTCCTGAATACGGGGCTGCTTCTCAATGCAGTCGTCGATTTTGGGATCGCTGCCTCGAATGTACATTCCATAATTTATAGAGTCTTCATTTTCAATATATCTTGCCATTAGCTCTTTTAATGATCTTGCAGCCTGAAGGTGTTCGGGATCTACGACTTGATCCATCACGCGGCTAACGCTCGTTAGAATATCTATCGCGGGGTAGTGGCCACGATTAGCTATTCTGCGAGAAAGCACAATGTGCCCATCCAAAATAGCACGAGCATTGTCGGCAACCGGGTCCTCTAGATCGTCCCCCTCGACGAGAACAGTATAAAGTCCAGTTACAGAACCCTGAACTCCCCAATTTCCTGCTCGCTCGACAAGTCGATTAAGAGAATTAAAAACCGATGGTGTATATCCCTTGGTAGTTGGAGGTTCACCCGCGGCCATACCGATCTCCCGTTGTGCCATCGCAAACCTAGTCAATGAATCCATTAAAAGGAGCACATTCAAACCCTGTTTTCGGAAATGTTCTGAAATAGCCGCAGCAACAAAGGCGCCTCTCACTCGACGCACGGGCGACTTATCTGCGGTTTCAACCACCACAACGCTTTTTTTCATTCCTTCAGGGCCAAGTTCACGTTCAATAAATTCTCTTACCTCTCTACCGCGCTCTCCAATCAATCCAATGACTACAACATCGGCTGCGGTATAACGAGCCATCATTCCGAGAAGCACACTCTTGCCCACACCACTGCCTGCAAAAATTCCAGTTCTCTGGCCCTTGCCGCAGGTCAGACAACTATTAATGGCAGTCACTCCAAGGTCTAGGGCTTCTGTAATTAGTTGTCTTCCCATTGGATTGAGCATTTCGCCGTAGAGCGGGACTCGCTCCTTCAGCTCCCAGTCTTCTATCTTCTCGTAGGGCTGACACATTGAATCAACAACATTTCCAATTAAACCATTTCCTACTGGAATCGTAGCTGCCTCCGCTCCAATCTCTACCAAATCACCAAGTTGAACAGCTCCCAAATCATCAAGTGGCATTCCGACATGACCTTCTGGATCTAAACTTACAATTTCGATGGGGACCTTGCCTTTTGAGGTGCCAACCCAACACAAAGTTCCCACTCTTACAGCAGGAATTCTAACCCGGACGGAATCTTTTCTGACTCGCGTAACTTTTCCGTAGTACTTAAAGAAGGAATGATCTTCGATTTTTTGATGAGCGACTTCGAGCATCGAATCAGTCTCCTGTACCAAAAATATCTTTTATTATCTGTCCTAGTCGTTGGACTTGTTCTTCCGCGGAAAAGAAGACTCCGCCAGATCTAGTCTCAACCTTGAATTCATTATTTTTTAAGGCCGGTTCTTGCACGAATTCGAGCCCAGCTATATTAGTTTCGATACGGTTTTTTTGTAGGCACTCAAATTGTTTCGGTGGAATAAGTATTTTTATTTTTTCCTCCGACTTAAAAACATCTAACTGCTGGTTGAACCAGTCTTCTATTCCAGCTTTTATCTGTCCAGAATGAGGAACCAGAAATTTTCGCATCACAATTGAAATTAACTCTAGCCAATATACTTTGTGCTCATTTAAAAGCGCCTCTCGCTCCTTGTGAAAACTATCTGTCCACTTCTTAAAAGATTCTTTGAGCTCTTCAACCTCAACTGTCCACCTCTCCCTTTCAGATTTGGAATCTAGATCAGCCTTAATTTTACCTTCTCTAAGTCCTTGTTCCAGACCTTCTCTCCGCTTTGATTCGACTTCAGCTTTCTGTATTTCGTCTAATTCAGCTAGTCTGCTTTGGAGTGTAATTTTATTTTTTTCCTCAAGTTCAAAAATACGTTGCGCAAGCTCGGTAGAAACAATCCTATCTATCTCTGCAGCAATCGCTTTATCCGAATAAAGAACGTTTAAAAAATCAGACGTTAACGCGAAATTTTTCGCCTTATAGTCCTGAGTTTCAAGAAACCTAGGAATTACTCCCTCGCTTGGAATTTCCGCCTCCCTTTTGACTGTATCAAATTGGGTTGCAACAAATTCTTCGTTGTCTTTAAACAAGGTCTGATTCTTCGCCTGCACTGATCACCAACTTTCCTTCTTTTTCAAGCTTTTGAACAATACCCACAATTTCTCGCTGTGCTTTTTCAACATCTGAGACTTTTTGGGGACTCATCGCCTCAAGATCGTCTTTTAACATAGCTGCAGCTCTTTCAGACATTGCACTCATTATCTTTTCTTTAAGTTCATCGCTAGCGCTTTTTAATGCAAGAGTGAGCTTGTTATTATCAACTTCTCTTAGAACCGCCTGGATCCCACGCACATCAATCTTAACAATGTCAGCAAATGAGAAAATGTACTGTTTTAACTCTTTTGATAAGATTGGATCATTGTCCTCAAGCCTGGTCATGAGTGAATTCATCGTTTTTCGATCTAAGCTATTAATCAGCTCAGCGACTGCAGCAACTCCACCGAACTGGCTTCCTCCGCCCTCAACCTTCCTCGAGAATTCACGTTTTAACATTTGATCGAGTTCCTGAACTCGTTCCGGATCCACATAAACTAAATTGGCCATCCTAATGACAACTTCAGTCCGAATTGACTCTGGAAGTAACTTCACTGCTTTTATTTGCTGGTCGGTTTCTAAATGTGCTAAAACTAGGGCAATTGTTTGCGGGTGTTCCTCTTGAAGAAACTCAATTAGCGATTTTGTGTCGATGTGTTCAAGCACTGTTAGCCCTTTACGGTTTAACAGGTTGACATTCTTCATCGTTCCAAAAATTTGCTGGGCTCTTTTTTCACCCAAGCCTTTCATAATTAATTCAGGATCACTTAAATTTTCATCAAAGATAATGGTGTCTTTTTCTGAAAGCTTTTCCAAGAACTCTTTCAACACCTGGTTAATCAGCGATAGAGGAGCCTTTTTCATTGTCCCCATAACTTTGAGAACAAGTCTTAAATCAGCATCTTTCATCTCCTTCATGAATTCGAGAGAAGTCTCTTTACCGAGAACATTCATCAGAATTGCTATCTTTTCGATCCCTGTCATTTTTTGATTTTTCGAATTCATTTCTTAACCCTCAGCGACTCTGGATTCAACTTCCTCTAGCCATTCTTGAACAACCCTGATTCCTTTTTTAGGACTTACCTGCAAACGCTCTAAAATTTTGGTTTTCAAGTCTTCTTCCATCGCTCTGCCATTGAATGGTTTTTCTAAATCATCGGCATTTCCAGCCCCCTGTGATTGATCATCTGAATTTGACAAGGTATTTGTCTCCGCTTCAAGAATTCGTCTGTCTTCGGTGTTCCGGCCACCGCTGAACACTGAGAGCTCGGTTACACCAGAGGGAGCTGGCAACGCACCAGCGTTAACCCCTGACTCTAACTCCGAAACTGTTTTGGGTAGTATGCCTGAAACTGAACCTGGATCTTCTCTCTTTTCTTGCGGGGCCATCGTCCACTTTAAAAAGGGTCTTAACACCATAAAGAAGAATATGATTACCACTAATGCGATCATTCCGTTGCGAATTCCGTGTTCGCTTAGTTCTTTTAGGTCATACCATGGTTTAACGGGTTCTTGTGTCTCGTTCACATCGATATTATTAAAAGCCAGTGAGCTTACTGTAATGCTGTCTCGGCGTTCGTTATCAAAACCAACCGTATTAGCCACTAACTCTTGCAGTCTTTTAAGCTCCGCTTCGGGACGAGGAGAGAACACATCCGGGCTATTAGGAGCAGCACCTTTTGTATAATACCCATCAACAACTACTGCGACCGTTAAGCGTTTTATATTCCCTGAGGGTTTATCAATAACCTGAATTTTTTTTGGAATTGCGTAACTTGTATTATTTGTATTTTTCTCAGTGTTACTAGTCGCTAGAGGTATCTGTGGGTTCTGAGCCTCTGCTCCAGGTAAATTTGAACGACTCCCCGGAATTCCAACTGGATTTGGGCGACTGCCTGTTACAACCTCTTCGGTCTTCATGGTCTGCCTAGGAACCGCCTTTTCAGAATCATACGTCTCTTCGGTCGTATTGGTTCTGGAAGGATCAATCTCAGCAGTAACCTTAGCTCTTACTTTTCCAAACCCCACCACAGGGGTAAGAATCTCTTCGATTCTCTTTTCGTATTCGGATTCTATTGAACGTTGGAGTTCTATAAAAGTACTGCTTATATTTGGACCCGATTCATCTCCTGGACGATGAAGAAAATTACCTTTCGTATCAACAATAGTGACCTGATTAACCTTTAACCCCTCAACTGCACTTGCAACAAGATTGGCAATACCGGTAATCTCAATCTTGCTCGGAGCCATTCCAGCTTTTAATTCAAGTATCACTGAAGCCTTAGGAGCCTCCTCCTCTTCCATGAATACTTTTTTCGGCGGAATACTAATATGAACCCGCGCCGTCTTAACAGACGAAAGCCGCTGTATCGAGCGCGTTAATTCCCCTTGAATAGCACGGACATATTGAATTCTTTGCACATAGCTAGACATGCCAATCGAAGTCGTATCAAACTTCTCAAAACCAACGACATCCTGACCGGGCAATCCCTCTTTCGCCAGCTCCATCCTTGCTTTATAGACTTGAGATTTAGCAACTGTCATGGTTTTCGAGTCATCAGATAAACGATAGGCAATATTTTGCTCGCTTAACTTCTTTGCAATGGCTTTCGCATCTTCCTGATGAAGATCAGAGTAAAGTACCTGCTGAGGATCATGTTTTACGAGCATTGTAAGAGCCATGACACCTAGCAAACCGGCCAGGGCAATTCCCATCAAAGCCATTCTTTTTTTAGCAGAAAGATTGGCATAATAGGTTTTCAGATTCTCAAACAGGGTATTTAAGCGTTCGTTCATAACTTAACTCGATTATGGAAAAGGGATAAAGGAAACATAGTTTGATTAAATCAAATCTCAGACCTGCATTCGCATAACTTCATGATAGGCTTCAAGGGCTCGATTTCTCACCTGGACCAATAATTTAAATGAGGCCTCGGCTTTTTCCATACCGATCATAGCTTCATGAAGATTCTCATTTTTTCCAACAGCCAGATCGTTAGCTAATTTATCTGCTGAACTTAAAGCTCGATTAACATCATCAAATGAGTTCTTCAAATAAGAGACAAAGCCCTGGTCTTTTGTGTCTTGAGTCGCAGAAACAACCGACTCAGTTCCCTGACTTAATGCACCCTGTATCCCTTGCATAGCATTAATGTTCATTTATTATTTCCTCCCAATTTCAAGAGCTTTTCCCATCATACCTTTAGAAACATTGATGGCAGTTACATTGGCTTCATAAGTCCGACTTGCATTCATTAAGTTCACCATCTCTTCCATGGTGTTCACATTTGGATAGGCCACCATTCCCTCTTCATTGGAATCAGGATGGTTTGGGTCATGAACCATTCTCGGCGCACCCGGATCGGAAATCACGTCAGTTACCTGTACATGATGGAGCGGTGATTCCCCAAGTTGACTTGCGAGCACCGAAGCAAAATCTCTTGTCGGTGTTGCCTCAAAGACAACATCTTTTCTTCGGTAAGGACCGCCTTCTGGTGTTCGAGTAGTTTGTGCGTTTGCTAAATTGCTAGAAGTTACATTCATTCTCATTCTTTCAGCACTTAAGGCTGAGGCACTCACATCAAGTGAGTCGAAGAAATCACTCATCGTTCACCCTCCCCAATCGCATATTTTAAAAGTAAAAACTTTCTCGATAAGGCTTGAGAATTGGCCGAATACTTAACGTCATTTTTATTCATAGCGGCCATCTCACGGTCCATATCGACTGTATTGAGATCCTGTCCAACTTCTGAAAATGGTTCTTGAGAAATTCGCCCCTCAACAGATTGAACATCATTCATACCAGGAATAACCACCGACTCATCCACAGCTCTTTGTAACTCTGATTCAAAATCGACACGACGAGCCTTAAAGAAAGGGGTCTCGGCATTAGCAATGTTGTCCGCAATGATAGCGTGGCGCTGCAAATGCAGATCTAGAGATTTTGAAATCGTATCAATCGTCTTATCAAAAAGTGGCATAATTATTCGTTTTTTAAAAAAAGACTAAAGTTTTCCAGAGAAACGTTCGATAAGTTAGTGCTGCAAAGTGCGCGCCAATACCACCAAGCTTAAAATACAGATAGACTCTTGACGTTAAATGGTCTTATCTTCCTTTACCCCGGGCAAATTTTTCCTTAACTCAATTGATAAACTTTAAGTTTATTTCTTAATGTTCTAACGCTAATCCCAAGTTCTGATGCGGCTAAAGTTCGATTGCCCCTTGTCGTTTTTAGCATCTGCAAAATATGTTTTTTTTCGACGTCATCTAATCTGTGCGGCGAGTCTAACAAATCGAAAGAATCAGGTCTTTTTATCCAGTCATCTAATTGAACCTCTTTAATAAGAGCACCATCACAAAGTAAAACGGCACGCTCAACGACGTTCTGTAGTTCACGAATATTTCCAGGCCAATCATGCAGCTTCAAACTTTTCATGGCTTCAGCGGAATAACCACGAATCGCTTTATTTTGCCTTAAACTTGCTTGCTGAAGAAACTCTGTAGCCAAAGCCTCAATTGCAGTTTCTCGACCCCTTAAAGACGGGCAGTCAATTCTTATCACGTTCAGCCGATAAAAAAGGTCCTCTCTAAAAAGAGATTCTGAAATCGAAATCTTTGGATCTCTATTGGTCGTAGAGACAATTCGACAATTAATAGGAACGGTATCTCTACCACCTAGTCGATCCAGTTCTCCCTCCTGCAAAACTCTTAAAAGCTTCGCTTGTAAGTGAACGGACATCTCACTGACTTCGTCGAGCAGGAGTGTTCCTTGAGTGGCTCTTTCAAACTTCCCTAGATGTTGAGCAACTGCCCCAGTAAAAGCCCCGCGCTCATGTCCAAAAAGTTCTGACTCCATCAAACCATCAGGAACTGCGGCGCAATTGATTGAGACAAAAGGCCCTTTAGAGCGAGAACCTTCGGAATGAATAAATCTTGCTATCAGCTCCTTACCTGAGCCACTCTCCCCACAGAGCATAACGGGTGACAGAGTTGCCGCTGCTCGCTTTGCGAGCTGAATAACTTCAGTCATTCTTTCATCTGCCACCACAAGTCTTCTTTGACCCAAACTGAGAATTGAAACGCTCACTATGGACCCCCAATCAAGTTAATTTCACTTTTGGCCAAAGGCCCCCAAAAGGGATCATTAGAATCAGCCACCTCTTGCCATTGCTTTTTCGCTAACTCTTTTTTCTTGTCTCTCAAGTAGCACTTTCCCATTCGAAATTTAGCCTCTTTTGCCGCTAAATTTTCCGGCTCAGCTACGATAGCCTCAGAGTAGTACGCGATAACTTTTTTACAGTTTTTTTGTTCTGCAGAAGACTTTCCCGCTAAATAAAGAAAGGGGGCCAAGTCTTTTCCCTCAAGCTTTTGCAGTTTTGCTTCCTTTAACAAAGCCTCAGATTCTTTCCAGAGCTTCCCTTCGTTGGCTGGCACTACCAAACTTGAAAGCAAACGTTTTTTACCTTCTGGAGTGCTTAAAGTTTTTACAGCGCCCAATCCAAATCTAATCATCAAGCTGTACTTTTTTTGGAATCTCATCGCATCAGCTCTCAATTGCAGAGCCATATCTCTGTATTTTTTGCTCTCGATCCCCTTAAGGAGTAACTCGCTCTCAACAAATTTCTTAAGAGCCATAAGACCCTCAATTTTTTTTAATTTGAGAAACTCTTGAGCTTCCACAGAGAGACCGTTTTTTGATTGAGCCGGCTCTCTGGTAGTCCCTTTTTTATTTAGCCACTTTTCGACTTCAGCCAAATTATTGTTTGCTAAATTTGCAGCCACCAGGAGCGGGTTAAATTGGGGGCCCCAAAGATCGGATAAATTTACCGTACTTTCCAAAATAGATTGATATAGCTCATTAGCCTCTTCAATCTTCAAACCCATTAATAGCTTTACGACCTGTTCCCCCATAGCCGATTTCAAATTAGATTTTTGGTTGTTTTGGGACCAGAGAGCAGATTTTTTCCATCTTTCAATCAGTTCAAATGCCATCACCCACTGTTTCTTTTCAAGCAGTTCGAAGTATCTCGCTTCCACTAGGTCCGCATACAGATCCTCAGTCGCTTTCTGATAACTAGTCCCCTTGATCCAGCTAACATAAGTGTCTTCTACAGGACTAAAAAGGTCCTGGTCCTTTAGAGACTCCTTCTTTAAGTCTAATTTTAAAACCTCTTGACTCTCTTTTTTAAGAATTTGAAAAATCCTAGATGAAATAAACTCAGAAAGTTCACCGCTTTTAAATTCATCGGGGCGATTTTTGGCAATTTTGATTAAATAATCTATCGCCCCCTTACCACCAGATTCTAGAACTGACAGACCTTTATTTAATGCAGCTAAGTATCGTAAATTTTCCTCTTTAATGAGGGCTAACTTTTCGTCAATCACTTGGGTTCGGCGTTCCTGTTCCGCTTTCGATTTTTGACTATAATCAAGAAGCATTGCCTGTATATAAGAATACTTCCCGATATCTGTTTTCGGAAATTGCTCGCCTACTTCTAAATAGCCTTGAATGGCCTCCACCATTGGCAGTTTCATTTTAAGCGCTATATCAGCTATTCTCTTTTGGGCATACGAGGAGCAGAAGGAGTTTTTATTTTTAGCACTTAAATACTCTACAAAAAAGAAACGGGCCGAGTTCAACTCACCACGCTGGAATTTAATCTCTCCCAGATTATAAAGGGCCTCGGGATAAAATCGTGTGATAATATTAGACTCTGAGTCATATAGCTTTATTAGCTTTCCCTCAGAATCCTTCATACCCGTGCTACGATCCATTTCAATCAATCTGAGTTTTGCACCAGTAACCAGTCTTGAATTTTGGCATTTTTGAATTACGGATCGAAAACTCTTCATTGCTACAGCAGTATCATTAAGTAGAAAATGATTTTCCGCGACTCCAAATTGAAATAAGCAACTTAAGGAATGAAACGGATACGCTTCCTTGGCCTTAAGAAACAGTGGAAGGCTCTTTGAATACTGCCCATTTCTTAGCCAGAAAACTCCCACCGTGGCCTGGATTACGGGGACTAAAGTTGATTTGGGATACAGGAGCAGGGTTTCTCTTAATTTTTTTTCCGCCTCTCCAATTTGAGGAGAATTCAGACTCTCAATACGATCAAATAGGCTTTGCACTCTTAAAAAAGCTACCGCTTCTCTTAAGGGAGAGTCCTCGAAAACACTTTCAAATAACTCCATCAACGCATCAAGCTTAGACCACTGCTTCCTTTGAAAGCTCAAAACCAATTCGTTGTAATCTTTTCGACCCGGCAGGTCATTGGCAATCGTAGTAAAAGCCTCTTTGCCGGTCTCTATTAAGCTATGACTTTGACATTGAGGATGAGGAAATAAGAAAATTTTTAGTTGGCTTCTGTCCGAGTTGGGTGCACTCCCAAAGGAAGCGCTGCACATCAGCCCTAAAAGGACCATACTCAACAAAAAAGTGGGAAGTTTTTGCATGACACGACCCTACTGAGCAAACGTCATGCCGAACTTCACACTCACTTTTTAGGCCAATTCTCCACAAACAGAAATAAAACAGGCAATCAGATTGGCAGCCCGTCAAACTTTTGTCATTCTTAAATTATCAACTGGCGATTTCTATTTCTGTTGGAGTTTTTCACACAAATTACCGATAAATCTTCATAACTTTAGTGAGATGGATGATGCAACTCCTGACAAAACTTCAACACCCGATAATCCATCGAACATTTACGGTCCTAGTAATGCTTTCTGCTTTAACACAATGCTCAATTCTCACATCGTCTGGCTTAAAACATGCCAGAGGCATTTCATTCTCAGCTCCACACGAATGGAAAGAAATTGATTCACATGGCGAAAGCGATAAGGCATTCAAACTCCCCTCCGGCGCTACTGCTTCGATAACAAGCAGCTGTCAAGGCGCTCGTCAAATTAGTTTAGAAAACTTAACTAAAGATCTCTTATTGGGAGCAAGAAAAGTTAAAATCATTCACAAAGACAGAATCATAGTAGCTAACACCGAAGCTCTATTTTCTCATGTTAATGCAACAGTGGATGGACAGGCCTTCCAATTGCTTTTTGTTGTCCTCAAAAAAGATACTTGTGTTTTTGATTTTACATTAGTCAGTACCCAATCGATTGGTCGAGCTGAAATCGAAGCCTTTTTAACCTTTGCGAAGAGTTTAAACTATGGACAAAGCTAAAAAGTTTTTCTTCTTGGGCTATGAAAGTAGCTTAATGATTCTAATTGACCTAATGGACTTTATCGGTGGGAGCTTTAACCTTTTTTATGCTTCATTTTTAGCCCTATTTCGTCGCCCATTTTATTTTAAGCTGTTAATTGAACAGTGCTACAGCCTTGGGGTTAAATCCTCATCGATAGTTTTTATTACCGCTCTTTCGACCGGAATGGTCATGTCACTTCAGTTCGGATTTGGATTAGAACGCTTTGGTGGCAAACTTTATGTCCCAAAAGTCGTAGGGCTCTCAATTATGAGGGAGTTGGGGCCAGTCTTAAGTTGTTTGATGATTGCAGCTCGAGTAGGAGCCGGAATCACAGCAGAAATCGGTTCGATGAATGTGACACAACAAATTGACGCCATCCGAGCTCTCGGTACAGACCCGATCAAACGTTTAGTCATACCCCGCGTACTTGCACTTTTAATCATGACTCCACTTCTCACAGTTTTTGCCGATTTAGTGGGGATTTTTGGCGGCATGTTCATTTCAAATGCAGAACTCTTTATCCATCCGGATTTTTATTATCACGAGGCTATACTCTCATTAAAAACTTCCGATTTTCTTGTCGGTATTTTTAAGACCAGTTTTTTTGGTTTAGTTATTGCTCTCACAGGCTGTTATTACGGCATGAATACGCAGGGTGGAACTCAGGGAGTAGGACAGTCGACGACTAAATCAGTTGTGACCTCTTCTCTTCTGATTGTAGTTAGCGACTTTGTGATGACTAAATTGTTTTGGATCTTTGAAAGAAAGTAGAGAATGCGAGAGAAAGTTGAAAAAAAACCGCTAATTGAAATTAGAGGAATACACAAACGATTCGGTAACAAGATCGTTCACGGTGGAATTGACCTAGATGTCTATCCGGGTGAAGTCTTAGCACTCATGGGCGGTAGCGGGTGTGGAAAAAGTGTACTCTTGCGAATGATCGTGGGCCTTGAAAAGCCAGATAGGGGAACCATAAAATTTAACGGCCAACACATCGAAACCTTATCTGAGGATAAGTTGGTTCCTATTCGAAAAAAAATCGCCTATGTATTTCAATATGGAGCATTGTTTGACAGTTTTAGTGTGGAAGAAAATTTAGCTTATCCTTTGAGAGAGCATACGGACCTAAACGAACATCAAATTCACAACAAGGTCACAACAACTCTAGACAAATTAGGTCTTCGAGGTTCAGAAAAATTATACCCTTCCGGATTAAGCGGAGGAATGCAAAGAAGGGTCGGGGTAGCCAGAAGTATTATTATGAACCCTGAAGTTATTTTATATGATGAACCCACTACCGGTTTGGATCCGTTTAATACTCAGCAAATTCTAAAAATCATGCTCCATTTGAAGCAAACAGGGGCCACCTCAGTGTTGGTTACCCATGATATGCACGCAATTTTTTCAGTTACTGATAGAGTGGCTTTTTTGAAAGACGGTCAAATTTTAGCTTTAGGAACTCGAGATGAGATAAAAAATAGTCCCATCAGAGAGGTAAGCAGCTTTATTCACGGGGAATCTTACTAATGGACAAGAAAGTGGCAAGTAATGTCATCGTTGGAGTCTTTATTTCTCTGGGTGTTATCGCTTTTGTATTTCTCTTATTTAATATTGGAGGAGGAGCGAGTGTCTTTTCATCTCAATTAAAAATAATAAGTCGGTTCCCACAAGTTAAAGGACTTCATCAGGGCTCAGAGGTCTCACTTTCAGGTCTTCGAATCGGTGTCGTCAAAGATATACGAATTGCAGTAGATGGCTCAAAGGATTTGATTGTCGAGCTTGCCATTAACAAAAAATTTTCAAATTCCTTAAGGAAAAATTCACACGCTACAATTAAAACTCAAGGAGTCTTAGGGGATAAATATATCGAACTAACTATTGGAACTGAGGATGCACCTCCCTTACGAAATGGCGATCACATACAATCTGCCGAACAGGCCGACCTTTTTACAAAAAGTG
>Ga0194122_10000931_pt1 | contig 38756 bp, 62 predicted proteins | sample TA2MahCa10mmetaG_FD_155487 | JGI IMG/M metagenome (GOLD analysis project Ga0194122, IMG submission 155487) | Freshwater microbial communities from Lake Tanganyika, Tanzania - TA2015021 Mahale Deep Cast 10m | ecosystem: Environmental > Aquatic > Freshwater > Lake | place: Tanzania: Lake... | reverse complement strand
GCAGGGCAGCCCAGGGGACACTGCGGCCCACAAACCAGAGGGCGAGGCTGGCAGCCAGGAAGGCTGTGACCCACTCAACGGGATTGGAGAGAGGCATCGCAACGGTGTGAGTGGATCGATGCTGGCGAATTTTTTTAAGAAACGTGAAGCGTCTCTTCATCTTTCCGGCCCTTGCCCTGACGGCGCTTTCCAGCACCGACGCGCCGCCAGAGGGCTCCAAGGGGGCCCAAGCGCTGCCATGATGTAACAAATCCGTTACATCCCTCTCATGAGCCTCGGTGCTGTTTTCCTGGAGTCGGTCGCCAGCGGGGTGATCACGGAGCAGGAGATCGCCTGGGTCACCGGGCAGCAAAGCCGCTTTGCCCGCCACGAAGCGGCGCTGGCCATCCGGCTCGGTCGCTTGCTCGACGAAGGACAGATCAACCTGGGCTGCCGCCTCGCCTGACAGCTCCCGTGACCCAAGACGAAACCCAGCGCTACTGGCAAACCATGCGCACAGCCATGGAAGCCGCCGGCGACACTTCGAGCGCTATCTATCAACGCGCCCTGGAGATCTCCCAGGGACGCCCCGATCCCATCGACACCGCCCGTGACGCTTCCGCTCAGTGAGCGACCTCAGGATCAAACCAGCTGTGCACCACCCCCTCCCCCCGCGCGCCTGGCACCGTGACAACAGCAAGGGCCTGCTTGCCGCGTTGGTAGTCGTAACGGCATAAGCCCAAGCCTGTTCCCAAACAAGCGCTCAGGCTGGCCAGGCGGTTGCCGGCACGTTCGCGCTCGAAGAGCAATGGCTCCCGTTCCGGATTGGGAAGCCAACCATTGGCGAGCAGGCGCGCATCCACCTGAACGATGGACTCCTGCACCACGAGCACGGGTGGAGCTCCGGGCGGCTCGGCCCCCGAACGAATTGCCTGCGCCAGGCCCAGCAGCGCCCCACCTGCAGCCGCCGCGAGCCCGAGCCGTGTGGACCACCACGCTGAAGCCGTGAACAGAGGCATGGGTGTTGGCCGTGAGGGAAGGTGCCACAACGTCATTGGAGCTGGAAACCCCTGCTGCGGCAACACCTCTGGCCAGCTGTGAGCGAAGTCACAGCCGCAATTGAGCCAGGTCATCGAATGGGCCGCTGATCACGGCGAGGGTGTGGTCATCGGGAGGAAACACACCTCCGCCACTCCTCACCACCCACAGATCCATGACCAACCGCACCGCACAACAAGCCATCACCGGTTTTGCTGCTCTCGCCGTGGCCGCCGCTGCCGCAGCCGTCCCTGGCACCGAGGCCAACGCTGCTCCGCTGCTCTTTGACTGCTACAGCCGCAGCACCAGCGATCTGCTGATGAAGTCGGCTCTAGATCTCAGCAACGACAACCTGGCCTGCGTGCAAACCACCGCTGCCATGCCGGTCTCCTATCAGCCAGTTGTCACACAGCCGGTCTATGTCAGCCCAGCACCCGCTCCCTCCGCTGGTGAAACCTTCTTCGGCAGCGTGATCGGTGGTGCGCTCGGCGGTGTGATCGGCAATGCCATCAACGGTGGCAACCGCGTTGTGGAGGTTCACCACCACCACACCAAAACCATCGTTCCGCAGATGGCCAAATCCCCTGTGAACATCTGCCGCCTGCAGCCCGCACGCTGCCTCGCGATTCGCTGATCGCGAGACAGAGGCGAACCAGCTGAATCTCTTAAGGCCGATGTTGTGCAGAGCACTTGCCACTGCAAACAGCTGAGCAAGGATCGGCTTGCTGGAGACGCGCCTTGCGCAAGCAGAGGATGACACCTGCGCTCTCCAGCACCCTTGACGCAACACCACCGCTTCGGCCATGACGGAGAAGCGGAAGCCGTTAGGGGATGCTCCCGCCCAACGTGCCTCAAGCGGGTTCTGCTTGGGGCTTTGTTGTGCCTGAAACGCGTGCTTGGAGAACCAAGGCGAATGCGCGAGGGTGGTGGCCCGTTCCACCGATCCCATGCGTCGCCGTCAGGTTCTGAAGCTCCTGCCCCTGGGTTTGGCGGTGGCACTTGGGAGCTTCCAGGTGGGCAGTGCTGCACCCAACGGCAGCGTTCGCTTCCTGGCCGTATCCGACACCGGCAGTGGCGATGCCAACCAACGGGCAGTAGGAGCCCAGATGGCCGCCGTGCATCGCCAGCGGCCCGTGGATCTGGTGGTGCTCGGGGGCGACAACATCTATCCCTCGGGAGACATGGCGCTGATCGGCGCCACCTTTCAGCGGCCCTATGCCGAGCTGCTGGCCGCCAAAGTGCCGTTCCACGCAGTGCTGGGCAACCACGACATCCGCACCGACAACGGCGATCCCCAGGTGGCCTACAAGCCATTCGGGATGAAGGGTCGGTTTTACAACCTGCGCCGCGGTGATCTGGAGCTGTTCATGCTCGACACCAACAACAACGCCGACTGGGCCAGGCAGCTGAGCTGGCTGCGATCCGCACTGGCTGGCAGCACAGCCCCGTGGAAAGTGGTAGTGGGCCATCACCCCATCTATTCATCGGGGTATTACGGAAACAGCTCAGATCTGAGGGGCAAGATCGGGGCTCTGATGCAGCGCTATGGGGTGCAGCTCTACATCAACGGTCACGAGCACAACTACGAACGCAGCCGGCCGATCGATGGCATCACCTATCTGGTGGTGGGTGGAGGCGGTGCCGCACTGCGCCCGATCCTTCCCACCGACCAAAGCGCCAGGGCCGTGAGCGCCTACAGCTTCGCGGAAATCGAAGCCTCACCCAAGGAGCTCAGTGTGGCCGCCTGGAACAGCAGCGGCCAATTGATCGACCGCGCTGTGATTGCACGGCGCTGACGAGAGCCGCAACCAGCACTGCAACCAATCAACCGCGCAGAGCCAAACCAAGCCAAACTTGCGCTTTCATTACATCAACATCAAAACTTTCACTGTTTTATAGAGTCAACCGTTGCGAATTGCGTCAGACGCAGCTCAGCATGCTCGAGCGCAGAGCCTTTGATCTGTATTTTTAGGCGGGTTCTTCTAGGGAATGGCTCTCTTTACGTGGTTCACCGAGGTGAAGGGAGAGTGCCTTCTCCAGCTGCTGCAAAGCAGCATCAGGGAAGTGGATTTGGTTGTTGATCCCACGGTCTCCAATTCCCAGTAGGTGTATGCAGCCGATTGCCTTGGCACCGGGATCGAACATCAAGCCAGGGTGAAACTGCTGGCGGCCTGGACCGATCGCGCCAGCGGCGAAGCGCAGATTGAAGTAATGAGTGACGAACCCCTACTGATGCAGGGGAGCCGCTGCGAACAAACAGCAGCCGCACTCCAAAAACTGCTGCCACCGAAACAGAAGCAGCGCTAATCCCTACTGAACTCAAGGCTCACCCCTGGCAAGCCAGCACCGCCGGGAGGGCCGTGTCGACACTCAAGATGCGTTCCCCGAGGTGCACGCGCTGCGCCTGCACCGCCTGCGCCAACTCCAGCTCAAACGGCACAAAGCCACCTTCCGGGCCAATCATTACCACGGCGGGCACCGCTGGCATCTGCCCCAGGGCGCGGGGAGCACCCAGATCCGTGATCCAGCAAGGGCGCCCCGCGCACAGATCCTGCAGCTGATCTTCCATAAACGGCCGGAAGCGGCGATGCAGATGCACCTGCGGAGCGATCGTGTCGCGGGACCGCTCCAAACCGGCGATCAATGCCTCCTCCACCCGTTCAGGGCGCAGCAGGGGAGATTGCCAGTAGCTCTTCTCCACCCGCGCACTGTTGATCAGGTGGAGATGGGACACCCCAAACTCGGCCACCGTGCGCAGGATGCGGCGCAACATCTTGGGGCGCGGCAGGGCCAGCACCACATCAAAACGATGACGCGGTGGCGGTGCTTGCCCCAGGCTCACGCGCAATTGCACCTGCTCAGGGCCAATGGCTTCCACCACGCCCTCGCCGCAGACACCACCCAGTCGACCAACCCGAATCACATCGCCAACACTGGCCCGCAACACCTCGCGCAGGTGAACGGCACGGCGATCGTTCAACAACACGCTGTGGGCATCGATCCAATCGGCAGCGCGCAGCAGAACGATGTTCATCGAATCCAAATCAGCCCTTGAGAGTGATGGCCCGCACGGGTTGAGGCTGGCATGCTCCGCTGCAGCGCCAACACGCATGGATCAGAAGCTGGGCCGCGCCTTCAGCACTGAGGTGGTGAGGCGTGAGATCGATGCCATCACCTCACTGGATGAGGCCAAGCGCGCCGCTCACATTTTGCTTCAGCAGATCGACGTCCAACGCCAAGCCATGGATCTGCTGATCCGCATGGACTGGGAGAGCAACGACATCATCTGAGCCACTCAGATCGACAGCGCGCCCTCGGGGAACAGTTCGCCCTGGATCAAAGTGTTGAAGGGCCGCGCCCGCTTGCGCGGTGCCGGGGGCGTGGTGTGGTGGATCGCCTCCGCCAAGGGGCGATCCACCACACCAGGCCAACCCAGATCGGCCGCCCGGAACACGGCATAGGGGGACGCGACAGCCATCACCACCACCAGAGGTACACCTGTACTAGCCCTGGATGGCAATGGTGTCAACGCTGCAGGGATCAGGCAGCAGCCCAGTGGAGCCGCCGCGCCGTTTCCCGCATCGCCAGATCGAGCACGGCATCGGGCAGCCGCGGCTGCAGGCAACCGATCGCTGCCGCCGCTCGGTCGAGCAGCTCTGCGGGGTGCAGCTGCGGCGCCAGGCGCTGGGCCAGCTCGGCCTGATCGCAACAGGCGGCGATCAGCAGATTGACATCGATCAGCTCAACCACTGCAGCGAACCTCAGCACCCGAACGCTATTGGGGATGCAGGGCTCCGTGCATCCACTGCGCACCAGCGCATCCGCTGCAGATGTGCGCGAACTGACAAGCCCACCAGGAATCGGCAACGCCCTACCCAAAAGCCTTCACGATCCGTTACCATTGTCGAAACGTTGCTTAACGTCTCATGTCCGACTCCACCTCCCGCTTCGGTTTCGTCGGCTTCGCCGAAACCTGGAACGGCCGTCTCGCCATGCTGGGTTTCGTGATCGGCCTCGGCACCGAGCTGCTCACCGGCCAAGGCATCCTCTCCCAGATCGGTCTCGGCTGAAGCCATGACCAACACTCCCGCCAACGACAAGTGGTATTCGGACCGCGCTAGCCAGCAGATCCACATGGAGCAGCTGAAGCGCGTTGAGCTGTTCAACGGCCGCGCAGCCATGCTCGGCCTGGTGATCGGCATCATCACCGAAGGTCTCACCGGCGCCGGGATTGTGCATCAGATCGGTTTGGGCGCGCTGGTGGATGGCTACGCCGCCTGCCGCACTCAGTTTCTGCCGTTCTGTTTCTGACCTCTCGGTTCGCGCCGAACCAACAAGCCCCGGACGCAGGCCCGGGGCTTTTTTGTGCTCAAGTTTTTGTGCTCAAGAGAGATACCAGCGCACCAGAGCCACCACCTGGCCCGCAGGCCCATGCCCCGTGAGCCACTCCCCCAGCAGCGCTGCGGCAAACCCAAGCATCGCCACCCGGCCATTGAGCCGCTCCACGCCAGCTAGGGCCTTGGTGTTCCACGGGCGTCGCGTGGTGAGCCCTTCACCGAAGGCCTCGTGGGGCTCGTAGAGATACTCCTGTTTGGACACTCGCGTGGCGCTAGCAGCGCATCAGGCTATGCACCGGCGGCGGATCCCCGTGGCCGCACCGGCCGGCGCAGCCGCACGCGATAGGCCACATGGGACGGCCCGAAGTGATGGATCAGCGCTTCCCGGGCCTCATGCTGCAGATCCTCCAGGTTGGTGGCCGTGATCGTGAGGGGCTGCTGCTCGGCCTTGGCCTCCAAGGCCCCCGGCTGATCGCGCAACACCCGGAACACCACATCCTTCATCGGTATCGCCTTAAATCCCACGGCCACTCTGGGTGGTTTGCCCTGAATGGGCGGGTGTTGTGGATGACGGGAAACCGTTCCACGCTTGTAACAGTCGCCACGTTCCTGCTGCAAAGAGCGGACATTCCGGCCCCCCGGCGGTGAAACTTCGGGAAACCGGGTGGGGTGTTGATGAGCCAGACGAATGAAACCAGCGCTGCAGAAGGCCTGAAAATCCTGGTGGCCGACGACGAGGCCAACATCCGCCGGATCCTGGAAACACGCCTGGCGATGCAGGGCCACCAGGTGTTGGCCGCCAGCAATGGCGCCGAAGCCCTGGAGTTGTTCCGCGGCTTCGCACCCGATCTGGTGGTGCTCGACGTGATGATGCCCGAGCTCGACGGCTTTGCCGTGGTGGAGCGGATTCGGGCCCAATCGGAGGTGCCGATCATCCTGCTCACCGCCCTCGGCGATGTGGCCGACCGGATCACCGGCCTGCAGCTCGGCGCCGACGACTACATGGTGAAACCGTTCAGCCCCAAGGAGCTGGAGGCCCGCATCCGCTGCGTGATGCGCCGGGCCAGCTCGATCCAGGCTGGCGGCAGCGCAGGCAACGGCCGAGCCGCCCATGTGGTGGTGGTGGGCGACCTGAGCGTGGACTTCAACCGCCGCCAGGCTTTCCGCAACGATGAGCGCATCCGCCTCACCGGCATGGAGTTCAACCTGCTGGAACTGCTGATCAGCCGCTCGGGCGAACCGATCAGCCGGCTCGACATGCTCGAGAAGGTGTGGGGCTACAAGCCCGAGCGCTCCTCCGACAGCCGTGTGGTGGACGTGCACATCTCACGGCTGCGGGCCAAGCTCGAGCACGACCCCGAAAACCCCGAACTGATCCTCACAGCTCGGGGCATGGGTTACATGTTCCAGCGGATCGCCCAGGCGGTGGAGGTGGGCTGAGGCTGAGGCCTCAGAACCACTCAGCCACGGCCTCTTCGCGGCTGTTCACCCGAGCCTCGGGGGTGCGGCGCTCGAATTCCAAACGGATCGAGCGCTCCTGCTCTCCATCGGCCGCCACCGCACGGATCGGATACAGCTGCTGGCCATCCCGGAAGGGCACATGCACCCGGAAGGTGCCATCGGCGGAGAGGGCCACCTGCTGATCGCCGATGAACAGGCTGGCGCTGGGATCGGTGGCACCGTAAACGATCAGCTCGGCATCGGCTACCAGCCAGAAGGAGCGCTGCCGCACCAGGCCGCTGCCGGATTCGCTGCGGCCGCTCGCCCACAGGCCCGCGCCGGAATCATTGAGCAGCCCCTGCTGACCAGCCGCATCGAATTCATGCAGCACCTCCGAACCGATGCGACGGCTGCGCACCGCTGAGGAGGTGGCGATCTGATACACCTGCTCGTGGGGCACACCACCGCCGGTGCTCACCTCGGGTGTGGCAAACGCCTGGGGCTGATCGAGGCTGAAGGGCACAAAGGCATCGGCCACCCGCTGGCTCGGCTCCAGCGCCGGCACCTGGGCCACCGCCGAAAACGCCAGGGAATACCAGCCGCCGTTGCGCAGCCGGAAGCCCAGCTCCACGCGGTAGTCGCGGCCATCCACGGGCACCGGCAGGAACCATTCGGTGGCGTGGTTATCCACCACCAGCTCCTGTAGGGCGTGGGGATGGGATTGGTCGCCGCCCAAACCGGTCACGTCGGCCACCCGCAGGCAAAGGCTGGTGGCGCCGGCCAGGCGGGCCTTCTGGCGGTCGTCGTCGCTGATCGACCAGAAGCAATAGGCCCACTGGGGATCGCGGGGCAAAAACACCACATGGGTGTGGGCCGGTGCCTGCAGGGCGGGGGTGGCGGCCTCAGCCAGCTCGGCGGCCTGGCGATCGGTCTGGGTGCGACCGGAACGCAGGGCCGAGGGAACCAACTTTTTGAGCCAGCCCATCGGTCGCTTCGCTTCGGTCATGGCATCCGTCCCCTTTACGTGCCGTCATCGTCACCGGAAGCGGCTGCCGGGAAGCGCCTCTGTCAGCACATCAGTACCGCCCGTAGCCTGGGGACGGCTTGGCCACGGAGCGATGCAGCTGAAACGGTCGTGGCTGGCGGGCGCCATCGCCTTGGTGGTGGTGCTGATTTTCAGCCTCACCAGCCTGGGCACCCCGGAAGGCCACGGCCCCCAGCTCAAGCCCGCCCAGGCGGTGAGCCCGGAGCGGCAGATCGAGGTGGGGATGCACATCAAAACCATCTACAACCTCTCGCTCAAAGACAAAACCTTCTCCGCCGATGGCTGGTTCTGGTTGAAGTGGCCCCAGAGCATTCAGCAGCTGATCGACAGCAACCAGATCCCGATCAGCGAGCTGGTGGAGCTCACCAATCAGGTGCAGAGCTACGACTCCCGCATCGAAGCCGATGGCAACGAACCCAAACAACTCCCGGGCGGGCGCTACCTACAACTGTTCCGCTTCTCCAGCAAGTTTTACGACGACCAGCAAAACCTGCGGAACTTCCCCTTCGAAAGCCTCGAACTCCCCATCAGCATTGAAGTGAGGCCCTCTGCCTTTTCGATGGGAGAAGCGGGAGTGGTGCTGATCCCGCAGGCCAACAACCGCGAGCTGCCCGGTGATTCGGTGAACCTCAATGGCTACCGCAAGCTGGGCGAGCAGAGCAGCAGCGCCATTCACGCCTACACCACCTCCTTTGGCGAGGAGGGAATCACCGATGCCGGCGATTACAGCATCGCCACCTTTGAGCTCACCTACCGCACCAATGGCTGGGCGGCGTTTTACCGCTTTGTGCTGCCCTGGTTGGCGGTGATGGTGATCCTGCTGCTGGTGCCCAATCTGGAGGGCAATCTCAACGACCTGCGCCTCGCCATTCCTTCCACGGCCCTGCTCACGCTGGTGTTTCTGCAGGGCAACGCCCACGCAGGATTACCACCGCTCGATTACCTCACCTTTCTCGACAAGCTCTATCTCTTCGGCTATGTGGCAGCCACGGCGGAGTTTTGGTTGTTTGTGTGGGGCACCAATCTGATCGCGCGCGCCCCGCAGCAGCAGCAAGAGGCCGTGATGGCGCGGATCAACCGGGTGGATCTCACCTATCAGATCACTGTGATCATCGCTGGCCTCTGCCTGCTCACGCTCGGCCGCACCGCCGCTTGAACCAGCCGTTGGGGTGCCAACTGCGAAAGCGGATTTCGATTCACCAGCAGAAAAGAATGCCGTTTAGGTGCCGTCAGCCCGCGCTGGCAATGCCCGATGGTTCTGCCCCTGCTGCTCGCAGCCACCACCCTGCAGCCGCTGCTCACGCTGGAGCGCACACTGCGGCGGCTGCCCCGCACGGGCGATCCGATCTGGGACCTTCGCCTCGACATTCCCGGCGAACCCGAGCGGCATTTCGAAGCGGTGAGTGGCCGCGCCGACCGGCAGTTGGCCAACCGCGATCAGATGGGCAGCGAGGCACCGCTCCCCGTGGGGCGCTATCGGCTGGGAGCGATCGAACGCCTCGGCCTGGGTGATCCGCGCGAACTGGGCCCGATCTGGATCGGCATCGAACCGCAGTTCCCCACCGGCCGGCGGGTGCTGGGCATCCATCTCGACCCCAGCGCCGGCCTCAACTGGAACAGCGGCACCGCCGGCTGCATCGGCCTGATCCGCACCCGCGACATGCAAACCCTGGCGGAGCTCCTGCGTCGCAGCGGCACCACAACGCTGGTGGTGGCGCAATAGCGCCAGCGTTGCTAGGGATGAACTACCGCCGAGGTGTGGACGCGGCCACCAGCGCCCCACTGCTCCAAGCCGGCGGCAATGGGCAGCTCACCGAGATGCACCATTCCTCACACCCCCCGCCCCGGCGCAAGCCGGGGTTTTTCGCATCCCTGTTTCGCATCACGGTCCAACCAACACGGAGAATCGGGCCACAGATCCCCTCCGGCATGGCTGCCAACACCGACACGCTGCTCCAAGCGCTGCAGTGGCGTTACGCCACCAAAACGTTTGACCCCAACCTCCCGATCGAGCCAGCCACCTGGGCGGCCCTGGAGGAATCGCTGCTGCTCACGGCCTCCAGCTATGGCCTGCAGCCCTGGAGGTTTCTGGTGATCACCGATGCGGCGATCCGCGCCGAGCTGCGGCCGCACTCCTGGAACCAGAGCCAGATCACCGACTGCTCCCACCTGGTGGTGCTGCTCAAGAAGCGCACCGTGACCGCCGCCGATGCCGATCGCTTGATCGAGGCCATCGCCACCACCCGCGGCATCAACGCCAGCACGCTCGCTGGCTACCGCCAGATGATCCAGGTGGATCTGATCGACGGGCCCCGCAGCCAGATCATCGGCCAGTGGGCCTCCAATCAGGTGTACATCGCCCTGGGCAACCTGCTCACCAGTGCAGCGCTGCTGGGGGTGGACACCTGCGCGATCGAAGGCTTCAGCCCCCCCGATTACGACCGCATCCTGGGCTTGGAGAACGGCGACTACCAAAGCTGTGTGGTGTGCGCGTGCGGCCACCGCAGCAGCGCCGACAACTACGCCAACCTCGCCAAGGTGCGCTACTCGGCCACCGATCTGATCGAGCACCGCTGAAGCCATGGCCAAATCCAAATCCAAACCCAAGTCGGCAGCCGCGCCCGCAGCAAGCCGATCGGGCGCTGTGATCAAGCTTCAGATCGCTGGTGCGGTGTTTGTGCCGATGCTGGCCCTGGGGCTGTGGCTCACCAGCAAGGGCTTCTTCGGCTGAGGGCCGCGCACCGCTTCAGCAACAACTGGCGGCGGCGGTGGCAGCTGTGGTGGTGCGATCAAACGGGATCGCGCTGCCGCAGCCTTCAAACAGGCCGTAGTGGCGCTTGAAATCGCCGATGAACTGGAAATGCGGCGCGAAGCGGGTTTGCTGCAGCATCCGATAGGTGTTGCCGCACACCGGGAACACGCGCCCCGCCTCGATGCTGTGGTGCTTGTCGAACACCAAGCGGGTGGGGGCTTCGGCAATCGTGCCCCGATAGATCACCGCCTGGCCGTGGTCTTCGCAGGCATCCTCGAGCTCGGGGATGTTGAACAGGCGGTAGGTGGCTGAATAGAAGCGGGCCTCGCCCACCAGGGCGGCCAGCGAGGGTTCGGTGATCTCCAGGGGGCGATCGCTCACCAGGCGCGGATCACAGAAGCCGGCAGCCCGGGCCAGGCGCAGAAAGTCGTTCCAGTAGAGGGCCCCACCGAGGCACTCGCCGTAGAGCACCGGATGGCTCTGCACCGCTGCCGGCAGGCGGCGATCGGCATACACATCCGAGAAATAGAACTCACCGCCGGGCTTCAGCAGCCGCTGCGCCCCGCGCAGCACCGCCGGCTTATCGGTGGAGAGGTTGAGCACGCAATTGCTCACGATCACATCGAAGCTGGCGGGCTCCAGATCGAGCTCCTCCAGCCGCTCAATCCGCCCCTCCAGAAACCGCACATTGGCGGTGCCGAACTGCTCGGCATGAAAGGCCTGATGGCGGCGTGCCACCGCGAGCTGCTCGGGGGTCATATCCACCCCCACCACCTCACCGCTGGCACCCACCAGTTGGGCCAGCAGATACACATCCCGGCCGCTGCCGCTGCCCAGATCGAGGATGCGGCACCCCTCCAGCAACGGCGGGCACACCAGGCCACAGCCGTAGTAGCGGCTGCTCACCTCCGGATGCACCTTGGCCAGCAGCGGCTTCAACCAGCCGGGCACCGCATCGGCATCACAGCAGGCGCTGGTTTTGAGGTCGTTGCTGCTCTGCAGCTCCTGGCCGTAATAGGCCTGCACCAGCTCCTGCATCGTGGGTTCGGGCCTGCATCGCGTTGGGCGAACCGTAGGCAAGCCGCGGGCGCTACGACCCTGGATCGTGCACCGCTTCCAGGGAGGGGCCAAAGGAGCGGCCGCCGGCGGCCGGCTGAAACACGCCGCGGCCGGAGGGATCGAGACTGAGCCAGGCCGGCCGTTGCTCGCCGAGCCTGAGGGTGGGGATCGGCGCCGGACCCACCCAACCGGCCGGGAGCTGCGGCGCCACTGGATAGGCCACGGTGATCTGATCGCCGCGCTGGAGCCGCGCCTTCTGGGGCTGACGCTTCACCTGCACCACCTGGGCCTGCACGCGCAGCCGATCGGCCTCCCGGCGCACGTTGCGCACCAGCAGCTCAAGCGCGTAGGGAGCCTGCCGCTGCTCCTGGCCATACACCCAGGGGGGCAACTCAGCGCGGGCGGCGGTGCCCAGGGCCAGGGCCGCCAGGGATCCAAGCAACAGCTTCATGACGGCACGCTCGCGGGCTCAACAGGCCGCTTTCTAGATTCCTGAACTCAAGAACACAGTTCTTCATGTTCGACGCCTTCACCAAGGTTGTTGCCCAGGCTGATGCCCGCGGCGAATTCCTGAATGGCGGTCAAATTGATGCTCTCTCCGCCATGGTGGCCGAGAGCAACAAGCGGATGGATTCCGTCAACCGCATCACCTCCAACGCTTCCAAGATCGTCACCAACGCTGCTCGCGATCTCTTCGATCAGCAGCCTGCTCTGATCGCCCCCGGTGGCAACGCTTACACCCACCGTCGCATGGCTGCTTGCCTGCGCGACATGGAGATCGTGCTCCGCTACATCACCTACGCCGTGTTCACCGGCGACGCTTCCGTGCTGGAAGACCGCTGCCTGAACGGCCTGCGTGAGACCTACCTGGCTCTGGGCGTGCCTGGCGCTTCCGTGGCCGAAGGCATCCGCAAGATGAAGGACGCCGCCATCGCGATCGCCAACGATCGCAACGGCATCACCCCCGGCGACTGCTCCGCTCTGATGAGCGAGATCGGCACCTACTTCGATCGCGCTGCTGCTGCTGTTGCCTGAGGCAACGCTGCTTGCTGCTCCCTCAGGCCTGCCGGAGCCCCGCTTGATCGGGGTCCTCCGGCAGGCCTTTCCATTGCAGAGCCGTGCGCCGCGCCCAGAGCAGCAGCGGGTAGAGGCGCCGGGCCCGGGGCGGGGCGGCAAACAGTTGCTGGAGCAGGGCCAAGAGCGGATCACTGGCCTGCAGTCGGCCGCACAATTCGGCGATCGCCTCGGCCCCATGCCAGGCCTGCTCCCCCTCCAGCAGCACCGCACCCCGCGCCAGATCCAAGCCGCGCCCGTTCAAGGCCGCCCGCAGGGTGTAATCGGCGCGGCCATCGCGGATCACCAGATCGGGCAGGCCCCCCTCCAGCTCGCTGCGCAAGGCGAAGTGGCGGCAGAAGGGGCAGCCACCGTCGTACACGAGCGTGAGGGTCATTGCGCCATCCTGGCGATCGCTGCTCTGCTGCCGTGACCCAGCTCCTCGCCGCGGTGCTGGCCGTGCTGCTCACGCTCAACCCAGCACCCGCGCCGTTTCAGTGCGAGGGCGAACCACTGCTGGCCACGGTGCACAACGGCGCCGTGGATGCCCCGGGCATTCCCAACACCGCCAGCGGCACGGTGCCCGGCGCCTTCATCGTGTTGCAGTGGCGCGGCGTGAGCCTGCAGCTGCCGCGCACCAACAACGCCGGCACCCCCAGCTACAGCGACGGGCGCTGGTGGTGGCAGGCCAGCGATCCGGTCCATCCGCAGTTTGCGCAGCGCCGCGGCGATTGGGAGTTTTACAGCTGTGAGGCCGCGGCATGAGTGAGGCGCTTCCTGCCTGGCGGCCGCTGCTGCGGGGCGCGCGCCAGCGGGAGGGTCGCTCCCCCCAGGCCCGCTGGTTGCAGCTGGCCACCCTGGGGCTCGACGGGGCGCCACGGATTCGCACCCTGGTGTTTCGCGGCTGGGCCGCAGCCGCCACGCTCGATCTGCTCACCGATGGCCGCAGCGGCAAGGCGGCGGAACTGATCCAGGAGCCACGGCTGGAGCTCTGCTGGCTGCTGCCCAAGGCGCGCTCCCAGTTCCGCTTGCGGGGGCGGCGGCTGCAGCTGAGCCCAGAGGCCAACCTGGCGGCCCGCAGCCAACACTGGCAGCAGCTCAACCCCGGAGCACGGGCCTTGTGGGGCTGGCCCGAACCGGGCGCCGCCTTCCAGCCGGAGGGACCCTTCCCGGCGGAGCTGGCCGATGGCACCCCCCTACCGGATTGCTTCGAGCTGGTGAGGATCCAGCTGGAGCAGGTGGAGCTGCTGGAGCTCACCGGCCACCCCCATCAACGCCGCCGCTGGCGGGCGGATCAGCACTGGCAGGAGCAGCGGCTCAACCCTTGAGCTGCGCGCGCAGGGCAGCCAGGCGCTGGCTGTTCACCCCCAGATCCGAATCCCCCAGCCGCGACACCGAGCGGGCCTGCAGCACCCCATGGGCGGTGTCGGCATAGAGCTCGAGATCATCCACGAACCCGAACAGGGCACTGCTGGCGGTGGCGTGTAGATAGTCCGAGTCCTGGGTCAGCACCTCGGTGCGGGGTGTGGCAGCCACCACCGGCGCCAGGGCCGCCAGCGCCGCCGCAGGATCGGCCACCGACCAATCGGCCCGGGCGCAATGGGCCGGGCTGGGGCAAGGGGCCAGGGCGCCCTGGCTCACCCCCAGATCCGCCGGCACCGGCCCCACCAGGTGGAACAGGGCCAGGGTGATCGTGATCAGGAGCTGGGTCATGGCTTGGCGGTGGCGGCGGGTGCGGGGGGCGGCGCGATCGATTCCTCCATGCCCAGATCGATTTCACCGATCCAGAGCAGCAGGCCGGCGACACAGGCCAGGGCAAAACCCAGCAGCAACCAGTGGCGGCGATCCATCAGGCGAGACGATCGATCAGGTGCAGCGATTCTGCCCAGGCTGGGCCGCCACACTGCTGGAAAGCTCCAGCGCCACGGATGCAAGCCCCCGCTCCCCTGCTTCAACGCCTCCAGAGCACACCCGGCATGGAGCAGGGGCGCCGCCTAATGCTGCTGCTCACCCAGCTGGGCGATTTCGACTCGATGGAATACGCCCAGGCGCTGGTGCCCGTGCTGCCGCAGCTGGAGGAGGCCGGCATCCGCATCCTGGCCATTGCGATCGGCGATCAGGCCGGCGCCGATCGGTTCTGCGCCTACACCGGCTTTCCCCGCACAGCCCTGGAGGTGGATGCGGAGCCCACGTTGCATCGCGCCCTCGGGCTCTATGAAGGGCTGAACACAGCGGGCGGCCCCTGGCCAGGGCTGCTGCTGATGTGCGCCGGCATCGGTTCGCCGGGCACCCTGGCGGAGGTGTTCCGCGGTTACCGCGGTGATCGCAACGCCCCCCAGCGCATCGACAGCCCCCTGTTCAAGCTGGCCGGCGGCGAAGGCTTCCAGCGGCCGTTTGAGCTGGCGACGGTGCGGCTACGCAACATGCAGGAAGTGCTGGGCCACTGGCGCACCTACGTGCCCAACGACGACTTCATCACCCAGCGGGGCGGCACCTTCTTGATCGATGCCGACGACAGCCTTCTCTACGCCCACCGCGACGCAGGAATCCTGGGCTTCTCGGCCACGATGAGCCGCCCGCTTAGCTTTCTCGACCCCTACCTGAGCGGCTGCGCCAACCCGAACTGAGACACTGGCTCAGCTGCAGCCGCTGCCATGTCGCTCGATCAACTGAAGGCGTTCCTGGCGAAGCTGCAGGCCGATGAGGCTCTGAAGCAGCAGGTGTTGGCCGCGGCCACGGCCGACGATGTGGCTCAGATCGCCATGACCCGCGGCTTTGAGTTTTCCGGTGATGAGCTGCTGCGCGTATCCGGCAAAAAGTTCGACCGGGTGACCGTTCACAAGAACGACATCCCAGGCGAATACAACTGAAGGCTCAAGCGAGCCGGGTGTACGCCAACGGCTGGCGCGGCTGCAGGGTGAGGCTCCACACGCCGCTGGCCAGGGCCTTGAGCTCGGTCAGCAGGGCGGCCTGATCACCGCTGTTGAGCCAGCGGGCCTTGATCGCCGGCAGGTCCTCCTGCAGCGCCTCGATCGGCACGGTCACCAGCAACAGGCTGTGCTCGCCAGCGACGCGGCTGAGGGCGCCGGCATCGCTGCGCTGCCACACCCGCATCAACAGCGCCAGGGCCTGCTGATGACCCACCTCTCCGGGATCGCCATCGGCCGGCAGCGGCTCACGCAGCGATTTGCCCTGCAAGGGCATCGCGCGTTCGCCGTGTTGCTCCAGCAGCGCCAGGGCAATCAGATACGGAGCATCAGCCATGGGAGGAGAGCAACGGGTGCCAGTGACACAGTGGGCCTTGGCCCGACCCGATGGCTAGCCCTGAGCGCAAGCCCTGGTGCACGAAAGCTTTGGCAGTTCGCACCGCCGCCAGCAGCGGTTGCCCTTTGGCGCGTTCAGCGGTGATGGCTGCTCCAAGGGTGCAGCCGCTGCCGTGGCTGTGAGGGGTGTCCACCGGAGCATGCTCCAGCCACTGGCCGCCGCCGCTGTGCTGCAGCAGGTAGTCGCGGCCGCGCAGCTCCGCTCGGCCACCCCCTTTGATCAACACCGCCCCGGGGCCCTGCTCGAGCAGCAGCGCCGCGGCCCGTTCCACATCCTGAGCGGTGTTGATCTCTTGGCCGCTCAGCAAGCGCGCCTCATGCAGGTTGGGCGTGATCAGCTCCGCCAGGGGCAACAGCCGTTGCCGATACGCCACGATCGCCTCCGGCTCCAGCAGCAGCGATCCCGCCCGCGACACCATCACCGGATCGATCAGCTTCGGGATGCTGAGCGGCTCGAGGGCTGCGGCCGTGGCCTCGATCAAGGCGCGGTTGAGCAACATGCCCGTTTTCAACGCCGCCACCGGCAGATCACTCAACACCGCCTCGATCTGGGCGCTGAGCGCCTCAGGCGGCAGCGCATCCACCCGGCTGACGCCGCACGTGTTCTGGGCGGTGATGCAGGTGAGGGCAGAGCAGCCGTGCACCTGCAGGGCCAGAAACGTTTTCAGATCGGCCTGGATGCCGGCACCACCGCCGGAATCACTGCCACCGATCGAGAGGGCGATCGCCGGAATCATGGGGGATCAGGGGCTGCCGTGATCCTGGATCAAATGCCGCCAGGGCTGCGGCTGCGGCCACGAGCGCCAACAGCCACCAGCGCCAGCGGGCGGGACCGCGACCGCCACTGGGTAGGCGTCGCTTGCGGTTGCCACCGCGCGGCACCCCCTGCAGGGGTGTGCCGCAGTTGCCGCACACCATGCGCCCCGCCAGGCTGCGATCCGCCCGCACCGACCAGCTACCGCACCGGGGACACGCCATCAGGCCGGACCCGTCCAGCGCCACAGCGCCAAGCCGCCGCCACGGCCGCGGGCCGCTAGCCAGCCGGAGCGATCGCGGTGGATCAAGGCGAAAAACGGCAGGCGCTGGGCCGGTGGCGCCGGCAACGCGCGCTGCAGCACACACCGGCCAGCCAGCTTGAGCTCCAGCTGCTCAAAGCTGAACTGCAGCAGTGGCCGCTTGCCCAGCAAACGCCCCGGTCCGCGGAAGCGCAGCTCGACCACACCGAGATTCACGGCATTGCTGAGCTGCAAACCATCGCCAGCGCTGGAGATCTCCAGGCGCGCCGATAGGCCCCGCAGCAACCAACCGCTGAAGGCTGAGGCGCGCCGGCTGCCCTTGGGCCACACCAGATCCAGCTGCCAGCACCCCAGCAGATCGGCGGTGTTGATCCCGGTGCCTGCAACGCGCACTTGCTGCTCAAGGGCCAGCAACCGCTCGGCATCGGGGCGGGTGGTGGTCATTGGGGCTTGGTGGCGATCACGGAGAAGAAGGGATCACCCTTGCCGCCCACCAGCCCCTTCCAACCCACTGCGCGGGTTTCCTCCGCCACGATCTTGGGCTTGGGCCAGCCCTGGGCCATCAACACCTCCGCCACGTAGGTGAGGTGGTCGCGATCGCTGCCATCGGCCCACACCTGCGGCGCCTTGGTGAAGAACATCCGATTGGAGAACGACACGATCAGCTGGCCGCCGGGCCGCAGGATCCGCCACAGCTCAGCCGCCACGGCTTCGGGGTATTGGAGGTATTGCCAGCCGGCCACGATCAACACCGCATCCACGCTGGCGGCTTTGAGCGGGAGCTCCTGATTGAGGTTGAGGTTCTGCAGCCAATGGCTATCGAGCCGCTTGTTGGCGGCCAGCTCCTTCTCGTTGAGGCCGTGGCCGATCACCCGCTCGTAGATCACGTCGTCGGGCAGGTGCGACACCCAGCTCGACATCAGATCCAGCACCACCGCCCGGGCTGGAATGCGCTCGCGATACAGCTCCGTGAGGCGGGCGCGGAAGGCCTCATCGAGGTGCTGCACAAAGCGCGGCTCGGCATAGAACAGCTGATCGTCGCTGCTATCCCACTTGCGGCGCTGGGCCTCGCTGAGCACCTGAACCGCCACCATCCGCCTGCGCCTGGGGCGCGACCCTAACGCTGCGCCACACTGCCTGCAGGAGCCCAGCCGCAGTGGATCTGGCAGTGGTGGATCTGGCCGTGATCGGTGCCGGTGCAGCCGGCTGTGGGCTGGCCGCCGCACTCCGCCAGCGGGGCTGGAGCGGTTCGCTGGCTCTGCTGGAGATCGGCCGCGGCCCCGGTGGCCGCACGGCCACCCGCCGATCCCGCCACAACGCCGGCTTCGCGCTCAACCACGGCGCGCCCCTGTTCAACATCACGGCCGCTCCCGAGCCACACCTGCTGCAGGCACTGCGCAGCGAGGGCTGGATCACACCCTTTGCCGGCGCCATCTGCAGCCTCGATGCGGCGGGCCGGATGGGCGCCGCCCTGCCGGATCCCCTCACCAGCGGTGCGCTCTGGCAGGGTTCACCGGGGATGGATGGGCTCTGCCGCGGCCTGCTCAGCCTCGCCCAACGCACCGCGCCAACGCCGCTGCTGAGCGGCAGCCTGGTGCGCCAGCTGGAGCCGCTGGCCGCGGGGCAGGGCTGGAGGTTGCAGGGGAACGACGGGCAAGCGCTGCTCGAGTGCCGCTGGCTGGTGCTCAGCGGCACCCTGCTGGCCCACCCCCGCTGCCAAACCGCCTTCGGTTGGGCCGACGTGCCGCTGCAGCAGGCCGCCGCCCAGCGCGGGGAGCCGCAACTGTTGGCCGCCGCCGCCGCCCTGGCTGCGATCCCATCGCAGGCGAGCAGCAACCTGTTGCTCAGCCTCAGCGAAGCCAGCGCGGCCGCCTGGCGCCAGCAACCCTGGCGGCTGCTGCAGTTCAACGCCGCCGCCCAGGAGCGCTGGGGCATCCGGCGGGTGTCGCTGCAGGCCATGGCGGCCGGGCACTGGGGGCTGGTGGTGGAATCCAGCGCCGCCTTCGCCGCGCGCCATCTGCAGGTGTATGGCTCGCGCTCCTCAGCCGCGCAACTGCTGGGGGCAGCACCCGAGCCCCAGGCGGAAGCACAGGTGATTGAGAGCCTGGATCGCCAGCTGCGCGCTGCCCTGGGCCTGAGCACCGCCGGCGCCGAACGCCAGCTGATGCGCTGGGGCGCCGCCTTCCCCCAGGCCCCGGGCCTGCCGAGCACGCTCAGCCTCTGCCCCGACAGCCGCATCGGCTTCTGCGGCGATGCGATCGCCGGGCTGGGCTTCGGGCGGGTGGAAGGTGCCCTGCGCAGCGCCGAGGCGCTGGCGGAGCGTCTGCTGCCGCTGATTTAGGGCGCCGCCCTAGAGCCCGAGCTCCCGGATCAGGGCCTTCTGCTGGGCCGCCGGCACAAAGCTATGGGCCGCCATCGCACCACTCACGGCAACCGGCGGCACGCCGATGCCCGGGAACACGCCGGCTCCGCAGAGCTGTAAGTCATCGATCGGCGTGTTGCCGCCGGGGAACGGCGAACGATCGGCGCCGATGGCCGGGCCATAGCTCCCTTGATGCACGCGCAGATAGCGGCGATGGGTGTGGGGCGTGCCCTGCAGTTCCAGCACGATCCGATCCGCCAGATCCGGCACCAGCTGGGCGAACACCTCGCGGAAGAGGCCGCAGCGCTCCGCCTTGAGGGTGTCGTAGGCAGCGGTGCCGGGCTCCAGATCGCGCCACAGCTCCCAGGGTTCATTGGCGGGGCTGTAGGCGTGCAACACCTGATGCCCCTCCGGGGCCAGCTGCGGATCGAGCAGGGAAGGCATCGAGAACACCAGCATGTTGCGCTCGGCGCCGATGCCGCGCTGCCAGTCGCCCACCCACACATGGTGGATCGGCAGCTGCTCCAGCCCCGCCCCCCGCAGCCCCACATGCCAGTGCAGAAAGCTGGCGCAGGCCGGCGTGGCGGCGGTCTGCCGGGCCCAACGGCGGGGCAGATCCTGCGGGGCGATCAGATCGAGCGTGTCCCACGGGCTGGCATTGCTCACCACGCCAAGGCGGGCATCCAGATGCTCGCCAGTTTCGAGCTCAACGCCAACGGCGCGGTTGCCCTCCACTCGGATCCGCCGCACGGCGGCGCGGGTGCGCAGCTCACCGCCATGGCGGCGCAGACCGCGCACCAACGCATCAGCCACCGCAGGGCTGCCGCCGAGGGGGTAGTCGAGGCTGGCGTTCGGCTCAAACCATTCGCCAAACAAGGTGGCCATGGCGGCGGCGCTGGTCTGATCCATCGGCAGGCCCGAGATCAGGAAACAGAGCATCTCCACCCAATGGAGCAGGAAGGGATCGCGCAGGTGGCGCCGCGCCATCGGCCCGAAGGCACCCCCGAGGGCCGCCAGCCGCGGCGCCTGACGCAGCAACGCCGCTGAGCCCCGCGCCCCCAGCACGCCCGCCATCCCCAGGCCGGGTCGCATCGCCAGCAGCGGCAGCGCTCCCGCCGCCCGGCAATAGGGCTCCAGCCAGGCCATGAACGCCCGCCATTCCTCCACGGCCGCAGTGCCCCGCAACTGCTGCACCGCCTCCAGAAACGGCTCGGCGCCCACGCCGATGCGCAACTGCCCTTCCGGCAGCAGCAGGCCCCACTCGGCGTAGCTCACCACCGGCACCGATTCCCCCACCGCCCGCAGCACCTGCGCCAGGGGATTGGTGGAGGGCCAACGGCCCAGGCCGCCCCACAACGACGGGCCCGACTCGAATTGAAAGCCGCGCCGCTCAAATCCGTGGGCCGCACCACCGGGGCGGTCGTGGGCTTCCAGCACCACCACCTCGAGGCCATGGCGCGCAGCCAGAGCTCCGCAGCAGAGGCCACCGAGGCCACTCCCCACAACGATCAGATCAGGCTTCAGGGCAGGCGGCCATGCATCGCTTCAGTGTGCAGCCCGGCGCCACAATCCGATCCATTCGCTGTCGCGGGGCTGACCATCCGCACCCGTTGCGGAGTTAGCGGCCTGCACCCAGAGCTCCTGGGAGAAACCGGCGGCATGGAAATCAGCCATCAGCTGAGCAGGATCACTGCCATAGGGCGGACCACCGGGACGGCCATGACACCAGAAGAGGCCGAGCAACCAGCCCTGGGGCCGCAAGAGTTGCGCCACGCTCTTGCGATAAGCCAGGCGCAGCTCCGGATCAATGGCGCAATAACACGTGTGTTCCAGCACGCCATCGCAGCTGGCGGAGCCAAGACCCGCCGAAGCCAGCTGATCGGCGTCCAGAACATCGGCCTGCAACCAACGCAGTCGACCGGACTGCTCGCCATGGAGGTGGCGCGCCTCTCTCAGCGCTTCCGCACTGAAATCGACCCCGACCACCTCGAAACCCAGGCCAGCGAGGAGCGCCGCCTCATGGCCGCGGCCGCAACCGGGCACAACCACTCTCCCGGGCGGCTGCGGAGCGTGCGCATGGCTCTGGAATAACAGCTGCAGGGGCGGAGCTGGAACACCCAGCTCCCAGCGATCACTCCCTTCGCGGTAGCGCAGGTCCCACCAGGAACCGGTATCAGGACGAGGCGAGACCACGAGAGGCGAACAGACTTGAACGCTACCTATAGAGCCAGAAAGCCAGCAGCGGGCATATCTGGTGTGATGCCCCTAGATTTCAGTGAGTTGTGCGCACCCAAGCGGCGATGCGGGACTTACTCCAGAGTGTTCGCAAGGGCCTCCAAGCGGGACTCGAGGAACCCGCCGACCCCGCACCATTCACCTACGTCACGGCGATCCACTCAGACGCCGGCCTGACCCGCTCACTGGCTGGCATCACGCTGATTTCTCGCGAGATCGGCTTTGACCAGGACGCCGAAACCACCTACGCACCGGATGGAAAGAGCGCCACCTTTCACGCCCAGCATCGAGAGGCCTGCGTTGGCCTTGCCGTAGACGTGTGCCCACCACGGCAAACGGTCTCCCTCGCCATCTCAGGCACCGATAACGACATCACCTACCGACTATTTCTCGAAGCCGACCAGCGCCTGTTCGGCCCGTGCTGATCAGGCGCCCTTGAGCCGCTGCAACTGATCCTCAAGCCTCTGCCTCAGGCGCCCCTGCACCAAGCGGCAGAGCTCATCCACGAGCTCCGCGTCTGCTTGCCAAATCAGGCGACCGCCATCGCGCTCACAACGCACCAACCCAGCCCGTTGCAACTGGCCGAGCTGGCGACTGATGTGCGACTGCGAGAAGCCTGTGAGCTCAATCAGGGTGGACGCATCCGCCGGGCCTTGTTTGAGGCAACAGAGCAGCTGCAACCGCGCCGGCTCGCTCAGCAGACGAAAGAACTGACTGAACTCCTCCAGCAACTGAGGAGACGGCATGGAGCCGGCGACACCCATGACATGCATTCATGCCGACAAGCGCATTATGCAGGCCAGCACCAGCACGCCACCCAGACTTGCGCCCATCGCGCTTATGCGTATATCGTCATAAAAGTATGTAGCTGGTCCCATGACGGAGGTCCCTGTAGCCCCGATCAGCCTGGTCGCTGCAGCCGGTGGCAGCCATCTGCTGTTCCGCCAGCTGTTTGATGCCGCCACCGGCACCTTCACCTATCTCCTGGCCGATGTGCCCAGCCGCCAGGGCGTTCTGATCGACACGGTGTTCGAACAGCACAGCCGCGATCTCTCCCTGATCCATGAGCTCGGGATCGAGCTCGTGGCCTCGATCGACACCCATGCCCACGCCGACCATGTGACCGGCAGCTGGCTGATGCATGAGGCCACCGGCTGTGCCATTGGCCTTGCCGCCGCCGCCCGCGCCGAAAACGTGACCCGCCCCCTGCACCACGGCGATCGCGTGGCCTTCGGCAGCCGCTTTGTGGAGGTGCGCAGCACCCCCGGCCACACCGATGGCTGCATCAGCTTCGTGCTCGACGACCACTCCATGGCCTTCACCGGCGATGCGCTGTTGGTGCGCGGCTGCGGTCGCTGCGACTTCCAGCAGGGCAACGCCCACACCCTCTGGCGCTCGATCACCGAGCAACTCTTCTCCCTGCCGGATGCCTGCCTGCTCTACCCCGGGCACGACTACACCGGCCGCAGCGTGTCGTCGGTGGTGGAGGAAAAAGCCTTCAACGCCCGCCTCGGCGGCGCCGCCACCGAACGCGACTTCGTGGGCCACATGGAGAACATGAAACTCCCCCACCCCCACAAGATCGCCGAGGCCTTGCCGGGCAACATGCGCTCCGGCAAACCCCGGCAGGCAGAAGCCCGCAGCGCCTGGGCTCCCGTGCAACGCAGCTATGCCGGACTGCCCGAACTGGCACCGGCCTGGGTGGCGGCCCACCTGCCGGAACTCACGATCCTCGATGTGCGTTCGCCCGAAGAGCTGCAGGGGCCGGATGGCCACATCAGCGGCAGCCTCAACATCCCCCTGCCTGAGCTGGAGCAGCGCCACCAGGAGATCCCCTCAGGCAAACCACTGGTGGTGGTCTGCCATTCAGGCAGCCGCTCGGCCCTGGCCACCCAGCAACTGCTCAAGGAGGGCATCACCACCATCGCCAATCTGCGCGGCGGCTTGAGCCGTTGGAGCGATGAGGGCTACCCCCTGGCCGGCGCCGTGGCGCTCTGAGCACGGTCCTGTTTCCTCAACACCCTTCGTCTTTGCATTGCGATGACCGCCAGCATTTCCGCTCAAGACCTCGCCGATCAACTGGCCAGCAAGCGCATCACCGTGATCGATGTGCGTGAACCGATGGAATACGCCAGCGGCCACATCGCCGGCAGCATGAATGTGCCCCTCGGCCGCCTGCATCAGGCCGACCTACCCCAGGGCCCCCTGGTGCTGGTGTGCCAAAGCGGCAACCGCAGCGCCCAGGGCCTCAACCGCCTGCTCGACCGCGGCCATCCCCATTCCGTGGTGGATCTGGCCGGCGGACTGCCCAACTGGCAACAGGCCGGCTACCCGGTGCGCAAGCTCAAGAACGCTCCCCTGCCGCTGATGCGTCAGGTGCAGATCGCCGCTGGATCGCTGATCCTGCTGGGGCTGATCCTGAGCAACGTGGTGGCCCCCGGCTGGATTGCGATCACCTGGTTTGTGGGCGCTGGCCTCACCTTCGCCGGGGTGAGCGGCTTCTGCGGCATGGCCCGGCTCCTGGCCGTGATGCCCTCGAACAAAGTGTCGATCTGATGGCCCTGAGCGCACTGCTCCTGCTGGGCCTCGGCGGAGGCCTGATCGGCTTTCTGCTCTCCGTGCTCGGGGCCGGCGGCTCGATCCTGCTGCTGCCCCTGCTGGTGAGCGGCGCGACCCTGCCCACCCGAGAGGCGGTGCCCCTCTCGCTGCTGGTGGTGATGCTGCTGGCCCTGGCCAACCTGGGGCCCTATGTGCGCCGCGGCCAATTCGCCCTCAAACCGGCCTTGATCCTGGGGGTTCCGGCCCTGGCCGGCAGTTGGCTGGGGGGCAGTTGGGTGAAGGCCGGGCTGATTCCTGAGCCGGTGCAGCTGGGGGTGTTCAGCGCAGCCGCCCTAGTGGCCTCCTGGCTCCTCACCCGCGGCCCCAGGGGCAGCACCGGCGCGCGGCAGCGCCCAGCGCTGCTGGCGATCCAGGGAATTCTGGTGGGGCTGCTCACCGGTATTGCCGGCGTGGGCGGCGGCTTTGCGATCGTGCCCGCCCTGGTGCTGTTGGCGGGGCTGCCGATGCAACTGGCCAGCGGCACCAGCCTGCTGCTGATCGCCGTGAATGCCCTTGTGGCCTTGGGCGCCCTCGGCCACTGGCCAGCGCAGAGCCTGCCGCTGATGCTGCCGCTGCTCGCCGGCGGCGCCCTGGGTGCCGTGGTGGGGCAACGGCTGGCACCCCATCTCAGCGATCGGCGCCTACGACAGGGCTTTTCGATCCTGCTGATCGGCTCAGCGCTGATGAGTGGCTTGGAGGCCTGGAAACGTCAGCCCCCGGCGGAGCGCGAGGAACAGTCCCTCCGCCAGGCCCCGGCGCTGCTGAGCACCACCCAATCACACTGCTCTTGATGGCTTGCCATGACCAACCGCACCTTCCGCTTCCGGCTGCGCAGCAGCCATCGTGCGCCCGAACGCGCCACCCAAGATCTGGTGGTGGAGTTCCTGAGCGATTCCGGCCTCTGGGAACCGCAGCAGTGAGGTGATGGCCTTCATGGAAGAACGGATGAGGCTCTGCCCGATCTCCAAAAACCTGCCGGGATCGGTTATCAAAACGATCAACGTCACCAGCGTGGCTTAGGGCATCGAGAATCGGGCTGATCCGCTGCGGATCAGCCCATGCCTGAAGCAACCACGCAGCCCATCGAGCATTGCCCGCGCTTCCCGGAGCACTGCTCACTCGAGTGCATGGAGCGCATGCGGGCTGAATTCGGCTGCTACACGCTGAGCGAGCCGCCGTTCGAAGACTGGTGCCCAATGGCCAGGGCTCTGCAGCGGCAGGAGGAGGACCGGCGCCAGTTCGAAGCCGAACAGCTCAAGGCCCTGCATCACCTCGAGTTCCCGGACGACCCAGCCGACTAAACCAGCCGACTAACCCTCAGGCCGCGGCCAGGGGCGCCGATTCCACCAGCTGGGGCGCCAGGCGCAAACAGGTGTCCCCCACGGGCACCTCCAGCAAGTTGGCCTGACGGATCTTGGAGATCATCCGGGTGGTGGTGACCCGGGTGGCGCCGATCAGCTCACCGATCCGTTCATGGGTGAGGCGGAAGGGCAGATCACACCAGTCGCCGCAACGGCGCCCCAGCCGACGCACCAGCAGGCTGAGCAGGGCATGCAACCGCTGCTCAGCACTGCCGAGATGACGGATGCGCAGCAGCTGCAGCGTCCACTCGTTCACCGGATCGAAGCCGCCCTCGCTGGCAGGCACCGCCTCGGTGCTGAACAGCAGCGGCGTGAGGGCCTCCACGCACACCCCCTCGCTGCAGAGCCGATCGGTGCGCAGCTGATCGCCGGGCTGAAGGAAGGCCAGCGTCATGCCCTCGGTTTCCTCGCAGGGGCAAAACACCCGCGCCATGCCCTCCAGCACCTCAATGCAGCTGCCCTCAGGGCGCAGGGCCGGATCGAGCAGCACGGTTTGACCCACCGGCATGCGGACGGCGTTCACGGAGCCAATTGCGAATGCGTCGCAATGTAGAGAAGCAGGCCGCCTTTTTGCAAGCGATTCTCAAGTGCGGGCGGTATTGGGTGCAGGGACTGTTGGCCATGGGGCTGAAACTGCCGTTGAAACCACCGGTTCAAGCGGCCACAAAAAAGCCAGTCGCTGGCGCGACTGGCTGCGTTGCCTGCTGGCGAGAAGGCTCTATTTCCAACCGTTCTGCGCCATCACCTGCACGGCGGCCTTGTTCTTGGCACCCATCTGCTCCGCCGACACGCCATCAGCCTTGAAGCCGCCGAAGCGCTTCAGGATCGGGTTATTGCCGTAGCCCTTGAGGGGATATTCGTTGTTGGCCTCGGCGTAGCCGCGACCGCCGCTGGGGGACGCCAGAAACTCGATCAGCTTCAGCGCCGCCTCAGGGTTCCTGGAGGTTTTCACCACACCGGCGCCGCTGATGTTCACGTGGGCCGGGCTGGGGAACACCACCTTCAGCTTGCTCACCAGGGCTCGATCAGCAGCACCGCTCTCGCCGGAGAACATCCGCGCCACGTAGTAGGTGTTCACCAGGCCAACGCCACAATCACCGTTGCCGATAGCGCGGATCAGCGGGGTGTCGGAGGTGAAGTAGGGCTTGGTCACGTTGCTGGTCATCCCCTTCACCCAACTGGCGGCGGCCGCATCACCGCGCAGGATCATCTGATCGGCCACCAGCGACTGGTTGTAAACGCTCTTGCTATCGCGCAAGCAAACCTTGCCCTTAAGGGCCGGATTGGCCAGATCGGCGTAGGTGCGGATCGAGGCCGGATTCACCAGCTTCGGGTTCACCAGCGCCACACGCACGCGGCGGGTGAGGCCATACCAACGCCCCTTGCTATCGCGCAGGTTGAGGGGCACATCCCTCAGCAGCATGGCCGAGCGGCTGGGGCGGAACAGGCCAAGGTCGGCCGCCTTATCCAGTCGGGCCGCATCCACCAGCACCAGCACATCCGCCGGGCTGTTCTTGCCTTCGCTGCGCAGCCGCTCGATCAGGGCATCGTCCTTGGCCTCCAGCAGCTTCACCTTGATGCCGGTGCGCGCGGTGAACTGCCGATACAGCTGTTGATCGGTGTTGTAGTGGCGGCCGGAATACACGCCGATCTCCTTGCTCTGGGCCTGGGCCTGGGGCGCCTCCAGGCCGATGGTGGCGATCACGGCTCCGCCGGCGCTCGCCGCCAACAAGGCCAGGGCACCGCAGCGCTCCAGCCACGACAAACCATTCAGGGGACTGCGTTTCAAGGGATCACCAAGGCTCTCTTCCGGCACTATGGCCGGCCCGAACACCGCCTTTGCGGGCTGGGGATCATTCACCACGCGGGGGTGTGACATTGGTTACGGCAGTGCGTGCGAAGCCCTGGCCCCGTAGGTTTTGGCCATGGTTGTGCCCAGCGTTTCAGCACCCTCGCGGCTTCCGCAGCGCAGCCTGTTAGGGCTGGGGGTGCTGCTGCTCTGCGCCCTGGCCCTCACTCCGGTGCTGGGACTGAGTTGGTTTGCCTTCGGTGCCGGCACGGGCATCGGGCTGGATCTGGGGCCCGATGGTTCGGCTCAGGTGAGCAACACCGTGGCCCTGGTGCTGTTGGTGGGGGTGTTCACGGCGGTGTTGGGCACCGCCACCGGCTGGATCACGGCGCGCTGCGCGTTTCCCGGCCGCCGTTGGTGGCGCATGGCCCAGTTGCTGCCCCTGGCCACCCCCAGCTACCTGCTCGCCGCCACTTGGATCGATCTGGGCAGTCGCTACGGGGTGCGCGTACACGGCTTGGCGCCCACGCTGCTCGTGCTGGTGCTGAGCACCTACAGCTATGTGTTTCTGCTCTCCACCGAGAGCTTTTCGGTGAGTGGGCGCCGGCAGATCGAAGCCTGCCGCAGCCTTGGAGTGGGCCCCTGGGGCAGCTTCCGGCGGGTGGCGCTGCCGATGGCGCTGCCGGCCATTGGGGCCGGGGTGGCTCTCGGCGGGATGGAGGTGGTGAACGAGCTCGGAGCCGTGCAGCTGCTGGGGGTGCCAACGCTCTCGGGCGGCATCCTCATGCGCTGGCAGCAGGACGGCGATCCCCAGGGAGCCGTGGCGCTGGCGCTGCTGGCCCTGGTGATCGTGGCGTTGTTGGTGGGCGGCGAGCGCAGCCTGCGGCAACGCAGCCGCTGCTGGAATCTGGGCAGCGATGGCGATGCAGATCCCCAGTGGGATCTGCAGGGGCTGCGCCGCTGGGCCAGTTGGCTGGTGTGCGGCCTGCCCCCCCTGATCAGCCTGGGCGTGCCGCTGCTCTGGGCCGGCCTGAGCTGGGATCAGATCCGCACCGAAGACAGCCAGGAGCTGCTGGCCCTGGGGAGCCGCAGCTTCGGGCTGGCCCTGTTGGCCGCGCTGCTCACCGTGGCCACGGGGTTGGTGCTGGCCATCGCCAAACGCTGGATCCCCAATGCCGTGCTGCAACGGCTCACCTTCATCTCAGGGCTCGGCTATGCGATTCCCGGCACCGTGCTGGCGCTGGCCCTGATGCTGATCGGCGGCCCCCTGGCGCTGGCACCGCTGCTGCTGCTGGTGTGGGGTTATGCCGATCGCTTTTTAGCGGTGTCGAAGGGTGGCTTGGATGCCGCCCTCGAGCGCATCCCCCCCAGCGTGGATGAAGCCGCCACCTCACTGGGCAACAGCTGGCTGGGGGTGATGCGGCGGGTGCATCTGCCGCTGCTACGCGGGCCGCTGCTAGTGGGCGGCCTGCTGGTGTTCGTAGACACGGTGAAGGAGCTGCCGCTCACCTTCGCGCTGCGGCCCTTCGATTTCGACACCCTGGCTGTGCGCGTGTATCAATACGCCAGCGATGAGCGGGTGGGGGCTGCGCTGGTGCCGGCCCTGCTGATCCTCGGCCTCGGCGTGGTGGCGGCGATGGCGCTGATTCCGAGCCTTGAACGGCTGGAACGCCGCTGAACCTGAGCTCACCCCCGCCACCACTGCTCCACCACCTCCGGTGAGCCATACCAACGCTCGCCGAAGGCGCCTCCATGGGCCACACCCTCGAGCTGGATCCACGCGGCGCCACGCAGCAGAGCCGATGACACCGGCACCAGCCCATCCCCCTCGAGATCGGTGCGGCCGGCGATGGCCTGATAGGAGCGCAAGGCCAAACGCTGCGTGAGGGGGGAGCCCTGCTCCACGGCTAAGGCACCAGCCACGGCGACGTAGTGCACCGCATCGCCGAACCAGGCGCCGGGATAGAGGCGATCCACCATCGCCCGCAGCGGCGTGGCTCGCACGGCGGTGTGGGGGCTGCCCAGGGTGTAGAGCCGATCGGCCCAGCGTTGGCCGTTATAGGTGCGCCCGCCGAAGCGATCCTGCGCCAGAAACAGGCGCAGCATCACGCCACCGGAACTGTGGCCGATCAGCGTGATCTTGCCGGTGGGGGAAGTGCGCGCCAGAGCCTCAGCCTGCTCCGCCACCCGATCCAGAATCCGCCGCCAGCCAAAGCCCCAGGAGGTGAGCAGCCAATCGAATCGGCTCACCGGCACCAGCTGCACCGGCTGCTGCGTGTGCTCGCTCAACCAGCCGCACATTGGCTGATAGGCCTCAGCGGTGATCAGAAATCCACCCAGGATCAGCACAGGCTGCACAACCACGTCTGGCCACACCGTTAAACAGGGTCTATGGTGAATGAACGGATCAGGCGGTGAGCACCAACGCCCCGCGATCCCGCTGTACCCCAGCCGCATGAGCTGGCGAGGCAGTTCATCGCACTGCAGAAGGCAGCCTCCATCTCGGCTGCAGATCCCAGAACGGCAAGTGACAGGCCAGCGATATCCCAGCCCCAGAGACAACACCATGAAAAAACGTCCCCACACGTCCAAGCCCACCACCACATCAACCCAATCCACGCCCACCTCACATCAACCGTCTCCTCAGCGCCCCGCTCACCCAAGCCCGAGCTGGGAAGAACTGCTCGGCCAGCGCTGAACGCCTTGGCAGCACCAGCCTGCATCCCTTGAATGGGTGCCGCTGTCCCCGCCTGCATGACTGCCCACTGGGTGAAGCTCCGCTGGCCGATCACCCTGGTGGCGCTCGGCGGCATGGCCTTAACCGCCGTAGTTCGCCTGGGTGATCGCCCCATTCAGGTGAAGCTGATGCACAGTTTCGCGGCCCCCCTGGTGCTGAGCGGCCAGGTGAACGGCAACCTCACCATGGCGAAGCCCGTGCAGATCCAGCCCATGGCGGTGAGGGTGATGGAACATGCGCCAATGGATCTGAACGTGGCGAACACAACGCCGGTGCAGGTGCAAGTAAGCAATCCCAACCCGATCCAGATCAAGATGGACGAGGCCAAAACGATGCAGGTGGATGTGAACCCTCAGGCACCGGCGAAGGTCAAGCTCGGGCTGTGAATGCCTAAAGGAGCGTTCTGCTCACCAGCAAACGTGAACCGCAGGGCGACAGCCCGAAAAGGCTCGATAGCGTGAAGCCAATGTGTCCAGCGATCCATGGCTCCGGAGCGGTTCTTCCTCGAACTCACCCCAGCCAGTGAACTGCTCCGAACGGCTCCCCATGTGGTGATCGTGGGTGGCGGCTTTGCAGGCCTTGAGGCTGCCCATGCCCTGGCCGGCAAGACCGTGCGAGTGACGCTGATCGATAAGCGCAACTTCAACCTGTTCCAGCCGTTGCTGTATCAGGTGGCCTCCGGACTGGTGGCTCAAACGGATGTAGCCACGCCACTGCGGATCATGCTCGGCAAGGCGCCGAACGTGCAGATCCTGATGGGAGAGGTGGAGGAGATTGACACCACCGCCCAGGAGGTGATCTTCAACAATCGTCGACTGCGCTACGACCATTTGATCGTGGCGGCCGGAGCCACCAGCAGCTTCTTCGGTCACAACGAATGGGGCCAGTTCGCCACACCGATGAAGTCGCTGGAGGATGCCTACGCCATTCGCAAGCGGGTGCTCAGCGCCCTGGAGGAAGCCGAGCAAACCCCGGACGTGAACCAGCGGCGTTTGCTGCAGTCGGTGGTGGTGGTGGGGGTGGCCCCACGGGGTGCGAGCTGGCGGCCTCGCTCAACGACTTGATGCGCCACACCCTGGAGCGGGATTTCAAACAGATCGATCCCAGCCACTGCAAGGTGACGCTGGTTGACCCCGGCGATCGGGTGTTGCGGGCCATGGATCCCCAGCTCTCCAAAGCGGCGGGCGATCACCTGCAGCGCTCCGGCGTGGAGCTGCTGCTGGGCGGGCGTGTGAAAACGATCGAGGAGGGGAAACTGGTGGTGACCACCACCGATGGTGAGGTCACCCTCGAAGCCAGCACCATCTGCTGGACCGCGGGCGTGGCGGCCTCACCCCTGGGCAAGCTGCTCTCCGAGCAGACCGGTTGCAGCATCGATCGCGGCGGGCGGATCCCCGTGGAACCCGATTTTTCGATTGCGGGCCACCCCGAGATCCGCGTGGTGGGAGATCTCTGCAGCTACAGCCACACCGCGAATGGCAAACCGCTGCCGGGCATGGCGGGGCCGGCCGTGCAGATGGGCGGCTGGGTGGCCAAAGACATCCTGGCCAAGAGCCAGAACCAGCCCCATCAGCCCTTCGTGTTCAACGATTTCGGCAGCATGGCGGTGATCGGGCCGCTATTCGCCGTAGCCGACCTACGCGGACTGAAGGTCACCGGACCGCTGGGCTGGCTGCTCTGGGGCCTGGCTCACCTGGCGTTCATGCCGGGCAACGAAAACCGCATCACCCTGCTTACTAAATGGCTGTGGATGATCGCCACCCGCGAGCGCTCGGCCCTGGTGATCACCGACGCCCGCTCCTCATGAGGCCAGCGTGATCGGCTCCTCGGCAATGTCTTTGAGGGCGTGATACACGGGCTGATCCACTAGGAGACGGCTCACATAGGCCGCCACCACCGCTGCCAACAGCAACCCCGGCAACAGCTGCTGATCGCCGGCCATGCGCACGGCAAACAACACCGCCATCACCGGCAGCTGGGTGGCGCCGGCCAGGCCCGCCACCATGCCCAGGGCCAAGCCCATCTGGGGCAACATGCCGGCATCACCCAGGCTTTGGCCCAGCACGGCCCCGAAGGCAAACGAGGGATCGATCAAGCCGCCGGGGATGCCGGAACCCAACGCCAACACCGGGCCGATCAGGCGCAACACCAGAGTGAACAGATCGCCAAGCACGCCAGGCAGCAGGTAATTGGAGGGAGCGCCTCCTTCGATCATGTGGCGCATCAACAGCTCGCCATCGCAACCGGAGGCACCACCGCTAAGCAGCAACAAGGCGCTGAGGCACACCCCCAGCAGCAGCCCCAGCCGCAGCGGTTGACGCTGCAGCAGCAGGCGGAAACGGCGTGTGACCTGCAGCAGGCTGCGCGCGAACACGGCCCCCAAACCACCCGCCAGCACCCCGATCGGCAGCGCCCAGACGAGCTGGGTGAGCTCAGCGGTAGATGACCCCACCATACCGAGGGCAAACTCGGGCTCACCCACCGCACTGCTCATCGCCGCAGCCAGGGCACTGATCACCAGCGCCGGCCAGATCAAGCGCATCGAAAACGTGCCGAGAAACTCCTCGGCCACAAACACCACACCCATCAGCGGCGTGTTGAAGCCACCGGCCAGACCTGCACCGCCCGCCACGGCCATCAGATCGCCGTGGCTCAGATCGGCCAGCCAGCGGGGAAAGCGCCGCCGCAGCCAGAAGGCCGCCGAGGCTCCGATCTGCATCACCGGGCCCTCGCGCCCGAGGGGCATCAGGCTGAGGCTGGCGAGCGTCCACAGCAGCAGGCGCTGCAGGCTGGGAACCAAACCGAGCAGGACCGGCGCCTGCTCCGGATGCTCCAGGCTGGTCATGGTTTGGGGGATGCCAGAACCCTTGCCGCGGCGGAAGCTGCCGTTCTGCAGCAGCATCAGCAGTGGGAACACCAGCACGGGCGAGCAGGCCAGCAGCAGGGTGAGCGGCCGCCAATCGGAACCGCTGAAAGCCGGCAACAGGCTGAGCAGCTGATCACACCAGCGATCCACCAGGTTGAACGGCCAGCACAACAGCCCCACCAACAAACCCAGCACGGCCAGCTGCAGCAGCCGTTGGGCGAGATCTTTGAGGGACGTCATGACAGCCGTTTCTGAGCACGCCCCAGGATCAGCGCGATCAAGATCGCCACGTATAGCTGACCAGCGATGGTGATCACGTTGGCGATCACCTGCACGTTGATATTGCGGGGGGTGAGCACCTCCGTGCCTACGGTGGTGAGCAGGCCACGATCACCGCCAGCACCAGCACGCCGCCCACGCCATGCCAGAGCATCGTGGTCATGCCCCCCAAGCCGAAGGTGCTCTTCACGCCGGGCAGCGGCACGGCCGTGAGCATTTCGTAGAAGCCGGCAGCCACGGTGAGGAAGGTCACCAGGCAGCAGGCCAGCAGGTTGTACCAACCCACATCGTGGAAGCCACCGCGGGTGATCGGCAGTGCCAGGAAGCGAAACACTCGCTTCTCCAGGGGATAGAAAGCACCCACCAGATCGAAGGCGATCGCAATCACAAACAAGCCGATGGTGAGGTGCACCAGATTCGGGTGAATCGGCAGGCTGTAGGGCAGGCCGTTGGCGCCGAGCTCCTGGGCGATCTGCTCGATCGTGGGCTGCTCGGGGCTGTAGGCAAGGGCGAAGAGCATCAGATCAACCCCTCACGCATGGCGGCCACCACCTTCACGGTGTGGAGGCCGTAGGTCCAGATCAACTTGTCGCCGAGCACCATCTGCACGCAGATCAGGGCGCTCACAACCGAGCCCGCACCCACAAACGCCAGCGGCAGGGTTTCCGGATCGCGGGAGCGGAGCACATAACGCCAACCGGAGAGGAGCGATAACACCCCCGCCAGCGACCAACCAATCGTGGTGTGGATGTCGAGGATGTTGCGAGCCGCTCCATAGGGCGCGGCCAGGCCCGCTTCCACCTGCCCAAAGATGATCGCCACGAAGATGGCGCCCGTGGCGAAGAGGAGATTCCAGAAGCTCACCTCAAACAGAGGAGGCTTACGCCACACAACGCCGATCACATCGAACACGAAGGCAATCAACGCCATCGCGATCACGAAGTGAACGACGATGGGATGGATCGTGTCCATCCAGGGCAGGTTGTGGTCGTTGAGCGGCGGCAGCAGCTCAAGCATGGGATGCCCAATGCCTCATCCCAAGTTGGCGAGCGCGCTCAGGGGGCGCACAGGATTGTCATCGTTCGCCAACTGCGGTGCCGATCGCTACCACGAGGAGGCGAAGTCGAGCAGTGGGAGCAGGGGGACTTGAACCCCCACAACGTTGCCGTCTGCGGATTTTAAGTCCGCTGCGTCTACCAATTCCGCCATGCTCCCGGGCGCCGGGTGCAAACCCTGCGGCCAGGCTTCCATCCTAGATTTGGGCTGCAACCGTCTTGCTGCCGTGCCCCTGCCTGGGTTCCTCAGCGCTCTCTCGAGCGAATCACTGCTGGTGATCGGCGCCTACCTGGCTCTGGGCGGTGCCTACCTATTGGTGGTGCCTGCAGCGCTGATGGCCTGGATGGCCAAGCGCTGGACGGTGATGGGCAAACTCGAGCGCACAGCCGTGTATGGCCTGGTGTTTCTGTTCTTCCCCGGTCTGATCGTGCTGGCTCCCTTCGTGAATCTGCGCCTGCAGGGTCAAGGGCAGGCTTGATGGGATCTGGCATCACCCGCGCCAAAGCGCTGCTGGCGGGGCTGGCGATCTTTGCCCTGGGGGGCTTGGGCTACTGGGGTTTTGAGGCGGCCGGCTTCGAAGGGTTTTCGGCCGGCATCGCAGCCCAGGGCGTGCTGGTGGCGGTGGTGCTGGTGTGGACCGGCTCCTATCTGTTTCGTGTGGTCACCGGCAACATGACCTACATGGAGCAGCGTCGGCGCTACCGCTCGGCCTATGAATCCGCCACCGACGACGAACTGCAACAACGCTTCGATGCCCTCAGCCCAGAAGAGCAGGAGGCCCTGCTGCGGGAGCTCGGTCAACTCAAGGACGACGAGGCATCCTGAAAGCGGCGCGTCTATGACCCCATAGGCTCACGGGCAGATCCAGCGCTGCCGTGACCACAGCCACCTCCATTCAGCAGCGTTTCAGCCAACTGCAGCAGCAGGGGCGCTGCGCCCTGATGCCCTTCCTGATGGCGGGCGATGCCGATCTGGCCACCACCCGCGCCACCTTGCTGGCCCTCGAGGCAGCCGGTGCCGACATGATCGAGCTGGGCATTCCCTACAGCGACCCACTGGCCGACGGTCCGGTGATTCAGGCCGCCGCCAGCAGGGCGCTCGGCTCCGGAACCACGCCGGGGAGCGTGCTCGCCATGCTCACCAGCCTGCGCGGTGAGCTCACGATCCCTGTGATCCTGTTCACCTACAGCAACCCGCTGCTCAACCGGGGCATGGAGGACTTCTGCCGCGAAGCCGCCGCCGCTGGTGCCGCCGGGCTGGTGGTGCCCGACCTGCCCCTGGAGGAAGCGGAGAAGCTCACCGGCATTGCCGCCAGCCATGGCTTGGATCTGGTGCTGCTGGTGGCTCCAACCACCCCATCGAATCGGATGGAGCGGATTGCTGCCGCCAGCCGCGGCTTCACGTACCTGGTGAGCGTCACCGGCGTGACCGGCGTGCGCACCAGCCTCGAGGGTCGCGTGGCCGTTCTGGTGCAGCAGCTCAAAGGCATGGGGTCGACCCCCGTGGCGGTGGGCTTCGGCATTTCAGGCCCCGAGCAGGCCCGTCAGGTGCGCGACTGGGGCGCCGATGGCGCGATTGTTGGCAGCGCCCTGGTGAAAGTGATGGCTGAAGCCCATGCCCAGCAGGCTGATGTGGCCGCTGCGGCCGGGGCGTTCTGCCGGCAGCTCCGTTCGGCGCTCGATGACTGAGCAGGTGTCAGGGGACGACTTCGGAACCCCGCTACACCTGGCTCGTCGGCCCATGCGCCCTCCGCTTCCCTGGGCTGCAGCTGGCGGTCGACCAGGGCAACCCAAACCTGTGGAGCCACAACGGCAGTGGCTTTGATAGGACGCTGGAGACGCATCAGCCACCAACCCTTGTCTCAGCCGTCAGAATCGGGGCATCCGATTGTGAGCAGCGCGTTATGGCTCTCCGCCTTCCACTCAGCGCTGGCCTGCTGCTTGGTTGCATCACCCTCGCCCCCACGGCCGCCCAGGCCGGCTGGAGCGAATTCAGCTCATCCATCTCCGAGGTGGATGCCTGCAACCAGGCCCAATACCTGATGCCGGAGAAGGCCGTGGTGCAGGACTTTCGCTATCGCGTGAGCAGCAGCGCCAACGGCAACAGCTTCCATTGCAAGGTGCGCTGGAGTGATGCAGCCGGCGCCAAAGGAACTGGTCGGCCGATCCTCTTCCCCTCCCGCATCCCCCAGCCGATCTTCGCCGCCGGTTGGTTGTAGGTTGCGCCCCACTCCTTGATCCGGCGATGCGTTTTGTTCTCTGGGGCACCTACTGCGACAACGCTCTGGAGTTGCGCACCCCCTACCGGGAAGAGCACTTGAGCCGGCTGGCGGAACTCCAACAGGCCGGCAGCCTGATCACGTTGGGGCCCACGGAAACGAGCAGCCATGTGTTCGGAATCTTCGAAGCGGAGAGCCAGCAGCAGGTGGAGACGCTGGTGAAGAGCGACGTCTACTGGCGCGAGGGCATCTGGACGGCCGTGGAGGTCCATCCCTGGATCCAGGCGTTCTGACGCCAATGCAGCACGCCCGGACAGGCTTCGGCATCCATGGTTGAACTGATCAAAAGCGTCGCGTTTTGCAAGCCACGCAATGATTGAGACGCGCTGAGTTGCTGATCTCCGTTGAATCACTACGGATCGGTAGACATCTGAGATTGCACCTCTAGCTTGCCCGCCAGCGGTGGTTGGACTCAGTGCGCCTCTCTCGACGTCTACTGGCTGGACTGCTGCTGGTTGGAGGCAGTCTTGGGCTGCATCAGGCACCGCTGAAGGCTCAGGCCGCCTGCACGGTGAGTGGCAGCAGCATCACCGTGGCCGCAGGCGCCACCTGCACGATTGCGCTGCCAGCCACAGTGAACAGCCTGGTGATGGGGAATGGAAGTGTCGTTCAGCTGAGCCCGGGGAGCCAAACACTCACCATCAACAACAGCAGCGGTCTTTCGCAACTGACGCTGCACACCAGCAGCAGCCTGGCGCCGCTGAGTGGCAACAATGCAACGCTGGAGATTGGCAGTTCCCTCAGCCCATTCGCCACCATCAGCAACGACGGCAACATCAGCCTTGGGAGCGGCCAGCTGACTATCAACAGCCCCGGCAGCTTCGCCAATAGCGGCAATATCAGCGCCAGCTCGATCACCAGCAGCGCCGGTGCCGACAACTTCACCATGACCGGCGGCACCGTGAGTGCGCCCCTCAACCAGGGGAACGGCATCGACGATTTCACGATGACCGGCGGGGTGCTCAGCTCTCTGGCACAGGGCGATGGCCGCGACAGCTTCTCGATGAGCGGTGGTCAGATCATGGGTGGCTTTGATGATGGAGATGTTGCCAGCTTCAGCGGCGGTCGCATTGGACGAGTGGATATGAAACTCGACAACAACATCTTCACGATGACGGGCGGCAGCATTGACGGCAATCTGGTGACGGGATTTGGCCATGACACGATTGATCTATCCGCTGGACAGATCGGCGGCAATATCAGCGTGAGTGGAGGCACCGACCGGGTGACCATCACCGGTGGCCAGGTGAATGGCGAGGTGCGGATGAGCACCGGCAACGACACCTTCCTCTGGCAAAACAACGGCGTGGTGTTGGGCCTGATTGATTTGGGACCGGATGACGACGTCGCCACCCTCCGCAATCTGGCCAGTCAGATCGAGAACACCGCCGGCTTCCAGGGCGGGCTTGGCAACGACACGATCACCCTCGACAACACCCAGGCCAGCCGCATCAGCCGGTTCACGGAATGGGAGAGCATTCAGCTCACAAAGGGGTCGCGGCTCAACCTCGATAGCGACATCAGCCTTGGGGATAGCGGCAGCAACACGGGCACCCTCAGCATCGACAGCAGCAGCAGGCTCGAGGCCACGAGTGGGGTGAGCAGCGTGAGCATTGCCCCAGCCGTCAGCTCGGCTCTGGCCACGGTGAGTAATGCAGGAACAATCAACCTGGCCACCGGTAATGCAAACCATCGCCTCACGATCAATGGCAACTACAGCGGCAACAATGGTCTGCTGTCACTGCAGACCGTGCTGGGTGATGACAATTCCGCCACGGATCGCTTAATCGTGAACGGCGGCGGCATCAATGGCAACAGCCTGCTGTCGGTAACCAACGCCGGTGGCGCCGGTGGAGAGACGTTGGTGGATGGGATTCTGCTGGTGCAGGCCAGCGCTGGGGCGACAAGCACCAGTGACGCCTTTCGCCTCCAGCAACGGGTGAGGGCCGGTGCTTACGAGTATTACCTCTACAAAGGAGGGGTGAGCAGCGGCACGAGCAACAGCTGGTACCTGCGCTCAAGCCTGCCCCCCACCATCCTCCCCGAGCCACCTACTCCTACTCCTACTCCTACTCCTACTCCTACTCCTACTCCTACTCCTACTCCGGAACCAACACCATCTCCTTCACCCATACCGGAACCAACACCGTCTC